>WNGI01007807.1_pt1 | contig 10358 bp, 8 predicted proteins | sample 5400621 | NCBI WGS metagenome assembly WNGI01 (sample SAMN13153374, study PRJNA577476) | soil metagenome | isolation source: 20 cm soil or saprolite under Garry oak tree replicate 1 | place: USA:California | collected 2016-06-15 | reverse complement strand
CCTCCCACCGAGTTGAGCGGCGGTCAACGCCAAAGACTGGCCATTGCTCGAGCATTGGCACTCGAGCCGAAGCTCTTGATTCTGGATGAAGCGCTTTCGGCTCTGGATTGTTCGGTGCAGGCGCAAATCGCCAATCTCCTGAGGGAGCTGCAAAGCTCTCTGGGGATGACGTATTTGTTCGTTACGCATGACCTGGCCATGGCTGTCTATCTTGCCGACGAGATCGCCGTGATGAGTGGCGGCCGAATCGTGGAGTTGGGCTCGGCAGAGCAAATATTGAACCAGCCCCAGCATGAAACTACTCGCCAACTGCTCAGGGCCTGGCCCAGAATGGCGCGCGCGCTACCAGCGCCGGAGCAATGATGCGCTACCTGCTGCGCCGGCTAAGTCACGCTTTGTTTTTACTGGCCGGAGTGTCCATTCTCGCCTTCCTCTTCACGACGTTGGCCCCGGGAACGTACTTCGACGAAATGCGCTTGAATCCGCAGATTGCGCCGGAGACGGTGGCGGCGCTGCGTGCCCAATACGGTTTCGACAAGCCGCTGCCGGTCCGTTACGCATCCTGGCTCAGTTCAGTAATTCACGGCGAGATGGGATTCTCGTTTGCCTATAACAGTCCGGTAGCGCCGCTTCTGCTGGTACGCGCGCGGAACACCCTGCTCCTGACAATTACCGCCACGCTGCTGGCCTGGGGGATGGCTCTACCACTCGGTGTATGGAGCGCGGACCGGCTCGGGCGCCTGCCGGACCGCTTGCTGTCGTGGGCCACCGCCGGGCTGCTGGTTATTCCTGACCTGGCGCTTGCTCTGGGACTCTTAGTGCTGGCAGTGAGAAGTGGATGGTTTCCGACAGGAGGGATGGCTTCCGTCGATTTTGAAACGCTTTCACTTTTCCACAAGCTGCGCGATTTGGCATTGCACATGATTCTGCCAGTGACGGCGCTCGTGTTATCATCTCTGCCTCTGCTCGTTCGTCATGTGCGTGCAGCCGTGGCGGACGTGCTCAAGGCTCCGTTTCTGTTGGCTGCCGTGGGGCATGGAATCCCGAAACGCACACTTCTATATCGCTATGCACTTCCGGCGGCGGCCAATCCCTTGATCTCCCTCTTTGGCTTCAGCATCGGTGTATTGTTGAGCGGATCGCTTCTCATCGAAGTGGTGATGAGCTGGCCGGGACTCGGCCCGCTGTTATTAGAGGCCGTCCTGGCGCGTGATCTCTACGTAGTCGTCGGTGGAATCCTGGGTTCGACGCTTTTCTTGGTCGGAGGAAATTTATTGGCCGACTTGCTTCTTTACTGGGCTGATCCCCGGATCCGGACCGAGAGTGACCCAAGATGAGAGAGTGGCGCACGTTCGCGAAATGGCTGGTGGTCCTTGGCGTGCTGCATGGGATGGTGGTCTGTGCGGGTTTTTTCGCGCCCTACGATCCGGTCGAGCAGGACCGCCAAAGCCCCTATCTACCGCCCATGCGGCTTCATCTCCTAGATGCACACGGTCATCTCCACGTGCGGCCCTTTGTGTATTCGCAGAGATTGCGCGAAAGTTCGTTTGATCAATATGAGGAAGACACGACCGAGCCTCATCCCGTGAAGTTTTTCCTGAATGGGGCTGGTTACCGGTTGTTGGGATTCCTGCCTTGCCGAATGCACTTTTTCGGCGGCGAGAGTACGCGAATCTATCTTCTCGGTACCGATGCTTACGGCCGCGACCAGTTTTCGAGACTCCTCTTTGGTGGCCAGGTGTCGCTGTTCGCTGGCCTTCTGGGCGCGGGAGTTACGCTATTCATCGGCTTGTCGATCGGTGCGGTGGCGGGCTACTACGGCGGTTGGAGAGATAGCCTGCTCATGCGAGTCGCCGAGCTGTTTCTCGCCCTGCCTTGGTTGTATCTGCTCTTCGCCCTGCGCGCTTTCCTGCCCCTGGCGGTCAGCCCGCTGGAAGCCTTCTTTCTCATCACCGCGGTCTTCGGAGCAGTAGGCTGGGCCCGTCCGGCGCGGCTCGTTCGCGGCGTCGTACTTAGTGCCAAAGAACGCGACTTCGTTCGGGCCGCCCGAGGCTTCGGAGCATCAAATGGATACTTGCTCCGGCGCCACATCCTTCCGGAGACCTCCAGTGTGCTCTTGACACAGGCAGCGATTCTTATCCCACAATATGTGTTGGCGGAAATGACCCTTTCGTTTCTTGGTCTGGGCGTCCCGGAGCCGGTGCCAAGCTGGGGAAATCTTCTCTCCGGCCTGCAGCAATACAGCGTGCTGGTCTCTTATTGGTGGATGTATTTGCCCGCCGTAATCATAGTGCCGTTCTTTCTTGGATACCTGGGGCTCGCGAGTTCATTGCCGGAGCCCGAAGAGGCGTCCAAGATACAACGGAGCAGTCTAGGGAGCCAGACGTGAAAAAAGCGAGAGCCAATACTCGTTGCTGCTGGACCCTCTCGAGTTTGTTCTTGTGCCTCGCGCTTCTTAGCCACCAAGCTGCTGCCTCTCCCCAGCAGAAAAACACAAAAGAAGAATTACTCCTACTTCCGGGAGAAGCGGGCCGCTCGGGAGGGCGCCTGGTCGTGTCGCTCCGCGGCGAACCAAAGACCCTGAACCCTTTGATTGCTGCTGACGCGCGCTCCCGCGAGGTCATTGGCGTTATGCAGGCCGACCTCGTCCATATCAACCGCGCGACGCAACTGACGGAACCGGCGCTGGCCAAGTCGTGGAAGATTTCTCCTGACGGTCTTGCCTACACGCTCGTACTCCGACAGGGATTAAGATTTTCGGACGGGCAACCGCTCGATGCCGATGACGTGCTTTTCACCTTTCGCGTGTATCTCGACGAAAGCGTGCACGCCTCGCAGCGAGACCTCTTGATTGTCGGCGGAAAACCGATCGCTGTCCGCAAACTAGACGCGCATACCGTCGTCTTTCAACTGGCGAAGACTTACGGGGTGGGCGAGAGGCTGTTCGACGGGTTGGCGATTCTGCCCCGCCATCTCCTGGAAAAACCCTACCAGGAGGGTAAACTCGGGCAGATCGGATCCTTGGCCACGGCTGCCGATCAATGGGCAGGGCTCGGTCCGTTCCGGTTGAAGGAGTACGTCGCAGGGCAACGATTGGTCCTGGAGCGGAATCCTTACTATTGGAAATCGGATGCCCAGGGCCGTCGCCTGCCTTATCTGGATGAACTCGTGTTTCTATTCGTGCCCAACGCGGATGCCCAGGTCTTAAAGTTCCAATCGGGTGAAACCGATATGATCAGCCAGGTGGGGGCGGAGAATTTCTCCGTGTTATCGAAGCAGCAGCGTGGTTATACGATGGTGGATGCCGGGCCGGGACTCGAGTACAACTTTCTGTTTTTCAATCTGAACGACGCCGGTGACAAGATCTCTTCTGAGACCCAGCGGAAGCAAAAATGGTTCCGCGAAGTGAAGTTCCGCCAGGCGGTTTCGGCCGCCGTGGACCGCGAAGCGATCGTTCGGCTGGTCTACCAGGGACGCGGCGCCGCGCTTTGGGGACTGGTAGCACCGGGCAACCGGCGATGGGGCAATGAAAAACTCGCCCATCCGGCACGCTCGCTCGAACGCGCCCGCGCGCTCCTCAAGGAAGCCGGTTTTTCCTGGAGCAATGGTCCCAACGGAGAACCCCTTCTCCTGGATTCCGACGGGAAGCCCGTGGAGTTCTCCATCGTCACGAGCTCTTCGAACGCCGACCGTGCCAAAATGGCGGCGCTCCTTCAGGACGACTTGAAGCAGCTCGGAATGCGCGCCCAGGTCGTGCCGCTCGAATCTCGCTCCTTGCTCGACCGCGTCACGCAGACGAAAGACTATGATGCCAGTCTGATGGCCATGGCGAGCGGAGATGCCGACCCGAATACCGACATCAATGTGTGGCTGTCCAGCGGCGGAACACATCTGTGGAACCCTTCGCAAGCCCACCCCGCCACTCCGTGGGAAGCGGAAATCGACCGCCTGATCGAGGAACAAATGTCCGCGCGTACCTTCGAACAGCGGAAGAAACTCTATGACCGTGCGCAGGAGATTCTCGCTGAAAATCAGCCAATGATATTTCTGGCGAGCCCGAACATTCTTGCAGGTGCGAAGAATACCATCGGCAATTTCCATGCCGCCGTTCTGGAACCCTACGTCCTGTGGAATGTGGAGCAGCTCTATCTCAAGAATGGAATGGAGAATGCCACCCGATGAGCCCCGTGGTGACCAAAGCCCGGAAGAAACCGCCGGCCGCCTGGAGCGACACGCGGCTCGTCAAAGCATGTCTCTCCGGCGATGAAGAAGCGTGGTCATCGCTCATTGATAAGTACAAGGCGCTGATCTATTCCATTCCCGTGAAGTACGGTTTGTCGCAGCAGGAAGCCGCGGACGTCTTTCAAGCGACCTGCACGGAGCTTCTCGTGCGGCTGCCCGAACTGCGCGAACCACGCGCGCTACCCAAATGGTTGATGCAGGTAGCACACCACGAGAGTTACCGCTGGAAGCGGCAAAGCCAGCGCACAGTGAGCCGCGATGCGGAGACGGATTTACCGGAACCGACAACACCGGCCATCGCCGAAAGTCTCTTTCAGCAGACGCAGGAAGAGCAGATGCTGCGAGAGGCCATGACCGTGTTGACGCCGCAATGCCACCGGCTCGTGGAGTTGCTGTTCTTTGAAACGCCGGCGCGGCCTTACTCGGAAGTCGCGGCGGAACTTGGTCTGGCTGTGGGCTCCATCGGATTCACCCGCCAGAAATGCCTCGAACGGCTGCGGGTGCGACTCGACGAACTGGGTTTCAACTGATGCCTCGAACGCATAGGAAAAATTCGCGGGATTCCCTTATCGCAAAGTTGGGACAACTCTCCGGCGATGCGGCCCGCCGCGGATTTTTTGCCCGGCACAAGACGCTGATTCGCAAAGAGGTTGTCGAACAGCTCGCGCAGTTGGTTCTCGAGAGAGTCCGCGTGAGCACGCGCGAGGCGCTCCACCTTGCCGAAGCAGCCGTGCTTATCGCGAAAAAACTGAAGCACAAAGAGTTCCTGGCGCTGGCCTTGCGCCAGAAGGCCAACGCCCTGTATTCCTCCGGGGACAATCGTGCCGCCATCGAATATCACGAACAAGCTTTCCGGCTTTACGAATCGGAGGGGCATTGGAAAGAAGCGGCACGCACGTTGAGCACCTCCATCCAGCCGATGATCCTACTGGGAGAGTACGACCGAGCGTTTCAGGCCGCGGAGCGTGCGCGAGAAATCTTTACTCGCCTGAAAGATCCGTGGCGCTTGGCGCGGTTGGAAATCAACGTCGGCAACATCTATCACCGCCAAGACCGGTTCGAAGAATCGATTGCCCACTACGAGCGTGCTTATTCCGACCTGATGCCATACAAAGACGCCGAAGGGATCGCCGTGGTCCTTAGCAATATGGCCGTTTGCCTGATCAGCCTCAACGATTTCCAGCGGGCCCTGGCAACCTATCAGGGGGCTCGTTCCTTCTGCCAGCAGAACAACATGCCCCTTCTAGTGGCCCAGGCCGATTACAACATTGCGTATCTCTATTACCTGCGCGGCGAGTACAGCCGCGCCATCGAGGCGCTCTATGCTGCGCGGCGCGCCTGCGAAGCCACCGGCGATGCCTATCACTTCGCGTTATGCCATTTGGATCTTTCCGACATCTATCTCGAGCTGAACCTTAGCGAAGAAGCACGGGAAATAGCGCATGAAGGATTCCTCCAGTTCGAAAAGCTCGGGATGGGCTATGAGGCCGCCAAGACCCTCGCGAACGAGGCCACGGCTTATGGCCAACAAGGGAAGACGGTCCAAGCTCTGGAGCGCTTTGCAAAAGCACGAGACATGTTTGGGCGGGAGAAAAATCTCGTTTGGCCCTGGCTCATCGATTTGTACCAAGGCTTGCTGCTCTTCCACGAAGGACGGTACTTTGAAGCCCGGCGGCTCTGTGTTGCAGCCGCTGCTTTCTTCGATCAATCGGCGCTCTCCGGGAAAGCCGTACTCGCGCATCTGCTGCTCGCGCGCATCGCTCTGCGGGTGGGAAACTCGGCGGAAGCGCAAAAGCAGACCAACGAATCGCTCGCGCGGCTGGCTGGCCTTCAGACTCCAGTGCTTGCCTATCAAGCGCACTTACTCGAAGGACAGATCGCGCAAGCTCGCGACGACCGCCCGGCGGCGCACCAGGCCTACTTGGAAGCAAGGAAAGCGCTGGAAGCCCTGCGCAGCCGATTGCAAGGCGAAGAACTGAAGATCTCTTTTGTCAAGAATAGAATGCAGGTCTACGAAGCGCTGGTGGATTTGTACATTGCGGGAGATGGAACAGAGACCTCCACCGAAGAAGCGCTCGCCTGCATGGAGGCTGCGAAATCGCGCAGCATGATCGAAATGATATTTCAAAGCGGACAGAGTCTTCCGCTAGGTGAAGCGGGGCAGAGCGACCTCGTCCGCAGAATCAGAGACCTGCGCGAGGAACTCAACTGGTACTACCACCGTATCGAACTCGAGCAGCTTCGTCCCGAAGAAAAATCCCACCAAAGACTCGGGAGTTTGCAGGAAAAGGCCCAATTGCAGGAGAAAGAACTAATGCGAACGCTGCGCGAGCTTCCGGCGCACGAGCGGGAGAACGCCACGCTGGAAGCTCCCGCGGACTTTTCCCTCGCAAAGCTTCAAGCCCATCTTCCGCCGGACACCACGCTGGTCGAATACTTTTCGGCTGGCGAACGCCTCGTAGCCGCGGTCATTACCCGCAAGGAAATCCAGATTTTGCCCGTGACCGTACTCTCCCGGGTTGCTCATTCTCTGCAATTGCTGCGATTTCAACTCTCCAAGTTTCGCATGGGCAACGAATATGTCCGGCGATTTGCAGAACCGCTTTTGCGGGCCACGCATAGCCATCTGGAAACCCTCTACAGCGAACTCATCGCACCCCTGCGGCCATTTTTCGAGGGAAGGCACCTCATTGTGGTGCCCCACGGCCTCCTCCATTTTTTGCCCTTCCATGCTCTGAGAAATGGAGAACAGTATCTTTGCGATGCCTTCACGGTTTCCTACGCTCCCAGTGCGACGGTTTTCTCCTGGTGTCAGGAGAAACCGGCAAGCGCAAACCCGAGTTCGCTCGTTTTTGGAATCGCCGACGAGCGAGCGCCGCAGATCCTCGAGGAAGCCCAATCCGTGGCGGCGCTCCTGCCAAAATCTTCGCTCCACATTGGAGATCGTGCAACGTCCTCGGTGCTGCGCGAAGAAGGTCCGCAGAGCGGCCTGCTTCATCTCGCTACTCACGGCATCTACCGGCAGGACAACCCGATGTTTTCGGGCATCCGGCTGGGCGATGGGTACCTGAATCTGTATGACCTCTACCAGATGCGTTTGGACGCCCGGTTGGTGACTCTGAGCGGCTGCGCCACAGGCATGAACTTCGTCGCAGCCGGCGACGAATTGCTCGGACTTCAGCGAGGCCTTTTCTGTGCCGGAGCGACAACACTGCTGCTATCTTTGTGGGACGTGCACGATCAAAGCACTTCGCAATTAATGCAATTTTTCTATCGGGATTTCTTGCGCACCGGCAACATGGCAGGCGCACTCCAGCACGCCATGCAAGAACTTCGGCGCGACAATCCCCATCCCTACTTCTGGGCACCCTTCGTCCTGGTCGGCAAACTCTATGATTCTACAAGGCTTACCTAATTCTTAAGACGCTTATATTTCTTGGGCCTCTGCCTGCCCTTATGCCATGAGGGTCATAGGCCGTCCCAGTCACAGGGGCATGCTGGGGACGCGGAAAGAAATTTTTGGGGGAAGAGATGGAACACTTTGCGACTGAGAGGTGGATCGATTTCGTGAATCAGGCAGTGGACACCAACGAGAAGCAGTCGATGGAGCGCCACCTCCAGCAAGGCTGCAAACGCTGTAGAAAGACGGTTTCGTTGTGGCAGAGAGTTTGGCAATCGGCGGCTTCGGAAGCGAACTACCAGCCTCCAGAGCACGCCGTGAGACTCGCCAAGGCCGCGTTTGCGGAAGCCGGGTTGGCGGGTCAAAGAAAGGGAGCGCCGAGCCGCATCAAACTGCTCTTCGACAGCTTTCTTCAGCCGGCTTTCGAAGGAGCTCGATCGGCAGGCGCTAGCACAAGGCAAATGCTTTATCGCGCGGACCCATTTCAGATCGATATTCAGGTGGAGGCCGCGGCTGGCCGGAACCGCATCGTGGTTACCGGGCAGCTCCTGAACTTGAGCAATCCTGGAATCCTTGACGAAGGCACGCGCATCGCTCTTTCCAACATGCGCGGAAAAGTCGTGAATGCCATGACCAATCAGTTTGGCGAGTTTAGTGGAGAGATTGAGAACAGCGGAGACCTGCAGATGACGTTCGCAAGCCCCATCAGCGCGCCAATCGTGATTTCGCTCCGGGATGCGCTTGGTAATCTGTCTGCGGACGACTGATGGCAAACAATTGATGCCCTTGCCGCGCATCGCAGCCCTGGTACGAGGGTAGCGAGACCGCTGGGAATTTTACTTAGACGAGAAGACATACTCGTACTATTGGCCCGGAGATCTGCCCGGCAAGACTAAGGGGTCATCCAGTGCGCCAACAGCCGAACAAATCAACGGCAGCTGAGCCCTTCAAGAGCCACCACAATATGAAAAGTAGGATTACCATACTGGTCGCGATGATCGTCCTGATGCTGGCTGGTTCCAAGCCGGCAGCGGCGCAAAACCGTTATATCGTCCGCACCACGGGCGGTCTGACGTCCGTCCCACATCTTTGCTTGTCTGCGGGATGTCAGGTTCAGGGCTCGTTGGATGGCCCGGCCGGCCAGACCTACCTTGTTACGTCTTCCCCCGTCTACTCCGCGGCCTTCGATGGCTCTGTCGTGGGTATCGCCTCGACGATGGACCGTTCTTCCTTTTCCAACTATGGCACCACGGTCGGCTGGATCGCCGCACCCGGCGAATACGTCACCTATCCTGGCGGAACCTATGCTAGCGCTTCTGGCACCTCGTTCAGCTCTCCGCTGGTCGCGGGCACAGCCTCGCTGCTCATCAGTGCAAAACCGCCGCTAAACCAAAAACAGCCCGCCAGCGCTTTGTCACATGCGGTACAATTCACACCTGATTTCAATCATGGCCGCCTCGATCTGTACCAGGCCATCTCTGTGTGGCTGAATAGCTCAAATTCCGGTTCTTGCTTCTTGTTCTGCTGGTAACTGCCATGCCGAACAACGAAATCCCGACGTCCACCATGAGGTCTTTAGCCCCGTGTGCGCCGGACTTGCTTCGCATCAAGCAGCTCGAAGAACAGACTTCCGCGCTTCGCAAGTCGGTCATCTGCGCTTTCAACCATCTCCTGGACTTAAAAGACCTAAATACCGGCGTGCACAGCACGCGGCTGGCGGAATGGGGCATGCGCGTCGCACGCGAACTGGGCCTGGAAGAAGCCGAGCTTCAGAATCTCGAAGTTGCCGCGCTCCTACACGACATCGGTAAAGTAGGCATCCCGGATTCCGTCCTCCTCAAGCCTGAGCGTCTGGACGCGGAAGAATACGCACTCATGAAAAAACACTCCGAGTACGGCTGGGCGGTGTTGCGCATGCTTCCAGGCTTCGAGCGCGCCGCTCTTGATATTCTCCATCATCACGAATCTTTCGATGGAAAGGGATACCCTGCGTCATCGATGCCTTTGATGCGATGGTTTCATCTCGTCCTTATCGAAAAGGCCTGCCATACCAAGAAGCTGTGCGCCGGCTCAACGAGGCAAGTGGCACTCAGTTTGACCCTACTGTCGTCCAGTCCTTCCTCTCCTTAACGAAATCAGAAATGTCCCTGGTCTTCGCCGCCGCCGGCACGTCGGTTTCATCAGCCCTATAAGCACCCTGGACACCCGGTGATGAATTCGCGTCGCAAAATTTGTCTTCATCACTCATGTATATACTACTTGCATAGTAAAGTCGAAAGATAAATGGACCCCCGTTGTGCCTCAGCGCCGCCGGCGTCGCAAAGAATGTGGCGCAGTTCTTTGCTGCTGAAGACTAGATGGGCATGACCGCCCAGCGACGCTGTTAGACGCATAGAACAACCATGCAAGAAAGCTTCAACTCCGCCCAGCGAGTCGAGCCCCGCGAGATCTTGAGAAACTTGAAGTGCGGTTCCATCAGATGAACTGGCTGAGCACGGACCCTCCATGGGTAAATTGAATGTGCTGGTGGCAAAGCGCGCCCTGTCTCTAAGGTATTACGGTAATATTCGCGACCGTATGTATTTCCATCCACTTCGCATGGAAAGTGTCTTGGACCAGAGTTCCAACAATTTGAACGTGAGAGCCCACCGGTGGCAACGAGACTTGATCGGTGTAGTTGGCACATGCTGCCTTGGCGTCCTTTTGGGTGACGTGA
>WNGI01008570.1_pt1 | contig 10359 bp, 7 predicted proteins | sample 5400621 | NCBI WGS metagenome assembly WNGI01 (sample SAMN13153374, study PRJNA577476) | soil metagenome | isolation source: 20 cm soil or saprolite under Garry oak tree replicate 1 | place: USA:California | collected 2016-06-15 | reverse complement strand
GAGGAGGGGCAGGTAGCGACACAACTTGAGCGAATCGACGTGTATCAGGTCAAAGCGACGCGCCCGGAGCAGGTGGACAAGTCGGGCTGTGAGCGTCGGGGAGTCATAGACAAACGCGGTGTACACCCGGTTTCGGCTGACGCTCCGCAGGTGATCCCAAGCGAGGCGCCAGACGCTGTGGTCCTGGGGGACGGGGAATACCTCGACCTCGACGTCGGCCAGTTGCTGAAGCTTGTCCAGTCGCTCGGGAAGATCATTTTGCGGGACCGCCCCACCCTTGTGAGACGAAAAACACAGCGCCGACACATCGAACGTGCGAGCGAGCAGCCGCAACAGGTGGAGGCAGCGGATGGCCACTCCCGAATCGGGGGGATATGGCAGCGTCTGGCACAAGAACAGCAGGCTGGGACGCTGGTTCATCATGCCGGGCCCGGCCTCCACGTCCTGCAGGTAGACGCCTTCGTCTCTGGCCCCCGAATCAGGGCCGACGGGACCGGACGGGCCGGGTCTGAGCGTACGACTCCGACGATTCCACACATCGCACAGGCCTGTTCAGCAAGAGGGGGGCCGCCTGCCGTGGGCGGGGGTTTGGCCGCTGTAACTCTTCAACTGGAGACTGCCAATGGCGCATGTGCACCGACGCCACAGCGCGGCCGCCACAGTCCGCGGCGACCTCAGCGGCGCTCGGGGCTCCAGCGCACGACCTTCACCCGGAACAGCACGCTCAGGGCCCCCGCCAGGATGGCGCTGTTAGAAATCGCGAAGGCGCCCACCAGGCGAATGATGCGCGGACCCGACCCGCGCCACTCCATGACCGCGCCCAGCAGCACTGCGACCGCGGTTCCCCCGGCCAGGACCCGCGCCGCGGCACTCGCCGTGGCGTCCGTGAAGCCGAGGGTGAGCAGGCTCGTCCAACCGGCAAGGAGGAAGAATGGCGAGAACCAGCGCATGAGCCGGTGCGAGCAGAAATGAAACGCCGTCCACCCTCCCCGGAATGGGTTCCGAGCTTCCGGAATCGACGCGAGCGCCCGCAGCGCCCGGTTGACGATACGTCTCCGACGCTTCCACTGTGCGGCCAGGGAGAGGGCGAACACCTCTTCCGACACCGCCTCGGGCTCGTAGACGACACGGTATCCGGCGCTCGCGATGCGAAGCGGAATCACCATGTCTTCCAATGAATCGCTCGGCAGATCCGGCATCAGGGACCGACGGATCGCGAAGATCGACCCCTCGGCGACGACCGGGACCCCTAGCTGGCTCTGAGCGCGCTTGATGCGATTCTCGTAGGACCGATAGGCGCCTTCACCGGACCGCGTTCGGTAGCGAAGCTCTCCGGCGACGCACCCCACCTCGGGGTCTGCGAAGTGGGAGACGAGACGCCGGATGGCATCCGTCCGATACATGCTGTTGGCGTCCGAGAAGACCACCACATCGATACTCTCGGGAAGGGCCCGGACGGTTTCCAGCAGCGCGGCCGTCTTTCCGCGATTGACGGCGTGAGCCATAAGCCTGACACGCGCGTTGGCGCGAGCAAACTCGCGAACGATCGGGCACGTCGCATCGCTCGATCCGTCTGACGAAACCCAGATGCCGAGCCGTGCAGCCGGATAATCTATCGAGATCGAGTTCTCGAGCTTGGCACGGATTACCGCCTGCTCGTTATATGCCGAGATCACCAGCGCTACGCGCGGGAGCTCGTCGGGGCAGGCGTGCCGAGCGGGAGGCGGCTGGCGGGAATGACGGAACCGGGCGAGCAGCCGAAGGGCTGCCGGATACAACAGGAACGTGTAGGCCGACCAGATTCCCGATACCAGGATGAGTCCGAACAACACCGAGTGCGCGGTCGTCACCGGGAATCAATAGGCACCACGCTTAAGCGCGACGGCCTGAACGGTCCGCAACATGATCCGGACGTCGTTCCGCAGGGACCATTGCCGCAGGTAGGCGAGCTCCAGGTCCGCGCGCTGGGGATAGCTGACGTCGCTGCGACCGTTGATCGCCCAGTTGCTCGTAAGGCCCGGCTTGCGCGAGAGCAGCAAGGCAGCGGTCCCGCCGTAATGGTCCAGCTCGTCGGCCACGATCGGCCGCGGCCCCACCAGGGACATGTCTCCCACCAGGACGTTGAACAGTTGAGGTAACTCGTCCAGGCTGTACTTCCGCAGCAGGGACCCGATCCCGGTCAGCCGAGGGTCCAGGTGCGGGGGCAACTTGTAGTTGTTGTCGACGTAGAGCTGGTATAAGTGAGGATCGATCTGCAGCAGTTGTTCGGCATGCTGCCGCATCGATCGAAACTTGTAGCACCGGAACATCCGTCCCCCGGCGCCAAGCCGCCAATGCCCGAAGATCGCCGGGCCCCGAGACTCCAATTTGACGAGCACGGCAAGGATGGCGAACACGGGGCTCAGCAACACCAGGGCAAGGGCGGAGAGGCAGACATCCACCACCCGCTTCGCCGCCAAGTGCCATGCGTGGCGAGTCGGGGCGGTCAGCTCCACCAGAGAGGCGCCCTCCTCCCAAACCGACCGTGGGTCGACGCCGGCGACGCGCGCCGTGCGCGGAGCTGCGAGCAGGCGACAGCCGCTCGCCAGCGCCGTGTCGGCCACGAACGCGAAATCGCGATCCGCCAGGGGACCGGCAATGAGAATCGAATCGGCGCCAGTATCGTCGATCACCCTGGGGAGCTCACGGAGCGCGCGGCGCGACGAACCCCTGTTCGTCGCCACGGTCGCAACGATGTGAAATCGCGCGTCCGGACCGGAGCCAAGCAGCGCGGGATCGATCCAGTCACTCGCGCCGCCACTAACCAGCACGACGCGGCTCGGGACAAGGCTGGGAACCACTCTGCTGATGAGCTTCTCAGTCAACGTCCGCGACAGGAGCAAGGCCGGTGTGAACCCGGCAATGACGGTTGCTAGGCGCATCGCGACGGCGTCGGCGGACCGCTCCCACAATTGCGGGTACAGCATCATCAGCGCTGCAACGGCCACAGCCCCGATGATTCGGCCCTGGTCTCGACACCGACCGCGGCGCCCGTACGCCCCCGTAATCGTCAACGCCAGCAGACAGGCGACCGCGAACTGCCAGCCGCCCAGGGTACCGGGTGGAATCAGTGCCCTCAACAGCACGCCTAGTCTGTCGCTCAGAACCGCGTGATCCTGAACGACCTGGATCAGTGCGCGCACCGACACAACGGTGCCCAGGTCCGACATTCCGAGCAGGAGCGTCCGCACGACATCGCGCGCCCAGTGGCGGCGGCGATTCCTGCTCGCCCAGTGAAGCTGCGGGGCGCGAGCCCAGAGCGACAAAACCGAATCGAGACGGATCGCGGTCGTCATGTGCACGCATTGTGTAGCAAACCCCGTGCGCGCGCCATTCGCTAAGTGCTTGTGCCCGTTGAGGTAGCAGTTGCGCGTCTGCGACATTGCGCGTCGGCGTCATGTGCCGCAGCGTCGCATGTCGGAAGGTCGCCACGTTGCAGAAGCTCAGCGTGGACCGAACGCCGTCGCTGAAGAAGTTGTCTGGCTGCGAATCTGCGTGAGCTGCTGCGTTCCGTGGTTACACCGTGGAGGCGCGTGCGAACGAAGGCCGCTTCTGCACTGGTCGCGGTGTGACCTGCACGGCGAGCGCGCCTACCACGAACCAGAGCTGCTTGCGGTTATCCCAGGAAAGCGACATCGATCCGAGCGCGAGGGCGAGCAGCAGGACGATGGAGAACCTTCGTTGGACGGGTGGCAGGTGCCGCAGGGGCCCGAGCACCGCCGTGATCATCGCGACAAACAGGAGGAGTCCAACGAGACCGTCCTCGACCAGGACAGAGAGGAGGACGTTGTGGGCTACCATCTCCTCGTGGATCGTCGGTTCGACGGCTGCTTGGAACGCTCCCGCGCCGACGCCGACCAGCGGGTGCTCGCGCGCCACCTCCAGGCCGGCCATCCAGATCGCCCCCCGGCCTCCGAAATGGCCAGCCTCGATGTCGGCCCGGGTGCTGGCGATGCGTGCGACAGACGATTCTGGAACGACGTTACTCGCGACCACGAGCGATCCGGCAACGAGGGCGTACAACGCGGCTTTGGCCCTGAGCCGCAGCCGCCCGAGGGTCAACGGAACGATCGAGAGTCCCACGAGCGCTGCGAGGACCGACGCGCGGGAAGCCGTGAGGAAAACTGCTGTCATGCCAAGCGGGAGGTACAGTCGCCACAGCCATGCGCTGCGCCGGTGGGGGTGCGACAGGCTCACGTACCACGCCATGGGAAGACCGAGCGCGAGCGTCAAGCCGAGCTCGTTGGCGTCTTGGTTCAGCGCTGTGAAGCGCGCGATACCGGTCTCGGGGCCCAGGGCGCCAGAGAGAAAGTTGTGGATCGTGACGAGCGCGGCGACGCTCGCTCCCACGACATAGGCCTGAAACAGTGCCCGTTGGCGGGCCGACGACCACGCGATCTCCCAGATCAGCCAGACCAAGACGACCAGTTGGAGATACGTGATGACACGCGTCCGCGTCGCCTCCGGATCAATCGACCAGAAGCTGCTTACCCCAGCCCAGAGCACAAACAACCCCGCGAACATGTGAAACCAGGACAATGGCGTGAGGCTTCGTCGTGCCAGGATATACAGCACACCGCCTGCCGATGCGACGAGGCCGACAATGCGCGGGACGGAACCCACCACAGGCAAGTTCACGAACACGTCCCAGGGGAGGACGAGGACGAAGCACCAGAGCGCACCGTATGCGGCCTTACCCATGGCCCTGCCGGCTGCTCGCATAGGCTGTGCCTCTTCACGTAGTCCTGCTTGATCGTGGCGGCGCTGCCACACGCTTGGGGTGGCCGGGGACGGTTCTCTAAGCACGGTCCTTGCGGCTCCTCAACAGGTGCCGCCGAGACCTCTCACGCGGAGAAGGAGGATGAACCTGAGTAGCTGGGCTGTCGCTGCGCTCTTGCTTGCGCCCGTCGCGTCCGCAGCGGCGCAGGCGGCTCGCAGCGATCCCGTTCTGCGACCCGGTGACATGCTCCGGCTCAGCGTGTGGCGCCACCCCGAGCTGAGCGGCGACTTCTTAGTCGCTCCCGACAGCACGGTTGTGCACCCGCTGTACCAGCGAGTGCAGGTTGCGGGCGTACCATTGCCGGTGGTCAAGGAACGGTTGAGGGCCTTGCTCGTCACCTATGAGCAGGGCGTAGAGTTCGCCATTGAACCCCTGTTCGCAGTCACCGTCGCAGGAGAGGTACGGCAACCCAACCTGTATCGCCTGCCACAGGGCACCACGTTCGCTCAGGCAATCGCCCAAGCAGGCGGACCAACGGAGTTGGGCCGGCTGGATCGGGTCCATGTGATCCGCCGAGACAGTGCGATGGTGATAGACCTGGCCAGGAATTACTCGAGGTATGAGAGACTGCCGATTGCTTCCGGTGACCAAGTGCTCGTGGCGCGTCGCTCCGACTCGAACTTCCTGCGGGACGTGCTGTATCCCCTGGCCAGTCTGACGGCGGCGGTGGCGGCCGTGCTCGCCTACAGTCGATATCGCTGAGCCGGAGCCGGACGATGTCAGAGCAAGAGCACACCCCTCACGGCGCGTCGGTCGCATTTCGGGACCCAGCAGAGCTCGAGGCGCCGGCCGCCACCGTCCGTCTGGAAGACCTGCTCGCGACGGTGCGTCGCCACATCTGGTTGGTGCTCGGGGTGGCGACGGCCGCCGTGGCGGCCGCGGGATATGCGGCGCACGTGACGGGCCCGGTGTATCGCGCGGTCGCGGTCATTCGCTTGTCAGATCCTCGGCGCGCGTTGACCGGCGGCGTGGTGGAGGACCCAGCCAGTGCGGACGAGCGGTTCGCCGATCCGCTGTTGTCGCTGGTGGAGCTCCTAAAGAGTCGTGCGGTCGCAGGAGCCGTGGTGGACAGCATGCCGACGCTGCGGATGTTTCCCCGAAAGTTCTCGGCGAGTCTCGTGACGGACGTGGCCATTGCGGCGGACGCGGTGGCCGAGTCGCTCCACGTGACGTTTGACCAAGACAGCTTTGTCGTCGAGACGCCGTCCGGGCTGCACCGTGCGGCCTACGGCACCGTCGTCGATGTCGGGGACGTTCGGTTCGCCCTCTCGCATCGGCCGGATACGAGACGCGGGTTGCTGCGCGTGCTCAGCCGCGACGCCGCGATCAGCCGGCTGTTCGATGAGCTTCGCGTCAAACCGCGACTGCGCACGGACATCGTCGACGTGGCCTATACCGCGCAGGACCCGGCCCGCGCTCAGGAGGTCGTCAACCGCGTGGTCGACGTCTTCCGAGCCGCGAGCGCCGACGCCGCGCAGCAACAGTCGAGATTGCGACGCGAGTTCCTCGAGTCCCAGCTCCAAGTCAACGACTCCCTCGTGGCTGCTGCCCGGCGGACCCTCACGGAGTTTCAGCGGCGTGCTCGTTCGGGCGGCTCGGCTGAGCCCCCGGGACGGGAACGGATCGAGCTCCCGGGAATCGAACTGCAGCGGGAGCAACTGCTCGCCGAGCGGCGGACAGACGAGGATTTGCTGACAGCGCTCCGCGACAGCGGCGCGAGCCGCAGAGCCGTCCAAACTGCTCTCTCAATCCCCGGGGTTGCGGCGAGTCCGGCAGTGGTCCAGCTCAACTCGCAGTTGTTCCAGTACGAGAAGGCGCGCGACTCGTTGACCAGTCTCTCGGCGTCGCATCCGGACCTACCGCGTCTCAATCAATTGATTTCGTCCGCAGAAGCGAAGCTGCTCCGCGCGGTGCAGGCCGGCATGCAAGGCACAGTCGCCTCACTCGACGGGCGCATCGCGGCGATCAACGACCTGCGGGCCCGGCGGACGGGGAGCCTGCAGCAAGACGCGGAGGAGGCGCGATTGACGGAACGCGTCGAGAACGCGCGAAAGGTTGCGGATGAGCTGCGCGTCGAGTACGAGAAAGCACGGATCGCCGAGGCCGTTACCGCTGGGCAAGTGGAGATCGTTGACCACGCCGCCCGCCCGGTCAAACCTGCCGGCATCGGGCTGGCGCAACTGCTCGCGCTCGGGTTGCTCGTTGGCCTCGTGCTCGGCGGAGCGGGTGCCTTCGTGGCCGACCACTTCGGTCGCTCGATTGACCGCCGAGCGCAGGTGGAGCATCTCGGCATGTCAGTCCTCGGCGTCGTGCCCCGCTGTGCGAGTAACGGCGACAAGATAGGTCCGAAGGGCGCGGACGCGGTGGTCGAGGCGTTCCGCGGAATCAGGCTTAACGTACTGAACGTGCATGGCGCGGCCGGGCCAGTCGCGGTGGCGGTAACGAGCCCCGGGAGTGGAGATGGAAAGTCCTTTGTGAGCTCCAACCTGGCGCTCGCATTCGCGTGCGCGAATCGTCGCACCTTGCTGATCGATGCCGACCTTCGGCGTGGGAGGCTGCACCGCGGGCTGACGCTGCGCCGCCAGCCGGGCTTGACGGACTTGCTGGTCGGCGACACCTCGCTCGAGCAGACCGTGCAAACAACGACCCATCCGTCCCTCGACTTTCTTGCCAGCGGATCGCGGCGACGCGACGCGCCCGAGCTCATGGCCTCGGCTGCCATGGCCGACCTTGTGACCAGTCTGCGCTCGCGCTACGGAGTCATCGTGGTTGATACCCCACCGCTCGGAGCAGGCGTAGATGCCCTACTCCTCGCCATGCTGACCGGGAGCCTGCTCGTGGTCCTGCGGCTGGGCCGTACCGACCGGGCAATAGCGGAGGCCAAGCTCGAGATCCTCAGGAATCTCCCCGCACGAGTGATCGGTGCGGTTCTCAATGACGTGCGGGAAAGTTCAGAGTATCACGCCTACCGCTACTATTTGGATGGCTACGAACTCACGAACGAACCGCTCTTCCAGCCGCTCGTCGCCGGTGGTAAGCAGGGGAACACACGCGATGGAAAGGCGGGTGCCGCGCGGACCGGTCTCACTGAGGACCGATCCAGGGAGGAGTGAGGCCACCCCTTGTAGGTACGGTGGGAGCTCCAAGCGCGCCTCACCGTGGTGACCCGCCTCACGGCGAGGAGACGCGATGGCCAAAACCACGACGACAATCGGAATCATCGGTGCCGGACACATTGGAAGTCAGATCGCACGACTCGCGGTAGCAAACGGCTACAATGTAGTGATCAGCAATTCACGCGGGCCGGAGACGTTGTCCGCGCTCATCGCGGACCTTGGTCCAAGAGCCCGCGCGGCGACCGCCGTCGACGCTGCAAAGGCTGGAGATATTGTCGTCGTTTCGGTGCCGCTGAAGAACTACCGGAAGGTTCCGATCGAGCCCTTGGCGGGCAAGATCGTCATCGACACCAACAACTATTACCCTCAGCGGGACGGCCATATCCCCGAGCTCGACAACGAGTCAACCACCACGGCCGAACTGCTGCAGGCGCATCTGCCAACCTCGAAGGTCGTCAAGGCCTTCAACCATATTTACGCCGCTGCTCTCACGACTGACAGACAGCCGTCGGGAACGAAGAATCGTCGCGCGCTGGTCATCGCTGGCAACGACAACGACGCCAAGACGAGCGTGACCCGTCTGCTTGACCAGTTCGGCTTCGATACGGTGGACGCAGGCCCGCTGAAAGAGGGATGGCGTATCCAGCGCGATACCCCCGGTTACGGTCCGCGTCGAACGGCAGAGGAACTGCGCCGGGACCTGGCGGCGGCCAGGCGGTATGCGGATCAGTAGCAATCATCGTGTCCCTTCCCGTCCCCGTCCCCTTCGTACGATCTCACGCCCTGCACCTAGCCACCACTATCCGTCTCGCGGTCTACCCATCTAGGTATCAGGGTGGCTGACGGGAATCGAACCCGCAACCTCCGGAGCCACAGTCCGGCGCTCTAACCGATTGAGCTACAGCCACCACGGGCGGTGGCAAATCTAATGGGTCGAGCCAGTGGCCAGAAGCGGCGCGCCCAGCGCCTGGGGGGACGGCTCCGCGCCGGCATCCCCCTGCGCCTCGGCGCAGCAGCGCCGGAACAGGGCGGCAAAGTGCGCGGCGAAGGGCTCGCGCAGCATGGTGTCGTTGTCGCAGCCGACGGGGCCGACGTACTCGTCGATGCACCGCGCCAGGGACGCCCACACCGGCGTCGCGGATGGCAGCCACCCCTCGCTCGGCAGGGCTCGCTCCGCCTTGCAGCAGCTGTCTTGCCAGCTCGAACGCCACAGTGCCGCCGGCGCAGAAGCCGGCGAGGATGTACTGGCCGTCCGGCTGGAACGCCCTGATCTGCTCCGCGAAGTACGCTGCGAGATCCTCCACGCGCGTGAGCGGCTCGCTCCGACCGTCGAGCCCGGGCGGCTCGAGTCCGAAGAAGGGCTGGTGGTCGCCCAGGTGCTGCGCCAGGGCGCGGTAGCAGAACACGTCGCCGTTGTGCCCGGCCACCGCGAACACGGGCGTGCGGGTGCCGCGTCGCTCCAGCGGCACGATCGCGCGCTGCTGCCGCGCCAGCGCTGCGCCCGAGCGCAGCACCTCCAGAATCTCGTCCTTGTGCTGTTGCAACCGATCGCGCAGCTGTGGCGTCAGCACGCCCGGCGGCGCCGTGCAGCGCAGACGATCACCCTCGGCGTACAGGTGGACACCGCGTTCATGCAGGTCGGCCAGGAAGCGCTGCAACGTCACAACTCGATCTCCTCGCGCTGCCGGGCGACCTCGATCGGCGTGTGGCGCCGGGTCGACCACATCACGGCGTCTATCGCGTCCGCCAGCCGGGCCACGCTGGGGTACTCGAAAAGACTGCGTAACGGTAGGTCAACGCCCGATGCGGCGCGCAGCTGCGCCATGAGTCGCGCTGCCATGAGGGAATGGCCACCCAGATCGAAGAAGCTGTCGTCCACGCCGAAATCGCTCCGCTCCAGGACCGCCGAGAAGACGGCCATCACCGTCTGCTCCGCCGGCGTGCGCGGGGCCACTCGCTCCGCGCGCGGCGCTGCCCCCCCCCTCAGGTCCGGTGCGGGCAGCGCCTTGCGGTCGAGCTTGCCGTTCGCGGTACGCGGCAGGGCGTCCAGACGGACGAAGTGGGCGGGCACCATGTACTCGGGGCAGGCGGCGCGAACCAGCGCGCGCAACTGGTCGATCAGATCGGCTGGCAGGTCGGCGGGCGGACGCTGCACGAAGTACGCAACGAGGTGCTTGTCGCCCGCGTCTTGGCGCGCGATGACCACGACCTCGCCGACCGCGGGATGCCGCTTGATGGCCGCCTCGATCTCTCCCGGCTCGATCCGGAAGCCCCGGATCTTCACTTGCTGGTCGATCCGCCCCAGCCACTCGAGGCGCCCCTGCGGGAGCCAGCGCGCCAGGTCGCCCGTCCGATACAACCGCGCGTTCGGCGCGAACGGACTCGGGACGAAGCGCTCGCGCGTCAGCTCGTCGCGCCGCAGGT
>WNGI01022338.1_pt1 | contig 10360 bp, 8 predicted proteins | sample 5400621 | NCBI WGS metagenome assembly WNGI01 (sample SAMN13153374, study PRJNA577476) | soil metagenome | isolation source: 20 cm soil or saprolite under Garry oak tree replicate 1 | place: USA:California | collected 2016-06-15 | reverse complement strand
GCCGGGAGGCGGCTCTTTGCCGCCAAGGCGGCAATTTGTGATCGCTGAGAATTGATCAGGGGAGTCTCGAGCAGGAGCATTGCGTCGGCACTTGTCTTCGCCGCGGCTCGGAATGAAGTCTCGATTTCCTTAGGACTTTGCACGGCTAGAAAATGAGTCTTCACAGCCAACGCCGCCGCGGCGAGCTGCACTTCTTTTAATATTTGTGCTTGACCAGGGAGAGCCGCATCGCCAAGCACGCCCACACGCGAAAGTTTAGGAACGGTTTCTTTCAAAAGCTCCAGTTGTTTGCCGCTGATCTCGGGAGCAAGCCTGGACAATCCAGTGATGTTCCCGCCGGGCCGAGCAAGACTGGCGACGAAGCCATTGCCGACAGGATCGGGATCCTGCGCCATGACGATGGGAATCGTGGTTGTCGCCGACTTCGCTGCACGAGTTGAGTTTGCGCCGGCCGTGATGATGACGTCCGTCTTGAGACGCACAAGCTCGGCCGCGAGCGCGGGAAGGCGATCGAGTTTTCCCTCGGCAAATCGCCACTCAATGACAAGGTTTTTTCCCTCCACATACCCAAGCTCGCGCATACCTTGCCGGAATGCCTCGATGCGGGGCGCGTTAGCGGAAGCGGAGGAAGCACCTAGGTATCCTATCCGGGGGACTTTCGTTGGCTGCTGCGCGGCGACGATTGCCGGCGCGCCGAGCACAACGACGAGATGCCATGGAAAAATCTTTCTCATCGCTTCTCTCCAGAAAAGGGCGCGCCGAGTCATGAGTGCATCGCTAAGGGTTTTCCAATTCATCTCAGTCTTCGTCATTCAAGTTCTCACCGTTCTAACTCGCGGGTTCGTCTAATTTCACGCGCGAAGCAATGGGCGCAAGGCGCAAACATCATGCAGCTTTTCTAAGCTCCAGACCGCGTCGCATAGCCTGCGCGCTCGTTTTTTTCCGATAACGGGTGCCATCAAATCATAGCTCTTGGCGTCGACTTCGCCCCGAGTCATTGGGTTTTCAGCGGTGCCGCGCACGGCCTCGGTATGGTGCGTAAGCTCGCGCCCGTCGCGCAAGCGGATCTCGACGATGCCCTGCCGGCTCGGCATAGCCCGGGTGAGCGCTTCGTCGGCGCGCAGCTCAATGCGTCGGCGCAACGCTAGCACGTCTCGATCACGCATGCGCTTTTTGTTGTGCGCCGATTTGAACGTGACCGTTCCGTCAAGCAGCATCACCGCGCACATGTGTTGCAGGCAAATGTCCGGCATGTCCCGATTGTCAACCGTATTCGCCCCCTGGCGCGCGACGCGCACCACAAGCTTCTCGACGTCGTTCGCTCCGATGCATTCCTCGTGGATAAGCGCCAGCAAGGAGTCGAGAGGAGCCTGGATCGGTGAGCCCACCGACCAGCGCTTGATATTGGTATTCATAATTTCGTAGGTGGTGCCGAGGTCGCTTCCCAATACCTTTGGATCCGGGGCGCGGCCGTAGGCTACGAAAAAGTTGCGCTCTCCCGCGAGCACGTCCTCGACGCCGGTAAAGCCGTGGCCGACCATGGTTGCCGCCGCGACCCCGTTCCGCGCCGGCATGCCGCCGAAGTCGAACGCTTTCTCGACATGCTCCGTGTCGCGCATCCAGCACGAGATTCCCGAAGCCTGCTGCGCGGTAAATGAGAGCAGATAGCGCACCTGGCGCTCTCGCAATCCCGCGAGCGCGCCCGCGGCGGCAGCGGCGCCGAACATCGGGCCGAAGCTGTGTGTAGAATGCCCGTCCTCGCGGAACTGATAGGCATTGAGCGACTGCGTCAAGCGGCAGCCAACGTCATATCCCAACGCCACAGCGCGCAGGAGCGCCGTGCCACTTTGGCGCTGGCGCTCGGCCATCGCCAGTGCCGCTGGCACGATGCCGCAACCCGGGTGCGTGAGCGACGGCGCGTGAGAGTCATCGGTTTCGTCGGCGTGAGCGAGCATGCCGTTTGCCAACGCGGCGTTGACGGCGGTGGTGAGGATACGGCTGCCAATCACTGAGGCTTCTCGGGCGCCCCCGAGTGTCTGCACGTAGCCGATCGCCTTCTTTCCCGGCTCGAGGCGCGAGCCGGATACCATAGCTGCGATCGTATCGAGCAAATGATGCTTGGTCTTTTCGACTACCGCAGGCGGCACTGACCTGCGCAGCGCCGACGCGATGTAGCTACTCAGGCGCCGCATAATCGGCGAGATCTCTGGGGCGGACTTGTCGCTCATGGCATAAAGCGGTGGAAGCTTTTACCGGCACTCACAAATTGGCGTCCGTTCCATTTCGAGGAATTTTTCCCCGCTGCTGCGCGTCAACAGTTACGCATGGCGCAAAGAGCATGGCGCTAAGCGCGAAACACAGGACTGAGTGCTGAGCTACCTACGAGTGCTGAGTGTTTGGATCTTGATAGGTCGCTTCCTGGTCCCTGTTGTCCAATCCCAGTCCTCATAGCTCAGTCCTCAGCACTAATTTATTTGATCACCTTATCCGCCCGCACGAGCACGTTCGGCGGAATCGTGACGCCGATCTGCTTGGCCGCTTTCAAATTGATCACCAATTCGAATTTCGTCGCTTGCTCGACCGGAAGATCGGCGGGCTTGGCACCCTTGAGGATCTTATCGACATACGTTGCGGAGCGTCGGTACAAATCCGTGATGCTCGCGCCGTAGCTCATAAACCCTCCGGCTTCGACGTACTCCGGGCTGTTGTAAGTCGTCGGAAGCCGGTTCTTTACCGCGAGAGCTGCAATCTTAGCTTGCTGAGTATTGAAGACGGGGCCTGGCAGGACGAGGACTGCGTCAGCACGGTCCTTAGCTGCCGCTCGGAATGCATTCTCAATATCTTTGGGGCTTAGGCAGTTTAGGGATTGAAGCTTTATTCCGAAGGCTCCCGCGGCCGCCTCTACTTCTATTAACCCTTGTACGTTGCCGGGAAAGGCTGTGGTCCCGAAGACGGCCATTCGGGAGAGCCTTGGAACGATCTCCTTTAGAAGCTCCAGTCGTTTCCCGCTCAGCTCCCGGTTGAGGTTTGACAATCCAGTAACGTTTCCTCCTGGCTGCGCGAGACTGGCAATGAAACCGTTTCCAATGGGGTCGGGGTCCTGCGCCATGACAACAGGAATCGTGGTGGTTGCTTTCTTGGCAGCACGGGTTGCTGTCGAACCACTCGTGACGATTATTTCTACTTTGAGATCCACGAGTTCGGCAGCGAGCGAGGGAAGATGACCCGGGTCTCCGCCCGCCCAGCGCCTCTCAAGGAAGATGTTCTGTCCCTCAACATAGCCCAACTCGTGCAAACCTTGCTGGAATGCTTGATCGTTGGGCCCAGGCCCGGAGCGTGTCGCGAGATATCCGACTCTGGGGATTTTCGCTAGCTGCTGCGCCTGGGCGGTGACAGTTGTCAGCAGGATAGTTGCCAGTAAGCACATCACAAGTTTGATGTTCACGTTTTCTCCGCTCGACTCACGCCTTACGCCTCACCACTGACTCCTTACCGAATCACACGATCCGCTCGCGCCAGCACGTTGGGCGGAATCGTCAGGCCGATCTGCTTCGCGGTTTTCAGGTTGATGATGAACTCAAACTTCGTCGGTTGCTCCACCGGCAGATCGGCAGGCTTGGCGCCCTTCAGGATTTTGTCCACGTAAGTGGCGGCGCGACGGAATAGGTCGGCGACGTTGGGCCCATAGGACATTAGGCCGCCGGCGTCCATCAGTCCGCTGTCAGCCCAGACTGTTGGTAATCGATTCTTGGTCGCGAGATCCGCGATCGGTTTTCTACCCGTAGTGGTGAGGGCGTTCTGTAACACGAGGAGAACCTCAGCGCGCTCCCTGGCCACAGCCTTAAATGCTCTTTCGAAGTCACTCGATCTGCGCACTTCGACGGCTTGCAGCTTGATTCCGGCGGCTTTTGCGATGGCTTGAGCTTCCTTCAATTCGACAATCTTCGAATCGTCCTGGGGATCGAAAAGCGCCGCAACGCGCAATGCCCGCGGAAAAGTCTCGCGAATCAAATCGAGTCGTTTACCGGCCAAGTCAGCTGTTAGCGCCGAAAGCCCAGTAATGTTCCCGCCTGGACGAGCCAAACTTGCAACAAATCCGCTGCCAACGGGATCTTGAACGTTGGCCATGATGATGGGAACCGACTCGATTGATTGCTTCGCACCGCTAACAGTGGCATTGCCGCCGGCAATGACGATCATATCTACCTTGAGACGCGCCAATTCGGACGCCAGCGCAGGAACACGATCCAGTTGCCCATCCCCATAGCGATACTCGATGACTATGTTTTTTCCCTCGACATAACCGAGATCGCTCAAACCGCCGCGGAATGCATTGGTGCGGCCCGCCAAGGCCGCAAGAGAGCTGGCGCTTAAATATCCGATCCGCGGCAGAGTTTTTTGCGACTGTGACTGAGCCGTTGCGCAAAGCGCAAAGAGCATGGCGGTAAGCGCGACGCAGAAGATTTTCTTTCGTCCAATCGAAAATCCAAAATCTAAAATCGAAAATTGAATCACTTGATCACCCGATCCGCCCGCACCAGGACGTTCGGCGGAATCGTCAGGCCGATCTGCTTCGCCGCCTTCAGGTTGATGACGAACTCGAACTTCGTCGGCTGCTCGATCGGGAGGTCTGCTGGTTTGGTGCCCTTCAAGATTTTGTCGACATAGGTAGCGGCGCGCCTGAAGAGATCGGTAATGCTCACGCTGTAGCTCATGAGACCGCCGGCCTCGACAAATTCTGGGCTCCAGTAAATTGCCGGGAGATGGCTTTTCGCCGCCAGTTCCGCAAACTGTTTTGAATGAGAAGTGACGACCTGACTTCCTAACACAAGGACGGCGTCCGCGCGTCCCTTGCTTGCCGCTTGGAACGCACCCTCGATTTGCTGGGGATTCTGTACGTCTAGATACTGAAGCTTGACCCGCAACGCCCCTGCAGCCTCTTCCGTCTCTTTTAATGCTTGCCGGTAGCCTGGCTGCATTGAATTTCCGAGGCATGCGACGCGCGCGAGCCGCGGAACGATTTCCTTCAGAAGCTCGAGTTGTTTTCCGCTGATCTGTGGGTACTGGGTTGACAATCCCGTAATGTTCCCGCCAGGTCGGGCGAGGCTGGCCGCAAACCCGTTTCCAACAGGGTCATTATCAAATGCCAGGACAATGGGAATCGTCGAAGTTGCTTCCTTGGCGAAGCGGTTTACCGACGGACCACCCGTGACAATTACATCTACCTTGAGACGCACCAACTCGGCCGCAAGCGCGGGAAGGCGATCGAGGTTTTCCTCGGCATAGCGATACTCAATGCCAACGTTTTTTTCTTCCGTGTATCCAAGCTCGCGGAGACCCTGGCGGAATGCCTCCATGCGGTCCGACACAACTGCAGGAGAGAGAGAACTGAGGAATCCTATCCGGCGGATTTTCGTTGGCTGCTGCGCATCGACACTCGCCGCGCACGCCATGAGCGTGACGATGGCAAAAAGTCCCGCCCATTTTCGTCTGCGGGGCTGCTTTTGGATTGCCGATTTTCGATTGTCCGATGCAATGCCCAGCGATGACGGTGAAATGTTTCTGCTCATGTCGTGTCGCCCCAAGCCAAAATCACGAAAGGAATTTCCTGATCTTTTGCAACAGCGCGTCTTCGTCGATGGGTTTCGGCAGATAGTCGTCGCAGCCGGCCTTGCGCGCGTCGATCTCGTCACCAACCATGGCATGGGAAGTCACCGCGATGATGGGGATATGCTTGAGCGCATTGTTCGCTTTGAGTCGTCTCGTGGCTTCCCACCCGTCCATCACCGGCATGCCGAGGTCCATCAAAATAAGATCAGGCGTTTGCGTTTCTTGCTCCGCCGCCTTGACGCCCTGTTCGCCGTCCACCGCTTCTAACACGGTGTAGTCATCTTCCAAAAGCTGAACAAGCAAGTCCCGGTTCCAGTCGGTATCGTCGACCACGAGGATTTTCTTTTTAGCCATCGTCTTTTTCCTTTCGGAACTCGGGTAAGGAGTCAGGAGTAAGCAGTAAGGAGTTTGACTGCCGGCCGACTTCTATTCATTTCTTTGATAAGTGACGGATTAAGCCGGTAATCATCTTGTCAATCGGTGTCATTTTATTATCGAGACCCTTTCGAGACTTGACGTCGAGATATCCAAGTCGGCTGGCAATCTCGATCTGAGTGTCCAGTTCGCTTAGCGACCCTTGGGCGATGTGAAGGAAATTCGTAAATTCTTTCTTCGTCTGTCGTGCCGCGCCTTCAGCGATGTTGCTCGGAATGCTAACCGCTGCCCTTCGGACTTGGTTCGTTATGCCGTAAATTTCTTTACTCGGAAATACTTCGGTCGTCTTGTAAATCTCGATCACCAAATCCACCGACTGCTTCCAACGATGGCGAGGCCGAGGCCGGTGCCGCCGTATCTCCGGGTGCTCGACATGTCGGCTTGGCGAAACTCGTCGAAGATGTACCGGAGCGCCTCTTGAGTCATGCCGATGCCGGTGTCGGACACCGTCAGTTTGACGTTGCCGTCGTCGCGCCAGGCGGCGACTTTGATCTCACCGCGCTCGGTAAATTTGACCGCATTGCTCAAGAGGTTGAGCATGGATTGCTTGAGTTTGTCCCGGTCGGTTTTGAGCGGCGGGATGTCCGAGGCGATCTCGGTGACCAGCTTGACATTGCCGTTCCTCAACAGCGGCTCGACGGTGGTGGTCGCGACGCGGAGGATTTCGTCGAGCTTAAAGGTTTCCGCGTAGGCTTCCATGCGCCCGGCCTCGATCTTCGCCAGGTCGAGCAACTCGTTGATCAAGTTGAGCAGATGATCCGAGCTGATGAGGACCTTATGCAGATTTTCCTTCTGCAGGGGTTCGATTTTTCCCTCGGTGCGGCGCAAAACGATTCTGGTGAAGCCGATAATCGAATTGAGCGGCGTGCGCAGCTCGTGGCTGACGTTGGCGAGGAACTGCGACTTGTGCCGGTTGGCGGCTTCGAGCTGGGCGTTTTTCTCTTCGAGTTCTTGGAACAATCGGACGTTCTCGATGGCGATGACTGCCTGATCGGCGAATGTCTTGAGTAATGAGATTTGACTTTCCGTAAATGGCCGGAATTCTCGACGGTAGACAGCGATGGCGCCGACCAGAGTATTTTCCTTAAGCATGGGAACCGCGAGAACGGTGCGTATTTCTTCCTTGCGGTACTCTTCCGGTGGCAACCATTCGGGATCGGTGGAAACGTCGGGGATGTGAATGATTCTTTTCTCCAGCGCAACGCGGCCGACCGCCGTTCCCCGGTCCGGCGGAAATGTTCTATCCGCCAAGGTCGTCATCTGGGATGAAACATACTGAGCCGTCGCCAGACGGAAAACCTCGCCATCAAATCGAAAAATGGCACCGTAGTCGGTGCTGCCCAGGCGCGCGGCGTTGGCGAGCATGGTTTCAAAAACGGGTTGGAGGTCTCTCGGCGAGCTGCTGATCACGCCCAAAACTTGGCTCGTCGCCGTCTGTTGCTCCAGTGATTCTGTGAGCTCGCGATTCTTTTCCTGGATTTCCTCGAACAGCCGAACATTCTCGATGGCGATGACCGCCTGATCGGCGAAGGTGGTCACCAGAGCAATTTGTTTGTCGGTAAAGGCTTCGACTCTTTCGCGCCAAATCACGATGACGCCGATGGGCACGCCTTCTCTGAGCATCGGAACACCCAGAAGCGTGCGATAGCCGCCGGCCTTTTGCGCTTCGGTCCATTTGTATTCGGGATCCGACAGCACGTCGGGGATGTGCACCGGGCCGCGCTCGAGCACCACCCTGCCCACCAGCGTTTCTCGGCCCAAGGCGTGGATCGGATGTTCTTTCAAGAATGTCTTGAACTCATCCGAAGCGCCGTAGCTGACCGCGATGGTGTAAACGTCTCCCCGGAGTCTGTGAATGTAACCTTTGTCGGCGCCGCAGAGTTTGGTGGCGTTCTCAATGAGAGTTTCCAGAACGGGCTGGAGATCAAAAGCGGAGCGACTGATGATCTTGAGCACTTCGCCGGTCGCGGTCTGCTGGTCCAACGATTCCGTCAGCTCGCGCGTGCGGTCTTCTACTTTTTGCTCCAAGTTGGCGTAGGATTCCTGGAGCTGCTCGGTCATTCTATTGAATTCATCCGCCAGCACTTCGATCTCATCGCCGGTCTTGAGATTCAGCCGGTAGCCGAGATCGCCCGTGCCGATGCGCTCCACGCCCTCGCGCAAGATGCGCACCGGTTGCACCACCCGGCGCGCCAGGAAGTAACTGGCGAACAGCGCCATGCCGAGACCGATCAAGGCGAGTGCGGAGGTTCTGAGCATCGAGGCGTAGAGCGCCTCGTAGGCCTCTTCCAACGGTCGATCGACGATCACCGCCCAATCGAAGTCGCGGATCAGCGCAAACGAGCTGAGCACTTCTTTGCCCTGGATGTTCGGCGCGATGATGGCGTTGGCGCCGGACGTTCGTGAGGCGTCCACAAAGGCGGCTTTGACCACTCCCAGCTCGCGTACGTTACGGCGCTGCAAGACGAGACTGATGTCGGGATGCGCGATCAGCTCGCCGGATCGGCTGACCGCGTACGCATAACCCGCCTTGCCGATCGTGATGCTGGAAACCACGTCGCCGATGTATTTGAGATTGACCTCCGCTTGCAGCACGCCGATGACGTCCCCGGCGAATCGTTCAATGGGCACGGCGATCGTCATGTAAGGTTCGGAGCCGCGCACGAAGTAGACCGGACCAAAATAAGTTTTTCCCTGTCGCGCCTGCTTGAACGGCAGGGCGGTCGAGAGATCTTTCTTCGCGTCAGGCAAGACGGTGCGCAAGCGCGACGCTTGCACTTGGATGACGCCCTGTTCATTGAGCGCGATTGCTTCGGTGATCGCCGGCGCGATCAGCAGGAGTTTTTCCAGCTCGAAACGAAAGTCGGCCGTGAGGCCCTTGGGCGCGATGTCGCGGCTCTTGGTCGCACCTTTGAGCACGTTGTGAATCTCCTGCACGAAATGCTCGATCTTGAAGGCAGCGCCGGCCGCGATCTCTTTTTGCAAGGCGGCCAACTGCTCGCGGCTTTCCTGATAACGAAAATAAATTTCAATCAGCCCGCTGGTGATCAAACCGCCGCCGATCAAAAGCACGGAGATCAAAAAGTAATCGCGCACCAGGCGCCCCCGGCGCGGCGCGCCGAAGCTACTTAAGATAGGAAGTTTGCGGATGTTCACGGTTTAGCGGCTTATGGGCCCGTTCGGTTCTCTTATAACCCTATCGACCCTGGAAAGCACATTCGGTGGGATCGCCTAACGATTTTAGATTTTCGATTTTGGATTTTAGATTGTTCGGTCATCGGATTACCTTGTCGGCTCTGGCTAACACATTCGGCGGAATCGTCAGGCCGATCTGTTTGGCGGCTTTCAGGTTGATGATGAACTCGAACTTCTTCGGTTGCTCCACCGGTAGCTCGGCGGGCTTGGTGCCTTTGAGGATCTTGTCTACGTAAGTTGCTGCGTGCCGGTACAGATCCGCCAAATTTGCCCCGTAGGACATAAGCCCACCCGCGTTTGGAAACTCGCTAACAGTGGAAATCGCGGGTAGATTATTTTTTAACGCCAACTCTGCAATCTGTTTTGCGTGAGTACTCATGATAGGGGCCGGCAAAAGAAGGAGCGCCCGCGCGCGCCCCTTGTTTGCGGCCCGAAAAGCGCTCTGGAAATCACTGGCCTCTCGTCTGAGGTCTGGGCCCAGTAAGCTGAGGCCGGTGATGTTCCCGCCGGGGTGCGCAAGGCTGGCGACAAAGCCGGTCCCAACAGGATCGCTACTCGAAGTCATAACGATGGGAATACTCTTAGTTGCACGTTGTGCAGCACCGACCGCTTGCGAACCGGCGGCAACGATGACGTCAACCTTCAGATCGACAAGCTCACCGGCGAGGACAGAAAGGCGATCTGTTCGATTAGCGGCCGCTCGAGAGTCGATGGCAATATTTTTTCCTTCGATGTAACCGAGATCGCGCAAGCCTTGGCGAAATGCTTCTTGGTTAGCGCCGGACAGCGATAGGAAGCCTATGTGTGGAATTTTGCCAGGCTGCTGTGCCTCCGCGGGAACGCAGAGCGTGGAGAGCAAAGCGCATAGCGCAACACAGAGGACTGAGTGCTGAGCGATGAGCTCTGAGGTTCTAGACCCGAACCCAGTCCTCGGTCGTCGTCCCTCAGTCCTCAACGCTAAAATTTTCATCTGATTACTTTATCCGCTCTCGCCAGCACATTCGGCGGGATCGTTAACCCGATCTGCTTGGCGGCTTTGAGATTGATCACCAACTCAAACTTCGTCGGTTGCTCCACGGGAAGGTCGGTGGGCTTGGCGCCTTTGAGAATCTTGTCCACA
>WNGI01020048.1_pt1 | contig 10360 bp, 12 predicted proteins | sample 5400621 | NCBI WGS metagenome assembly WNGI01 (sample SAMN13153374, study PRJNA577476) | soil metagenome | isolation source: 20 cm soil or saprolite under Garry oak tree replicate 1 | place: USA:California | collected 2016-06-15 | reverse complement strand
CTCGGTCTACATGGTCTACTTGCTCGAGATCGTCAAGCTCGCCAACCCGCGCATCCGCCGCCGGGAGCAGGAAGCGCGCGAGGCAGCGCGCCGCTCGGCCTAGGCGTACAAAGTCCGGCCAAAACCAGGCAACGAAGCCACTTTCGCCTGTCACAAGCTCGGTTGCCTTGGTATGCTCGCCGCGATGGAGCCCAGCCCCCGCGCGTCGTTCGAGCCGGCCGGAGCCGGTGCGTTGCTCGGGAGCGTGACCGCGGCGAGTGTCGGGGTCGGTGCGCTCGTCGGCTGGGCGGTAGGGTCGGTCGGCCTCGGGATCCTCGGCGGCGCTGTCGTCGGCATTCCCGCGGGCATTTTCGCCGTCTACCACCGCTACCGGGACGTGATGTGACGAAGGTCGGCATTCTCGGCTCTCCGCGGCCCGCGCCGGCCCGGCGCTTCGCCGCCCCGCTCGCGGGCGCCCTCGTGATCGCGCTCGCGCTGCCGATCTTCGCGCTGGCCGGCTGGAGCCTGAAGGGCTGGGCGATCGCCGCCGTCCTCTGGCTCGGCGTCCAGGCGTTCGGTCTCCTGCTTGGGCGCGTGCGGCCCTCGAGCGAGAACCTCGCCGCCTCGGGAGCGCTCGCCGCCGGGATGATGCTGCGGCTGCTGGCCGTGCTGGTCGTGCTGCTGGCCGTGGCCTCGTCCGACCGGGAGGTCGGCCTGGCGGTCGCCCTCGTCTACGGCGTTGCCTATACCGCGGAGCTGGCGGTCGGGCTGCTCGGCTACTACGCGCAGGAGCCGACCGCGTGAAGCGGCTCTTCGTCAGCCTCACGCTGCTCGCCCTTGCTTTGCCGGCCCCAGCGTTCGCGCGCGGCACCTTCGACCCGACCACCGAGTTCGAGCAGCACGAGTGGATCCCGATCCACCTCGGCCCGCTCAACCTGTCGATCACCAAGGCGGTCGTCTACCTCATGATCGGCACCGCGCTGACCATCCTGCTCGGGATCCTCCTGATGCGCGCGAGGCTCGCGCTCCTGCCCGACCGGCGGCAGACGATCGGCGAGGCCCTCTACGAGATCGCCCAGACGCAGATCGCGGAGCAGGGCCTGCCCTCGAAGGCGATCGGCCGCTGGTTCCCGTACGTCGCGACGCTGCTGTTGTTCATCTTCGTCGTCAACCTGATCGGGTTCATCCCCTTGCCCCTGACCGGGGAGACCTATCACGGCATCCCGACCTGGGGCATTTACGCGGCGACCTCGTCGCTCTCGGTCACGCTTGCGCTGGCCCTCCTGACCTTCGTATTCACGCACGTCGAAGGCGTCCGCTGGAACGGGCCCGTGCGCTACTTCAAGAGCTGGATTCCCGAGGCGCCCAAGGGGCTGCTGCTCCTGATCGTCCCGCTCGAGGTGCTAGGCCAGTTCATGCGGCTGATCTCGCTCAGCGTCCGGCTCTTCGCGAACATGCTCGCCGGCCACATCCTGATCCTCACGTTCATCGGCCTGATGTTCATCCTCGAGACGGTGGTGCTGGCGCCTATCGTGATCCCCGTCGCGACGGCCTTCTATCTCTTCGAGGTGGTTATCGTCGTCGGCATCCAGGCGTTCATCTTCGCGGCCCTGTCAGCCATCTACATCGGCTCGGCGATCGAGCCTCAACACTAGGAGGGACGACCATGAGCAGTCTTCTCGTCGCCGCCACTACCGGTGACGTCACCAAAGCCGGCAAGGCGATCGGCCTCGCCCTCGGCGTCGGCCTCGGCGCACTCGGGGCCGGCGTGGGCATCGGCAACATCTTCGGCTCGATGATCCAGTCGGTCGCCCGGCAGCCGGAGCTCCGCGGTGAGCTCCAGGGCATCCAGTGGCTGGGCTTCGCGCTGACCGAGGCCGTCGTCTTCTACGGCCTCCTCGGCTCGATCCTCGCCTACGTCCTGGTCTGATGCTCCTCGCCTCCAACCCGCTGATCCAGGTCACGCCGGGGCTGATGATCTGGACGATCGTCTGCTTCCTGATCGCGCTCTTCGTGCTCAAGCGCTACGCCTTCGCCCCGATCCAGAAGCTGATCGACGAGCGGCGCGTGCGGATCCGGCAATCGCTCGAGGAGGCCGACGAGGCCCGCAGCGAGGCGCGCGAGCTGCTCGAGGAGCACCGCAAGCTGATCGGCCAGGCGAAGGGCGAGGCGGAGGAGATCCTGACCGAGGCGCGCCGGGTCGGCGAGGCCACGCAGCGCCGCATGCGCGAGGAGACCGAGGCCGACCGGCAGCGGCGGATCGAGGACACGCGTAAGCAGATCGAGGCCGAGACGCGCAAGTCGCTCGAGCTGATCCGCAGCGAGGTCGCCGAGCTGAGCCTGATCGCCGCCGAGAAGATCACGCGCCGATCGCTCGACGACGCGGATCACAAGCGCCTGATCGAAGAGGCCGTCGGGGAGCTTGACTTCTCTGTCTTGGAGGCGCACGACAAGTGAGCGTTGTGGACAGGGTTTATGCGCGGGCGTTATTCGACGCGGCGCTCGATGAGGACCGGCTTGAGCAGGTGCGGGCCGAGATCGCCGAGATTGCCGTGGCCGTCGCGGAGATCCCGGAGCTGCGCGAGCTGCTACGCAACCCGCAGCTCGACCCGCGGGCGCGGGCGGCCGCGCTGGAGGACCTCCTCTCCGGCGGCGAGCAGCTCGTCCGCAACTTCGTCCTGTTGCTGGCCGACAAGGGCCGCGCCGCGCAGTTCGAGGAGATTGCGCGCGAGCTCGAGCGCCTGGTCGCCGAGCGCGAGGGAATCCTGAGCGCCGAGCTGACGACCGCGGTCGAGCTCTCCGACGCCGAGGCGCGCAAGCTGCTCGGCCAGATCGAAGAGGCCGCAGGGCGCAAGGTCGAGGCGACCCGGAAGGTCGACCCGGACCTGATCGGCGGCGTCGTCATCCAGGTCGGGTCGTACCGGCTCGACGCGAGCGTGCGCGGCCGCCTCGAGCGGCTGCGGCGAGAGCTGGCAACCGCATGAGAAAGGAACAGCGTGAAGCTACGTCCTGAAGAGATCACCTCGATCCTGAAGCAGCGGATCGAGGAGTACGACGTCGAGACCGACCTCGCCGAGGTCGGGACCGTGCTGCAGGTCGGCGACGGGATCGCCCGTATCTACGGGCTCGAGCCCGTATCTACGGGCTCGAGAACGCCGTCGCGCTCGAGATGCTCGAGCTGGAGCACGGCGTCGTCGGCCTCGCGTTCAACCTCGAGGAGGACAACGTCGGCGCCGCGCTGTTCGGCGAGTGGGAGCACGTCAAGGAGGGCGAGCCCGTCAAGCGCACCGGCAACGTCGCCAGCGTGCCGGTCGGCGACGGGCTGCTCGGCCGCGTGGTCGACCCGCTCGGACGGCCGCTCGACGGCGCCGGGCCGATCTCCTCGGACGAGACCCGCCCGCTGGAGTTCAAGGCGCCGGGCGTGGTCGATCGCCAGCCGGTGAAGGAGCCGCTCCAGACCGGGATCAAGGCGATCGACGCGATGACCAACGTCGGCCGTGGCCAGCGCGAGTTGATCATCGGCGACCGCTCGACCGGAAAGACGGCGATCCTCGTCGACACGATCCTCAACCAGGGCGACCAGAACCTGGTCTGCATCTACGTCGCGATCGGCCAGAAGGCCTCGACGGTCGCGCAGGTCTACGAGCGGCTCAGGGACGCGGGCGCGATGGACTACATGCGCGATGGGCGAGCACATCATGTTCAACGGCGGCCACGCGCTCTGCATGTACGACGACCTCTCCAAGCACGCGGACGCCTACCGCCAGATGTCGCTGCTGCTGCGCCGCCCGCCCGGCCGCGAGGCCTTCCCGGGCGACGTCTTCTATCTGCACTCGCGGCTGCTCGAGCGGGCCTGCAAGCTGAACGACGAGCTCGGCGCCGGCTCGCTGACCGCGCTGCCGCTGATCGAGACCCAGGCGGGGGACATCGCCGCCTACATCCCGACCAACGTCATCTCGATCACTGACGGCCAGATCTTCCTCGAGTCCGACCTGTTCTTCTCCGGCGTGCGGCCGGCGGTCGACGTGGGCCGCTCGGTCTCGCGCGTGGGCGCGAGCGCGCAGACCAAGGCGATGAAGAAGGTCGCCGGCCGGCTTCGCCTCGACCTCTCGCAGTACCGCGAGCTCGAGGCGTTCGCCCAGTTCGGCTCGGAGCTCGACGCCGCCACCCAACAGACGCTGTCGCGAGGCGAGCGCATGGTCGCAACGCTGAACCAGCCGCAGTACGACCCGTGGCCGATGGAGCAGCAGGTGGTCGCGCTCTACTCCGGCATCAACGGCTACCTCGACGACATCCCGACCGAGCAGGTGCAGCGCTTCCAGGATGAGCTGCGCGAGTTCATGCGGGCCGAGGAGTCGGTCCTCAAGGAGATCCGCGAGACCGGCGACCTGAGCGACGAGCTGGCGGAGCGCCTGAACGCCCAGGTCGAGAAGTTCAAGGGCACCTTCGCGGTCAAAGAAGAAGAACCACTCGTCGCGTAGCGATGGCGACCCTGCAAGACATCAAGCGGCGGATCCGGTCGGTCCGGAACACGCGCAAGATCACCAAGGCGATGGAGCTCGTCGCCGCCGCGCGCCTGCGCCGGGCCGAGGAGCGGATCGTTCAGATGCGCGACTACGCCGACCGGATGCAGGAGCTGACGGCCGGCACCGCTCGGGCGGCGGCCTCGCTGCGGGGCCTGAAGCTGCTGCAGCAGCGCGAGCCGCAGACGGTGGCGATCGTCGCGCTGACCGGCGACCGCGGCCTGGCCGGCGCCTTCAACGGGCAGGTGCTCCGCCGGGCCTTCGCGATCGAGAGCAGCCTCAAAGGCGAGGGCAAGCAGGTGCGCTGGCTGGTCGTCGGCCGCAAGGGGCGTTCGACTCTCGAGTTTCGGCGCTACCAGCTCGATCAGGCGTGGATGGGCTTCACCGAGCGGCCCGCCTACTCGGACGCACAGGCGGTCGCCCATCGGCTCGCCGAGCTCTACGAGGCCGAGGAGATCGACCGCGCCGTTGCGGTCTACAACGAGTACGTCTCGCCGCTCGTGCAGCGCGTGACCGAGCAGCAGCTGCTGCCGATCTCCGAAGAGGTTCTCGCGCGCGCGCGCGAGGAGGAGAGCGAAGAGCAGCAGGCGCTGCTCGGGGACTTCATCTACGAGCCCGAGCCGGAGCAGATCCTCGAGCGGCTGCTTCCGGTCTACCTCGAGACCGAGGTCTACCGCTCGCTGCTCGAGTCCTCGGCCTCAGAGCTCGGCGCGCGGATGACCGCGATGCGCAACGCCTCGAGCAACGCGGGTGACCTGATCGACAGCCTCACGCTCGACCTGAACCGCGCCCGCCAGGCAGAGATCACCCAGGAGATCCTCGAAGTGGTCGCCGGCGCGGACGCGCTCACCCAATAATCGCTGCAAACCTTCGCTACATACCGTCGTCTATAGTCTGCGGACTCCTAGCTGATGGCCCAGCGAGAAGAAAAAGTCGTCGTCTCTGCCGGCGCGGGCGGCCTCGGGGCTGCGATCGCGACCGAGAGCGGCTCCGACCTCGGCGTCGCGATGGAGGAGGTCAAAGCCCGAGGCTACTGGGAGCTCGTGTGGCGCCGGCTCCGCCGCGACAAGGTGGCGATCGCCAGCGGCATCTTCATCATCCTGCTGATCGCGATTGCTTTCGGCGGCTCCCCGATCGTCAAGCACCTGGTCGGGCACGGCCCCAACGACCTGTTCCTCTACAAGCCCGCGGTGAACCTGGCCGGCCTGCCGGCGAACCCGTGGACGCATGTCCAGAACTCGACTACCGGCCACACGGACGTCCTCCCGCTCGGCGCTGCAAACCGGCTCGGCCAGGACGAGCTGCTGCGCCTGATGTACGGCGCGCAGATCTCGCTCGAGGTTGCCATTTTCTCGACGATAGGGGTGATGCTGATCGGGGTTATCCTCGGTGCGTCTGCCGGCTACTTCCGAGGGTGGCCGGACACGATCATCTCCCGCATCACGGAGATCACGATGGCGTTCCCGGTCCTGATCTTCGTGATCTCGCTGGCGGCCACCGTCGGCCCGCGGCTCGACAACATCACGTTAGGAGGAGTCTTCCCGCAGGGCGTGATCACGCTCGTGCTGATCTTCACCCTGTTCGGCTGGTTCTATCCGGCCCGCATCATGCGCGCCTCCGTCCTGTCGATCAGGGAGAAGGAGTACGTGGAGGCGGCGCGGATGGTCGGCGCGAGCGACGCCAGGATCATCCGCTCGCACGTCCTGCCCCACCTCGTCGCCCCGATGATCGTCTACTCGACGCTGATCGTGGCCTCGTACGTGCTGTTCGAGGCGGGCCTCTCGTTCCTCGGCGTCGGCATCAAGTTCAACGCGAGCTGGGGGAACCTGCTCTCGGGCGCGGTCGACTTCTACACGACGCGGCCGCTGCTGATGGTCTGGCCGGGCCTGGCCCTGTTGCTGACGACGCTCGCGTTCAACCTGCTGGGCGACGGCCTGCGGGACGCGTTTGACCCGCGCGCAAGCCACATGTAGACGCCGTCGCGGCGCGTTTCACAAGTCACTAACCAAACCCTCATGCGTACGTCTCATGTGCTTGGACGGGGCCAGGCGCCCGTCGCGGCTCGGGGATGCCCCGATCCGAAGTTCACGGAAAGGAGAGACATGCACAGACGGCTATGGCTTTCGGTCGCGATGCTCGTGGCTGGAGCAAGCCTTCTCGTCGCAGCGAGTTTCGCGAGTGCAGGCACCGCCTCTCATGCGCTCAAGCAGGGAGGGATCTGGAAGTACGGGACGACGGGGGCTTCGGTCCAGGTCGACCCGCAGATCGCCTACATCACCACTGCGTGGTGGCTCGAGTACTCGACCGCAGCGAAGCTCTACAACTATCCGGACAAGGGTGGCCCAGCGGGTAGCACCCTCCACCCGGAGGTTGCGTCAGGCTTCACCGTTTCGAAGAACGGCAAGACGTACACCTTCACGATCCGGAAGGGCTTCAAGTTCAGCAATGGCAAGCCGGTGACGCCGGCGAGCTTCAAGTACGCGATCGACAGGGTCGCGAACAAGCAGCTCGCGTCACCGGGTGCGACGTTCATCACCGACCCGAACGGCACCAACATCGTCGGGGCGGCCAAGGTGAACGCCGGCAACGGCACGCACGTCAGCGGCGTCGTCGTCAAAGGTCACAAGCTGATCATCCACCTGACCAAGCCGGACGGCACCTTCATGGCGAAGATCACGATGCCGTTCTTCCAGGCAACCTCCACGGCGCTTCCGCTGACCACGGAGGTCGTCACGGTCCACGGCAACAACCTGCCGTCTGCAGGCCCGTACTACTACTCGCGCAACGACGTGAACCAGCTGACGTCGGTTCGGCGCAACAAGTACTACAAGACGGGTCCCGGCCGGCATCGCCCGCACAACCTGACGGGCCTTGACGTGCGCTGGAACCAGAACGAGGCAACGCTGTTCAACCAGACGCAGGCCAACCAGGTCGACGAGGATCCTGTTCCTTCGCCCGACCAGGTGCAGGGCCTCGCCAACAAGTACGGCAAGAACAAGAGCCGGTTCTGGGCGAAGTCGATCAACTGCACCGGGTACCTGCCGTTGAACATGTCGAGAAGCCTGTTCAGCGGCAACCTTCCGCTTCGCCAGGCGATCAACTACGCGATCGAGCGTGCGCCGTACGTCGGCCAGGCCGGTCCGTTCGCCGGTGACACGTGGACGCACATCTTCAACCCGGGCGTCCCCGGTTGGCGGAGTGTCTCCCTCTACAAGCGGAACCTGGCCACGGCGAAGAAGCTCGCCAAGGGTCACTTGAAGAACGGCAAGATCACGGTGTACTTCCGCTCGTCGGGCTCGGTGAACCCGGCACAGGCTCAGATCGTCCGGAGTGACCTTCAGGCGATCGGTTTCTCGTCCGGGAACATCACGATGAAGGGCTTCTCGGGCGGCAACATCTACACGGCCATGGGCGTCAAGGGCAACGACGCCGACATGGGTGTGTCGATGGGCTGGTGCTCGGACTACCCGGATCCGTACGACTGGATCAACGTCCTGCTCTACGGACCGGCGATCCAGGCGGAAAACAACAACAACTACTCGTACATGAACATCCCGAAGTGGAACAAGAAGATGGCGGCCGCGGCCAGGCTCGTCGGCCCGAAGCGGTACAAGGTCTACGGTCAGATGGACCTCGACCTGATGAAGCAGGTCGCTCCGCTCGCCGCGACCCGCACGTACAACAACCGCTACTACTTCTCCAGTCGCATCAACCCCAAGAGCCTGGTGTACCAGGGCATCTACCAGGACTTCAGCATCGGCGCGATGGCGCTGAAGTAGGACGCTGAAGGAGGCTCTGCAGAACGACGGAAACAACCGTGAGGCGCCGGCACCAGCCGGCGCCTCACGTGCTAATGACTAGATAGGATCCGAACGGAGGCGGCCAAGCGAAATGTTCCGATATCTGATCAGGCGAATCCTCTGGGCGATCCTGCTCTTCATCATCATCACGTTCGTCACGTTCGTGATCTTCTTCATGGGCCCGAACGACCCGGCCCGTGCGCGCTGCGGCGGAGACCAGGCGCAGGCGACCTGCCTCAAGAGGGCGACCGAGCACTACGGGCTCAACAAGCCCCTCTACGTCCAGTACTGGCGCTTCTTCGACGAGCTCGTCGTCCACCAGCAGCTCGGCCAGTCCTACGCGACGGGGCAGAACATCAACCAGGTGATCGGCAAGGCGGCGCCGGTGACCGCGTCGCTGGTCTTCGGCGGCGCGGTGATCTGGATGATGATCGCGCTGTCGCTCGGCGTCTACTCGGCGCTGCGCCCGCGCTCGCTCTTAGACCGGACGGCGATGGTGTTCGTCCTGATCGGGATCTCGGCCCATCCGGTCTGGATCGGGCTGATCTTCGAGTACGTCTTCGGCGTGAAGCTGGGGTGGACGCCGATTGCGAACTACGCCAACTTCTTCGGTGCGCCGGCGGGCTCGGGCCTGCCGGGCGGCCCCTGGCAGTGGTTCTACCACATGATCTTGCCGTGGTTCACCTTCGCACTCCTGTTCGCGGCGCTCTACGTGAGGATGGTCAGAGCGAACGTGATGGAGACCCTGAACGAGGACTTCGTCCGTACGGCCCGCGCCAAGGGCGCGCCCGAGCGGCGCATCCTCGTCTCCCACGTGCTCCGCAACGCCCTCCTGCCCGTCGTGACGATGCTCGGCATGGACATCGGGGTCGCTCTCGGCGGCGCCGTCTTCACCGAGACCGTCTACCAGCTCCCAGGGCTCGGCCAGACCTTGGTCATCGGAGTCCAGGCCAACGACTTCGCGACGGTTCAGGGGGTCGTGGTGTTCGCGACGGTCGCGATCTTGTTATTCAACCTGATCGTCGACGTCCTCTACGCCTGGATCGACCCGCGAATCCGGCTCGCATAGAGCGGTTGATGCTGACGATGGTGATACCGCAAGCGGTACCGTAGGACCTGCAGATGGCTCTGCTCGAAGTCAAGGACCTGCGGACGTCCTTCCATACCGAGGACGGCATCGTCGGCGCCGTCGACGGCATCTCCTTCTCGGTCGAGAAGGGCCAGACGCTGGGCATCGTCGGCGAGTCCGGCTCGGGCAAGAGCGTGACCTGCCTGACGATCATGGGCCTGAACGCGAAGCGGAACACGACCTCCAGCGGCGAGGCGATCTGGAAGGGCAAGAACCTCCTCACGATGAAGCCGCGTGAGCTGCGCGGCAGCTGATCGAGGCCGTGCAGCTCCACCGGGATGTCTCCAACCGCGTCGCGCGCGCCCGCTCGCTCGAGCTGCTGAAGGCGGTCGGAATCCCGCGCGCAGAGCAGCGGATCGACGACTACCCGCATCAGTTCTCCGGCGGCATGCGGCAACGCGTGATGATCGCGATGGCGCTGATCAACGACCCTGATCTGCTGATCGCGGACGAGCCGACCACGGCGCTCGACGTGACCACGCAGGCCCAGATTCTGACGCTGATGAAGCGGCTCCAGGAGGAGTTCGGGAGCGCGATCATCATCATCACTCACGACCTCGGCGTGGTCGCGGAGACGGCCGACGACGTGCTCGTCATGTACGGCGCGAGGGTGGTCGAGCAGGCCAGCGCCGACGACCTGTTCAACCGGCCTCAGCATCCCTACACATGGGGCCTGATGGGCTCGTTGCCGCGGCTCGACATCGATGTCGAGCGCCTGACGCAGATTCCCGGCCAGCCCCCCTCGCTGCTGCGGCCCCCGAGCGGCTGCCGCTTCCACCCACGCTGCTCGTACGTGATGGAGATCTGCAAGACGACCGTTCCGGAGCTCCTGCCCACGCAGCGGGAGCCCGAGCACCTACAGGCCTGCCACCTCGACGAGGAGACGAAGGACCGGGAGGCGGCCAAGCTGCTCGAGTCGATGATGGCGG
>WNGI01038675.1_pt1 | contig 10363 bp, 15 predicted proteins | sample 5400621 | NCBI WGS metagenome assembly WNGI01 (sample SAMN13153374, study PRJNA577476) | soil metagenome | isolation source: 20 cm soil or saprolite under Garry oak tree replicate 1 | place: USA:California | collected 2016-06-15 | reverse complement strand
CATCTCGTGAACCACCGGTTCATATTCACCCTCTTATTAGTCAACCGTTCAGATCTCCAAATACTCCCACCACACTAAGGAATAACCGAGGACGTGGATCTATGACTAGAGGAAGACCTTTACGACAAAGGTTTGCTGAAGGAAGTCGTCGACAACAACGCTCATCAAACGAAGAAGCACTTGTGTTTGATAGTGACGCTGAACACAACAATAACACCTAGATGAGTAATTGCTTATTCATTTTTGGTGTAAATGGTTTCAATGTAGGAGAGAGGCTATGTTACAACCGTTCCTCGTTCCTACGTCTCCCGTTCGACATTCCGTATATGCCTGTCTTTTTCTTCTATGACGTCTTTAACCTTCTATGATCTTCTTCCATTAACACATGCTTATGACTTTCACATGTTAACTGTTCTTTCACATGTTAACCATATTCACATGCTTCTCCTTTACCTATTTTATATGACTACCCTGTACTATAAAACCCTTCCTGTAATGCCCTTAATGGTAGTCTAGTTTTCATAGTCAATCTATCTCATTGTCGTTTAAGCCTGCTTAATGGATTAATCGATAACTCCCTCTTACACTTCTTTTGTCATTAAGTGCCGGAACTCCCTTGAGGAACCTACAGTGCCTTTGTAACCTTGAGTTACGAAGTTGACGAACAAACGTAACATATGCCGCTGAGAGTTGTGCCTGGTGATGTGGCAGTTGAGCAAAAGTAACTCAAAACGAGCGATTGGCCTTACTGAGAACGTTGTTGATGCCGCTGGGCACCCCACACCTGGTTATGAGTAGCGCTGAATTACGTCCCACGCTCCATCTCTGAGAGGCTGTCCGTCTAGCAGAAGTGGTCGAACACCTCGAGAGACGAGGGATAATCCTGCAATAGTCGGGCGGGCTGAAGGGGGGGGCAATTAACAGCCGACAACATCTGATGGGCGGGCCCGCACCGGGTGGTGGCATTGCACGACAGCAGAGGTTGCTGTAGAATCATAATATATCAGTCGAGGGCGAGCAGCGATGAGGACGGAGAAGCACCTGATCATCTCAGGCATCAATGATGTATTGGCAGACGACAGGCAGACTGCAATTACTGTTTAATGATATATCAGACGAGGGCGCGGGGCAACGATGAGGGTGGGGATGTCTCATATTAGTGATAGATTAGTCGGGTTGTACAAGCTGCGGCAACATGTCTAAGTCATGCTGTTTCTCCATCACAGCTAAACCTTCCACGCCATTAGCCCAACGTATTTGTTTGGATATGAGGAGGGGGTAATGCGACACTCCAGCTTTCCCTGCCCAGTCGAAATCGATGAATTTCACCTTGTTGTTTTTGGTGACCATTATGTTTGTGCTCCGAAGGTCTCCAAACACAAAGCCATTTTCGTGCAATTTGTTCAAGATCTCCTCGACATCCTTCAAGAACGTCGGGGGAAGCTGGTGGTGCCGGTGGGCCTGCTCCGCTGTCATGCCATCAAGATATTCCATCACAACCATAGATATATGCCCATACGTCGGGTCACCTTCGCAAACACCGGGTTTTCCGTAGTAAAAGAGCCGCGGTGCCGCTTCTGTTTTCTGCAGTAATTTATGCGCTACTTCGCCGTACCGCTCGACGAACTTGATAACAATATATTTTGGAACCGCCTCAACTGTTTTCGCTAGAAACGTAACACAGGTAGGGTCACGCTCTAAAGGCTTGATATATATAAAGTTGATTATACCCGCCATAGGATCATGGTAAGCGCGGATCGAAGGGAAATAACGCGGATGAAGTTCGGATTCTCCAACCTGTTCCAGCCGTAACCCACGGTAATAGTTGTCCAGTTTCAGAAGGCTTCTCCCGAGAGAGTGAAGGACATGTGCAACACGGTGGCAATGTTGCTCGTTCAGCGTAGCATCGAGACCCACCCAAACAAAGTCGGTGAGACGCTGCACCACAACTTTGTCTGTAAAGATAGCCCCTAGCACGGCAATCCACGGGCCGGCACTGGCGAGAAGAAAGGTGGGACAGCAGGTGTTGTCTCGGAGGATGCGGTGCTGTGGACAATGCATGAGTAACGGGCGAGCAAACCACAAAGAACACAAACGTTGTCTTGCACCCAACATCGAATCATGGACAAACCAACTTGTATGGAGGGATCAGAGCCTCCTTCACCGATATCCCGTTTCTGCTCATCTAGCATGATGGTTGCCGTCTCAGGTATATCGCCTTTTAGAGTTACTATTACAGCGCCATCAGGAGAGGTCGAATCTAGATTGACAATCTTAGTCATGCCAATAGAGAGAGCCGCAGACAGATGAGGGAGGATGGCAGATCTCCGGAGCTCTTCTTTCTCATAAATACCGGATGCACTTGCCATAAACCCCGCAGTGGCCCGTAATGTTTCGTGCGGAATATCCAACTTCTCGTCCGCAATATCATCTAGGAAATGGCCGAAAACTGGATGAAAGAGTTGGATTGGGGGCGCCGTCGTTGCGGTTGGACTGTTGACGTCATAACGGCCATCGTAGATGGGTAGATCGCGCTGATAGATGCGATATCCATTGGATTTGGCACTTTTGGACGGCGTATCCGCTTTTATAGTTTTTGATATTGTTGCCCTGTACCCTGTAGGGGATGGGTGTAAAAGTGGTGAAGAGTGAGAGTGTCACATACTGCTAATAATTTCGGTGATCACATCACCGGGGTGAGTCATATCCGGCTCGCCAAGAACCTTTACGACAACGTGCAACTGTCGTTTTGCAGGCGCTTTTGGAAAAAGTCTGGACAACTCCTCCGTTGGTGGCAGTAGGCTTCCAAGGCCAAAGTCAACGCTCTCGAGATTCTTAAGAGCATTGTCGACCGGGATGGAGACATTCCATAGACCAAGCGCATCAGCGTCGACGTGTTCGAATCTTTTTTTCTTTTTTGCTTTGATTGCGTCCTTGAGAGCTCCGACAGTCTCGGTCGGCGCTATTTTGACCGGAAAGATACGATTAGGGTGATCGCCGTGCATCAGACAGTTGAGCGTGAGGAGGGGATACAGCTTTGAATGCACGGAGACTTCTGAAGTTGGAGAGGACCAGTTTACGAAATTAAAATGTAGGAATTGGCAGCGTTTGGGAAAGAGAATAGGGACCAAAAGAAATGTCAGCTTAAGTCAAGAAAGCGTTTATGGAGCGCACCAGCGGGCGCCTGTACCAAAATGTGTACATGTTCATCCACCAGATCTTCACTGAAAATTGAAGAGATCTTCGTCACAAAGTGCAATTCTTGGCATTTAACATCATCAAGTGTGAGCTCTGGCGTAATGGTGTCCACAGGGAGAGACACCTTCCAGGCGGTGAGATCCGAAGCATCGACATGATTGAGGCGATGGGACAGTTTCTCCTTGATCAAGTCTTTGAGGATGCTGACGTTTTTAGTCTCCAGAATCTCGACCGTGAAGGGTTCTGACGAGCCACCTCCAAGAAAAAAGCAGTTGATGGAGAGCGTGGACATCGTGGGGCAGGACGTGTACTCCGACGCGTGCGTGACGTCACGCGTGCAACCTCATGGAAAGCTACCTTAGTACCGTAATAATAGTACCTACGCAATGGCCAACACGGGTACCCTGTCAGTTCCTGGCAAACAACACATTGTGAGCTCAAATTCCGACAGCGCCTCTGATCTTCGGCGTTGACGGTATATGGAATGGCATTGCTGAATCATGTAATTTACATACTAAGCTATGCGCAGCGGATAGGAAGAAATGAGCTTCGGAATAGTGCGGCGCGTTTGATGGTTCCGTGCGTAAATTCTCCCAAGGAACGTGCAACTGACTAGGCTTGTCAGGTTCCTCGTCGTAAGAATCTTCTCCCTCCTTGTCGCTCCCATCATCGTCCATGGCAAACTCGAACGGATCCTAGGGGCAGCTAGGCCGCTGGTAACAGGGACCTAGCAGCGGACGACTCTGGGTCGGTAAAACAATAGATAATCTTAGCGGTGTAACTCATGATTTTGTCTACGCCATTCTTAACATTGTTACTAAAGTCTCAATCTATCGTGAAACAGTGAAGTACAAAATGTCCCACAGCAAAATTTAAACTTGAGGCATGGTACCGGGATAGCACGGTTCATAATTCCAAGTGTTGGGAAGTATTGGCGGAAACTCATTCTGCCGCTGGTTAGTATCGGTAGTCACTGTATCGGACGTGGAGTCACCATCCTACGGTGATTGTACTATCATCACAGTGACTGCATCGCAACTCGAATGGCGGCAGAAGAACTACTTGCGTTGGGGTTCTGAAGAGGCCGCATCAGCAGTAAGAGTGTCGGAGGCACAGCTGACGGAGGCAGTGACAATGCAACGACAGATGGAGATCCAGTCTGGACTGGCTGAGCAGGCGATGGAAGGACCGCAGACGCACTCGATGGAGTCTGAGGAAGTGCTGAAACAACTGGAGAGACCTGTTCGAGCTTGGGAAGCCTTGAGAATGATATAAAGCCAGAACGACAAGGCTGCAATAAGCGCCCCTCCCACAACACCTCCGATGACGCCACCTGCAATTGTACCAGGGACATTTTTAGACGAGTGAGAAGTCGGCTGTTCATCACTTTCACAACGATGCAGTCTTTGCAGGAATGTCGCCTAACAACTCTGTCTCAGGCCAAAGGGGCGAGCGCCGGCATGAAATCCGGAATGCCGTCGACATTCTGCAAAATCCACATTGTTCCTTGACGTTGTGCCTGATTTGGTATCTGCAATCAGGCGAAGCTCCGGGGATAGACACGGGAAACGGGGGAAGGTTATTCTTGACTTCGTTGAGGTGTTGCAAACATTTGCTCAAGGGTGCGATTTCGTAGGGCAGAAAACCTTCATCGATTGGAGAATTGTACATCGACAGGACGACAACTTTCTTAACTGTGCACGGGCGCTTGGTGAAGGTTTCGATGGGATGACTCGCGAGGGGCGCCGAATCCTGTCATGGTAGCGTTCCACCTCAGTTGTTGCCTTGAGTCAATCTCGGATGGACACGTACCTCGGCAACCTTGGTTCAACCCGGTTCTCAAGTGCCTTTTGCTTCATACATCATAGGCGACGACACGTACGTGGCCCGTAATTTGCCCTATGGTACCGTCATATGTAACATTCAGGACGAATCTGAGCGTCGTCCCTCCAATCGTCTTCAATTTCATCTGAGACTACTTCCTTCATCAGTACTTCATGATCGCGAACACCCAAAAAACCTTACCTTGGCTTTTGGACCAGAGACGCATCTCCATTCTTAGTGACGCCCAGTCAAAACACGTTCACTTTTTCCCTTTTCGTCTACCGCCACGTCATCCTACGTTGTCTTCCTCTCCTTCGCTCCTTTCGCTTACTCTTTATAAGTTCCTCGTCCTCACTACAGTATTGTTGAGCCTAGACCATAAAACGAACCAAAAAAAAAGTGAAACTTTTGTTCAGTTTTTGGGCGCTGCCGATTCCACAGCCCCGCCGGTACAACACGGTGCTTCCCACTGTCCCCTTCCATGATGAAGAGGAAGAAGCCGACAGGTACAGAATGGCGGCATGACCTGTCTGCTCTCTCTACTCTTCTTTCCCCTTTTCTTAGAGCGAACCCGCCTACAAATGCGCTGAACGAAGGTCGTTTTTCAAGTTTTGGTGTCGTGGCAGAGGGGCGAACCGGAAGTGCAAAGCTATAGCTCTACATTCTGTGTACACAAGGGGCATGTCGTCTGGTCTGATATTATCGTTAGACGGGGCAGCGGTGAAGGGGGACGAAGCCGCCAATAGACGTCCTACGCTCAGCATAGGCGCGGGGGAGGTCGTTTGGATTGCTGCTTGTGCTGCCAGCGATGGCGCTTGAAGCGTTGAAGGGAGAGGTGGTGTTGGACCGGCTGAGGGTAGGAGGAGGAATAGCAACTTGACGTTCTGCGTATACACGGATCATATCATCGGGAGTCATCACAGGAACAGAAAAGGTTGTAGTAGAGGCGGATCAGATATCATCCATTGTAAGAGAAGAAGTGAACGACGTTGAGGCAGGACTCAAGCGAAGCCGCCATTGGAGTGCGTCTTCCTTGCGTACGGAAGACTGATGAATACAACTTGGGAATCGCTCGCTTCCGCTAACTCGCTCATAGACGTCGCGAGATTCCATTGCAACATCGAATTGGAACTGGACAAGGCGAGCGTACCCAATAAACTTGTCCGAATTACTCGAGGGGAACTTATGCCCCATTTGTTTCCTCCCGTTCCTGGTCCCGACTCCAACCCGGATCCAAACCCGAATCCAAACCTCAACATCGAGGGGGACTCGGACCCAACACCCTCTACCACCGACTCGGACCACGCAAATACTCGATCAAAGAAGGCTGAAACTACGTCGATGACAAAGGAAAAGTGGGCAAACTGCGTACCGCTCGCGGTCAGAAGACCAGTCAGATCCTTGGTCCGCGCCATGCAAAAGTACTGTTGGCCTCGGGCGAGATGATGTCTGACGATAACGACCTAGCGATGGAATTATCGTCTGGTTCAAAGGACCTGGATGGCCGAATGCAGGAACTTGCAGCTCGCGTGATGGACGAGACTAAGAAGGATCCCGAAACGTCATTATCCAAGATCCGTGGTTCTCTCGACTAGATTGGAGCCCAAAGGAAAAGACAAAACCAAGAGAGCAGGAGGAACCGAAAGCGCCGCCATTTGTTAAATGGTACTGGGACTTGTACGAGACCCAAAAAAGGTTCACCTCCTGGGACAATCGATCTCACCCCTCGAAACCGAATTGCACCGCTCCTGTTCAAGTTGGCGCAGAGAGGCTACCCTTTGTTTCATTCGAGAGAACATGGTTGGATATACCGCGTTCCTTCTTCCGTTTCGGAAACTTCCAAGCACGACTCTCGCCGATCTGGTTCTTCATCACGGTTTTTCGTTCCACAATTTGCCTCATAAAGATGGTGAAAAAGCCAACGTGGGGTCTCCCCTCGGCAAGACATTCGTCAAGTATGCGGCGGATGGGTGCTGACGAATCCGGGTGGAGAGGCGAAAAAGGCCCTTGGGTTGAACACGGTGTGCAGTTATTGGATGAGCTCGAGAGATCGGATTATAAACCGGATGGTCGTTTGGGAGGGCGGTGGGCGGAAATTGGGTTTCGAGGACAAGGATGACAAGTGGGGCATAATTCTCCCTCAAGTCATTACCACGAGCACCGTCACCCGCCGCGCGATTGAAAAGGCTTGGTTGACACCTTCCAATGCGAAAAAGAACCGCGCCAGGTCAGAACTGAAAGTGATGGTCCTTGCACCACCCGGCTACGCGATCATCGGTGCCGGTGTGGATTCAGAAGAGCTGTGGATCTCAAGTTGTATGGGAGATGCGCAGTCTGGTATGCACGGCGCGACGGCATTGGGGTGGATGACGCTCGAAGGGACGAAAAGCGCCGGGACGGACTTGCATTCAAAAACTTACCGCACGGCGTCGCGTTTTTTTCGGCGGTGGATGAGTGTGGATATGGAGTGTGTGACACCTAGTCAGCCGGAGTCTCTAAATATCGAGGGTGTCCTGGGAAAGACGAGAGGAAGCTTGGGGGAGGAACACGGAATCGAGGACATCGGCTCGTTGGAAGGGGTACGAAGAGCCTGATTGTATGGTTCATCGGGGCCAGATGGCGGCGTTTTTGAAAGCCCAGGCGGCTCAGGATTTTGCAGATGTGAATACAAATTTCAGCGGAACTTGTTGGACGAGTATCGTTACTAGTGTAATTTTTCAAAATAGGGACAGGCTTGTACTTGTTTTACAGTCGACTTGTTCAAACTACTGTGCCTATACGACGCAGTTATTACAAAAATAAGAGCGCAGAGATATAGGACTTACCTAGTCCCGAAGCTGCACCCACGCAGCATTCTGATCCTATTGTTTCCACCTCTCGTATTCTGGCCGCGTTATGCTGAAAGAGAGTCAACCCATAGTCGACCCATCATCTCCCTCTCGCCTGTCGTCCATTTGGCGGGAAATCCTATAGGACGCCTCTGAGTCCTATGAATGGATAAGACAAAGCTGAAAGACCCAGTCAGCGAGAAATGGAGGAAAGGAAAGGAAAGAACATACCTTTCCCGGAATCCTCGCCCTCGTCCCGTCTCGCTCTCTCGCATCCCTTCTCCATTCATAACGTCAAGCGGGCAGTTCCTGAGCCCGTCCCATTGCTGTCGAAACGCATGAGGAATCTGCGTGCACACCCAGTGTACCTCCCTTATCGTCTTCGGCGACCAAGTAGCCACCTCCACCATTGGCTCCGTGCCTCATAAGGCCACTTCACCAAATGGACATCAAGAATCCCCCCTTGATCTGCGCACCATTAATGACAACACCCCGCCTCGAAATTTTTACATTGACTCTCTTCACTAACGCTGCACATTCAACCGATAACTTGGTGCGTCTCTTCGAGTCCTTTCTTTTCTTCCTTTCGTTATGCTGTTCGTTGACTTGATCATTAGGATAGAAGACGATGGATATTCAACGTTGACCGACGACCGATCTCCACGGATAGGAAATGGGGAACAGGCACCAGATACACACGGTCTCCGGATAATAGATGGGTTTCTCCCCCACACGACGTACTTTGAGGAGAAGGGAATATGTATAGATACCAAGTGAGTTCTTGGCATTATTCCTGTCGATGCGGCTGACGAGCGTTTGTGTTTAGACGCGTATCGAGGGTCTTCCACAGGTGGCAACATTGGTCACGCCCGGGCAGGTGATGAGAATGACGCCGGATATGTGGGCATAGCCTTCTGCCACACGTCCTGCGCCTTGTTCGTGTAGGAGGACAGAGAGCAAGGATGGATATTCAAGCTTCAAGCTTCAAGCTTCAAGTCGGGTAGTGACAGTGTGACACTTCTCATCCGCCAGTCTTTTGCTTCTACGAAATATATATGATACAGGGAATACCCCAAAGTACGTCGGGAGATCGTCCAGGGAAGGGTTTCGCAACAAAGAAATACAGTAAAATGACATCTATGACCATGTCTTGACCTATCGTTAAACAGTCAGGAACGTTTCCCAACCAGACAGGAACCAAATACGCCGAACCTTTGTTGCGAACCGCAGGGACGTCAATGACTCCTGAAGATGCGTGGCGAGCGGTGAGAGATTAAGGACCATCTAATGATAATTAAGGGGATACGTCAACACAAGCGTATGAAACACTCACCAGTCTTTGAATTACCACTAAGCGAATTCTGAAGTAAATAAGTAAGCTGCAATTCACCAGAGACCACCGATACTCGCTCGCATACCTTGGAATTCCGATACGGTATATGCTTGTTAGCCCCGGCCGCGCCCGTCTCTCCGCACTCCCCATGCGCAGCGATAACATCTCCCAACGCACTCAAACTCTTGTTAATATTCTGCGTCTCCCTCACCCCTTCCTTATCCGCAATGACGCCCGGTGCAAAACTGACGTTCAGCCTCCCCGACGAGATTCAGCGACCTCTCGCACCGCTGGCCTGTTCCGCCAATGTAGGAGCTCGTAGAGCCGAACGGATCCCCGTTTCCGATGCCAACGTTGACACCAGTTATACGAAGGGTGAATACGGAATGGGAGCGAGAAGAACGCTGGTTGACGAGTGTAGCTGCTACACTTCGTCGTGGTTGGGCGAGACAACAGAGTTTTGACTTAAGACGGTGATATGGGGGGGACGATGGTTAGATCTGTGACGCGTGTTGCGCCCGTCTTTAGATCATGCTTGATCTCGTGTTTCTTCTCCACTGTCGAGTTTGCAGGGACCAAGAGGTCATGGATAGTTTCGTTATACTAATAGGTTAGACGCGAAATTTTCGGAATGCACGTACAATCTCGAGGAACTGACCTTCCATCTTGTACTGCCAACCTTTAGTTTTCATAAACTCGGTGACGCGGAAGACCTGCTCCACTGCTCTTGGTATCATACCAACTGTTGTTTCAGTCTACGAATAACCCTCAATGAGCATCGTTCCGAGTAAAGCCGGTGCTTTGCTTACCATGCCGCCCTCCATCGTAAAGGATTTGCCAGATCCAGTCTGGCCACATGCAAAGATGAAATACGTTATAACCATCAATACAACTTTGAACGAGCTGAGAAAGACTTGCGTTTGTGTCGATTCTGGTTCGAATACCTGAAAAGAAACGTTAAAATGGGATGAAATTCAATAACATAGAAGGACCTACCCGGTCAAAGCCAAGGCTTCTTTCTGTTCTATTTTTTTTTTCATATTTGTAGCTGGCATGGCAGCCTCTAGATACCATCAAAGTCCGCATGCAGCTTTCTAGGTCTGAACGAGCACCCGGGATGAGAGCTAGGAGGTCATAGCGACGATGAACAATGCACATCGTCCAGCGGGAAACACTTCTT
>WNGI01012365.1_pt1 | contig 10363 bp, 14 predicted proteins | sample 5400621 | NCBI WGS metagenome assembly WNGI01 (sample SAMN13153374, study PRJNA577476) | soil metagenome | isolation source: 20 cm soil or saprolite under Garry oak tree replicate 1 | place: USA:California | collected 2016-06-15 | reverse complement strand
TAATACTTGAGGAAAATTGGTAGTATAGGGCAGTTATCAATTATCAATCGTGCCACCGGCAATTCGTTCACTCCTACCCTCGTTCGAGCTAAAGCTCTCCACTCGGGGTCAAGCAAGGAAAACAGAATGTGCCACCGGCATATTCTGGGCTCGTAGTGAAGTTGGCCTATCACGCCTCCCTGTCACGGAGGAGATCGCCGGTTCGAATCCGGTCGGGCCCGCCACGAAAATGCATCACCTCTTGGTGGTGCTTTTTCGTGCTGACCAAACGGATGCGAACCGCAAACCTGCGGTTCGGTGGAGTCTGGAGCGCAGACACAAAACAAAGCTCGCTTGGTTTTGTGTCGAGCACCTAAGCGAAGGTGGCGTCAGCCACCATCCGGTCGGGCCCGCCGAGGCACTTACGCTTAAAGAAACCTTGTGCCGGGGTTTCTTTTGTTATTTCTACTCTGGCAATTATTGACATTACAACATATATGTGCTAATATATAAATCAAGCAAAAAGGAACACAAAAATGAGTGAACATAACAATGAATCGCCACCACAACAAGAATACCGCCTTCACAATGATGAGAAGCTCGGTTTAACACTTACTAGCGAGACAGGCGCACAAGCCATAGGACGAGAAGCCGTAAGGCAGATAGTGCAGACAGCACGTGGCCGTGAGGTAACACCTCCAGCGGGTCCTGGCAACCGACTTGGCCTTACGTATGTACATGATGACGGCTCTTTTGACACAGGCACAAGAGCTGCCCGAAATGTAGTCCGTGAAGTGGCTGGCAGGGAACCTAAGCTTTATAAGCGGACACGTCGTCCAATTTAGCTAAACTTCCTAGGCTAAACACCTACCAGCAGGACGCCGCCGTTTAGAGTATGTTTACGCAGTGGTAGCTTCGCTACAAAAGTAACTACCACATTCACAAAATAGTTCCAAAGTTACGGCCAGCCATATCGACTTATTATGCTATTATATGCACATGAAAGATAGGCCTGCACAACAAACTAAAGCAGGCCAGCCTTTTAGCGGATCTGAGGCCATGGGCACAACTCCTGAACTTGAAACGGTGCCTATGGATACGTTGCTAAATGAAATTCTGCGTCGGAAAGATGAACTATTGACTGCTGAAGGCTGGTTGCCACAAAAATCGTTTGCCTTAGCTGACACCCTCGGTATACGAGTGTGTGTCGATGGGGTGCCAGCTCGAGTTAATGAAGCAGGTGATGTTGAGCTTATGGCTATCAGACGCAATACCGGACCATATGCTGGAAAGCTTGCGCTCATTGGAGGCGGCGTAGGTCGTGTGGAGGAAAATGGCGAATGGGCTCCGGAGAGCATAGAAGAAGCACTGCGCCGACACTTCGAAGTCGATCTTGGGTTTGATATTGAACCAGTTGGTTCATGGCAGAGTCCAGCCTATATCGCCCAGGATATGCGCCCAATTGATGGTGAGGTAAGACCAGGATTTACACCTAACCCTAATTCACGTCATCTTGTTGCTATCAGGTATCTTGTTCAATTAAACAGTGGCCGAGATGCTCCTGTTTTCGGGATAACCGAATTGGGTGGCCAGGAAGCATCCGGTGTGGAGTGGCTTAGTGAAAAAACAATGCCAGATCCCACTGAATTTGGTTATGGGCATCATGAGACTTACCGGGTTATGTTTCCTATCGCTCGCCAGCTTTTAAGCTCGTGATTAAAAATACGGTATTGTCTTCACATCTAAACCAAAAGGAGAACGGAATAGAAGAAGTTAAAAAAGTAATACCCTCGGCCAGCTGCCTGATTTTTAACGAGGCGGACGAATTATTGCTAATGCGGCGGACGATTCATGATGTTGGCGGTGGTTTATGGGGATTGCCGGCGGGACGGATTGACCCTGGCGAGGATGCGAAAACTACCGTTTTGCGTGAGATTAAAGAAGAGACAAATATCGACCTGGGAGACGTAAAATTTTTGGGTGTACATAAGATTACCATGCCGCATGCCATTGTACCAATGAGCACCTTTGAAGCTCGTGTATCTCAGGGGATAGCGATTACTTTGAACCCTAACGAGCATGATGCCTATGACTGGTTTACACTGCCTACATTGCTAACAGTAAAAAATATCATTTGGGGTCTGCCGACCACCCTCAAAGACTATGGACTAATGGATGGGTTTGAAGTTGATCCGACCTTGAATGACGGAAGTTCCTTGGAGCGCATAGAGTAGATTGCGAACCACAAGCATCGCTCCCCGAACAGCACCAATAAACTTCTCAACCTCTTTGCTTCGCGAGTCTCAAGCGGTAGCGACAGATATATTTTCAGTTAGTACGCATTTATTGACAAACATACTATCTTATGGTAGTATGTTTGTTATTGATCGAACAAAACAAGCAAAGGAAAATAACATATGGCTCACAACTCCCCCGGACCAGCTCCAGCTCCTCCTGAGCGAATAGGAGGCATATCGGCTGAGCAAAGAGAAGCACTTGCAAGGGTTTTAGGCAGTTTGGGCGCTGTTGCAGATAGGGTTGGGGCAGACCGCAGTACAATTGCCCACCCCGAGGGAACTACCCCACGCATATCGCTCCGGGAAGCGCTACGGAATCCCTCCACGAGGGTTGTTCAATGGAATGGTAATGATAGTCTGGGACCTACAGTTACTGCGCGTGTTGAAACGCCTGGGACTGTACTATCGGCGGCTGATTTGGGGGGCCACACGCTCATTCTTACAAATGAAAAAGGTGATAGAATAGCGACTAACTTTGGTGTCGCTGTCAAGCTGCCTCCAGTAGATACCAGCGGTAGATTTGTCCGTAGGCCAGGCGAACCACTTGATGCCAAGAGTATTGCCGACAACCCTGTTGTTGGCGAGAACGTGGTGATAGGCGAGCCATTTGGCAATGGCCCAATTATAACGCACGTTACCATAGAAGGAGATGCGTTTACTGAAAGACATGATGGCCTGGGGGCAGGGCTGCCCTTAGACACTCCACACGTAGAAGTCAATAAACCTGACCCGACATTTGCTGCTTCTGATTTTCTTGCAGAGGCCCACCGTAGCTTAGTTACCCCGAGAATTTCCTAGACATATTTGAAATACTATTATTTAAATCTGTTAGGTCAAATAAAATGCCTGAAACAGTGCCACGAGATGCACCTATAACTAATACCGGTATCGTGGCTGATAATGACCTCGCACACCCTGAAATTGCTCAAAAAAGTTGGTCGACCAGTCAGTAGCTATGACAACTAAAGGGCTGGCACAAACAAGTAGACGTTATGCTTCAGGCAGTCTAGGTTCTGTGTGCTGTATTGACAATGCAGCCCCCTTCTCTGTCATAAAATAGTTCCACACCCCTTCAGCAACGGCGCGCCAGTTGAAAACAAACAGCACCCCTTGCGGGTGTTTTTTGGTTTCAACACGCTTAGTTTCGACCGGATCCGAACCGCAGACTTGCGATTCGGTGGAGTCTGGAGCGCAAAAGCAAATGGAAGCTTGCTTGCATTTGCTTTGAGCACCTAAGCGATAGTTGCCCGGGCAACTATCCGGTCGGGCCCGCCAAACGCATTTATCCTTGTCGGAATTTAACCTCCGATTGGACGCTACTCCAGTTCAAAATAATCATCGAATTATCCTTGACAGCACTTATTACCAAAAGGTATACTTCGGTATATGAACACGGTTAATGACACTACAATTTTAAGCCTCAAGACCAAGAAGCAAGTCAAGGAATTAGCACAGCTACGTGCTAAGCAGCTCGGTATACCTCTTGGAACATTAGTTAATGCTTTTTTGCGTAATCTAGGGCAGACTGGCGAGGTGCATTTTACGGTTGCGGAGCCAATCACACCAAAAATGGCCAAGATTATAAAAGAAATGCGGTCCGAGGTCGCTAGGGGCGATACCTATGGCCCGTTTACTATTGATGAAGCTGAGGACTTTTTAGACAACACCCCTTATGAGCCAGCCCATAAAAATTGAATACACCAAAAAATTTCGGAAACAATTCTCTAAGCTGAGCCCAAAGACTCGTGAGCAGTTTAAAAAACGGCAAAGGCTGTGGTTGAGCGACCCTTACAATTCGCAGCTTCATCTCCATTTGCTGACAAGTGAGTACGCTGGTCTTTATAGTATAAACATTACAGCTGATATTCGTGCGCTTTATGAAAAAATTGACGATACCTACGTAATCTTTGGGTTCATAGGCACACATAGCCAATTATATGGATAATTGTAGTATGAAATCTCCACAAACTTACCAACTCAAAGTCACGCTCGTAGGTTTCCGGCCACCAATATGGCGACGGCTGCTAATTGCTAGTGATGCTACATTCTTCGACCTGCATTCACTGATACAGGACGCTTTTGAGTGGGAAGATTATCATCTCCATTTATTTCGGGCGCATAGGAATAAAGGCAAAAAACGGATTTACATTCAAAACCCAGAAACTAACGAGGAATGGCAATATCCCGTTGCCGAAGAGTTACTGCCTCCAACTGAAGAGCGTGATGAATTCTTTGATGAATACGAAACCCAACTGTCACAACATCTAAACCAAGATTTTCCTAAACTTATCTACGAATATGATTTTGGTGATGGCTGGGAACATGAAATTGTGTTTGAAAAAATCCTCGAAAAATCCCCAGTGGTTGTACCGGCCGTTATTGCTGGCAAACGACAAGGTCCTCCTGAAGACAGTCGCGGCTGGATTCACAACGCCGAATCCATAGTCAAAGCTAGCCGAAACAGGAAATCGAAAGTATGGCAGGGACTCGTCGAAGCTTGGGGAAGAGAAACGGCCGAAGATTTTGTACTTATGAGCAGGGATTTCTTGCTCGTGCCTTTTAATCCAGAAGACGTTATCGTTACTGATTCAGAAGAACGACTTAAAAATTACGAGGCATAACCCTCTATCTCTACCTGTCACTTGTAGGAGCAAACGCACTGATTGTTCGGAAATCGGGCTCAATGACCGCCAAATAATTTACACCAGCGAGTGCACGTTCACGAAGCGAACCATCCGGTCAAATCCGCCGAGTCGATTTAACGCCACCTTTGTGGCATTATTTGTTTATGGCTGATTCCTTCGCCCAAACTCCTTGCTTTAGAGAAACTCAACCCGCCGATTTATGGTCTGCTCGCCTTACGCTTCGCCTCCCCTATGCTGATTTTAAACACATAACCAGTCGTACTGCCCAGAATAACGGCCAGAGTTATACTGGTTTTATAACCAAAGACGACAACGGCAACGTTACCTCATTCACCCGCACGCGTTATCCGCGGAAGAAATACGGCATTGCGTCAATCGAAGCCTGTCAAGCAGGCATGGTTACGCTGGCAAACGAGTTGAACGCTATTATGAAGCCAGACCCTCAAACTAAAGATTTTAGGGTGGCGCTAGGACTTTTTGAGGGGTACGGCGACCAAAATCCTCAGCACAGCCCTAACGAGGTCCAGCAGTTGCTACCCTGGGCCAGCATATTGCCAGCTGAAATTTTTGCCCTAAGGTTCCATGAGGAAACGACCTCCATTTACAGCGAGCCGGTGGCAATAATTAGCGGTCCGAGCGACCGCGTAGCCCAAATGTACTCCGTGGCTGAGAATCTAAAACAAGAACGCTTTACCGTGGAAGACTTTGATAAACGCCTAGCATACGTGGTAGAAACAAGGTTTTGCAAAGAGCCGGATTGAATCCAGGCTTCAGGATGAAAACGCTCACCAAACCGGAAACAAGCACAACAGCAAGAATCCGAGCAGCACGAACAGCACCAATAAACTTCTCGACCTCTTTGCTTCGCGAGTCTCAAGTGGTAGCGACACATATATTTTCAGTTAGTTGCTTACTTGTGGTACTGTCAAATATATGGAACGAGAAATCATCGAAACAATGACCGCGTCGATACCCCACAGCCCGACCGGCAGAGAAGCCAAAGACCATGAAATATGGGAAGAAATAGATGGCGGAGCTCGTTTTAGCGTGACTCGGCATCGGCTGCCGGGTGCGGAGCAATACGAGGGTCTGTTCTTGGTTGTTTCTGGCGAGTCAGAAGAACGAGCAAGAGTCATAGACGAATTTGTGGCAGTATTTGGTGACCCTATCGAGACAGACTTTGAAACCGGCGAGTCAGCTGTGGACACTGTGTGTTGGCTTGTCGAGCCTTCTTGAAGTTTTAAGCAAACTTTTTACTGGTTACTCGGCTTAACCGTTTCGGCGACTTTAATATATTCCTGAATCTTCTTTTGCTTTTTAAGCTCGCCAAGCTTTTGATCGAACGTTTTATAGGAGATAAAAATTTTGGTAAAATGCACCGTGTTATCCTTGGTCTCGAGTAGTTTAAGAACGTAAAAACCATCCACTCCCTCCACCACCGCTGACACTTGACCAGGTTGCAAAGCCTTAGCCGCGCTGACTAGACCGTTCGGGTCATCGGTGTTTTTGGACACAAAGCCTACGTCACCGCTATTCGGCTTGGTTAGCGGGTCTTCGGACCACGACCTAGCCGCCTCACCAAAATCCTTGCCGCCCACCACAGCCGTTAGGATGCTCTGGGCTGTTTTGCGCCCGTCGACGTCCACTTTGGCTACCACTTTTTTGCGTAGCAGCTGATGACGAACAGAATCCTTATATTCGTCGAATGACCAGTCATAATAATCCCGAATAACTTGCTTAAACACCTGTTCGGTAACGCCCAGTTGGTTATTGCTGATTTCTTGCTTTACAAAATCGTCTACTTCTTTACTGTTAACGGTTACTTGCTGTTCGCGCGCCAACTTGGCAATATAGGCGTCCTCTGTGGCTTTGTTGAGTGCTAGGCGCTTCTGATACTCCAGCTGGCGTTTGCCGTCGTCTGACGAGAAATTCACGTTCTCTTTGCTCGACAAATAATGCAAGGCGCTGCGCAACTCAAGCAAGTAATCGCTGTAGCGCACCTGCCGGCCCTCAACAGCAGCCACCGGATACGGAAAAACCTGGGTTAAGCGATGTATGAACTGGCTGGTATTTTGCGCTCCGTACAATTCCCAGGTAAAGAGTCCAAAAAAAGCGATGAACGCCGAGAGCACAATAACCACCGTGGTAATAACAATCCGCTGCTTGGTATGCTGCATGGGATATTTAAACTTGCGGCCGCCCGCCAGAATACGCTCACGGTGTTCGGCTACTGTCTCGTTGGTAATCCGTGACGAAGAAGGTTGCTCGGCAACAATGGGCGCCCTCTTCTTTTTGCTAAATTTATTCACTAACTTCTTCATAATCACTGGTTGGTTCAGAGCCGCCGCTTTTATGAACAACCTGTTGCAATTCGTTGTATATTTTACTTGGATGATGGATTCTATCCAGGTACAAATCTCCGACATACGTTTGCACTACCAGGGTACCAAACCCCAGCGCGGCGGCAGTAAAACCAGGAACATTATAACTAATATTTTGAATCTTCGATACACCCACATCTATGACGCTCTTGTTGAAAAAGCCCTTTTGAGTCACCTGCCGCAGCCGCTGGTCGGTAACAATAAAAACACTAAAATACCAGCCGATCCAGTGGTAAAAAAACATTACCAGGCCAATTGCCAAACCAACCAATGCCAGCCCCAAAAACTTAGTATTCTCCGGCCACAGCAATATCGGCAACGAGGCGAACAAAAATGGAAAAAACAGCAAATAAAAGCCTTTTCGCATCACGATAGGATGGCGGCGGAAGATAAACATAATCTCTTCGTCTTCGTGCTGGCCCTCGAATTGCTGCATAGCGCTCATGATTATTCCCTTATCTATCATAACGTGTCTGCCATGAGCAAAGCTCATGATATGCATATTGTAACAGAGAGGTTTTAAAACGTGTCCGGCAAGATAAACTTATAGAGAATTTGAGCGACCGCGAGCTGAACAACCCCGAGGGAATCGGCGTTGATCTGCGACTTGGCCAGGTGCATCACATTACCGAAGGCGGCGCGTTTATTGAGGCCGACAGTCCCGAGGGCCTGGGCATGCGCAAGGGCGTACAAACCGAGCAACTACACAAATGGCAAGAAGGCGCGGAACCTACCTTTGTAGAACTGAAGCCGCATGATTATTACTTGGTTCGCACGGTCGAAACCGTTAATACTCCTGCTGATCTGATGCCCGTAGTATACCCGCGCACCAGTTTGTTTAAAGCCGGGCTGCTGCTCGTTACCTCAAAAACCGATCCCGGCTATAAGGGGCCGCTGGTGTTTGGCTTAAAAAACCTCAGCGATTTTCTGGTCAAGCTGCAGCCGGGCGCTCGTTTTTGCAACATAGTGTTCTTTAAGGTTGAGGGTGAAAGTGTCGCCTACCGCGGCCAGCACCAGGGCGGCCGGGTGGCTATTAAGGAAGAAGAGCGGCAGGTTTAGGCTAGAAGCAATGTGGCACGAAGGTCTTTTATGATCTGCTCAGGATTCCGGGCCAACATAGTCGTAAAACCCATCTCTTTGGCTGGATCAAGAAATGATTGCATATCATCAATGAATATTGATTCTTCAGCCGTCACATCAAAGCGTTCCAAGGCTATTTGATAAATTTCTTTTTCAGGTTTTACGAAGCCCACTTCGCAAGAAGCTATAGTTGCGTCAAAAAGCTTGTAGTAGCCAGCTTGCTCCAAGACGTTATAGGTGGGCTCGATAACGTTGGATAAGATACCAATGCGGAACCCTGCAGAACGTGCCTCTTGAGCAAGAGCAAGTACATCTGGGTTTGCAACTAATCCTCGCCATTTTTTAAACTCATTTGAAATGGAGTCCTGTATTGGTAGGTTGTATTTGGACTTGAGTTCTTGCCAGTACTCGGCTTCGGAGATTTGTCCTCTCATGAATCGCTTCATATACGTCTCAAATATCTGTTGTACTTGAGCATCGGTCGCACCGACATCTTTTAAGAGCTGGCCTAAGAATTCGTTGCCAGGATCGTTAGCAATGACTCCGCCCCAGTCGAAGAAAATTGCAGCATATTTAGTGGTCATTTGTTGAGTATATCATTCTGTTCTAAGACAATGGGTATAAGAATGATACGGTGGGTAGGATGACGGTTGGCAAGCCAACGCGCATTCCTCGTGCTATAGCTTCGCACCAGGAAAGCTATTATTTCACTGCCGCTGGCGGTTTACGACCTGCGGTTCGAATCCGCTTAGTCAAACTACCAACATAAAACCCAACCACAAGGGCTGGGTTTTATGTTGGTACCCTGGGTAGGATTCGAACCTACGACACCCTCCTTAGGACGGAGATGCTCTAATCCACTGAGCTACCAGGGCATAGTGGGCGCTAAAACCCCCAAATAACCTACTTTTTCTCCGGTACGCGGCCATGGACGACCGTTTGGTGGGCGGTGCGGTAGTCGAACAGTTCGTCCTCACTAAACCACAGCCTGATTTCTTGTTCAGCCTCACTGGCATCGGCCGAAGCGTGAATGAGGTTGGGCAGGGTCATGCCATGCTTAATGGCGTGGTCACGGGCAATATGGGTGTAGTCGCCACGAATCGTGCCGGGAGCGGCCTCTTTTGGATTAGTTGCGCCAACCATTTTGCGCACATGCTCAATAGCATCAATACCTTCTAGCACAATCGCAATCACCGGCGATTCCACCAGCGCCGCCAACGTTACCTTATATATATCTTCGCCGCGGCGGGAAATAAGCGTGCCAATGCCCTCATAATGATCGTGAAAATGCTTTTCGTCTGGCGCCATCATTTTCAGCCCGACAATTTTCAGCCCGGCTTTTTCAAACCGAGTCAAAAGCTCACCCGTAATCCCGCGCATCACGGCGTCTGGTTTTAGTACAACTAGCGTTCGCTCCATCTTTAACACAACTCCTTAACCTATTAATTGCCTACTATTTTGCCCTATTGTAACCCGATTTCCTCATATTCACCACTGTTTTGGCGATTCACTCGCCAAAACAGTGTTCCTTGGAAGGGATGAGTGGTATCTGGTCGCAGACCAGATCTAGAGAAGGGAAAACCTGGCAAAGCTGGGTTTCCCTTCTCTAAGGCAAGCTCGACGACAGTCGAGCGGAGCACTATTGTAACAGAAGTACTGTAACAACTACCACAGCTAATCCTACGCGATACCAGCCGAAAACCGCCAAATTATGTTTGGTCAAGTACTTCATTAAAAAGCTCACCGCCAACAAGCCGCTGATGAGTGCAAAAATATTGCTCACTATAACAGATTGGAGGTGACTGAATAAGTAATCTTTGTCAGAACTTTTTGCAAATAATTTGACCAGCACGCCAAGCATAATCGGGATAGATAGCAAAAAACTATACTCAGCAGCAGCGGCCGAGTTTAACCCTGCTATCCGGCCGGCAATAATGGTCGAGCCAGAACGGGACGTGCCCGGAATAAGCGCAAACGCCTG
>WNGI01023771.1_pt1 | contig 10364 bp, 6 predicted proteins | sample 5400621 | NCBI WGS metagenome assembly WNGI01 (sample SAMN13153374, study PRJNA577476) | soil metagenome | isolation source: 20 cm soil or saprolite under Garry oak tree replicate 1 | place: USA:California | collected 2016-06-15 | reverse complement strand
AATGCGGGGCTGTTCTCTTGTAGGCACCCGGCCCGATGTGGTGCAGGCGCGTCCGTCGATCTGTCGGCGAGAGGATGAGAACTTTGCGCCGCGGGCCTGCTTGACCCCTTGTTGCATCGCACAGCTTCCGGGATGACCGACTCCGCCCACGGCGCGGACGCAAAGGAGGACCGTGCGGCTGCGTTTTGCGAGCCCTGTGGCTGGCGACTGCAGGCCACCGCCGATGCATCGCGCGCCTACGCGCGCAATGTTTTTCGTCCAGCCCGGCCCACGCCGCGCGGAACCGTGAACGACGGCAGGGGTCTTTTTCCTGCATCCCCATCTACATTTACTCGAGGTCCCATGACACCTGCTGTTGCCACCCTCGTGCTTATCGCGGCGATCGCCGGCGGTCCGTCCGTCGCGCTCGCCCAGGGCGCACCCGACGACGTGCTCGCAGAGAACGCGATGGTGAAGCTCACCCGCGCCGATTACGAGGCGGAGCTGCAGAAGTTGCCGGCGGCCAGCCGCGCAGGTTTTTCGAGCGATCCCAGGCGTATCACCACGCTGCTCTACAACATGCTGGTCGGCAAGACGATGGCGGCCGAGGGCCGCAAGGGTGGACTCGATCGGGACCCGCTCGTCCAGCGCCGAATGGCCCTGGAGGCCGAAAAGGTGCTCGCCGAAGTCGAGACGCAGCGCATCGAGGCTCTCGCCGGCGCCGAGTTCGACGCCAAAGTCGCGCAGTACCTGCCCAAGGCGCGCGAGCGCTACCTGGTTGACAAGGACAAGTTCGTCGTCCCGGAGGAGATCGAGGCATCGCACATCCTGTTCCTCACCAACACGCGCAACGAGGCGGCCGCGCTGGCACTGGCACAGCAGGTGGAGGCGAAGCTCGCGGCCGGCGCCGACTTTGCCGCGCTGGCGCGGGAATTCTCCGAAGATCTGGCGACCAAGAGCGGCGGCGGTCACCTTAGCTGGTTTGGCGCGAAGCAGATGGACCCGGGATTCGGCAAGGCCGCGTTCGCGCTCAAGAACGTCGGCGACGTCAGCCCGCCGGTGTTGTCGCGCTTCGGCTACCACGTGATCCGCCTCGATGGCCGCCGTCCGCAGCACCAGAAGACCTTTGACGAGGTCAAGGATCAGCTCATCGCCGACATGCGCCAGGCGTATATCAACGACCAGCGCGCGCTCAAGATCGCCACGATCCGCAATGATCCCACGTTGAAGATCAACCAGCCCGCGCTCGACGCACTGATGGTGCCGATGCCTGATGCGGCCACCTTGCGGCGCCTGATGCTGGAGCAGCCGAAATAACACCGAAGAAAGATGCTCTATTCGAATTTTTGGACCAGCCGCCAGGCATAGTCGGCATCCTCGCCGTGACTCATGCGGGTCGCCGCCATCCTCCACGACGCCCCGCGTTCGGAGGTTGCCTAACACTGGTATCCTCCCCCCATGTCCACGGCGCCACGCCTCGTTGCCTCTCGTCGTGCTGCAAGCGCTTGGCCGGATGCCGCCGCCTCGCTGGTGCGTTATCGGACGCTATTTGTCAACTTCTTCCGGCGCGAGTTCTTCTCCCGGTACCTCGGCAGCATGACCGGTCTCGCCTGGGCGTTCCTGCACCCGCTGGCGCTGCTCGCGGTCTACCACTTCGTGTTCACGACCGTCTTTCGCACCGGCCCTATCAACGGCAGGAGCTTCCTGCTGTTCGTCGCCATCGCGCTGTGGCCGTGGCTTGCGGCGCAGGAGGCGCTGTCGCGCGGCACCGTCAGCATCGCCGGCTACGCGGGGCTGATCCGCAAGGTCTCGTTCCCGCACGAGCTGATCGTCTACGCGTCGGTGGCGGCGTCGCTGGCATTGCAGTTTGCGGGCTACCTAGTGGTGCTGGTCGTCCTGGCCCTGCTCGGTGAGCCGGTGCGCTTCGAAGGCCTGCTGCTCGCGGTGCCGCTTTGGATGGTGCTTGCGCTCGCGGTGACCGGTATCACGCTAGCGCTGGCGGCGTTGCAGGTGTTCATCAGGGACATCGAGCATATCTTGATGCCCTTGCTGATGATCCTGATGTTTCTGACACCGATCCTGTATCCGCTGGACCTTGTTCCCGAGGGCGTGAAGCCGTGGGTCGCGGCGAATCCCTTCGGCTATCTTGTCGATCGGCTGCGCGACGCGCTGCTCGATGGCCGGCTCGCGCTCAGATGGAGTGACGCAGGTGCGGTCGCCCTCGCCGCCGGGTTGTTCGTCACGGGGCGGTGGGTTTTCCTGCGCCTGTCGCCGCACTTCGAGGATTTCGTCTAGTCATGGCCGAACCGCTATTGCAGCTCGCCGGGGTCGGCAAGGATTACGCAAAGGTCAGCGCCAACGCCGGCCGCATCAGACTTGTCTTCGATCTGCTGCGTGGGCGAGCCGCGTCAAACGTGTTTCGTGCACTCGACAACGTATCCTTCGAATTGGCCGCGGGCGAGTCACTCGGAATCATCGGCGAGAATGGCGCCGGAAAATCGACGCTGCTCAAGATCGTTGCCGACGTCATCACGCCCACGCGCGGCAGTGTCGCCGTGCGCGGAAGGGTCGGCGCGCTGCTGGAGCTGGGGTCGGGCTTTCATCCAGAGTATTCGGGTCTCGACAACATCGATCTCGCTGCCGCGCTGCTCGGGCTAGCTCCCGCCGAAATCGCCGCCAAGCGCGACGAGATCATCGCCTTCGCCGATATCGGCGAGCATATTCACGACCTGATCAAGCACTATTCCTCAGGCATGGTGGTACGGCTGGGATTTGCGGTCGCAACCGCGTTGCGGCCCGATATCCTCATCACCGACGAAGTGCTGGCGGTCGGCGATGAGTCCTTCCAGAAAAAATGCGTCGCCTGGATCGAGAGCTTCCTCGGCAATGGCGGGACGCTGCTCCTGTGCTCGCACAGCATGTATCACATCCAGAAGCTTTGCCGGAGCGCGCTGTGGCTGCGCGACGGGCAGGTCGAACGCCAGGGGCCCGCCGCGCAGGTCGCGCAGGCGTATCTCGCGTATCACGAGGAGAAATCGACCCGCGTCAAGCAGCCGATCGCGGCCCCACAGGCCGCCGCCGCCGGCATCTACGCCGTGCAGTCGCTCACCCTCGAGCCGCCCGGGCACGTCGAGACCGGCGCCGCTCTCGCGGTGCATGGTGCAGTCTATTCGCCGGACGGACGGGCGCCGGTTGTGCTCATCGGGGTGGTGCGTGCCGATGGCACGCCGGTTTATGGCATCGCGACGGACATGGACGGCGCGCTGCCTTGGCGCATCGACGATCGCCATTTCGGGTTCACGCTGGCTTTTCCGCGGCTGCCGCTGCTGCCGGGCAAGTATTTCGTGCGCGCGCACGCCCTCGACCCGGAGGGAGTGCGCTTGTTCGACCACGTCGAGGTGACTCTGATCGTCGAAGGCGAGACGCGCGAACTGGGTCTCGCCCGCATCGAGCATGCGTGGCAGGCAGCACCGGCGGCGAAAGGTTCCGCCGACATTCGCTCATTAGGTAAAATCTGACAATTTCCCTCGCCGCAGCGTCGGGCGCCGCGAATTCCCCAAAATGGCCGACCTCACATTCACAGGTGAGCGTTTCCTGCCTGCTTGCACCGGCGAAATCGCATACGAGCACTGGCATCGTTACGCCTTCGCACGCCGATTCGTTGCCGGCAAGCGCGCGCTCGATGCAGCTTGCGGCGAGGGCTATGGGTCAGCACTGCTGGGCGAGACCGCGGCGTCGGTCGTAGGGATCGACATCGACGGGCCGACAATCGCGCATGCGCTCACCCGCTACGGCAACGGCGGGGGCGTGCGTTTCATCGAGGGCTCGTGTACGGAACTGCCTTTGCCCGATGCGTCGATCGACGTGGTCGTTTCGTTCGAGACCATCGAACATCTGTGCGAGGAGGATCAGCCGCGCATGGTTGCAGAATTCGCGCGCGTGCTCTCCCCCGGAGGCATCGTCGTCATCTCTTCGCCGAACAAACGCCTCTACAGCGATGAGCGAAACTACGTCAATGAATTTCACTTGCACGAGTTGTATCGCGACGGCCTCGCGCGCTTGCTGACGCCGGCATTCTCCGCGCAGCGGTGGCACCACCAGAGCATCGCCACCTGGTCGGGAATCTGGTCGGAAGATGCGGCAGTCGACGCCGAAGCGTGGATCGGCAGCCCCGACGGCGTGGTTCCGTACACCCGCCGTGACGGCATGTATTTCGTCGTCGTCGCCGCCCGCAATATCGAAGCACTTCCGCCCGCAGCGCCGTTCGTATCGCTGCTTTCGGACGCCGAGGACAGTGAAGGCCGGCGCGCGGCGAACAACGTCGCCGAGGTGCTGCGGCTCGATGCGCTGCTCAAGGCGAGCAACGCGGCGCTCGACCGGCAGACGGGACATATCCTCCACCTCGAGCGGCTGGTCGCCGAACGTGATCGAGCGATTGCGACGCTTGATCAAAAACTTGACGACGCGGGCAGACTTCTCGCGGAAGAGAAACGTCAAAACGAAGAGCTCGATCGTCAAACCGCGAATGCGAGCGAGCTCCTCGCGGAGGGGAAACGTCGGCTCGCCGAACGCGATCGCATCCATGCCGAGCTGCAAAGCGAGATCGCCCGCCTTAACGAGGCGGTGAACGCGAAGGAGCGCATCGTGAACTATCGGCAAAGCTTTCGCTGGTGGCTGACTCTGCCATGGATGCGCTTCAAGCTCTGGCTCGGGGCGCGGCATCGATGACGGTCGCTCGGATCGGCACGATCGACATCGTGGTTCCGGTGTACAACGCCATCGAAGATCTGCGGCGCTGCGTCGATAGCGTATTGGAGCATACCGCCGGCGACTATCGCCTGCTCCTGATCGACGACGGTTCGCGTGGGCCCGCCGTCGCAGCCTATTTTCGCGAGCTGGAAGCGCGCGCGCTGTCGCAGCTGGTGCTGCTCGCCAACGAGCGCAATCTCGGCTTTACGCTGACTGCCAATCGTGGCATGCAGGCGGCACGCGAAGGTGCCGATGTCGTACTGCTCAATTCCGATACGATCGTGACCTCGGGCTGGCTCGATGCGCTTGCGAGATGCATACATTCGGATCCGACCATCGGGACTGCGACACCATTCTCCAACAACGCTGAAATCTGCTCGCTGCCGCGCTTTTGCGAGAACAATGCGTGGCAGCCAGGCCGCGATCCGGAACCGATGGCGCAGGCGCTTAGGGACGTCGCGGTGCCCACGTATCCTGATTTGCCGACAGGGGTCGGATTTTGCATGTACATCCGCCGTGAGGCGCTCGGCGCGATTGGTGCCTTCGACCCGGTGTTCGGACTGGGCTACGGCGAGGAAAACGATTTTTGCATGCGCGCTGCCGCGGCAGGCTATCGCAACGTGCTGTGCGACGACGCGTTCGTGCTGCACACGGGCGGCAGCTCGTTTGGCGACAAGCGCCGCGACCTTGCGGAACGCAACGGCGCAATTCTGGTCGAGCGCCACCCGAACTACAATGCGCTGGTACAGGGCTTCATCGCCGCCGATCCTATCCGTCCGCTGCGCGAGCTCGCGCTTTCGCATTACCGTATCCTCACTTCGGATGCGAGCGGAATCCTTCACGTCATCTGCGAACGGTTTGGTATCGATCTCGTGCATCTGCACAACATTTCCGGCGGCCGAGACGGCCTCGCCGAGGCGCTCGCGACTCACGGCATCGCCTACGGCTATACGGTGCACGATCTGAGCTTCGCCTGCCCGACGATCACCTTCCTCAACGCGGATCACGCCTATTGCGGGGCCGTGGTCGACGCTATCGTGTGCAATGCGTGTCTCGCGGCGCAGCCGGCGTTCGCCGACACCGACATCGTGCAGTGGCGCGAAAGCCACGGCGCACTGCTCGCCGGTGCGGCATTCGTGATTGCCCCATCGCGATGGGCGGCGATGACATTGCATCGCTACTTTCCGCAGTGTGCAGTCGATGTGATTCCGCACGCTGCATCGGATGGGACGACGCGACCCGATGCGGTCGCGCTACCACAAACGATGGCCGACGACGAGCGGCCGGTCGTTGCGGTCCTGGGCGCGATCGGGCCGGACAAGGGCGCGCGCCGGCTCGAGCACATGGTCGAGTTGACGCGCGAGCGCGGCTTGCCGCTGCGTTGGGTACTGATCGGATATCTGGATCGCGGTCGCGAGCCTTGGCAATCGGACGACGGTATATTCACGATACATGGACCGTACGATTCGCGCGTGTTACGGTCATTGCTCGACCACTACCGCGTGCAGCTCGTTGCATACCCGTCGGTGTGCCCGGAGAGTTACAGCTTTACGTTGTCGGAAGCGTGGGCCGCGGGGCGACCCGCTATCGTGCCACCGATCGGTGCGCTTGCGGACCGCGTCGCCGCCACCGGCGCAGGCTGGGTGTTGAGCGAAGACGACTGGCGCTCCGACGAACGCATGCTCGAGCGGATCGCCGCGATCCTTGCTCCGGGCGAACACCTGGCCTTGGCAGCTGCGGCTACGCGAGCGCGAACCGTGGCGATGCCGACCGTCGCCACGATGGCCGAACGCACGATGCAAATCTATCGACGCTCGCTGCGGCCAGCCGAGGCCGCCGTCCGCGCGCCCATTGCCGCGGTGCGTTGCCCGATAGCGGCAGCGCGTTGCCTTGCGGCGCTGCACTACACACCGTGGCGGCCAAGTCCGCCGCCCCCGACACAGGCAGAAGCCGAAACCGCGGCCGCGGACGATGCGCTTGCGCGTGTCGCGCGCGCAGCATTGCGCATCCGGCACACATTGCCTGGTCGACTCCTCGACAATCTCGCTCCCAAGGCCCTGATCAACACTCTCAAGGGACGCCTGTCACCATGATCGACGCTGCGTACGGGGAGTGGCTCACTCGCGGCGAGGCCCACCAACAGGCGGGGCAACCGATCGACGCGATGCTCTGCTATCGCCAGGCGGTCGCGGTCAACCGCCACGCGGTAGTGGCGCAATCTCACCTCGGAGAAGTGTTGTCCACCTTGCGCCTGCGCAACGACGCAATCAGCGCTTGGCGGGCGGCTCTTTCGATGCAGCCGCGCCACGTCCCGTCGCTGCTGGCGATCGCCGACGAGCTGCGTCGCAGCGGCGCGTACGCGGATGCTGTCGCTTTCTATCGCCGGGCGCTCGCGGTCGAGGCCAGCCATTCCGAAGCTCGCATGGGACTCGCGCTTGCCACGATCGGTTCGGGCGATGCGCAGGGGTTCGCCGACATCGCGAAGCTGATCGCGAACGGCTCCGCTCGCGTGGTGCCGTGGGATGAGCTTGCGCGACTCGGCGCGGCTTCGCCGCCGTCGCCGTCGCGGTCGCTCCTTCTCGAGCGGATCGAAGCCTTGCCCGACGGTTCGGCACCCACACCAATGCTGGCGCTCGCCGTGGAAGACGCTGTAGGGCGAGGCCGGGACGCGCATGCGCGCGCGCTGATCGATCGCGTCGGCTCATCGTCGGAGCCAGTTGAGGATCCGGAAGTGCTGCGGCGACTCGCGCTCGGCTCCTCCGGCTCCGCGTCGCAGCGGGCCTGGGCCGAGCGTTACGCGACCCGTTGCGTGCAGATCTTCACCCCGGCGCTGCCTGTGCAATGGCCACGCCGAATGGCGGGGAACGCCATTCGCGTCGCCTATCTGATCGCACCGGGACACCCGCTGCACATTGCCGGCCAAAGCATCGATCCAAGCGCGTATTTCGAACACGTCATCGCCGCACATACCCGCGATCAATTCGTCATCGTTGCATTCATCGTCGATGACACGCGCCCGGACGCCTCCAGCGTGCGGGCTTTGCGCGACATGCGGGTCGCCACGATCGGCAACTCGCCGGATGCCGCACTGGCGCGTGCGCTGGGCGAAGGCGACTACGACGTTCTGATCGACCTCGCGGGCATGGCTGCCGGCACCGGGGCGCTGCTCGCGGCGGGAACAGCGCGCAGCACATGGACTATGGCTGGATTGCGCGATGCGAATGTCGCGCCTCTTGTCATGCACACGCTGCCTGCGCCGGAAAGTGGCGGGATAAGCGCGCTGTCTTTGCATCGCGAGACTGTCGAAGCCGCGCTGGCAACGTTCTGCGCAAGTGGGCGATGGTATCGCGACCGAACGACGCTGGCGCCCGACGCCATGGCCGATCTATGGCGCAAGACGGTCGCGGCCCATCAGGCCGGCAATGCGGAGGAGGTCGCGTTGGCTGGATACGACGCCGTGCTTGCCGAGCAGCCCGCCTTCGCTCCCGCGCTTTACCTTTCCAGCGTGCTGCTGCGACAGCGCGGCGCTGTCGACGCGGCGCATGTGCGCCTGGCCCAAGCAATCGAAGCCGCGCCGGCGTATTCGGAAGCGCGCGCGGCGCTTGCCAATCTCCGCCGCGAGCGTGGCGACGCCGACGGCGCGGCGTTGCTGTGCCGCGAGGGGCTCGCGATGGGTGAACATGACGTCGTCTTGTGGCGGGCGCTCGGACTGTGTGAACTCGCGCGGCACGATGCCACCGCGGCGCGCGATGCGTTTGTCAGGGCGCTTGAGCTCGCGCCCACCGACGGCGATACACACTACAACCATGGCGTCGCGTTGCAGACGCTGCACCGGCGCGATGAAGCGCTGGGCGCGTACCAGCGCGCGCTGGCGTTCGCGCCGGATCTGCTGGCTGCCGATTTCAACATCGGCGTCATATTGCAGGAGCAGAGACGTACCGATCTTGCGGTCGCTGCCTTCGAGAAGGTGCTTTCGCGCGATCCCCGACACGCGATGGCGTACAAGGCGCTCGGCGATACGCTGCTCGCTGCACGTCGCATCGACGACTGGCTCCGGGTCTTTGCCCGCTTCGAGGCCGCGTGTCCCAAAGCCCTCGCGCTCGTCGCGCAGGCGCTCGAGGCTTACCAGTACCGCGGAGATTTCGCCGCGCTCGACCGCTACCTGGACCGCCTGCGGCGGGACGACTTTACTCCGCAAAACGAAACCGACCTTGCGGACTGTTTGGAGCAGATCCTGTTCCTCATGCTCTATTTCGATCTGGAACCGAACGACCATCTCGGCCTGTATCGCACTTACGATGCCGTCGCCGAGCGGGTCTATGGCGCGCCGCTGCCCCGGCCTCCCACGCGCCGCCAGGGGCGCCTGCGCATCGGTTACCTGTCCGGCGATTTGTGCAATCACGTGATGGGCAAGATGATGTGGGAGGCGATCCGCCACCACGATCGCGATCGCTTTCAGATCTTCTGCTACAGCAGTGGCGGCGCGAGCGACGAGGTGACCGAGCAGTTTCGCCGGTTCGCCGACCACTTCGAGAGCGTTGCCGATCTGAGTGAACGCGCCGCGGCCGAACGCATCGCCAGCGACGATCTCGACCTCCTGATCGATTTGTCGACGCACACGAAAAATGCCCGGCCCGGCATTCTGGCGCTGAAACCGGCGCGCGTGCAGATCACACACATCGCAAGCGCCGGCGCACTGGGTCTTGGTGCGGTCGACTTCAAGTTGACCGACGCCTATTGCGATCCGCCCGAGAATCAGGCGTATCTGCTCGAGACGCTGCTGCCCATGGACGGCTGCGTGTATCCGTATCGCCATGTCGCGCCCGCGGCTTCGCATCCATTTCATCGCGGGCAGTTGCAGATCTCAGCCGACAAGATCGTGATCGGCGCTTTCGTCAATCCGCAGAAGCTCTCGCAACGCTGCCTGTCGTTATGGCGCGAGGTGCTGGAGAAGCTTCCCGATGCGCTGTTCGCCATTTCACCGCTGTCGCGCGAAGCGAGCGCGGTATACATGCGTCTGTTCACCGCGGCGAACATTCCCGTCGGGCGCGTCATGGTGCTGCCGCAGGGACGCGACGACGCCGAAGGGCAGGCGCGATACTCGGTTCTCGATTTCGTTCTGGATCCTCTACCCTACGGCGGTGTCAACAGCACACTGGAAGCCATCGACATGGGCGTGCCGGTGGTGACACTGCGCGGCCGCAAGCACGGCGAACGCACGACCACCAGCATTCTCACCAATCTCGGCGTGACGCGGACCATCGCCGACAGCGGCAGCGCGTACGTCGACATCGCCGTGCGGCTCGCGACCGACGCGATCTTCGCGGCGGAGGTCAGGGCGGCGATCCGCGCCGGGATCGCCTCGTCGCCGCTGACCGACATGCGCGCGCACACCCGCAACCTCGAGCGCGCGTACGTCAAGGCATTGCAACAGCGCTACCCGGAGGCGCTGGCGGCATCCGGCGATGGCTAAGGCCGGCGGCGCATCCTCGCGAATCGAGCAGGCCCGGCGACGCTTCGGCGCCGGCGATACCGGAGCCGCGCGACATGAATGCGAAGCGATCCTGGTGGGCCCCCGCGATGACGCCGAACGCGCCGCGACGCACCTGCTCCTGGCCGCGTGTTGCCGCAAGGAC
>WNGI01006894.1_pt1 | contig 10364 bp, 10 predicted proteins | sample 5400621 | NCBI WGS metagenome assembly WNGI01 (sample SAMN13153374, study PRJNA577476) | soil metagenome | isolation source: 20 cm soil or saprolite under Garry oak tree replicate 1 | place: USA:California | collected 2016-06-15 | reverse complement strand
GACTATGTTGACTGATCATTTAGACACGTCCAAGACAGATGAAGACGATCAAACAAGACGAGTCTATCTCCCGGAGCAGATTCGTCGACTGTCCAGTCTGCAAGAATCATACTATGAAGCTGAAGCGGACGGTGCAGGTCGGCCGGTGTAAGACATGCAGCGAGTCATACAAGATCATCGTCGTATACGTTAAGACAGGCGCTAGGAGGACAAAGTCTCCAGCCGCGACTAGCGCTCAGAACGAGTCGAAGCCGGAGTCCACTCCAGAATCATCCTTGCCATCTTGGCAATTACCATCCGACACTTCCCTGTTCAGCACGTCAACTGGGAACTCGTCAGAGTTTTCCGATATAGGTTTCGAGTATAGTCAGCCTGAGAATATGGGCGAGTCTGAGCCGACTAGCGGACAGTAGATCAACTCCTAGATCGGGGAGGAATGGCTACCGATCCCGAAGGGGACGCGGAGCTAAGGGGCCAATCTATTTCGTGTCCTTCTTCTTGAAGTCTAGCGATAGCGAGTTTACGCAGTAGCGCATTCCCGTCGGCTGGGGCCCATCGTCAAAGACATGGCCCAGGTGGCTGCCGCAGTTTTTGCATAGAATCTCGACCCGTTCCGTTCCGAGTGTCCGGTCCGGCACCTCTACGATATTGTCCTTGGCGAGTGCGGTCCAGAAGCTGGGCCAGCCGGAGCCTGAATCGTACTTTGTGTCTGACGAGAACAGCTCGGCTCCGCAAGCCGCGCAGACGTATACTCCCTTGTCCTTGTTGTGAAGATACTTTCCTGTGAAGGCCGGCTCAGTCGCTTTCTTCCGCAAGACTCTGTACTGTTGAGGGTCCAGCTGCTTCTTCCACTCCTCATCCGTCTTATTCATGACCATAAGATCATGATCGCTCTGCCGGTATTTGAACGCCTCACGTGGTCACGATGGTTGAACCTGTCCAAGGCTTAGGTTGAAGGGCTGGCTGGAACAGCTGTCTCGCGTCACAAGAAAATATTGTCTACCCCCTTTTTCGGAGGGTGGCCCCGCCGGTTGAAACAGATCTAGGCGAGTCTTCCGATTCACGGCTTAGAATAGGCTGGTCGACTGTTTTTCCAGAGTGGAGATCAAGCGTATGGCTCTTCGTGAAAAAGTCGCGATCTAGAATCGCTTACCCCGATTTCTAGTCCAGGCTTGTTCTGCGCCTGTCAGGTTTGATGAAGAACATTCTGCGGTTTTCTTCTGTTTCGAGGATCGGGTGAGGAATGGATTACTCTTTGTTAGTGCCCTCTCGGAGTCGGGTTTTCTGTCGCGGGCAGCTACTACTTTTGACATTTTTCGACGAGGGGTCCAGCCAGTTGAAGCTGTTCCGGCCGAGCCAGGCGTTTCAGGGCGCAGAATCAGCCGGTCGACGGTTTTCGACATCGTGTAGCTCAGCGTGCAGGTCAACGTGAAAAGTCCGCGACCTCAAATCGCCTGCCCCGATTCCGGATCAGGGGCTGATTCTGAACGATTTCCCGCTCCAGATATTTCTTCGGGGCTATTTTGCCTTCCAGGTAAACACCTTCACCGGCTGGAATTCCGCGAGCGAGTCTGTGACCCAGCCGTATTTCTTCTTCTGAGCCTCCAAGACTCTTTTGGCTGTTCCGCTCTTCATGTCGAGGAACGTGGCGTTTCCTTCGAGTATTGCCTGGCGCTTCATGCCATCGGCTAGCATTATTGTCACAGCAGGATTCTCTTTGAGGTTCCGATATCGAGCCGTCGCCTCATCCACTCCGAGATAGAAAACTCCGTCAAGAGCCACGAAGTCCGTAGGGGAGAGGTGAGGTCGGCCGTCCGGTCTCACTGTAGCTGCAAGAGTCAGGACCCGACTGTTCGCCATCCCGATCCCTCGCTCGCTGTAAGGGGATTCTGACTGTACACTTCTTTGGTGTGCACGCTGGCTTTGCCTAGAGAGTTCTTGATAATCGAGTCCAAGCTGGACAATGATGCTTCGGTTTCGAGAAACACCGTCGTGACAGATAAGATGATTACCCTATCTGCAACTTTGCAGCCTTTCCTACAAACGGATTCGCCAGCTTCTCGTCACCAATCGTGGTCTCAGGTCCATGGCCGGGATAGACAATTGTCTCATCATCCAGCTTGAAGAGCCGCTCCCTGATCGAGTGAATAAGGGTCTCAAGGTCTCCCCCAGGAAGATCGGTTCGACCGATGCTCTGGTTGAACAGGGCATCGCCAGTCAAGACGTAACCGTCACTGGACAAGCTGATGCTGCCCGGCGAGTGACCGGGAGTATGAAGAACCCGTATCGTCTCGTCTCCAAGGTTTAGGGATTCTCCGTCTTTGAGATAGCCGTCAACCTTGGGGGGTGGCGGAACCTCCAAGCCCATGAACTGGCGTACGCGCGACTGCATGGATTCTAGCATTGGCAGGTCGTCTTTATGGATCAGGAACTGGGTCTTGGTCTCCTTTCGGACTCTGTCGACGCCGAGAACGTGATCAAAGTGGGTGTGTGTCGCGATTATCTGGGTTGGTGTGACTTTGAGATCTTTGATGAACCTCAAGATTCTTTCCGGCTCGTCGCCGGGATCTACTACTAGCGCTTGACCCTGGGACTCGATGACATAGCAGTTCGTCTGTAACTGCCCCACTACCAAGGCGTGTATTTTTGACAAATCAGGGAGACCCGACGATGAGGAGATAGAATTTGAGAGGATAAGAAATGTGGCGATTGTAGTGACTGATGATCTAGGTGGGACCACCTTGGTGGGAGTGGAAGGTCGTATTGGCTGAATTTTCGAGACTAGGCTTGTTTACCGGTTTAAGGCGTAGAACATGCTCGAAAGGTACGTTTTGCCGAGGTCGAGAACGATCAGGTGCCCCGGGAAACGAGCAGTTTGGAGTAAGCTGGGGCTAGGGATTTCAGCTCAGAGGTATCCGTGTCTATCTTCGAGAAGCCAAGAACTTATATTGATAGTAGGCTTCAAGGCCTGACCATGAAGAAAATACTGGTTATTACAGCAATAGCACTGTTTTCAGTAATGGCATTTTCACCAGTTGCCTTTGCCAGTTCGCATTCGAGCTCCACTGGTTCTACTTCTACTGACTATACCGTTTATCCTATGAGCTATGCAGTCCAAGTGTCGCCTGACACAGTCATCCCTGCTGCGGTTCCATTGTGTAAGACGTCGGGAGGACTTTACCTTGTCTGCTACACTCCTACGTTCATCAGAACAGCCTACAACTACCCGACGAATCTCGACGGCACAGGCCAAACTATCGTCATTGTGGACGCCTTCGGAAGCCCCACAATTCAGAACGACCTTGCCAGCTTCGACTCACTCTTTGGCATACCTGCTCCTCCCTCGTTCACCATACTGTGTCCCACCGGAGGCTGCCCAGCCTTCAGTCCTAACAACTCCCACGGCCCAGTGGGTTGGGCTTTCGAGACTAGCCTCGACGTCGAATACGCCCATGCGATGGCTCCGGGCGCAAACATAGTTCTCGCAGTAGCTTCAACGAACTCGGGTAATGCGATCAACACCATCGAGGCTCAAGCAATTAGCCTCTATCCAGGAAGCATCATGTCCCAGAGCTTTGGAACACCTGAGTTCCTCATCAACGGAAATAGCGCACAGTTAGCACAGGCCCAGAGCAATTATGCAACTGCACAAGCAGAAGGGATCACTGTCTTCGCCTCTGCAGGCGACTGGGGAGCTACGAACTGTTTCTCCGCCAGCGCAAGCTGTGTATCGTTCGCCAACGCCGCCTTTCCGGCCTCAAGCCCCCTGAACACTGCAGTCGGAGGCACGCAAGGCTACCCCTACCTGGACCCGACTACTCCTGCAAGCTGTCCCAAGAACAAAGTCTGCAACATCGGTCTCGCGAAAGTCCATGGCCCATGCACTTCTAGCAGACCCGCCCTCGGCACACCACAGTGCACCCCCGTTGGATACGGCGGTGAGCAAGTCTGGAACGAACCGTTCTTCGGCTTCGGTGCCTGCACCGGAGGTGCCCCCAGTCTCATTTTCGGAGCCCCATCATACCAGCAAGGACTAAGCTACACGGACACATCGGGCACAATCTCCACAGTTACGATGAGAACGACTGCTGACGTGTCATACAACGCTGCAATCAACGGAGGAGTACTGGTCTTCACATCGTTCCTAGGAGCGAACATAATCTTCATCGTCGGAGGAACAAGCGCAGGCTCACCACAATGGGCAGCTATCGGTGCACTCGCAAATCAGGCTGCAGGCCACTCCCTCGGTTTCCTCAACAACGCCATCTACAAGATAGCACGCGGACCAAACTATTCGAAAGACTTCCACGACATCACTATCGGCAACGACCAAGAAACCGGGACACCTGTAGGCTTCAATGCGGTTACCGGATGGGACCCAGCTTCGGGTTGGGGCACCCCGAATGTAGCCAACCTCATACCAGACCTGGTAGCCAACGCATAGGAATAGATAGATGGGGCTCAAACCTCCTCGAAACCCCTTTTTTTGTTCGCCTTCTCAACTGAATGAATAGAAGTCTGACTTGTCTCGGAATCTAATTCGTATGAAACTTACTTCATCCGAGGAGTTCAACGCTTCAAGGCAATGCCCTTTTCCCTGGCCTTACGAAAAGGTTGAGCCTAATGCGGCCCGCACAAAGACCTCGATTCTACTGTTTCCGCTATCAACCACGTAAATATTGCCTGACGTGTCCACCGATACCTCCTGTAGGACTGTTGAACGGACCTTTACCTGCCTGACATCCTCAAAGACGTGACGAAGTACCATTGTCGAGGAATTTCTGTAGTCTATTACTTCCATGATCATCGACATAGACGTTCCCCGAAGAGTCTGTTGTAATTCCTTGGGGAATCTGGAACTGGCCCCATTCATGTTTCCTTGCGTCCCACAAAGAGACGAAGACACCGGTTTGAAACGTGATCGGCTCTTACAACAGCCTTACAACATGAGATAGAACGATGTCTTATCCCAGCGTAGTCGATCAAGAACCGAGCCTGCTCATCAATCTTTAAGCTGGAACTCCCTAGCAACTCACCGCTTTCGATTGACTACTTTCCATCGGGTTGTCTTCGCCGACTGCAGGTCTATGAAGGAGATCCCTGATGGCTCGATCCACCTCATGGTTACAAGCCCACCATACTACAATGCGCCTTTCGACTATCCCGACCTCTTCAAGGACTACGCGGAGTTCCTGCAACTCGTGCAGGATCTCTGCAAGGATCTGTATCGCGTGATGGCCCCCGGGCGAGTAGCCTGCTTCGTCACCGACGATATGCTGGTGAAGGGTCAAAAGTACCCTGTTGTCGCCGATGTTACGAGGCTGATGCTCGACGCAGGTTTTCGATATCGGGACAGGATCGTGTGGGTTAAACCAAAGGGCTACGTCAGAATAAGTCGTCGTAGTGGGGTCGTAATCCAGCATCCCTATCCAATGTACTACTATCCTGACAATATTCAGGAGAGCATTCTGATCTTCCAGAAGGGCAGGTTTGACTATTCATACGTCCGAGAACTGCCTTTGAAGACACGGGAGAAATCCAGGATTCCTCTACACGATTACAACGATCACGAGTGGCACCTGACAGTATGGAACATCACAAATGTCCTGCCTCTAGGAGTCCGGCTGGAGAAGGGTATTGCCGCATTCCCAGAGGAGATTCCGAAACGTCTGATCAAACTCTTCAGCTTTCACGGTGAGACCGTTTTGGATCCCTTCTTGGGATCGGGCACGACTATGAAAGTTGCGCAAGAATTGGAGCGAAACAGTTGGGGATATGAGATTGACCGAGGACTGAAAAAAGTCATCGAGCAAAAGTTGGAGAATAACCATCAATCAGACTCGACGGTCGAATTCCAGTTTAGACAAGAATCGAAGAAGTCTCGCCGACCCACTTCACGGAAGCAAGTCGCTCGGTCAGTTGTCGTGACGTAGTATGACAGATAATCCTCAGTTATTCCAGTAGGGCCTGGTCGTTATGAATTGTAGCTTGGCCTCTAGGAGATCCTTGTAGAACTCATCATCGCTCTCATGCATCTTGGCTAGAACACGACTGGCCGTCTGAGGCCCAATTCCATAAACAGACTGTGCAACCACAGCCCTCCTCCCATAAGCGATAACCAAGTCGGCTGAACGCCGCGCTCTCGTCAAAGCCTTCTGCTCAATCTCGTCCAGTGACTGCTTGGTCCGCTTCTTTCGAAGAACGCTCGCCACATATCCGGTTGACCAAAAGAGGGGAGCCAAGAGAGCAGAGCCACAATTCTGACAAGAAGGATGTTCCGGAAGACTCGCGACAGTGATTTCTGTTGTGAGGTTGGCACAGTCGAAGCAGAGTAGGTCGATGGCTCGGCCTTCGATCGAAATACGTAACCTGGCCATATTGTCGGCTGCAACATTCTCTGGAGCGATAAGCTCTGGAATGTCCACGTGACGATACAGGAGATGGTAGGCCAGTGGTGTAGGCTTGTCTTTGGATCGGAAGAATCTAACCTCCATATTTCGTTCTTTGATCCGCTTGAAGATCTTCTTGACCCCTTCAAAATCTGCCCGTTCGACCTGAGCCTCTCGAATCGTCTCGTCGTAGATCGGAGTTAGCCGGAACCGGACCTGTAGCTCTTTCATTGCGCCGCCATACATGAGACGGCCGCGGCTCAGCGCCCCAAACCTCTCAGCGATCTGTTTCATCTGCAACTCCCAAGGAAAGTGTCGGTGCAGAACTCCGTGACAAGCCCCTCCTAGTACCGGCTCGTCGACCCCGAAGACTTGTTTGAGGAAGAGATCCTCGAGATCCAGGTCGGCGGTGTCCGCCGTCATCTCATAGAGTATCCGATAGGAGTCCCACCACCACATTCGCACGAGTCCTTGGCGTCGGAAGAGCTCCTCGATCACCTCGCCCAAGGTGAAATTGAGAACGTCTCCGAAGTGAGTGTGAATTATGATGTAACGATCAAACCCTTCGATGAGAACCCTGTCATTGGTCGGGACAGGCGCGCCAGTCGCCCTGTGAGTCTCTATCTCTTCGACGACCCTTCGTACTCCGTACGGGTCCGCTGGCCACATTCGTGAGAACTTCTCGACGACCGGGTCGCGAGTCTTGAGCTCGTCCAGTAATTTATCGACCTGTTTCCGGTACTCTCCCACTCGCACAGCGAGCTCACCAGGAACCGGAAGTATCTGTCCGTCCCATCCTGGAATAGCCGCGGTAGGATCGTTGACGGGGAGAACGTACACCTTCCCGTCATCGGTGATCTGTTTCATCTGCCAAACCCGTCCTTTGACGATAAAGTTCAAACCGACATGGGCCATGGTGAGCATGAACTCTTCGCCGAGAATTCCAACAGACTGCTGGTTCGTCAGATCAACCACCTGATACCGTCGCTCGTCCGGAATCATGCTCAAGTTCTCGTAGTAGTACATCCTAGTCCGAGATGTCCGGTAGAGCGTCTGATCGTCTCGTTTGAGATGCCCCATTTTCCCCATGAACTCGACAACCTTCTCCAGCTCAGCCTCCTCAAGCTCAGAATAGGGAAACGCTCTCTTCAGAACTTGTTTGACGTGGCCGAAAGAGACGCTGCCTTCTGAGTCCATCAATATGCCGGCGATCTGATGTGCCAGGACATCCAGAGCTCTATGGTGAATGATTGTTGGTTCAAGCCGGCCCTCCTTGGCGAGTTCAATGACTCCTATCGACTCCAATAGATCCTCCGTTGAAACAGACACTAGAACTCCTTGAGAGGTTCTGGTCAGACTATGCCCGGACCGTCCTACACGCTGAACAAGACTGTTGACCCGACGCGGGGACATGTATTGAACCACAAGATCTACAGATCCGATATCGATGCCCAACTCCAAGGTGCTTGTGCAGACGAGTCCCTTAACCTGGCGGGCCTTGAATGCTTCTTCAGCTCGGACCCGTTCTTCTTTGGGAAGCGACCCGTGGTGGACCATTATGTTCTGGTCCATCAAGTTGAACTTCGAACCCAACATCTCCGCGTTGACCCGGCTGTTGACAAAGATCAGAGTCGAATCGTGTGCATCGACAAGATCAGACACCAGCGCTAGTCGTGCGGCCGCTTCTGGGGCGGTATACAGGCGTCGTGCGAGTTCTTGATCCTCCTCGGCTGGAGTAGGATACTCAATCTTGTACCTAGTATCCTTGCTTAATGGAATCTGGACAATTCCGACAGGTTCAGAGCCACCGAGAAATCGCGAAATCTCCTCGGGATTCCCAACCGTCGCTGAGAGTCCTATCCGTTGGAACCCTTCGGGCCGAACTTCCTTCAGTCTTTCTAGCCCAACTGTCAGCTGGACCCCCCGACGATTTCCCGCTAGTTCGTGAACCTCATCCACTACTACGGCTTTGACGTGTCGAAGATGCTGTCTCATTTTCTTTCCAGGAAGTACCGCCTGCAAGGTTTCTGGAGTAGTTATCAGAAGGTCAGGAGGTCGCCCTGCCATCCTCCTGCGGTCAGCCGCAGGAGTATCACCATGTCTGACCTCAACGGTGAAGCCTAGTTGGACCGACCAGATTTGGAGTCGTTTGAGTAGGTCTCGGTTTAGCGCTCTGAGAGGAGTGATGTAGAGCAGCGAGATTCCTCGTCGATTCTCGTCTTGGACCATCTTGTCTATCAGTGGTAAGAGAGCGGCCTCTGTCTTCCCTGACCCTGTGGGAGCAATGACCAAGACGTTCTCACCTCGCATGATGAAGGGAATCGCTTCTGCTTGAGGCGGAGTGGGGGTACGGATTCCGGTCTCTTGCAGTAGACCCTTCAGGGGCGGTGAGAGGAGGGTGAATGCTTCTTGCACTACTCGATTCCCGACAGTGAGGAGCAATCAGACTAGGCTTCTGAGAGATAAACCTCCTAGGTGAGGAAAAGTGTCTCCAAACTAGGGAAGCCATGAGCGGTAGAATCTAAAGACAGACCAGCCGGCATATGCTCCACGATGGAGCTATTTTTCCTCGGTAATCGTTTTGACGAAGTCCCGGTAGGCTTCGGGCTTCATCAGTGAGGGGAGGTCCTTCTTTAGGTCGTCTGGCCGGATCATCGTAATCCACCCCTTCTCGTACGGGCTCTTGTTAACCAGCTCAGGGGCATCAGAAAGTTCGCTGTTGACCTGAACCACGACACCTGAAACTGGGGAGAACACGTCCGCGACAGCCTTCACAGATTCCACCGTGCCAAGACTCTGCATCTGCGCCACCTTTGCTCCCACCTTCGGAAGGTCGACGTACACGATTTCGTGTAGCGAGTTTTGTGCATAGTCAGTGACGCCTATTCGACAATCAGCGCCTTCAACGTGGACCCATTCGTGCTCTTTTGTATAGTAGAATTCTGCAGGAATCTGGAAGTCGCCTTTCAAAGTCTCTACCCGGAATTTCTAGGAAAGTAAGCGTCCCGTATAATAGTCTGGTCTCTCCCAAATCTCTCAGTCTAACTCTTACTCGCCTGAACCCTCTTCAAGAGTGCAGGCACTTGCCGCCAGCTCTTAGCCTTCAGAACTTTCGGCATGTTTCCCACGCTCCGGTTCCACGGCCTCTCATACAGCACTCCCCATGCGGTTGGGGTGCGTGAGATGAGGGGCATGAGGTCAGGAGCATCATCAATGTAGACATCATAATCTAGTAGAATCTTGTCTCTCCAGCCCAAGACCCTGACGAAACGGCGGTATCGAACTTTCTGGCTGTCGACCCAGCTTCTAGCTGCCTCTACCGTCCTCTTGCTCCTGCCAGTTACAATGTCAAGATCACCAAACTTCTCGATCGGTGCAACCTTTTCAGCAATCTCCGGCTCTGTTGGAGGAATCTTCTGCCACTCGTCCCATGATTCATCCAGTATTCGATAGAAATCATCCTTAGAGATTGAAAACTTGTTCCACGACGACCAGCTGTCAAGATCCTCCATCTTCAAACGTTTGCCGAACTCTCTGTTGACTCGTGCACACCAGGCAAACATCGACTCCGCTAAGACCCCGTCCAAGTCAACAGCAATCTTCAGCTTCGCAGGAGACACTTTCGGCAACTGCTTTCCATCTCTAGATCAGAAATGAGGCTTTAACGTTGAGAGAAACAAACGCGCAGAACTGCCATGGATGGGCGAAGAAACTCTAAAGACATGCGCTTTCAAAGCGAGCCAGCAACGCAGGCAAAACGGCAAGGATCTAAATACGAATGACTGATACAGTCATCATAATTGGATCTTTCCTCCTCGCTTTCAAGGCCATACTAGTTGAAGGAAGCGAAGTTGCCATTCTCTCTCTTGCCACGATAAAACAACTGGGCAGGAATAACATCCTATTCGGAGTCATCGCTGGAGGACTAGGCTCCATCGTCACCTTCCTAGTCGTATGGCGGGTCTTCCTCTTGCT
>WNGI01025442.1_pt1 | contig 10365 bp, 10 predicted proteins | sample 5400621 | NCBI WGS metagenome assembly WNGI01 (sample SAMN13153374, study PRJNA577476) | soil metagenome | isolation source: 20 cm soil or saprolite under Garry oak tree replicate 1 | place: USA:California | collected 2016-06-15 | reverse complement strand
TGCCGAGGATATCGCACAGCTCGATGTAGCGCTGCATGCCGGGCGGCAGGTCGAGCAGCAGGATGTCGAGATCGCCCCACTCGACATCGCCCAAAAACTCGCGCAGCGCCGAGGCTTCCATCGCTCCCCGCCAGACGAAGCTCTCGGCGGACGGACCGGTGAATGCCAGGGGAGCGCCGTCCTCGAGGAACTGGCCCATGGACACGTACTTGACCCCATCCATGCCGTTGGTCGGCTCAGGACGCTCGTGCGTCGTGCGTGGTGCATGGGAGTCCCGGAGCAGGCCGGGGATCGTCGGCCCATTCAGGTCGGCATCCAGCACGCCGATGCTGCGGCCGCCGCGGGCCAGCGCTCGGGCCAGGTGCGCCGTCACGTAGCTCTTTCCCACGCCGCCCTTTCCACTCATGACGGCGACGATCCGCCGCACCCCCGCCAAACGCTCCGCCACGCGTTTGCGCTGGGCGCCGATCTGGTCGGCCAGACCGGAGCGGTCTGGGTCGGTCAGCTGGTGGTAGGTGCGCACGGCTAAAAGCTAGCCGGAAAGGCGGTTCGTCGGTTAGTATCCCAGCATGATTGAAGGCCTCAAACAGAAGCTCCAGGACGAGGTCGAACGGCTGAACCACGAGATCTCGTTCGTACTCCCGAAAGAGATCGAGAAGGCGCGCGCCCACGGCGACCTGCGCGAGAACTCGGAGTACAAGGCGGCGCTCGAGCGGCAGCAATTCGCACAGGCGCGCGTTCACCATTTGCGGCTGCGGCTCTCCAAGCTGTCCGATGTACGCGAGCAGGACATCCCGCGCGACCGCGTAGGCTTCGGGTCGCGCGTGACCGTCGAAGACCTCGACACAAAAAAGAAAGAAGTCTACGCCCTGACGCTCGGCGAGTTCATCGAGGGCGAGGACGGCGCGGACGAGATGCCGGTCTCCATGGCGTCGCCGCTCGGGAAGGCGCTGGTCGGCGGAAAGGTAGGCCAGAAGGTGGACATCACCCTGCCCATGGGGAAGCGCAAACTCAAGATCCTGAGCTTGCATACGGTGCACGACCTGGCCGAGCGCTCTTGACTAAAACGTTTTGATGTTATCACTTAGACGTCTGAACTAATGATTGAACGACCGAGAGGGCCCACGATGTCAATGCGACTGCTGACCGCTGCGGCGGTCTTCTTGCTTTTCGTCCCTCCGCTCTCCGCGCAGGCTGATCCCGACCATCCAGTCGCCGGCGGCGGTGTCGTGCCCGCCGGCTGGCATGTGCGCACCGAGCCGAACCGGCAGACCGGTCAACCGGCGTCGCTGGACAACGTCAAGTTCACGAACATGGGCGATGGTTTGCATACCACGGTCGGGCCGGCCGCGATCTACTGGCGCGATCGCGACACGATCTCCGGCAACTACCATGTCGTCGCCAAAATGTCCCAGATGAAGAACCCCGCACACCCGGAAGCCTTCGGCATCTTCATCGGCGGCAAGAACCTCGCCGATTCCGGCCAGACCTACACCTATTTCCTGGTGCGTCCGATCGACGGGATGTACTCGATTCGCCGGCGCGCGAGCTACACCACGCGGCCGACCGCGGTCGTCGAATGGACCGCGAGCGACGCCGTCACCAAGGCGGACTCGGGCGGCCGGGCGATGAACGAGCTCAGTATTCAGGTCCATAGCGGCAAAGCGAAGTTCATGGTGAACGGCAAAGAGGTCTACACCGGTGATGCGGCGAATCTCGATGTGACCGGCGTGGTCGGTTATCGCGTCAATCACAATCTCGACGTCCATCTAGGACCGCTCGGGATTCACAGACTGTGACCGCCTTGAACCCAACGGCCGACGAAGATCGCTTTTCGTTCACGCCGTTCACGCGGCATCCGTTCTTCGCGGAGGTCAACAACTGGATTCTCGAGCGCGTGATTTGTCCGGGCCGCCAGGTGATCGTCGACCTCGGCTGCGGCCCGGGCGCAATCACGGAGCTCATCCTCGAGCACGTCCGCGATCAGCAGCCGCCGCCCCACGTCATTGGTGTCGATCCGTCCCCCTCGGCGCTCGCGAAGGCGCGGGCGGCGATCTCGTCCAAATTCGCCGAGTTCGTCCAGGGCAGCGCCGAATGGCTGTCGAAGCTCGTCAAGTCGGCCGACGCGGTCGTCTTTCTCAACGCGATTCACCTCATGCCCGACAAGCCGCAGGTGCTGAAAGAGATTCGGCGCGTCTTGAAGCCCGGCGGGTTGCTCGCGTTCAACAGTACGTTCTTCAACGGCGCGTACGTCGAAGGCACGAGCGGCTTCTGGCGGCGCTGGATCGTCCGCTCCGTGCAGGTGCTCCGCGAACAGGGCCTCGAGGTCAAGCACACGGGCCACGCGGCGGCGATGGAGTGGTACTCGGTGGACCAGTACCGCGCCGCCCTGCAGGAGGCGGGCTACAAGGCGACGACGGTGGAGTTGTTGCGGATCGATATGACACGCGCTGCGCTCATCGATATCGGCCGGTTTTCTCTGTTCATCGAGGGCGCGCTGCCCGGCGCACCGCTCGAGGAAGGCTCCAAGGCGCTCGAGGTGGGGCTCGAGCGGACCATGAACGAGCTCAAGGTGGAGTCGGTGCCGCGTCATTGGCTGGAGGTTGTTGCGGAAGCTGTCTAGCGGCCCAGATCGTCAGCCCCACCACCATCAATGCCCCCGCGGTAATCACGTTCAGCGATTCCGCCACACTCCGTCCAGCGGTGCTGATGAGCGCCGGGGCGCTGAGCGTGAGGCATGCAAATGACCCCCACCACAGAGCCCACACCCAGCGACGCCGCACCTGCGCGCGTTGCATGACCCGCCAAATGAGCCAGTAGCCCGCCAGCAGCGTGACGAAGTGCGCCTTCCACGCCAATGGAGACACGAGCGGCAGGATGCAGAGACCTACGGCCAGCTCGCTGAGCATGGATGGGTCGTCGAGATCTGGCGGGTTCCGGCGGAACGCAAACGCCAGCGCGAGCGCCGCGACGCCCAGGAGCGCGTAGAACAGCGGGACGACGCGCGAGGGTGGCCACGCCGCCACCGCATACTGGATGGGATCCCGCGCCCCGCCCTCGCGCGTGAGCACGCGGCGCAGCGCCGCCAGCAGCGATTGGTTTGGGAACATTGGCGTGGGATTGGCAGTCTCCGCAGTGGCGACGGCGCGCCACTCCTTCCAGCGCTCCACCGTCAGCGCCGGACCGAACACCGCCAACGGCAGGACCACATTGAGGACGACGAGGAATCCCGTCGTCCACACCGCCGGGCGCCACGCACGCTTGTACACGAGGTAGGCCAGAAACAGGATGGGCACAGCGCGGGCACTGACCGCGCTCGCCAGGGCGAGTCCTCCCAACGCGTGGCGCCGCCGCCGGAACAGGTCGAACGCGACCAACACGAGAAACAGCAGGTACAGATTGATCTGCGTGCTCTCGAGGTGCTCCATGAGCAGCCGCGCCGTCATGAGGAGCGGGACGAGCGTCGCGGAGGCGGTCAATGGCTCGGGTGCGGCCCCGGCAAGGCGCGGCAGCAGCCGGTACGCTCCCCAGCCCGCTGCCACACTGCCGAGCTGCCACAACAGAAGCGCTCCGACGCGCGAAATCCGGGCAAGCTCCGTCAGGGCGACTGCGATGAAGATGAAGAAGGGAGGCCAGGTGTCGAAGCTCAGCGTGGCGTACGGGTCGCCGTGCTGCAGCACGACCTGACCCACGCGCAGGTAGTCGTGGAACACGACGCCGTCTATTCTGCCGAGACTGCGCGCGACCTCCCAGGCCACGAGCAGCACGAGAGCACCTGTCAGGGTGCGGCGAACGCCCTGGCTCACGCGAGCACGAACGTCAGGCGGCGATGGGCCTCGCGCAGCGCGGTCTCGACGACCGCCGGTGTCTCTCCTCGCGCAAAAATGAATCCCGGATAGCGCGACCCTTCAGGAAACGGAATTAGCCGCTCGCCGGGATGGGCGGTGATCTGCACGTCTTCGACCAGCGGCACCTGCTTCGCTTCCGCGACACCACGGACTTCCTGCAACCTTCCCGCCCCAGGGATGGGAATCATCATGACGCCGGCGGCCAGGTGCTCGCGGGCCAGCGACGGGATCGGGATGCCGAGCGCGTGCCGCAGGATGATCTCCTCAAGCGAAATTTTCTGGTCAGCGAAGCGCAGCACGGCTGAGCAACGGCCGCCGATCGGCCGCGCCGCGAGCTCGATCAGCCAGGGACCATTCTCGTTGTAGCGCAGCTCGGCGTGGATCGGACCGTCGGTGATGCCAAGCGCCCGCACGGCGCGATCTGCGCAATCCCTGATGGCCGCCTGCAATCCAGCGGGCACCGTCGACGGCGTGACGTAGATCGTCTCCTCGAAGAAGGGGCCGTCGAGGGGATCGGGCTTGTCGAACACTGCCAGAACTTGCAGGCGGCGATTGACCACCAGACCTTCCACCGCGACTTCGTAGCCCGGGATGAACTCCTCGATCAGGAACGCCGCACCCGGTTCACCGACGATCGCCTTCAGCCGGCCATGGGCCTCGACGAAGCTCTGCGCATTATTGGCGCGGATGACGCCACGCGATGCGGAGAGGCGCAGCGGCTTCAGCACGCACGGATACGTGATGGTACGAGCGATCGCCGCCGGGTCTTCATCCAACTTGCGCAGCATGAATCGGGGGATCGGCACGCCAGCCTTGGCAAGCAGCTCGCGTTGCTGATGCTTATCGCGCGCCGCCGTGACGGCGTGGATCGGATTGCCTTTGAGCCCGAGTTCCTGGGCGATTGCCGCCGCGACGATGGCGGTGTCGTCGTCCACTCCCACGACCGCCGCAATCGGGTACTGCTTCGCAAACAGCAATGCCTCGGTTGCGGCGCGCGCGGGATCCTGGAGCGGGAGGGTGAGGAGCCCGCCAAGACTGGCCGCCTGCAGGGTGCTGGGCTCTTCAGAGGCGACGGTGAGTTCCACGCCGATCTGCCGCGCAGCCTCCACGAACGCCGTCGTGCGGTAGGTCGTGGTCGGCAGCAGCAACAGCAGGCGCGAGGTTATTTCTTGGAGGCCTGGAAGTAGGGGTTCGCGCCGGTGGCGTGATCGGTGATGTCGACGATGCCGCGCACCGCCGGCACGAACTGCGCAAGCATCCCCTCGATGCCCTGCCGCAGCGTGACGTCGGCCATTCCGCAGCCCTGGCAGCCGCCGCCCATCCGCAGCATGACGACGGCGTCCTGGACATCGATGAGCTCGACGCGTCCGCCGTGGCGCGCCACCATCGGGTTCACCTGCTCGTCGAACACCTTGGCGACCTGCTCGTACAGCGCGTCATCGTTGACGGCGCCGGCCCCGGGGGGGCCGGGGGGGGGGGCTGCCTTCGCGGCCACCGGAGGGGCTCCCGATGCGGCCGCCGCGCGAATCGCCGCGCCACGATCACCTCGGTGACGCCGCCTGCGGGAATCGCGAAGATCGCTTCCGCCAGCGGCGATCCCTTCGCCTCGTCGGCGGACGCGAAGCGCCGTACGCCCGTCGCGTGCAGCGGCTGGCTCACGACGAACTTGCAGCGGTGATTGTCCACCGGCTCTGCGGTGATGCGTATCTCAACCTGACTCATGTGCCCAACCTAAACCCTCACGGCGTGTACGCCAAGTTCGCCGCCAGCCAGCGCTCGATTTCTTCAGCCGCCATCCCCTTCCGCGCAGCGTAGTCGGCCACTTGATCCCGGCCGATGCGTCCCAGGCCGAAATAGTGCGCTTCGGGGTGCGCAAAGTACCAACCGCTCACCGAAGCCGCCGGCAACATCGCGCACGATTCGGTCAGCGTTATGCCCGCGGATTTGGGCACGTCGAGCAGATCGAACAGCGTCCGCTTCTCGGTGTGATCGGGGCACGCGGGGTACCCGGGCGCCGGCCGAATCCCGCGGTACCGCTCCGCGACGAGCGTCGCGACGTCGTTTCGCTCGGCGGGTGCGTAACCCCAGAACTCCGTGCGCACGCGCTCGTGCAGCCGCTCGGCGAGCGCTTCGGTCAAGCGGTCGGCCAACGCCTTCGCCAGGATGCTCGAGTAGTCGTCGTTGTCGCGCTCGAACGCGGCGCACACGGCGTCGAGCCCGATCCCCGCCGTCACCGCGAAGGCGCCGACCCAGTCAGGTCTGTCGCTGTCCTTGGGGGCGGCGTAGTCGGCGAGGCACAGGTTCGGACGCCCGGGGCCTTTCTCGGACTGCTGGCGGAGCCCGCGCAGCACGGCGCGAAGTGTGGAGCGATCCTCGCCGGCGTAGACCTCGATATCGTCGTGCCCCACCGAGTTGGCCGCGAAGAGGCCGAGCACCGCGCGCGCCTTGACCAATCGCTCGGCGACGAAACGTTTCAGGAGCGCCTGCGCATCGGCGAAGAGCTTCGTGGCGGCGTCACCGACCTTCGAATCCTCGAAGATCGCCGGGTAACTCCCCTTCAGCTCCCACGCCTGGAAGAACGGCGTCCAATCGATGTAGGGGACGAGCTCGTCGAGCGGGTAGTCGTCGAACGTGGTGACGCCCGGGCGGCAGGGACGGGCCGGCTCGTACGCGCTCCAGTCGAGCTGCAGGCGCCGCCGCCGCGCTTCCTCGAGCGTGATGATGACGCGCTCGGCATCGCGCGCGCCGTACTCGGCGCGCAGACGCTCGTACTCCACGCCAACCTCGTCGAGGTAGGCACCCCGGCGCTCCGCGGACAAGAGCTGGCTGACGACGCCCACGCCGCGCGACGCATCGAGCACGTGGATCGTCGGGCCGGTGTAGCCCGGGGCGATCTTGACCGCCGTGTGCGCCCGCGACGTCGTCGCGCCGCCGATGAGCAGCGGCAGCGTGAAACCCTGGCGGGTCATTTCCTTGCCCACGCGCACCATCTCGTCCAGCGACGGCGTAATGAGACCCGACAGGCCGATCACGTCGGCGCCTTCCTTGCGCGCCGCGTCGAGAATCGTCTGCGCCGGCACCATCACGCCGAGGTCGATCACGTCGTAGTTGTTACAGCGCAGCACCACGCCTACGATGTTCTTGCCGATGTCGTGCACGTCGCCCTTCACGGTCGCGAGCACGATCTTGCCGGCGCGGCGCACGCCCCCCGCCGCCCGTTGCTCGGCCTCGAGGAACGGCACGAGGTAGGCGACGGCTTTCTTCATGACGCGGGCGCTCTTCACCACCTGCGGCAGGAACATCTTCCCCGCCCCGAACAGGTCGCCGACGACGTTCATCCCGTCCATGAGCGGCCCTTCGATCACGTCGATCGGCTGGGCGGCTTTGCGCCGTGCTTCCTCGACGTCGGCCTCGACGTGGTCCATGATGCCTTCGACCAACGCGTGTCGCAGCCGCTCGATGACGGGCAGCGAACGCCACGCGGCATCGGCCCGGGTGACGACCGTGCTCTCGCGGTGCTGCTCGGCGAGCGCGGTCAGGCGCTCGGTCGCGTCGGCGCGCCGGTTGAACAGCACATCCTCCACCAGCACGAGCACGTCGGGCGGGATGTCTTCATAGACGGCGAGCTGGGCGGCGTTGACGATGCCCATATCCATCCCCGCCTTGATCGCGTGGTACAGGAACGCCGAGTGCATCGCTTCACGGACGTGGGCGCTGCCGCGGAACGCGAATGACAGATTGCTCACGCCCCCGCTCACCAGGGCCCGCGGCAGCGACTCCTTGATGCGCCGCACGGCGTCGAGGTAGCTGATCGCATACGTGTTGTGCTCTTCGATCCCCGTTGCCACGGCGAAGACGTTGGGATCGAAGATGATGTCCTCGGGCGGGAAGCCGGCCTGCTCGGTCAGCAGTTTGTAGGCACGCGCGCAGATCGCCACCTTGCGATCGGCGGAATCGGCCTGGCCCTCTTCGTCGAACGCCATCACCACGACCGCCGCGCCGTAGCGGCGGACGAGTCGCGCCTTGGCGAGGAATTCCGCCTCGCCTTCCTTGAGACTGATGGAATTGACGATCCCCTTCCCCTGGAGGTTCTGCAGCCCCCGCTCGAGGGCCTCCCAACGGGACGAATCCACCATCACCGGTACCTTCGCGATGTCCGGCTCGGCGGCGACCAGTCGCAGGAAGCGCTCCATCGCGGCAACCGCGTCGAGCATTCCTTCGTCCATGTTCACGTCGATGATCTGGGCGCCATTTTCCACCTGATGGCGCGCGACCTCGAGCGCGGCCTCGTAGTTCCCGGCCTTGATCAGTCCCGCGAACCGCGACGAGCCGGTGACGTTGGTGCGCTCGCCGATGTTCACGAACAGGGTGTCCGGCCGGATGTTGAGGGGCTCGAGACCAGAGAGCCTGCAAATCGGCGCGACCTCAGGGAGCGCGCGCGGCGGCACGCCGGCCACCGCGTTGGCGAGCGCCCGAATGTGGGGACAGCTCTTCGATGTAGGGTCGCAGCTGCGCAGCACCCAGCGCGCAGTTGAGCCCGACGGTGAAGAGATTCGCGTGACGGACGGAGTTCCAGAACGCCTCGACCGTCTGTCCCGACAGCGTCCGTCCGCTCGCGTCCGTGATCGTCCCCGACACCATCAGTGGGACATCGAGCCCGCGCTCATCCAACAAGCTCCGCACCGCGAAGAGCGCAGCCTTGCAGTTGAGCGTATCGAAGATCGTCTCGACCATGAGCAGGTCGACCCCGCCCTCGAGGAGCGCGTCGGCCTGGGTGCGATAGGCGGCGGCGAGCTGCGCGAACGTGACGTTCCGGAAACCCGGATCGTTGACGTCGGGCGAAAGCGATGCAGTGCGGTTCGTCGGCCCGAGGACGCCGATCACGAAGCGTGGCCGCTCGGGCGTGCGCACCGTCATCGCGTCGGCTTCGCGGCGCGCGAGCTGCGCCGCGGCCACGTTGAGCTCGTACACCGCGTCTTCTGTCCCATAGTCGCTCTGCGAGATCACTTGGGCGTTGAACGTATTGGTCTCGAGCAGGTCGGCACCGGCCTCGAGGTAGCCGCGGTGGATCTCGGCGATGACGTCGGGCCGCGTGATGGACAGGAGATCATTGTTGCCACGCAAATCCTTGGGATGCGCGCGGAACCGCTCCCCGCGGAAATCCTTCTCCTCCAGCGCGTACGACTGGATCATCGTGCCCATGGCGCCGTCGAGCACGAGGATGCGCTGCGCGAGCGCGGCGCGAAGCTGGGTAAGGCGTTCCCTACGATCGGTCATTCTGAAAAAAAAGACCCCCGTCGCCAATGCGGACGGGGGTGTGCCCCGGCTTTTTAGCGACTTGTTTAACGTGGCTGCAATAGGCCGCAACTCACCACGGACTGTCCTCAATTGTTCCGGAAACTTAACCTGCAGGCACCGCGCCCACCAGCGCGCGCGTCGAAGATCGCCGTTAGGGGTGCGGTGGAGCCGGGGGGTGGGGAGGATGTGTCGGGTGGACCGGCGGCGGACCATGCCTCGCTTGTGCCGCCGCCGCGCGCTCGAGGCCGGCGGCCGCCTGGGCGGGTGTAACACCGCGGGAGATTTCGGCTTGGACTCGCGCCGGCACCGACAGCAGATCGCCGGTCGGCTGGCCGGACCGCAGTTTCGCACTGATCAGCCCGATATTCTCCGCCGACGGAACACCCATGGCGGCCAGTGTGCCGGCAACGCGTAGCCCAACGGTCAGCGCCACGACGCTCGCACCGGTGCGCGCCAGAGCCGTGAGATCGTGATTGCTGAGTCCGGCGGAAATCGCGAACTCACCAGCCGCGATGACCAGGGTGTCGGTGACGACTCCGCCCTCACGCAGCGCGGCGGCTGCCGTATCGAGCTGCATCGCCACCCAGCTCACCGCGGTGGCAACGCGCTCGGATGACACGCCTTTCGCGCTCCCCTCGATGGCCTTTTGAATCAGCGGATCGACCGGCAGGCCGCGGGCAGATGCCGCGGTACCGAGCCGCTCGACGATCGTCGCGATATCCGGTGAGACTCGGCCCGCCAACCGTGCGGCGATGCTGTCCTGCTGTTGCATGCCGAGCAGCGTGAGCGGGATGACGAGCAGTGTGGCGATCACAACGTCAGCACGCTGTTGCGCCGGCCAAAGCCGTCATCCACCGCCGGCGCTCCGGGATCGGGCACCCAGCGCACGCCATCGACGACGAAGGCGTACTGGTGTTGACCCGCCGGGAGGGTCAGCGTCGCCGTCCACACGCCGGTCGCGCCGGTGCGGACCAGCGGCGTCACCTGCGCATCCCACTGGTTGAACGTGCCCGCGAGGCTGACCTGCTTCGCGTCGGGCGCCACGAGGACAAAGCGGACCGTGACGAGTGCGGCGGTGGCCGCGGGTGGCGGTGGCCGGAGCAGTATGACGAGCGCGGCCGCGATCGCGAGCGCGGGCGCCAGCAGCCAGGGCAGGAAACGACGACGCCGGCGTTCCAGCGTTGTCATGACACGCCAGGTGACGGCCGGCATCGAAATG
>WNGI01016293.1_pt1 | contig 10365 bp, 11 predicted proteins | sample 5400621 | NCBI WGS metagenome assembly WNGI01 (sample SAMN13153374, study PRJNA577476) | soil metagenome | isolation source: 20 cm soil or saprolite under Garry oak tree replicate 1 | place: USA:California | collected 2016-06-15 | reverse complement strand
AATGGTTCAGGAGCGCGTCGACGCCCACAAGCGAGCCGACGATGCCACCGAGAACCATCGCGCCGAGGAGGTAAAGAAGGTTCGTCGTGTCGATGGCGAATTTCACACCCATCGCGATGGTAAACAGGCCGACGCCGCGCACCACGTTCTCGCGCAGAGTCGCGGATAGGCGATCGCCCAGAGCCGTGCCGAGAAGACCACCGATGAGCACCGTCGCTGCGTTGAGGAGCGTTCCAGAGAGGGCGGCCACGAGGGTCCGTAGTATGCGGAGCCGATGACGAACATCGTCGTCTGGTCCGCTTTCTCCACCTCGCCCGAGACGGTGGCGGCACGATTTCCGGACGATCGCGTCCTCGCGATCGGCGACGAGAAGGGGCTCGCCGCCGCGGCCGACGCGGAGGTGGCGTTCAGCGGCAACAACCCTCGCCGTGTCCGGCAGCTGCTCGACGCGACCCCGAAGCTCCGCTGGTACCACACCGTCTCGGCGGGCGTCGAGAACATGCCGCTGCCCGAGCTTGCGCAGCGAGGCATCGTGCTCACCAACAACAGCGGCTCCTACGACATCCAGATCGCCGAACACCTGATGGCCTTCGTGTTCGCGGCCTCGCGTCAGCTACACCGCTATCGCGACAGCCAGCGCGAGCGCGAGTGGAAGGGACAGCCGCACCAGGAGCTGCGCGACGCGACGATCGTCGTCTACGGCATGGGCAGCATCGGCGGCGAGATCGCCCGTCTCGCGAGCGCCATCGGGATGCGCGTGATCGGTGTCCGCCGCAAAGGCGGTTCGCGCGCATCCGGCGTGGATCGCGTCGTCGCGGCCGACCAGCTCGCCGAGGTCGTTGGGGAGGCCGACTACCTGGCCATCGCGGCGCCGCTCACCGCGGCCACGCGTGGCGCCGTCTCGCGCGAGGTCATCTCCCGCATGAAGCCCACGGCCTGGATCATGAATATCGCTCGCGGCCCGATCGTGGACGAGCCCGCGATGATCGAAGCGCTGCAGGCAAAGCGAATCGGAGGGGCCGCGCTCGACGTGTTCACCACGGAGCCCTTGCCGAAGGACAGCCCGCTCTGGATGCTCGATAACGTCATCGTGACGCCGCACCACTCCGGGTCGTCACCGCGCGCCGGCGAACGCACCCTCGCGCTCTTCGCCGAGAACCTACGCCGCTATAAGTCGGGCGAGCCGCTCATCAACCGCGTCGATTTCGAGGCTGGGTACTAGTGCGCGCCGCCCGAAGCCGAGTCGCTCGGCGGACCGTCGGGTTCACCGAGTCGGTGATCCGCGAGATGACCCGGCTCTCCGCGATGCACGGGGGCATCAACCTGGCGCAGGGGTTTCCGAATTTTCCGGCACCGCCCCAGGTGAAGGACGCGGCAAAGCGCGCCATCGATGCGGACATCAACCAGTACGCGATCACGTGGGGCTCGAAGAGCCTTCGCGACGGGCTCGCGCGCACGTACCGCGAGCTCTACGCCATGCAGGTCGATCCGGAGACGATGCTCACCGTGACCTGCGGATCCACCGAGGCGATGATCTCGACGCTCCTCGCGATCTGCGATCCGGGGGACGAGGTGATCGTCCTCGAACCCTTCTATGAGAATTACGGTCCCGACGCGGCGATCTCCGGCGCGACACCGATATTCGTGCCGCTCCGGCCGCCCTCGTTCGAGTTCGACGCCGACGAGCTCGCCAGAGCGTTCACGGCTCGCACGAAGGCGATCATCGTCAACAGCCCGAACAATCCGACCGGCCGGGTCTTCACGCGGGCGGAGCTCGAGACGATCGCCCGGCTCTGCCGGGAGCACGACGTCATCGCGGTCACCGACGAGATCTACGAGCACATCCTCTACGAAGGCGAGCACATCCCGATCGCGACCCTCGCGGGGATGGCCGAGCGCACCGTGACGATCTCCGGCGCGAGCAAGACTTTCTCCGTCACCGGGTGGCGTGTGGGATGGATCGTCGCGCCGCCCGAGCTCACCGCGGCCATCAGGAAAGTGCACGACTTCGTGACCGTCGGCGCACCCGCACCGTTCCAGGAAGCGATCGCCACCGCGCTGGACATGGGCCGGCCGTACTACGACCGGCTCGCGACCGAGTACCGCGCGCGCCGCGACCATCTCGTGCGTGTGCTGGATGCGGCAGGCTTCAGCCCGAACACACCGCAGGGTGCGTATTACGTCGTCTGCGACATTCGCCCGTTCGGCTTCGATGACGACGTCACATTTGCGAACTGGCTCGTGCGTGAGATCGGTGTGGCGGGTGTGCCTGGATCGTCCTTCTTCTCGCGTCGCGAGCTCGGGCGGCACCTCATCCGCTTCACGTTCTGCAAGACCGCGGATCTCCTTGACGAGGCGGGCGCTCGTCTGCTGAAGACCGCTTCAACGGCGATGACGCGTGCGAATGGCTGAGTTGCGCACACGCGTCGCGGCTCGCAGCGCAACGAGTGCGGGTATGAGCCAAACGTACTAGGCGCCCCTCGCAGGCTGCTGATACGAAGGTCCCACATCTTGCTGAGCCGTCGCTCGTTAGCCTCGTCGGATGAAATTCGGCCGCTCGGAGATGGGGCAGGCCATCGTCGAATTCGCCCTCCTGCTGCCCGCTCTTGTCCTTCTTCTGGTCGGACTTATGGAGTTCTCGCTCGTGTGGAACTCGAGGAACACGGTCCTGTTCGCTAGCCGCGACGGCTCGATGCTCGCGGCCGAGGGCGGGAACATCGACGGAACCGACTGCCTGGTTCTTCGGCGCATCGAAAGCGACATCGTGTCGCCGTCGACGACTCTTCGGGTCCAGCAGGTGGCCATCTACTGGTCCGATCAGAACGGTGATCAGATCGGCTCGAATCAAAACATCTACACCCGAAGTGGATCGACATCCTGCGACTATCCGGACGGGTCCACCGTAACCGTCCCGTACACCCTTACGACGGCCGGGTATGTCGAAAGCACGCGCTGCAGCACCCTGGCTGGGTGCGGTGGAAGCCACGCGACCGTCGACACGATCGGCGTGCGTGTCACCTACCAGCACTTCTGGGCGACGAGCTTCGTGCGGTTCGCCGGAAACAGCGTCACGTTCACCGAGACGACGATCCTCCGCGCGGAGCCGCAGCTGTGATCCGGTTCTTCAAAGGCGAGGACGCCCAGGGGTTGGTTGAGTTCGCCCTGGTGCTACCGCCGGTGCTTTTGATCCTCGTCTTCGGTCTGGTGGAGCTCGGCTCGGTGCTGAGCGTCGCAATGACGATGTCCTCCGCGACGCGCGAAGGCGCGCGCGTGGCCAGCGCTCTCGTGAACGGTGGCGGTGCGCTCGGCTGCAGCGCCGGCCAGTCCCCCAACGCCGCAAGCGTCGACCCGAACGTGATCGCCGCCGTGGAGCGCGTGCTCACCGGGACCGGTACCCGTCTCACTCTCGCGGACTTGAGTCAGATACGAATCGCCAAAGCGACGGCGAGCGGCGGTGAGACTGCCGGGCTGATCAACACCTGGAACTACCAGTTGAACGGCGGACCCGTCGTCGATGGTCAGCAGCTGGACTTCGTCGCGGCGAGCCAACCGTGGCAAGCCTGCTCGCGCAACAACGGCTCTCCAGCCGATTCCGCCGTCATCACGATCACCTACACGTACCGCGGCCGGACCCCGCTGCGGCTGCTCGTCCCGATGTTCGACCAATTCACGATGACGGACCACACCGTCATGGCGATGAATGCGAACCGCTAAGTTCCGCCGCGAACAGCGTGGCCAGGTCCTCGTGATCGTCGCGGTCATGATCGTCGTGCTGCTCGGGTTCACCGGACTCGTGACCGACGTGGCGTGGTACGAGGTGAACCTCATGCGAATCCAGCGCGCAGCTGACGCCGCCGCGCTGGCCGGCGTTGTCTACCTGCCGGGCAACGTCGCCGGCGCGCAGAACGCGGCGCTAGCGGAGTCCTCGAAGAACGGATTCGCGAACGGACTGAACGGCGTCACCGTCACCGCCACACCCGAGGCCTTGAATAACCTGATCCTCGGCGTGACGGTCACCGCGCCGGTGCGCTCATGGTTCGCGCGTCTGTTTGGCGTGACGCAGTTCAACGCGCGACGCAATGCCCGCGCGGAGTTCGTCTTGCCGGTGCCGATGGGAAGCCCGCAGAACTACTACGGCATCAACGTTGTTTGCCGGAACACGGACATCTCTCCGAACTGCCCACTGGTCGCATCAGCCGACGGCACCGGGAACCTCGCGGCGCTCGGCTTCTTCGGCGGCGTCGAGGGACGCGGCACCGATCGCCAAAACGGCGACGCCTACTCGACGTACTACAACGGCAATCCGACCCTCAACACCGGGTTCGACCCAAACGGTTACCAGTACATCGTCGAGTTCGGTCCGGGCACGGTGAATGGCAGCGTGTGGCTGTACGACCCGATGTTCTGCGCGACCGGAGGCGCCACCTCCGGCGGACGGCGGCTCGGGGTCGGCGACCTTTGGTTCGGCAATGGCGGGACGGGGATCTCGACCGTTTACAACCTGATGGATATGAACGGCACGCCGTACACCCTTTCCGATGACATCCTTATCGCGTCGAGCGGCGGACTCTTCGTCAACTCGAACGCGGTGGACAAGGGCGCGCTTTACCGAGGCGATTCAAACTACGGAGGCGGCTCGAACGGGTCAGGGTCCGCCGACTGTCAAGGGAGCGCGTACCACAACAACTGGTATCGCCTCGCGACCGGCCTCGACGAAGGCCAGTACCGGCTGCAGGTCGTGACGAGTAGCGGCTCGAATGCGGAGAACGCCATCAACGGCTTCGGCATCGAGGCGACCTCGTTGGGCGGGCCGACGCCCCGCGTGTACGGCCAGAGCCGCATGGAAGCCTTCATCGTCATCAACAACACCTCGGTGTTCTACCTCGCGCAGATCGGGGCGGCGCACGCGGGCAAGACGCTCGATATCAAGCTCTTCGACCCGGGAGACATCTCGAGCACCAACTTCAAGATCCGGATCCCGACGTCGACCGGGTTCCAGTACGCAACCTTCACCTGGACGACGACGGGGATCAGCGCGTGCGCCCCGGGGAGCGCGGCGAGCGGTGGGCCGACCCAAACCCTCGTTACGTCGACCAGCTCGTGCAACTACTACAACAACCAATGGGTCACGATCTCAGTACCGATCCCGGTGACGTACACCGCCCCGGTGTCGCCCGGTGATCCGCCCGGCGCAGGCGGCGGGTGGTGGAAGATCGAGTACGGGACGCTCGGAACGGGCCAGGACATCACGACCTGGGAAGTGAACATCCGCGGCAACCCTGTCCACTTGATCACGCCTTAGCTCACCCTCCCGCGGTTGCGGGTCCACGTCGGGCTGAGCGTGCGAGCAGCGCCGGGGTCCTCTTCGCTCGGCCCCGGTGGGATCGTGATGGACCTCCGCCTGGGGGCCGCTCGCTCAGAAGACCCCGACGCTGCTCAACTTCTCACCCGTACCACCCGCGACCGTTCATGAGCGCGTCCCGGCGTGATCTAGGGGACTAGTTGCGCGGCGTTCCCGTCCTGTTCTCTTGCGAACGCGAGGTAGAGGGCGAACGGGTCGGGGGGCGATGCCACAGTGGGTGACGTCGCCGATGTCGAAAGACGCTTTTGCATCGCGTCGGCATCCGTCTGGCGGCCGAGCGCGCGCAGCGCCTGCGGGTAGCTCGAGCGAAGAGTGAAGACGCCCTGCACCGAACCAAGGGCCATACCGCGCTCGAACGCGCTCACCGCTTCGCCGAAGAGTCCATACCCGTACGCGGCCTCGCCGTACGCCAGCCACGCGGCGGAGGAGTCCTGCGCGTACGCGTCGGCCTTCGTCCGCTCGTAGAAGTTCTTTCGCATGTGGGTGTCGTTCCAGTCATCTCCGATGATCGCCTTGAGCAGCGCCTCGTCCTTCGGGTCGTAAATCACCATGTAGCGGTAGCTGAAGGACTGCCAGTTGCTCTGGAACCACTGGTAAGAGAGCGGGACCATGTTCCCCAGCATCGGGTCATTCACGTAAAAGATGCTCGCGGCATCGTCGTACCCGCGGACGACGCGCCAGTGCGCGATCCGCGAGATCGACGGATCCTGCATCCACTGGGTGACCAGCGGTGCGAACCCGTTCGCGACCAGGCGCCGAAGCAGGTCGTTGGTCCCGTTGTTGCGCCACACGGACCGCAGACCGAAGTTCGCGTTCACCCAGCCATCGACCTTCTGCGGACCCATCCCCGAAAGGATGTTGGTCCCGCGAAGTGGCACTCGGGCGAACTCCTGAGAAACGTCGATCCCGAATGTTGAGAGAGCCATGACCACGGATGCCGGCCCACAGTTGTTCAGCGATTGCCACACGTGCTTCATCTCGCTGAACGCGGCCGTTGCGGGAGCGGCCTTCGGCTCGGGCGCGGGTATGGCCACGGCGACGGCCTCGGCCGAAGGCGCCGTCACGGCGATCGGAGCAGCCAGTGACGCGCCGTCATCTACGTTTACGTTTGGTACGGCAACGGCCGCGATAGGAGTCGAGAAAGACGGAGCGGCCGCGAACGCGGCGCCGCTCAGGCCGAGGAGCAACACCGCGCCGAGCGTGAGAAGGGCCGCTGGGCGTCGCCTCATCGGACGAAATGGTAGCCCTTGGCCACCGCTTGCTCGGCGCTCGTGCTTAACATCGGGTCATGCGACAAGCGACGCTCGCGCGAGGGAGGCTCGCAGAGCATCCGGTCTGGTCGCGTGCGCTCGCGAATCCGGACCTGGCCGGACGCCTCATCCTCCCCGTCATCGTGGGCAGCGCGATCGAGGACCGTGAGAAAGTCGAGGGCGCGCCCTGGCTGGAGCGTCTCTCGGTCACTGAAGTCGTGCGCGAGGCGCGATCCGCCGCGTCTGCGGGCCTCGCCGGTCTCCTCCTGTTCGGCATCAGCGACCGCAAGGTCGCGCGATCCACGCCGTGAAGGAAGCCGTACCCGAGCTCGGTGTGGCGACCGATGTCTGCGTTTGCGCATACACGGCGCACGGCCAGTGCGTGCTCTTCGGCGAGCATGGCGCGGACGTTGCTGCGACGCTCGAGCGCCTGGCGGCGATCGCTCAAGTGCACGCCGATGCTGGCGCCGATCTGCTCATCCCATCAGGCATGCTCGAAGGCGCGGTGCGCTCGCTCCGCGAGGCGCTCGGCCACCGCCGCTCCGAGACACCGATCGCCACGATGGTGAAGCTCGAAAGCTCGCTCTACGTGACACACCGATCCGCGGTCAATGCGATCCCCATCACGGAGCGCGCGGTGCCGCTGATCCCCGCCGACGATGCCGCTGCGGCCGTTGCCCGCGCGCGCCGCGACATGGCCGACGGAGCGGACGCCATCATCGTCAAGCCGGGCGCACCGGGCCTCGACATCGTCGCGCGGCTCGCGGCTTTCTCCGACCGGCCACTCGTTTCGTACTTCACGGCCGACGAGCACGCTCCCTTCGTGACAACGACGGAGGGCGCCCTGGATCCGACGGCCGCCGAGCGCGAACATCTCGCTGCCGCGCGACGCGCGGGCGCGAGCCTCGTTATCTCCTCCGGTGCCTGGAGCGTCACGGAATCGTGAGCAGGACGCGGCGCTGAGCCTCGCCGCGCGCCTGGGCCTGTATGCGATGCTCGTCGGCCTCGTTCTGGCGAGCTTCACCCTGACTCCCGAGCGGCGCGCACCCGCGTCTGCCGCGCCCGCGAGCGACGACGCGCGCGAGGCGCGCATCGTGCCCGTGTCGCGCGGCGTCATCCGCGGTCTCCGCGACTACGACGAGCCGGAGCCGACGCCTTCGCCGCTACCGGCGCCCGAGACCAGCGCTGCCGCGGCCGTCGAAGCGGTGCCGGACGGGCAGCCCGCAGAGGGGGTCGATCCCGAACCGGAGGCGACTTCTGATCCCGCGCCCGATCCGACGCCGGCGCCGACGCCCGAACCCACCCCGCGTCCGGTCGCGCGGCCGATCCCGGTGGTGACAAACACATGCTCGAGCTGATCAACGCGTCGCGGGCGCTCGGCGGCCTCGTGCCTCTCTCCGTGGACATCGCGGTTGCGGATACAGCGCGAGCCCACAGCGCCGCCGAAGCACAGGTCCGATACGTCTACCACGACGGTCCGGATGGGACCGCGCACTCGCGTGACCTGCCGGCCTGCGGCACCGGTTGGTACGGCGAGAACACGGGGAAGATCTGGAACGACAATGTGGACGCGCTGCATCGCGAGTTCATGGCTGAGCCGTGGGATCCGATCAACCACCGTACGAACATCATGGATCCGGCTTTCCGGCGCGTCGGCGTGGGCGCGGTGATGGGCCAGGACGCGATGTACATGACCATGGTGTTCTGCCGCTAGCAGAGCGACGCTCTCTGGTAGCGTTCGCTCTCGATGGAATATCGCAAGGTCACTCTGCCCAACGGGCTGCGAATCCTCGTGAGCGAGATGCCGGAAACACGTTCGGTCTCGCTTGCCGTGTACGTCGGGGTCGGATCGCGCATCGAGACGAAGGACGATGCCGGCACGAGCCACTTCCTCGAGCACATGGTCTTCAAAGGGAGCGCCAAGCGTCCGACTGCCGCCGACATCAGCCAGGTGATCGAGAGCAAGGGCGGTGTGGTGAACGCGTCGACGGACAAAGAGGTCACGGTCTTCTGGTCACGAGTTCCGGCGCGCCACTATCTCGTGGCGCTGGACGTCATCGCCGACCTGATCCGCGCACCGATGCTGCGACCGACCGATGTCGAATCGGAACGCAACGTCATCGTCGAAGAGCTGCGCATGTACCGCGATCAGCCCCAGGATCGCGTGCACACCCTCGTGGACGAGCTTCTGTACCCGCGACACCCCCTCGGGTGGGAGGTGGCCGGGCGCGAAGAGGTCGTGCTCGGAATGACGGCCGATCGCCTGCGCGAGTTCATGCAGCGGGGTTACGCGCCCTCACGCACGGTGGTCGCCCTCGCGGGTCCGCTTCGCGCCGACGAGGCCATCGCCGCGGTCGACGAGGCCCTAGGCGCGCTCGCGCCGGTCGATCTCATTCGTTCCAAGCCTGCGCCCCGCGCCGGAAAGGCCCACGCGAAGCTCCTCGGCAAGCGTGCCGAGCAGATGAATCTTTGCGTCGGATGGCGGTCGGTCCACACGACTCATGCCGATAAGTTCAGCATCGACATGATGAACGCGGTCCTTGGTGAAGGGATGTCGAGCCGGTTGTTCCTCGAGCTCCGCGAAAAGCGCGGTCTCGCGTACGACGTCCACAGTTACGACGCGAACTACGCCGACGCGGGCCATCTCGTCATCTACGCGGGCTTCGCGCCGCAGAACGGCGCCGAGGTGCTGAAGGCGATCATGCGAGAGGTGGCCCGACTCCGCGACGAGATCGTGCCCGACGCGGAGATCGAGCGCGTGCGCGATTTCGCGAAGGGCCGTCTCGAGCTGCGACTCGAGGACACACGTGGTGTATCCGGATGGCTCGCGGGGCAGGAGCTCTTCCTCGGTCGTGTGCGATCTGTAGAGGAGGTCGAGGCGATCATCGACGGCGTCACTCCTGCCGACATCCAGCGTGTCGCGCGCGAGTATCTCCGTCCGGAGCTCGCGTACCTCGCCGCGATCGGACCGCGCGCGTCGCTCGCTGCCATCACGCCCCCGGTCGCCGACGAGCGCCCGGCGGTGATGGCGTCATGAGCGCCGAGCGCACCCTCGTTGTTCTGAAACCCGACGCGCTCCAGCGCGGCATCGCCTTCGAGATGGACCGCGCGATGGCGGAGAAGCACTACGCCGTTCACAAAGGGAAGTTCTTCTACGACGATCTTGTCGGGGTGATCACGGCATCACCGGTCGTGGCCGCCGTTCTCGAGGGCCCAAACGCGATCGCCGTTGTTCGCGCGATGGTCGGCTCAACTCGGCCACATGAGGCCAGCGAGGGCTCGATCCGCGGCGACTACGCGCTTGTCGGTCTCAGAAATCTCGTGCACGCGAGCGATGCGCCAGACACGGCAGCCGCCGAGATCAAGCTCTGGTTCCCCGATGGCATTGTCGAGTACACGCGCGATATTGATCGTTGGATGACGGAAGACAAAGCTCCCAGCTAGCCGAGTAGGCGCAGAGCGGACGGTGGCGGGTGGCACGGCGCAGCGGGTCTCTCGCGAAGCGCGGGTGCCCCGGGGACCCGCCCGCAGCGAACGGCAGTGAGCTGCAAGGCGGGGAGGGTGCGCTGAGGGAGAGACCCGCGTAGCCGGGACAGGACCCGCCACCGCGCCGCGCGCCTACAGAGGGCGCAGTGCTCTCAGGAATTCATCCGCGAACGAGGCGATCGGGCGGAGAAATCCGTCCGGTTGGATTCCGCCCGCAAGCAGAGCGACGAAGATCACGCTTCCGATGATCCCGGCAACCGGTCGCGG
>WNGI01007924.1_pt1 | contig 10365 bp, 10 predicted proteins | sample 5400621 | NCBI WGS metagenome assembly WNGI01 (sample SAMN13153374, study PRJNA577476) | soil metagenome | isolation source: 20 cm soil or saprolite under Garry oak tree replicate 1 | place: USA:California | collected 2016-06-15 | reverse complement strand
CTGTTCTGCTCGACGCCGATGGTGGCGCTGTCGCGCAACGTTCCGCGCAAGCAGGCGATGGAAATGCTGCTCACGGGCGAGCCGGTCTCGGCAACAACCGCGCAGGATATCGGCCTCGTCAACCGCGTCGTTGCCGCCGGTACCGAACGCGATGCCGCGATTACGCTGGCGCAGAAGGTCGCGCTGAAATCCGCCTACACGATAAAGCTCGGCAAGGCGGCGTTTTACCGGCAAGCCGAAATGACCCTTGCGGACGCCTATCGCTATGCGGCAGAGGTGATGACCGAGAACATGATGGCGCGCGACGCCGAGGAAGGCATCGGCGCCTTCATCGAGAAGCGCGAGCCGAAATGGCAAGACAAATAAACCGTCATTGCGAACAAACGGGTCGCGCGAATGCGCGGCCGATGACAGGCTCCGCGAAGCAATCCAGAACCGCGACAAAACTGGATTGCTTGGTCGCTTCGCTCGCAATGACGTGATGGATAATTCGAAAATGAACCACGACGCCTATCCGGACAATTACATCCGCGAAATTCTCAACGGCGTGAAGTCGATTGCGATGGTGGGCGCGTCGCCGGTCAATGTGCGGCCGAGTTACTTCGCCTTCAAATATGAGCCACATCATGCCGGTGGTCGACGAAGCGCTGAAGCTTGATCCGCCGCCGAAAATCATCTGGATGCAGCTCGGCGCGCGCGACGATGCCGCCGCCGCGAAAGCGGAAGCGGCCGGTCTCAAGGTCGTGATGAACCGCTGCCCCAAGATCGAATATGGCCGGCTATCATCGGAAATCTCGTGGATGGGCGTCAATTCACGCACGCTGAGTTCGAAGCGCGCACCGATGCCGACGCAGGGCATGCGGCTTTCGTTGAACCGGACCAGCTTGGGCGGCGGTGAGACCGCCGCTTCCGATCGCGCTGCGAAAACAGAGCTGATCTCGCGTGACCCCAATACGAAGTAATTCTTTCGCAAACGTGGCAAATCGAAGCACAGCCGTTCCCGGCCGCACGTGAAACGTCGAGCCGCCTTGACGGCGGACGTTGCTGACGCGATTGTCCCACATTCGGATGAGGCGGGCTTGCGCCGTCTCGAGCTATAAGATCGCACCATTGCTCGTCCCCCGATGACGCGGCCCCCCACAGCTGCCCGGGATGAGACAGTCATAAAGGAAAAAGAATGACCGATCGTCTTCCGGGATTTTCAACGCTTGCCGTGCATGCCGGCGCACAGCCCGATCCTACTACCGGCGCGCGGGCGACACCGATTTATCAAACCACGTCGTTCGTCTTCAACGACGCCGATCACGCGGCGTCGCTGTTCGGACTGCAAGCGTTCGGCAACATTTATACCCGCATCGGAAATCCGACCCAGGCCGTGCTGGAGGAACGTCTCGCCGCTCTCGAGGGCGGCACCGCCGCGCTCGCCGTCGCATCGGGACATGCCGCGCAGGTCGTCGTACTTCAGCAGTTACTCATGCCCGGCGACGAATTCATCGCCGCGCGAAAACTCTATGGTGGCTCGATCAACCAGTTCACCCACGCCTTCAAGAGTTTTGGCTGGAATGTGGTGTGGGCGGATCCTGACGATATCGGCAGCTTCGAACGCGCGGTCACCCCGCACACCAAGGCGATCTTCATCGAGTCGATCGCCAATCCCAGCGGCAGCGTCACCGACATCGAGGCGATCTCCGCCGTCGCCCGCAAGGCTGGCGTGCCGCTGATTGTCGATAATACGCTGGCGACACCGTATCTGATCCGCCCCATCGATCATGGCGCCGACATCGTGGTGCATTCGCTGACGAAATTCCTGGGCGGCCACGGCAATTCGCTAGGCGGTATCATTATCGATGCCGGCACCTTCGACTGGTCGAAGGACAACAAATATCCGATGCTCAGCGAGCCGCGCCCGGAATATCACGGCATCAAAATTCAGGAGACCTTCGGCAATTTCGCCTTCGCAATCGCCTGCCGCGTGCTCGGCTTGCGCGATCTCGGACCGGCGATCTCGCCGTTCAATGCGTTCATGATCCTCACGGGAATCGAGACGCTGCCGCTGCGCATGCAGAAGCATTGCGATAATGCCAAAGCGATCGCGGAATGGCTGCTGGCGCATCCGGCGGTGGCCGCGGTCAATTACGCCGGCCTGTCGGGCGACAAATACAACAACCTCGTGCGCAAATATGCGCCGAAGGGCGCCGGCGCGGTGTTCACCTTCAGCCTCAAGGGCGGTTATGACGCCGGCGTCAACCTGGTGTCGAAGCTGAAACTGTTCTCGCACCTCGCCAATGTCGGCGACACCCGTTCGCTGGTGATCCATCCGGCTTCCACAACGCACAGCCAGCTCGACGATGCCGCCAAAATCAAATCGGGCGCCGCACCCGACGTGGTGCGGTTGTCGATCGGCATCGAGGACAAGGAAGATTTGATCGCAGATCTGGAGCAGGCGCTGAGCGATTAGCATTTACGTCATTGCGGGGCGCGTCGAAAACGCGAACCCGGAATCTCGAGGTTCCGGGTCTGCGCCATCCAAGTCGGCTGTTGCCGACTTGGACCATGATATTGCGGAACTCGGGTGAACCTGAGTTCGGTTGGCGCATCCCGGAACGACGCTGCCGGGTGCTGTCCGGTCTAGGAGCATCGATGGCGAGCAGGCCCCGGCTTTTCGAGATGCGGCGCATGGAGGCGCTGAGCAATACGATCTTCGGCGTGGCGATGACGTTGCTCGCCTATCAGGTTCCGAAAGAGGGCTTCGTTACGCCGGATCCGAAATGGGGGGATATCTGGTATAGTTACGGGTCGCATCTGTTGGCGCTGCTGCTCAGCTTCATCGTCGCGGGAATGTTCTGGTACAGCCATCAGCGCAGGCTGGCCTACGCGCCCGAAGCCAGCCGAAACGAGGTCATCGTCAACCTCTTATTCCTGCTGTCGATCATTCTGTTGCCGGTTACGACCGGTCTCTTCGGCAGCTACATGGCTTCAAGCGATGTGACGGCGCTGTACGGATTCAACCTGACTTTGATCTCGGCGCTCAATACCATTTTGTGGGTCATCGCCGTCGTGCCCCGACGCGATTGGGTGGTGATCGTTGCGCCGGCGTTCTCGACCGTGGTTTTTGTCATCGCTTCCATCATCGGCTTGTTTGCGCCTTACCTCACAAGGTATGTGTGGCCGATCGCATTCCTGGCACCGGTAATGGCCGCATACGTCGAGCGCAGGGAAAACCGGCGCATGGAAGGCTGAGGACCGGTCTCCGCTCCCGGACGGCGCCAGCGGGTCTTGCGAATGCGTCCGATGATGACCCCCTCGCAATCCGGGACTTCACGCAGCATCAGCCCGGATTTCGCTTCGCAGCCCGTCAAGCAAAATCACCCTACGCCTGCGGCGTCTACGGCTACCGCCAGCTTCAGTTCAGCCGGGGCTGGCCCATTGCGACGGCCAGTTCCGGCTGCTTCGATGCCGGCCGCCGCGCCGCCAATCGCTCGGCCTGAAATACCGCCAGGGTCAGGACCGCGATCGCAACCGCCTGGTGCGCCAATGCGAGCGTGGTCGGAACCTCGTTCAGTAACGTCAGAATGCCGAGCGCCGCCTGCAGCGTGATCGCCGCCGCCAGCCACAAAGCGCCGTTGACCGCGGCAGAACCGGCCCGCGACCGAACGGCGTCGACCGCATGCCAGACCGCCAGTGCAAACAGCGCATATGCCGTCATGCGATGCTCGAATTGCACCATGAGCGCATTGTCGAATAGATTGCGCCACCACGGCTCCTCAAAGAACAGCCGCGACGTCGACGGGATCAGCGCGCCGTCGATATCCGGCCAGGTGTTATAGACCTTGCCCGCACGCAAGCCCGCGACCAACGCGCCCAGATAGAGCTGCACGAAGGTCAGCGCCAGCACCGCCACGCTGGCGACCTTCAGCCGCAACGAAGCCGCTAACGGCGGTCGCTCCACTAACCGGCGCAACGTCCAGAGAATGCCTGCGAAAATCAGCAGCGCCAGCACCAGATGGGTGGCGAGACGATATTGCGAAACCTCGATCCGCTGCGAAAGCCCGGACGCCACCATCCACCAGCCAACCGCGCCCTGCAGCGCGCCGAGCCCGAAGATCAGCCACAGTCGCCGCCGCAGGTCCGCGCTCAGGACGCCGCGCCAGAGAAACCAGAGAAACGGCAGCAGATAGACGACGCCGATCACGCGCCCGAGCAGCCGGTGGCTCCATTCCCACCAGAAGATGGTCTTGAACTCCGCAAGGGTCATTGCGGCATTGAGTTCGCGATATTGCGGAATGGTCTTGTAGGCGTCGAAGGCCTGCGTCCATTGCTCCTGATTGAGCGGCGGCAACGTGCCGGTGACCGGCTTCCACTCGACGATCGAAAGCCCGGATTCGGTCAGCCGCGTGGCGCCGCCGACCAGCACCATGATCGCGATCAGCGCGGCGACGGCGAGCAGCCACCATCGGACGGCGCGGGGCGGTGCTGTCTGTTGTGTGGCAATTCCGGTCATCGAAGCTACGCTTGATTGAATTCGCGCGCCCCTTATAGTCCGCCCCTTCCCGCGCGCAAGGCGCACACCGCCAGCGAGTTGCAGATTTCCATCATGACCATACGCACCCGCAAATTCTTTGGAACCATTGCCTTGCTGATGCTCGTGGTGGTCTGGTCGCTGATGGGAATGACGGCGGCGCAGACACCGTGGCTTGCCAATTCCGGACTGCTGCAGGCGATCTTCTATGTCGTGGCCGGCATCGGATGGGTGCTGCCGGCGATGCCGATCATCAGCTGGATGGCGCGGCCCGATCGCTGATTTTGGTGCTCGGGCCACGCCTCGCCCTGGGGAATGCGACTCCCGAAAGCATCACACGCATGACGCGCAGCGAACGCCGCCGTCCATCCCAGGCGATGCGTGGCAGCGCATGCAGGCTGGTGAGGCCTTCGGTCTCGACGACGCCCGGTATCGCCGTCACCGCGCTCGTGAAGCCGGCCTCCTCAGCCATCCCTGCATGCTGCCGGCGAAACGATACGCGATCTCCGAACGGATAGGCGAAATGTCTGACATCCCTGCGGAACGCTGCCTGCGCGACCGCCCTCCCCATCGTCATTTCACGCCACGCATCGGCATCCCTGAGGTTCGTGAGCGCAGGATAATTCACCGTCGCGCTGCCAATCGTCGCCAGCGGATCGGCCGCAAGCTTCGTGAGATCTTCCCAATCCATCGATGCTTCGCGCGACAGGGCTGCGAGATCCACGGAATATCGTTGGCAGAGGTCGTTGATCGCCACCGACAGATCGGGCGGCGGCAGCGAGCGCATCCAGCCCGCGAGAAATTCATAAAGCTGATATTTTTCGGAGGTATTGCCGACATTGAACCGCTGCTCCTTGCGATCCATCACAAGGCTGATGCGATTTTCGCGCGCGATCACGGCCTCAAGCGCGAGCCACCATGCCTCGCCGAGCCGGTCCGGAAACGCGGTCGGCAGGTAGACCGTGAAGGGAACGCCGTGCCGCGACAGCACCGGATAGGCTGAACTGATCAGATCCTTGTACCCGCCGTCGAATGTCAGGCACACAAACCGTCTTGGCGAGGCCAGCGTCACCGCCCTCTGGCAAACCTCGTCCATCGAGACGATATCGAACTTCCAGCGTTTCAACGCCCGGATTGTCCGGTCGAGAAATTTGGGCGTAATTTCGCGCGATTTGAGCGGTTGGAAGCGTGACCAACGCCGCGGACGCACCCGTTCGAACCGCAGGATAACGCCGGCGCCACCGGCCCGCCGCTGCATCAGCCGCGAAAAGCCGCTGAAATAAGCGAACTCCAGGCTCGCCCGTTTCAGAAAAGGGTTCTCAGATGGCAACGTCTCGCCCCCACGCCGCGGATAGTTCCGCCCCGCCGTGCCGCATTGTCATTACGCTTTGTTGACCTTTCTTTGCAAAGGTCGGCCGGGCTGAAATGTAAACATTTCCCTATCGACAGGTTTCGCAATGACCATGGCTGCCGCGATCGAAGACCGGACGGCGGAAACACCCGCGTCGTCGAAAGCGAGCCGCATCGCCAGCGTCGATATCCTTCACGATCTTGTCCAAGCCGAGGCGGTCTGGCGCGGCCTTGAAGATCAGCATCAGTTCTCCACGCCGTACCAGCGGTTCGAGTTCCTCGGTACTTGGCAACGGCAAGTCGGAGAGCGCGCGGGCCTCTCGCCGTTCATCGTTGTCGCTTACGACGTCGAACGCCGGCCGCTGTTGCTGCTGCCGCTTACGCTTCGACACACCCACGGTGTTCGCACCGCCTGTTTCATGGGCGGCAAGCATGCCACCTTCAACATGGCCTTGTGGGACGGCGATTTTGCTGCCCACGCAAGCGCTGACGATCTCGACGCGCTGATATCGGGCATACGCGCGCAATCAGGTGCCGATGTGCTGGAACTGACTCAACAGCCACTGCACTGGCGGGACATGCCGAATCCGATGGCGCTGCTGCCGAACCAGCCCTCGGCCAATGATTGTCCGGTGATGATGATCGCGCCCGAAGAGCCGCCGACGGCGCGGATCAGCAACTCGTTCCGCCGCCGGCTCAAGGGCAAGGAACGCAAACTGCAAACGCTGCCGGGCTATCGTCATTGCGTGGCTGAAACCGACGCCGAGATCCAGCGGGTGCTCGACGCCTTCTTCCGCATCAAGCCGCTGCGGATGGCGGAGCAGAAACTACCCAACGTGTTCGCCGAACCCGGCGTCGAGGATTTTATCCGCACCGCCTGCATGGCGCGGCTTGCCGACGGCGGTCACGTCATCGATATTCACGCCCTTGAATGCGACGACGAGGTGATCGCGATCTTCGCCGGCGTCGCCGACGATCATCGCTTTTCCATGATGTTCAATACCTACACCATGTCCGGCAATTCGAGGTACAGCCCCGGACTGATCCTGATGCGCAACATCGTCGATCACTATGCCGAGCGCGGCTATCGCGCACTCGATCTCGGGATCGGATCGGATGAGTATAAGAGACTGTTCTGCAAGGGCGACGAACCGATCTTCGACAGCTTCATCCCGCTCAGTCTTCGCGGCCAGCTCGCCGCCGCTGCGATGTCCGGCGTCAACCGCGCCAAGCATCTGGTGAAGCACAATCAGGCGCTTTTCGAGATGGCGCGGAAGCTACGAAGCGCGCTTCATCGCTGATCTAAGCGGTTCTCTCGAAACGACCCGTCATTCCTTTCAAGCCGCTACCACCCGCGATCCGGGCTCGACCTCTTCGGCGGGCTGTGCCGGCATGCTCAGCATGGTCACGTCACTGAAACCCGCGGCCTTGAACTGCTCGCACATCAGAGCGCGGGCGTCGGCATTCATAGATGCGTCCGGCACCACCACGGCGCGGGCCTGCGACGTCAGCATCGCCGCCGGCAGATCGGAGGCGGCGCCGGCATCCAGCAGCACGTGCTCATAGACCCGCAGCAACGCATCAATCGCGAGCGTGAGTCGCGGCGATTGCAATAAAGCGCGGTCGAAACCCGGACGGCCGGCGCTGACGAGATGAACCCGCGACAGACGATCCTTGGTGATCACCTGCGAAAACGAGGTTTCGCCGAGCATCAATTCCGCAAGCCCCGGCGCAGCCGGATCGATTGACGCCTCGGCAAACGCCGGCGATGATCCCGACAGATCGACCACTACGACCCGCGCATCGCGCGCGATCAGGCGCGCCAGCGTCAGCACCGTTAACGTGATGCTCTCGTGCGCGGCGGTGCCGAGGATCGTGACCTTGCGTGCGGCGTCGCCTGCTTGGCGGATATCGTCGGCGAGTTGTTCGATTTCGGTCGATTCGGTCGAAATCTCCGCAACCGGTTCGCTTGGCATCTCCACGCTCAGTTCGTCGACCGCGGGCGCAGGCTGATCGATGGCCGCAGCGACAGCGGCCGGCGCTGGCGCACGAATCGGATCCCGTGCGAACGCGAACGCCGCGTTGCGGGGCGCGGTCATCCGCAGGAGCTCGCCGGTTGCGATCGCGCCGGCGCTGAGCATCAACGACGCCAAGGTCGCGATCAGCACGATGGGAAGTTTCTTCGGATAGGCCGGGGTGTTGGAAACGGTCGCCCGGGAAATAATCCGGCCGTCGGCCGGCGCCGCGTCGATATTCTCGCGCGCGGTCGCTTCGCGATATTTCGCCAGATAGGATTCAAGAAGATCGCGCTGCGCCTTGGCTTCGCGTTCCAGCGCTCGCAGCTGCACGTCCTGGCCATTGCTCGAGGTCGCCTGCCTCTTCAATTGATCGAGACTTGCGCTCAGGCCGTCGACCCTGCCGCCGGCGATGCGCGCGTCATTGTCGAGCGAACGCGATATCTTGCTCGCCTCTTCGCGAAGCTGGCGATCGAGGTCCGCCAGTTGTGCCTTCAGCTCCTTGATGCGCGGATGGCCGTCGAGCAGCGTCGAAGACTGCTCGGCCAGCTGCGCGCGCAGCGTGACGCGCTGCTCGGACAGCCGGCGTGTCAGTTCGGAGTTGAGAACCTCGGAAGCCTCGATCGGCTTGCCGCTCTGGAGCATTTCGCGGATCAACCGCGCCTTGGATTCCGCGTCCGACTTCAGCGCGCGGGCGTTGTTCAATTGCGTATTCAATTCGCCCATCTGCTGGTTGGACAACGTGGTGTTGTTGGTGCCGACAAAGAGACTGGATTTCGAGCGGAAATCCTCGACACGGGATTCCGCATCCGCCACCTTCTTGCGCAAATTGTCGATCTCGCCGGACAGCCATTGCCCGGCGGATTTGGCCTGCTCCTGCCGGGCGGACTGCTGCAACACCAGATAGCCCTCGGCGATCGAATTGGCGACGCGCGCCGCCAGCTCCGGATCGCGCGACTGGAATTCGATGACGATGACGCGCGATTTATCGACCGCATACGCGGTGAAGCGGTCGAAATAGGCATCCAGCACACGTTCTTCCGGCGTCAGCGAAAACGGATCGCGGCCGATCCCGAACAATGCCAGCATCGATTTGACCGGCGAGATGCCCTGCAGGACCGGATCGAATTCCGGCCGCTCGGCGAGCTTGTTCTTCCGGATGATTTCGCGCGCAAGATCGCGCGACAACAGCAACTGCACCTGGCTGGTCACGGCCTCGGCATCGAGCGCGCTGCGCTCCTCGTTGCGCTCGCCGTTCGGCCGAAGGAAGACGTTGTCCCGTCCGTCGATCAGGATGCGGGCTTCGGATTTGTATCGCGGGGTAACGACATTGACGGCAGTGATCGCGAGCGCCGCCGCCAGCACCGTCGGCACGATGATCCAGCCTTTTTTGCGCATCAGCGCCTGGCCGAGCGCGCGCAAATCCAGATCGCCGGACTCGGGCGCCGGGGTTGGCACATAGCTGGCGGGCGTGGGCGTCGAGACGGGACCCTCGACCACCGACTCATCGTTGTCCGCATCGTCCTTGCCGGCACGCCAGAACGTCAAACGCATCCCACACTCCCGCAGACGCCAGGGCGCCGACTTACCCAAGCGATTACACTCCATTAAGGTTGCCGCCGGGTTAATCGGGGCCGGCCGGACGTCGCGGCGCGCGACATCGCGATCATGCTTTGTTAATCATGAATGCCCTTAATCGGAATCAGGAATTCCCATGGATTGCCCGATGCGAGGCGTGCCCAATATGAGCGTTGAAAGCGCGGTAGCCATTGCTGCCGGCTTCTGCCCGAGCACCTTGCACGAGCGCGTCACCCTGCCCCGCGCCGAAGATACCGGATCATTTCGTATCGTTGTGCTGATCGGAACGGCGCCTGGCCCGGGCAGCACCATCCTCGTCGGCAAGCGCTGGTTCTGATCATGCCCCCTCCATCAGATCAGCCGCTTCGTATCCTGCACGCGGTGCGAACACCGGTCGGCGGAATCTTCCGTCACATCCTGGACCTCGCCAACGGCCAGGTCGACCGTGGCCACCACGTCGGCATCATCGCCGACAGCCTGACCGGCGGCGAGCGTGCCGAGACCGCGCTGGCCGAAATCGCGCCACGGTTGAAGCTCGGCGTTCATCGTCTCGCCATTCACCGCGAACCTTTTCCCACCGATATTCTGGTATGGGCACGTCTCATGCACCTGATCCGGCGGTTAAAGCCGGACGTCCTGCACGGCCATGGCGCCAAGGCCGGCTCCTTCATCCGCCTCAGGCCCCGTTCAAAACGGACGATTCGTGTCTACACGCCGCATGGCGGCTCGCTGCATTACCCCCTGAACACCTTCAAGGGCGCACTCTACAGCCGTTTCGAGCGCGCGGTGATGAACAACACCGATCTGTTCCTGTTCGAGAGCGCGTTTGCGCGCGACACCTATCAGCGCACCGTCGGTACCCCCATAGGGGTGGTGCGCTGCGTGTTCAACGGGGTGACCGCC
>WNGI01013309.1_pt1 | contig 10366 bp, 7 predicted proteins | sample 5400621 | NCBI WGS metagenome assembly WNGI01 (sample SAMN13153374, study PRJNA577476) | soil metagenome | isolation source: 20 cm soil or saprolite under Garry oak tree replicate 1 | place: USA:California | collected 2016-06-15 | reverse complement strand
AGGCGGAAGCGGCGCAAAGGCGCCGGCCGAGGCTGCAAAGGGCGCGGACATTGTCGTCAGCGTGGTCGTCAATGCCGCGCAGACCGAAACCATGCTGTTCGGCAAGGACGGCGTTGCCGAGACCCTGGCGAAGGGCGCGGTGTTCGTTTCTTCCGCCACCATGGACCCCGATGTCGCGCGGCGGCTGGCGAAACAGCTGGAGGCGACCGGCCGGCACTATCTCGACGCGCCGATCTCTGGCGGCGCGCAGCGCGCAGCGCAGGGCGAGCTCACGATTCTGGCCTCGGGCAGTCCCGCGGCTTTCGCCAAGGCGAGGCCCGCGCTGGACGCGATGGCGGCAAAACTCTATGAACTCGGCGATGCCGCAGGGCAGGGCGCCGCCTTCAAGATGATCAACCAGTTGCTGGCCGGCGTGCATATCGCGGCCGCTTCGGAAGCGATCACCTTCGCGGCCAGGCAAGGGCTCGATATAAGGAAAGTCTACGAGGTGATCACGGCGTCCGCCGGCAATTCCTGGATGTTCGAGAACCGGATGCCGCATGTGCTCGACGGCGATTACACCCCGCGCAGCGCGGTGGAGATTTTCGTCAAAGACCTCGGCATCATCCAGGACATGGCGCGCACCGCAAAGTTTCCGGTGCCGGTGGCATCCGCCGCACTGCAGATGTTTCTGATGACGGCGGCTTCCGGCATGGGCCGCGATGACGATGCCTCGGTGGCGCGGATGTATGCCCGCGTCACCGACACGCATCTGCCTGGCGAACCGAAAAAGAAGTGAATGAGCAAGAGGACAGCAGATGCCGCGTTTCGCCGCCAATCTCTCGATGATGTTCAACGAAGTGCCGTTCCTCGACCGTTTTGGCGCGGCGGCAGATGCGGGATTCACGGCCGTGGAATTCCTGTTTCCCTACGATCATCCGCCGGAAGCCATCGGCGAGCGGCTGCGCCGCAACGCCCTGACGCAGGCGCTGTTCAACCTGCCGCCGGGCAATTGGGACGCCGGCGAAAAGGGCTTTGCGGCATTGCCGGACCGTTTTGCCGATCTGCAGCAGAGTCTTCAAACCGCGCTGCCTTACGCGCAGGCGACCGGCGTCAAGCGTCTGCATCTGATGGCGGGCATTGCCAACCGCAGCGATCGGAAGGCGGTGGAGGCGTTTTACAAATCGGTGGCATGGGCAGCGGAATTTTTCGCGCCCCACGGCCTCGACGTCGTGATCGAGCCGATCAACCCGCGCAACGTGCCCGGCTACTTCCTCAATGATTTCGGCTTCGCGCGCGACCTGATCCGCGAACTGCAAATCCCCAATCTGAAACTTCAGTTCGACATCTATCATTGCCAGATCATTCATGGCGACGTCACCATGCGGCTGCGCGAGATGATGCCGATAACAGGCCATGTCCAGATCGCCAGCATCCCCTCGCGCAACGAACCGGACGGCGAGGAATTGAACTATCCGTTCCTGTTCAGTGAACTCGACCTGCTCGGCTACGGCGGATTCGTCGGCTGCGAATATAACCCGCGCGGCAAAACCACCGACGGTCTCGGCTGGTTCAAGCCCTATGCCGGAGCAAAACCGTGACGCTGGCGCTCGGCTGCATCGCCGACGACTATACCGGCGCGTCCGATCTCGCCAACACGCTGACCCGTTGCGGCCTGCGCACGGTGCAGACCATCGGCGTGCCCGCAGGCGATCTCGCGCTTCCCGACGTCGATGCGGTGGTGGTGTCGCTCAAGAGCCGCTCGATCGAGGCAAGCCTTGCCGTGTCGCGCTCGCGGGATGCGGAAAAATGGCTGCGCAAGCGGGGTGCCGATCATGTGTTGTTCAAGATCTGCTCGACCTTCGATTCCACCGACGCCGGCAATATCGGCCCGGTGATGGATGCGCTGCTCGCCGATTCCGGCGATGCCATCGTGCTGGTGACGCCGGCATTTCCGGAGACCGGCCGCACGGTGTATCAGGGAAATCTGTTCGTCGGCGCCGTGCCGCTGAACGAAAGCCCCTTAAAGGATCATCCGCTCAATCCGATGCATGATTCCAATCTGGTGCGGGTGCTGGCGCGCCAGAGCAAAGCAAAGGTCGGGCTTGTCGATCTGGCCGACATCGCGCGCGGGCCCGATGCCGTGCGCGCCCGGCTTGCCGATCTCTCCGGCAAGGGTTTTGGCGCAGCGATCGCGGACGCGGTGTTCGAACGCGATCTCGAGACCATCGGCGCCGTGGCGCTGGATCATCGCGTCTCCGTCGGCGCATCCGGCCTCGGGCTTGGTCTTGCCCGCGCGCTGGTTACTTCGCGCCGGGTCAAGTCGAATGCACCGGATGCGGCTTCCGGCGCGGTGGTCGGCGGAGCGGCGGCGTGTCTCGCCGGCAGTTGCTCGCAGGCGACGCTGCAGCAGATCGCAAACGCGGAAGCTGTCATGCCGGTGCTGCATCTCGATGCGGACCAGGTCGTCGCGGGCAAGGATGAAGCGCGGCGCGCGCTCGCCTGGACCAAGGAGCGGGTCAAGCACGGCCCGATCCTGATCGCCTCTAGTTCGACGCCGGACCAGGTCGCGGCCCTGCAGGCGCGCCACGGCCGCGACGCCGCGGGCCACGCGATCGAGCAGGCGATGGCCGACATCGCCGAGGGGCTGGTCGAGGCCGGTGTGCGGCGGCTGGTGGTCGCCGGGGGCGAAACCTCCGGCGCGGTGGTGGACCGGCTGGGTATTCCCGGCTTTCTGGTCGGGGCCGAAATCGCGGCCGGCGTTCCGGTGCTGCGTGCCGTGGGCGCCAGGGACGGCGAGATGCTGCTGGCGCTGAAGTCCGGCAATTTTGGCGGTCCGGAATTTTTCTCCGATGCGCTCAAGCTGATGCGCTGAGCGAATTGCACGGAATCGCGGACGCGAACGGGATATGCGAGCGAGGCGCACTGCTTTTCACCTCGCCCCGCAAGAGCGGGGCGAGGGAGATGAGAGAGCGCCGATGTCACCCCACCCGCCACTCCAGCACGCCGTCGTCCGCTGTGACGATGTCGCCGCGCGAGCCGACCGGGCTGCGGTCCAGGTCGAGAAGATGGGAAAGCGCCGCCCTGTCGCTGGCGGGCACCCGCGCCAGCGCGCGCGCCTTGTCTTGCGTCCGCAGCATCACCACGCCGTGCTCGGCCTCGCCGTTGCGGCCATAGATCACGGTAAAGCTCTCCACCTCGCCCTTGCCATTGGCCTCGGTGACGAACTCCGGCACCGCCCGGCGATGGCGGTCCGCCTCTGTTTGTACGCTGGTGTCCTGCGCCAGCGCGCCGCGTGGCGCCTGCCGCGACAGCACCAGCGCGTGATGTTTTGTCACGAATCCGCCCTGCCCGTAGAGCAGGCCGAAATTTGCGCCGCTGCGGAGCTTGCGCACCATCGCGCAGGCCGCGTGCGTCATGTAGGTGTTGAGTGGCGCGCCGAAAAACGTCAGGCCGCCGGTCACGGTTGGCTGCACCTCAGTGCCGAGCCCGAGCGTCCGCCGCGCCATCTTCGGCACGCAGGGAAAGCAGCTGTAGAGCTCGATTGCGTCGAACGCCTTGCCATTGCCGCCGACGAGATCCAGGACCGCGTTGAGCACGGCGTTCTGCGGATGGCTCTCGAAAAACTGGTCGCGGATCAGATAGTCCCGTGGCTCTTCCGCCGAAGCTCCGCCCCAGACGTGAACAAGCCGATCCTCGGCGATGCCCGCCGCTCGCGCCTTTGCAAGGCTCGTCATCAGCACCGCCGCGCCCATGTTGACGGTTGGATTGGCCACCTGCAGTTTGGTGTAGGGCCAGGCGATCAGCCGGTTTTCAAGCGTCGGGGTCGTGATCTCATCCGACGTAAAGCGCCGCCTCAGCCAGGCATTGGGATTTTGCGACGCGACGTCTGCATAGGTCGACCACAGCGCGCCTGATTCCGCCATCGCTTCGCGCGGGGTCTGGCCCCAATGCGCCGCCGTCGCCGCTTCGTAAAATGGATACACCGTAATGGGCCGGAATACGCCGAGTTTTACCGCCATCGGCTTCTGGAACGCGGCGCCGCGCTTGGGCTCGGGCACATCGTGTGCGAACGGCGTCCACGGCAGTTCGACGCCGGCGCGTTCGGCCTTGGTCGCGGTGGATTGCGCTTCGGCGCCGCAGACCGCGGCGACGCTGCAGTCGCCGCGCGCGATGCGTTGCGCGGCCTCATGCAGATAGCGGATCGGGCTCTCGCCGCCGACCGGGCCGTAATAGGCATGCTTGGGCTTGATGCCGAGACGGTCGGAAAGCAGAATTTCCGGATCGCGGTAACGCCAGCTCAGGAAATTGACGATATCGAGCGAACCGATTTCGCCGAGCAATTTGCCGCCACTGTCGGCTTCGGCACGCTTGAGCGCCTGCTCCAGCAAGGCGAGCGGCTCGAGGCCTTCAAGAATCTCCTTCGGGCGATCGACAATTTCGCCAACGCCGACGATGACGGGAACGCGGTCGTCGGGAACAAAGTTGGCAGGCATTTTCTTATTTCACTTTCCAGACCATCAATTTCGCCGTCGCCCCTTCGAGGTCTTCGCTTCGCTACGGCACCTCAGGGTGACGGCCACGCACGACCCGTCATCCTGAGGTGCTCGCCGCTCTTGCGGCGAGCCTCGAAGGATGTGCCTCGCGCGCCTATTCCCTCACCAGCGCGTTCATATGCTCGACCGCATCGGCAAAATCTTCCTTGAATTCCTGCACCACGGCGCCGGCGGATTTCACGCTGTCGATCAGGCCGACCCCTTGGCCCACAAAATAGCTGACGAGGTCGCGCGCCTGCGCGTTGCCGGCGGCCGCGGCGCGATCGATCGAGTTGAAGGCATCCCGGCTGATGATGCTCTGCAATGGCATCGGCAGCGCGCCGGGGCTGTCGGATCCGCGATCCCAGGCATCGGTCCAGACCGAACGCAATTGCCTCGCCGGCTTTCCGGTACGGCCCTTCGAGCGGACGGCGTCGCGCGAGGAGGCCGCGATCATCTTTTCGCGGAAAATTTCTGTGGTCTCGGATTCGACCGTTGCCAGCCACACCGAGCCGGTCCAGACGCCGGCGGCGCCCATCGCCATGCACGCCGCCATCTGCCGCCCGGTCATGATGCCGCCCGCCGCCAGCACCGGCACGTCGCGAATGGGCTTGATCGCCTTGATCACCTCCGGCACCAGCACCATGGTCGAGACCTCGCCGCAATGGCCTCCGGCCTCGGTGCCCTGGACCACCAGGATATCGACGCCGGCCGCGACCTGACGGAGCGCATGCTCCTTGGCGCCGACCAAAGCCGCGACCGGCACGCCGTGCTTTCTGCCCTTGTCGATCATCGCCTTCGGCGGCACCCCCAGCGCGTTCGCAATCAGCCGGATCGGATGCTTGAACGAGGCATCGAGCACTTCCAGCGCGCATTGCCCATCGAACGGCTGCGGCTGGTTGTCGGCGACGCTGGTCGTCGTCAGCTCGATGCCGTATTTCTTCAGCAGGGTTTTGGTGAAGGCGCGATGTTCGTTGGAAATCCGCGCCTCCAGGCTTTTCCAGGTGACGTCCTTCTCGCCTGCGGTCGAAATATTTTCCGGGATCAGCACGTCGAGCCCATAGGGCTTGCCGTCGATGTGATCGTCGATCCATTTCAGTTCCTGCTCGATGGTTTCAGGCGTATGGGAGGTGGCCCCTAACACGCCGAAACCGCCGGCGCGGCTCACCGCCGCAACCACGTCGCGGCAATGGCTGAACGCCAGCAGGGGAAACTCAATTCCCAGCATGTCGCAGATTGGCGATTTCATGGTTGGTTCACTCCCTGCGGCGGCCTTTTATGCCGCTCGTACTTTGTTTGAATTTCCGCGATTTCTCTGACGACGCTAGCCCATCATGGGCGTCCCTGCCAAGCGGTGCAACGAAATGCGCCTCATCCTGAGGAGCGCGCACTTGCGCGCGTCTCGACGGACGCAGGCCCGACCGGGGCCTCATGGTTCGAGACGGCGCAAGTGCGCGCTCCTCAGGATGAGGGTCGAGCATTCCGTGTGGCAAAATATGCAAGCCGGCGGGGCTTTTTTGTCTCTTGCGCTTTCACGCCCGTGGGTAGAATGCTGTCCGCAACGCAAGAAAAATCCGAGGGAGGTCGAATGTCCGCCTTGCAACCAATTTCCGGCAAAGACCACGCCGCTGGCGGCGAAACCTACGATGTCGTCGTGGTCGGCGCAGGCTTTGCGGGCATGTACATGCTGCACAAATTGCGCGGGCTGGGACTAACGGTCCGGATCTATGAGCAGGGCGATGGCGTAGGCGGCACCTGGTACTGGAACAGGTATCCCGGCGCGCGCTGCGATGTCGAAAGCATGCAGTATTCCTATTCGTTTTCCGACGAACTGCAGCAGGAATGGGACTGGAGCGAGCGCTACGCGCCGCAGCCCGAAATCCTCAAATACGCCAACCACGTTGCCGACCGCTTCAAGCTGCGGCCCGATATTGCGCTCAACACCCGCATCGATCAGGCGACTTTCGACGAAACCGCCAATACGTGGCGGGTCACCACATCCGACGGCAACACCGTGACGGCAAAATACGTCGTGCTCGCAACCGGCTGCCTGTCGAATGCGCGGATGCCCGACATAAAGGGACTCGCCGGCTTCAAGGGCAAGGTCTATCATACCGGCCACTGGCCGCATGAACCGGTGGAATTCACAGGCCTCCGCGTTGCCGTGATCGGCACCGGCTCCTCGGGGATTCAATCGGTGCCGGTGATCGCCGAGCAGGCCAGCCACCTCACGGTGTTTCAGCGCACCGCGAATTTTTCCATTCCCGCTCACAATGCGCCGCTGAGTCAGGAGGAGCGCGAGGCGTTTCGCGCAAAATATCCGGAAGTGAGGCGGTTCGCGCGTGAAGAAACGCGCAACGGCATCTATACCGAGATGCCCGATCGCGGCGCGCTTGATGACGGCGACAATGAGCGCCGCACGAGATACGAATCGCGCTGGGCCTATGGCGGCCTCACCTTCATGGCGGTTTACAATGATCTCGCGCTCAACAAGGCGGCCAACGACACCGCCTCCGATTTCGTCCGCGAAAAGATCGCGGAGATCGTCAAAGACCCGCAAACGGCAAAACTGCTGCAGCCCAACAATCACCCGATCGGGACGAAGCGCATTTGCGTCGATACCGATTATTTTGCCACCTTCAATCGTCCGAACGTGACACTGGTCGATATCAGGTCGAATCCGATCGAGGAGATATTGCCGAACGCGGTGCGCACCGCTGCCAGGGATTACGAGGTCGACGCATTGGTGCTGGCGACCGGTTTTGATGCGATGACCGGGTCAGTCGCCAAGATCGACATCCGCGGCCGCAACGGGCAGACGCTGAACCAGAAATGGGCTGAGGGGCCCAAAACCTATCTCGGCGTGATGAGCGCGGGTTTTCCAAACCTGTTCATCATCACCGGACCGGGCAGCCCGTCGGTGCTGAGCAATATGATGGTGTCGATCGAGCATGGAAGCGGAGAAGCAGGCGGAGGAGAGCTGGGTCGCGCATGTCAACGAGGTCGCGCATACCACGCTCTATCCGCAGGCCAATTCCTGGTACATGGGCGCCAACATCCCGGGCAAGCCGCAGATCTTCATGCCCTACATCGGTGGCGTCGGCGTCTACCGCCAGATCTGCAATAACGTCGCGGCGAAGGGTTACGAAGGTTTCGTCATGACGGCTGTGGAGCAGCCGCAGAAGATAGCGGCTTCCTGATCGCTACAGTCTTATCCAGCTATGCGCCCTGGGCTGCCGGGAATTCGACCCGGTCGTCGGTGCGGCAGTAACGGTCCGCGAACATGCGGCCGACCGGATGGTAGCGGTCCATGTGCACGCGCATGGCCTCATTATCCCATAGCTCGTCGCGGATGTAGAAATTGATGCCTTCACCCATGATGAGTTGCCGGTTGCCGTTCACATCGATCGTCTTCCACGTCTTGCACTCCATTGCCCACGGCGTGTCGGCAAGCCGCGGCACTGCCACTTTGGTCGAGGGTGCCAGCTTCAGCCCGAGGTAGCCGGGCTCGCCGATATCGGGCGGAAAGTCGCCGCTGGAGTCGTGCATCGCGCGCGCCAATGGTTCGTCGGTGAGGTTGACCACGAACTCTCCGCTGCGCTGGATGTTGACCAGCGTGTCCTTGACCCGGCCGTCGGGCCGCAGGTTGACGGCGAACATGCACAGCGGCGGATCCTCGCAAAATACGTTGAAGAAACTGAAGGGTGCAGCGTTGACGACCCCGGTAGGGCCGACCGACGTTACCCAAGCGATCGGCCGCGGCATGACAAATGACGTCAGCACCTTGTAGCGCTCGCGTGGCGTGAGGTCGTCGGGGACATATTCCATTGTGCATTCCCTGTTCTAACGGATTCCCGGAAACCTAACCCGCCGCTCACCGGCGATAAAGAGGGCTAGGCGTCCGCCTTCGAACGGTGGTGGCAGGCCGGCTGATTTGCCGGACTGCAAATCAGTCGTGTCGCAGGGATGCGGAGTCTTGACGTCATTGCGAGGAGCAAAGCGACGAAGCAATCCACACTTACTTCGCAGCAACATGGATTGCTTCGCTTGCGCTCGCAATGACGGGCTCAACACGCGCCACACTCACCACCGTCATCGCCTGCGCAAACGGGCGATCCAGAGACGGATAGTGGAATCGAGGCGTACTGGATACCCCGCTGGAGCTTGTCATCGGGCTCGCCGAAGGCGAGACCCGTTAGGGCGCATTCCGCTTTGGTTGATTAATGACCGCGTCTCGCTTGGCCTCGTGGTTCGAGACGCGCTGCGTTGCCGCGCTCCTCACCATGAGGGTCTAAGACCTCATCCTGAGGAGCGGCGTCTTCGCCGCGTCTCGAAGGATGAAGCCACGGGACTGAAAATGCTCCAGACCGCGCATTTGCTGCCGGGCAGATGGTCCGATACCAACCATGGACAAGCTGCCCTTAAAAATCAAATATGGCTTCGAGATTGAACCCTTGCGCCGCGAGAGATAACGCGGGCCAAAACCGACGAGGAAACACAGATGCAGTTCAAGCACGTTACGCTCGATTTCGACGGCGCGCTGGCGATCCTGAAGCTCGACCATCCGGAAGTCATGAACGCGGTTTCCATGGACATGCTGGGCGGCCTCGGTGAGGCGCTCGACGCGATTGACGACCGCCGCAACGAAGTACGCTGTCTCGTCATGACCGGCGCGGGACGCGCGTTCTGCGCCGGCGCCAATCTGCAGGGGCGTGACAATCAGAAGCCGGGCAGCCGAAGCAATGCCGGCGTAACCCTCGAAACCGGATATCACCCTTTCCTGCGCCGCCTGCGCAATCTGCATTGTCCGATCGTCACCTCGGTCAACGGCGCCGCGGCAGGCGCCGGCATGAGTTTTGCGCTGATGGGCGACATGATCCTGTGTGCGCGCTCGGCTTATTTCCTGCAAGCCTTCCGCCGCATCGGCCTGGTGCCGGATTGCGGGTCGACCTGGCTGTTGCCGCGCCTGATCGGCAAGGCACGCTCGGTCGAACTGTCGCTGATGGGCGAACGGCTTCCGGCGGAGAAGGCGCTCGAATGGGGTCTGGTCAATCGCGTCTATGACGACACGACGCTGATGGAGGAGACCATGAAGCTCGCGCGTGAACTGGCTGAAGGACCGACCATTGCGCTGTCGTTGATCCGAAGATTGTACTGGGAGAGTTCTGACAACTCGTTCGAGGATCAGCTCGATCTCGAACAGCAGATGCAGCGCAGGGCCGGCGCGGCGGAAGACTTTAGGGAAGGCGTCACCGCCTTCCTCGAAAAACGTCCGGCAAAGTTCAAGGGCAAATGATCGAACAGCAACTCGGACGCTGCGTCGCCTCGTGGTGTCCGGGTGCGACCGGCGTCACCGGCGCGGCAAAACTTTCCGGCGGCGCCAGCCAGGACACCTGGTCGTTCGATATCCTGCATCCCGACGGGGTCTTCGGCGCGATCCTGCGCCGCGCGCCGCCGGGCCATGGTGCGGCACCTTCGCGGGCCGCCGGGCTCAATGCCGAGGCGGTGCTGATGCAGCTTGCACATGAGGCCGGCCTGCCGTCGCCGCGCGTGCTACATGTGCTGCAGCCGCAGGACGGGCTCGGCACTGGCTTCATCATGCAGCGCGTGGAAGGCGAAACCATCGCGCGCAAGATTCTGCGCGACGAGAAGTTCGCAAGCGCCCGTCCGCACCTGGCGCGCCAGCTCGGCAAGGTGGCGGCTGGTATCCACGGGCTGCCGCCGGCGAAACTGCCAAAACTTCGCCGCATGACATCAGCGAAAGAAATTGCCGAGCTCGAACGCGACTACCGCAGTTTTGACCGGCCGCGGCCGGTGTTCGAACTGGCGCTGCGCTGGCTGCGCGACCGCGA
>WNGI01006893.1_pt1 | contig 10366 bp, 10 predicted proteins | sample 5400621 | NCBI WGS metagenome assembly WNGI01 (sample SAMN13153374, study PRJNA577476) | soil metagenome | isolation source: 20 cm soil or saprolite under Garry oak tree replicate 1 | place: USA:California | collected 2016-06-15 | reverse complement strand
GGACACATTTAAGTCCAGCTTCGATGACGCTCCACTTCGAGCTGTCAATTATGATAGGGATGCGCGCGATTTCTGGTTCGCTGCCTATCAAATTCAGGAAGCGAACCATCGCCGCTTCGGAATCGATCATCCCTTCGTCCATGTTTACGTCGAGCAGGTTCGCGCCTCCCTGCACCTGCTGACGCGCGACAGCCAGCGCACCTTCGAAATCGCCGGCCAGGATCAGCTTCGAAAACTTTGGCGAACCCGTGATATTCGTCCGCTCGCCGATCACAGCGAAACCAAACTCCGGCGTGATCTTTAGCGGCTCCAGCCCCGACAATTCCAAGGCGTTCATGTCAGGCATCTTTGCTGGGGAGCGCACGCGCCTCGCGTGCTGTCTTCGGCGCCCTCGCCGAAGACGTCTCCGGCGTCCACAACCACGGGTAGTCTTCGTTTTGCTTAACAATGCTCGCATCCCATGGATTTCGAGCAATGTAATGAAACTTCTCCTGCAAATCCCGCTCCGAGCGGATCAACCGATCAAATGATTCCTTTTGCCAAACGGGGCCCTGTGTGCCTGCAGCCTTGTTGATTCGGTGTGCACTCGCCGATTTAATCCCGTGGAGAATCTCGGTCATAGACCAGAAAATTGTTTCTCCGTTAGCGCCTTGCTCCCTCACCTGCGGCTCGAAGAGCAAGTGAACATGATCGGGCATCACGCAGGCCACGTATAATTTGTATTGATTGTGTTCGGCGCCATGAACAATGCTTCGAAGAACAATGTCACGTTCCGGCGGGATGAGTTGGCGATCGTTTCGCGTGGAAAATGTGACCGCGTATTTCGCCCAGGGACGCTCGAAGTGCGGCAGGTTACGTTTGCCGTAAAGAACGTTCGTTGAGGTTTCGGCGAAGGCGCCGAAACCGGCACGCGAGGCGCGTGCGCTCCCCGGAGCCTCCGACGCGTGCGCGTCGGGAACCGTGCGCGGCTTGCAGTCGCGAACGCGATGCACGATCGCGCGGATGTGTTCCGGAGTTGTGCCGCAGCAGCCGCCCACCAGATTCAGCCAGCCGTTTGCCACCCACGCCGCAAGTTTGGGTGCAAACGATTCTGGAGTTTCAGGAAATCCGGTCGGCGAAAGTGGATCGGGCAATCCTGCATTCGGATACGCGCCAACGTAAAACGGTGCGATCCGTGAAAGTTCTTCGATGAATGGTTCCATCTCATCTGGACCGAGCGCACAATTCAAACCGAGGATGAGCGGTCGCGCGTGCGCGATTGAAACAAGGAACGCTTCCACGGTTTGGCCGCTCAAATTCCGTCCGGATTTGTCGATCACGGTGCCTGAGACCATCAACGGTACACTGCGGCCGATTTCTGCCAACGCGTCGGTGATGGCGAACAATGCAGCCTTGCCATTGAGCGTGTCGAAAATGGTTTCTACGATGAGAAGGTCGACACCACCTTCCAGCAGTGCCTTCGCTTGATCGAAATACGTTTGGCGTAGCTGATCGAACGAGACTGCGCGAAATGCCGGATCGTTTACATCGGGTGAAATGGAGGCAGCGACAGGAAGAGGCCCCATCGATCCGCCGACAAATCGCTGGCATCCGGTTTCATTTGCGGCGCGGTCCGCAGCGTGGCGGGCGATCCTCGCTGCTTCAAAATTAATTTCATGAACTAGCGCGCAAAGACCGGCATCGTCGACCACGCGCTGAAAGAATCCCTGGTCTTTGCGCCCAGCCATCGGTTCACCTTGGAAAAGGAAATCGTGCAGACCTATGGTTGTTCCGCTGAAGGTGTTCGTTTCGATTATATCCGCGCCAGCTTTGAGATAATCGGAATGAATTTGCCCGATCACCTGGGGTTGCGTCACGTTCAACAGTTCGAGGCTGCCTTTGAGATCTTTGCCTTGCCAATCGCGGAACCGTTCGCCGCGGTAATCCGCTTCCGACACTTTGTAGCCCTGGATCATCGTTCCCATCGCGCCATCGAGCACGACGATCCGCTCGCGCATCAACGCTTCCAGAGGATGAACCCCGTTTGTTGCCATAAAATTGTCCGGCAACTAAACGGCGTTTCGTTCGCTGATCAAGAAACAAATTGACGCATCATGATGCGTAGATGCGTTGAAAATTCCTGCTCGTGCTCTTGCTCGTAATCGAAAAACGATCCCAATAAATCAACCGCTGCCGCGATAACAATGCCGAAATCCAAATGCTGAATGCCGAACGAATGTTAGATGTTCGACATTTTGAGGTAAGGCGCGTCACTCCTGTGCGCGCGATTGTTAGGGCGGGCAGGGGACTGCCCGCCCTAACGTTTATAGCAGCGACGACGGCGTGATGCAGTTCTTGGATGAACGTGTCAACAGATTGCCCGCGCGTTTCGAATTGGAGTGGCGTCAGGTCTCAGGAAAGCCGTGGGATTGGAAGCTCGTGCGCATCAGCAATCCGGCATTCCAAATCCCGGCCGACGCGTGCTAGAGCTATCTCGCCGATGGCCAGCGATGAGGCCGCACCCTCATCTAAATCCTCTCCCTCTAAGGGAGAGGAGGACGCGTCAGCGCCAGGTGAGGGTTGTTCGTTAGTCAGTGACCGCGAACCTATTTGCCCTGCGCCTGCCGCAACTGATTTTTGGCCGCATCGACTTCGCGTTGCGTCTGCTGGCAAAGAAGAATTCCGCGAAGCTTATCCCCTTGGTAATAGCGGGCGATGAATTTTTTCTTCGGGTACGTCCCATCAAGATTCACGCGCGTAGCCGGCAGCGTGAAGTCGCCCACGAAATCGATCCGCAGATCAAACATTTCCGTCCAAAAATATGGAACCTGTTCGTAACGGATGCGCTTCTTGCCCGTCATGTTAGCCCCTGCTACGAGACCTTGCTCGCGGGCGTTTTCCCAATGGGTCTGACGCCGCATGCCGCCCATGATTCTGTCCGGGTAGAAAGCAAGATCGCCGACCGCGTAAATTCCTTTTTCCTCGGTCTCAAGATATTCGGTGACAGGCGAACCGTGCGGCCCCGCTAATGGAGTGTTGCGCACAAGATCGAGATTCGGTTCTGCGCCGCATGTCACGACGGCAAGGCCGACCGGGAAACGGTTACCACTTTTGGTTTGAATATTGCGAAGGACGGTTTTGCCTTCGAATCCGTTAAGAGCTTCTCCCAGCGAGAGCACGACGCCGTGCTTCGCAAAATAATCAGTCAACCAGGCCCCAGTGTCAGGATCGACGTAGCGATTCAACAAGTACGCGTCGCGATGCATGAGTCCGACCTTCATCTTCATCATGCGCAGGCTTGCTGCCGCTTCGCATGCCAGTAAACCACCTCCGACTACCATGATCGTTTTCTCCAAGTTGGCCATTTCGCGTAATGCAAGCGCGTCACGAATCGTTCGGAGGTAAATCACGTTGCCGAGACTTGTTCCTGCTACTGTCGGTCGTACCGGCCGGCTGCCCATCGCCAGACATGCCTTCGTAAATTCGATGCTTTCGCCATTGGCCAGCACAGCCAGGCGACGCTCGATGTTGAATTGCGTGACTACAGTGCCGAAGCGTGCCTCGATCTTGTGCGCTTCAAACCAGCGCTCATCGAGTTCCTGGATCTTTTTCAGATTCGTTTCCTTTTCTCGTATAAAACCCTTCGAAAGGATCCAACGCTTGTAAGGTGGGAATGCTTCCGCGCCGACAAGTGTGACGGAGCCGCGCTTGTCGTATTTGCGAATGCCTTCGCATGCGCTCGCTCCGCCGATACCGGCACCAACGACGATATAATCGCGCCGAATCATATACGATCTTTGACCATAATTTCAGCGGAGGTGCGCCGACAAGCGAAATCGTTGAGAAGTGTGCTGTAGCGGCGGAATGGGACTGTCGACCAGTCTGCCGATCGCGAGGCGCCTAGAGAGCGCCACTACGGAGATTGATCGAACGGGCGAAGCCATTCCTTCTTGCATTGTCGCTCTTTCTTTAGCCACACTGCTCTCGCCATGAATGAATCCACTACTCACCTCAAGGACACGACAGCGAATCCGGCGCCCCTTGGGCTGCTCGGGTTCGGCATGACCACTGTGTTGCTTAACCTTCATAACGCGGGGTTTTACGAACTCAACAGCATGATTCTGGCGATGGGGATCTGTTATGGTGGCGCGGCTCAAATTGTGGCTGGGATTATGGAATGGCGGAAAGGCAATACTTTCGCCACCACCGCCTTTCTTTCGTACGGCTTGTTCTGGTTCTCACTCGTGGCGCTGATTATCCTGCCAAAGTCAGGATGGGCGACAGCCTCCAACGACACTGCGATGGCGGCTTATCTTTTCATGTGGGGTCTGTTCACTGCAGTGATGTTCATTGGCACGTTGCGTTTGCATGTTGCCGGCCAGGTCGTTTTCGGTTCGCTGACGATTCTTTTCTTTCTCCTGGCGATTGGCGATTTCGTTAACGCAGGTCCTGGTTTCAAACAGTTTACCGGCTATGAGGGAATTTTCTGTGGGTTCTCCGCGATCTACGCGGGCCTCGCGCAGGTGCTCAACGAGGTGTACGGCAAAGTCATCCTGCCGCTCGGTCCAGTAATGAAGTAGTTGAGAATTGCATTCAGGTGGGGGGCGATTGACCTCAGGATTTTTATTACGGCGCAATTACAGGCGACAAAAGTGCCGAGACGACTGCCGCGATTCGGCGTTACCAAATTCGCAACGGGTGGAGTAACTGGCGAACTCAATGAGGAGACGTTGCGCTCAGTTAATTCGAGCCCGAATTCCGTTGCCGGGGCAGCTCGACCGAATTCAAAACCTGCCGTCTCTCAGCCCACCAGCGATCGTCCTGATGTGGAACGCACGGGTGACTCAAACCTCGCCGCCGCCGTCATTCAGCCAACCAGATGGCCCGCTGAAAGCCAATTCGTCCTACTCGGCGAGCTTTTATCAATCAACGCCGTTTCGGGTAAACCGCGACAGCATTGTGGGAGCCCAGTACCAACTAATGAGCCGTGGATATTATGGCGGCGCGTTGATGGTAAGTACGGACGTCAGATGGCGTTTGCCGTGCAAGCGTTTCAATCGAGCGCCAGACTTGCGGCGACTGGGCGTTTGGACGCGGAGACGCTGGAAGCCCTTGGGTCATCTGATGCGCACTTCGCGTATTTGCCGCCAGCATCTCGCGGCTACGAAACCTGGATGCCGATGAAGAAGTTCAAAAAAGGCAAGTGGAAAGTGAAATGGAAAAGGCATCATCGCCCCGTCGGCGGCGAAGACCGCGATGACGATCGACAGGCAAATAGGCAGTCCGCGTGGAACCCTTAAAACGAGGATTACTAAATCGTAGCGGATTAAGTGCGATCCGAGGCTGTAGCATGCGCTGTCCTCAGCGCATTTCTACGCGTATGCGTCTGATCCGCTGAGACAGCGGATACTACAGTAATCGGCTGCGGGGCCTAACCGCCACAGAAGATTGTGGAGAGGTGCGCAACGGACGATATTCGGGTATGACCGACGAACGCATCCAGAAAATCAAATCAGCCATTGAGGCGGCCGATCATATTTCGCCCGAAAAGAAGACCGAGCTTTTGGACGTGCTCGCGAAGTTGAAACCCGCTATTGCCGAGGTTGCGCAAACAAGCGAAGAGGAGGCTGAGAGCATCAGCCGGTTCGTCGAAGCTTCAGCGCATGAAGTCGCTAGCAAGAAGGAACGACCGGAAAATGTTGAGAGAGTTTTGCACAAACTAAACCAATCCGTTGAAAAGTTCGAAGCCTCTCATCCGCAGCTGACCGCGTTCGTCACCGAATATTCCGCGGTGCTCTCCGGCCTGGGAATCTGACTCTGACCATCGGAATAGACACATTCATGCCGCGCGCTACCTTCGGCGGATAAGCCGAACTTCGTCAGTCTGCATCCGTATTTCACAGCGTATCCGGGAAACCTGAAGCAGCCAAGTCAGCGTTTTCTCAATTCATCGAGAAGCCGCGGCTGAGAAACATAAATGTCGATGCGAGGAAGCGTTTTCGCCGATGTCCGTTTTGTGAGTAACGCGTCACCGCGAATGATTTCCCTTGGGTAGCAGGTAATGAGTAACGGTCCATTCGCCGATACTGCTCCCGGCTTGCAATCCGTCCTCGCTTGCCGAGCGGAAGTGAATGCCCCCGTATATTCTGCTCAATGCCGCTTCCTCAGCTGCGTCCTGGCACGTCGAAAAGCTGCGGAACACTCCCGGAAGAAAATCCGAGCCGGTCGTGAACGGGAGATCTTCCGTCCCAAAAAAGAGCGGGAGCACAGTCGCGGCGGCAGCGCTAAACGTGCTGTGCCCCGAGGTGTAATCCGGGAATGGTGGCGTCACAATGAATGACATCCAGTTCAGTTGCGGCTCGGCAAAGGCAATCGCGGTTACCGGTCGCCAGAAATGGTACGTGTACTTGGCGTCCCAGGAACAAATGGCAGCGTCTGCCATTGCAATGTTCAAGAGCGCAAACAATCTCACATTTTCTTCCAGCGTGACGCCTCGCGTAGCACCAATAGTCTGCGCAATGCTGTTCCAGTGGCCGGGAGGCGTTTCGGTGCCCGCGCCATCGGCCCAAAATAACGCTATCTCGGTCTGATCTTCTGTGCGCGTCGAACCGACAAGAGCACCGAGCTCTTTGACCTCCTCGTAGTCCGCAGCGTACTGCTGGCTTTCGAGAGCCGGCGGCCCGGGCGGACGAAACTGCGATGGGCTGCTCATTCCAAACGGCGCGACGAATCCCCATTGCGGCAACAAATAACGAAGAAACGCCGGAGGCGTCGGAATCCAAACACCAGGACCACTGCCGCCAGGTGGCTGAACGACGGCATTGGAACCATCACCCGTCCGCGCCGCGAGGATTTGGGTCGCGACGAATTCGCCCCATGCGATGCCATTTGTCTTTTGTGGGCCGCTCGGAATGCCAGCGAGAATCGCGACGTGAAGCCCATCGAAGATAGATGTGTGGCTTGGAAACAGGCTGAGAAGCGCTTGGTGCGCAGCGGCACTGGCAGCAGCTACGCGAGAGGCACTGGTCGGCACTGCACTCGGCACCAGGTAGGGTTCATGGGTGCGCGCGATGCCATTCACAGCATCATAGATCGCAGCGTGAGCAATCGCGAGACTGCGAGAGGCAACCGGTGGCACTGTTCTGTCGGCGCGAATTGCATCCAGTGCTGCGTTGTTCCAGTCGGTGGCAACATCGGGGCGCTGGCAGGAATAGCGATGATGTTCGAGCCAAGATTAATGACGCCAATAAAGGCTACGAAAAGCGAACCTCTGATGACCCTGTGCATAGCGGTCATTCCTTAGGTAAATTGAATGATCCTTTTGTAGGGTTTAACGGGTACGTGTGTCAAGCCTAATTTGATCCGCGATTTCGACGCACGAGCGCCGATCAGAGCATCGGCAATGATTTCCTTGATTTCGGTGGAGGAAATTCGCCGTCGAGATCCATCAGATCTTCTTTCGCCAATTTGATTTTAAGAGAGGCTGCGTTGTCGCGGACGTGCGCGTCCGTGCTCGCCTTGGGAATTGCGATCACGTTCGATTGGCGCAACACCCAGGCGAGCGCAATTTGAGCGGGAGTGGCGTTATGGGATTGCGCGATTTTCTTTAGCGCCGCGTTTCTCAGCAATTTGCCGCTATGACCGACAGGCGAATACGCCATGATCGGGATCTTGTTCGTTTGGCTCCACGGCAGAAGATCGAACTCGATTTCCCGATTCTCAAGATTGTACAGAACCTGATTTGCGGCACATTTGCGACCGTGTTCGAGCGACAACAGTTCATTCATGTTGTCGACGTCGAAGTTTGAGACACCCCAACGTTTTATTTTTCCGGCAGCGCGCAGCTCCTCGAACGCGTCCACAGTTTCCTGGAGCGGCGGCTCTCGTTCCCGCCAATGTAGAAGATAAAGAGCAATCGTGTCGATGCGGAGGCGTTTGAGACTGCGCTCACACGCTTTTGGCAATTTTTCACGTGACGCATTGTGCGGATAAACTTTCGTAACCACAAAGACATCTCGACGTTGTCCGTGGATCGCTTCGGCAACGATCTCTTCCGCCCCGCCATGGCCGTACATCTCTGCAGTGTCAATCAAGCTCATGCCAAGTTCGATTCCCAAACGCAACGCCACGACTTCTCTGGCACGCGCGCTCTTGCTTTCGCCCATGCGCCACGTGCCTTGGCCGAGCAAAGGAACGCGCTTGCCGTCAGGGAGTGCGACGGTTCTCATTTGAATTCAATCGCATCTGCGAAGCGAGAAACCGGAAGAAACCTTTCACGCCAGAAGCTTTCACATACGTGTCGCCCATTGAGGAATGGACCTATGGAATGTCTGGCAGGAAAATCCTCTGTCGTCTGCTAACGCTGTGCGAGGAACCGGCGGGTCCCTCTCTTTACCGCGCGATCGTGCTCAGTCGTTCAACCAGCGCCTTGCCCTTTGCGCGATCGTTGATAACGAATGTGTTGTTTTCGCCATGCGTTGACCACGGACCGCGTGGCACTTCCTTGAAATCTACGAACCTCCAGTCGGTGACGTCAGTTGGTTTCAATCCGAGGTAATCGCGCACGGCAGGCGAAACATCGAGGCCAGCGCCTTTGTTCAAGTTTGGTTTTGGCCGTTCGTTACCGAAAACGTATTGCCAATGGTCGGTTCGGAATGGTCCGGCGTCTTCCCACTGCGCATACACGGTTCGATTGCCTTTGCGGATCGCCACCCATCGGTCTTTGCAAGTGGACACGGCCGGTCCTTGGTACGCTTCGCTAAACCACGGAACAACACGTGGCGCTTCGGGCCGATGACCCTCCCTCGCTTTGTCGTTGTACGGAAGCGCGCAATAGAACGGATTGAGCTGTGGCGTGAAGTTTACCGGAATGTAATTGCTGCGATGAGCGGGATCAGGGTCGTCCAGCCCTCCGTAATTCTTCGTCCATTGCTTGTCCCATGAACTCACCCTGTTGGGGACTGGATTGTTGCCCGAGGGTTTCTCGCCGATCCAGAAGACGGTCGTCACGATGTTGCCTTTCCAAGGGTAATGCTGTCCCTGTTGGAGCCGTTCTGCGGCCAACTGGCCCGGCGTGAATGCCAGTGAACTGACATCGAGCATCCGATCGTCCGCCGACTTCTCAGATTTTTTGCTGAACTTCGTTTTTGCAGGTTCTCCCTTCGAGGCGGCGCCGTGTGCGAAAAGAGATGAGATGGACGAAAGCAGAACCGCAATCGCGTGAGTAAATTTTCCAGGTTTCATTTGTTGGTTAAAGCGGCGCAAACAGACGTCATACGTCTCTTTGATTGATCGTGCACGAGGACGCGGATGCGCGTCAGTCTGTGGCAATTGCGATGCGCCTAAAAGTAGGCCGCAATGTTAATGCTGATCCAGCCGAGTCAACAAAAATTCAGAAATATTCCTGTGCTGTAAGCACAGCAGCAGGGTTCCTGAATTAAAGAAATTTTCCAGGATTCAAAATTCCATCGGGATCGAGCACGTGTTTGAGCCGACGATGAAGATCACGCGCCACCCCGCTCGCCGCTTCCGGCCACCACCGTTTTTTTGCTAGACCGATTCCGTGTTCGCCTGTGATCACGCCGCCCCACGCCAGCACTTGCGCAAAAAGATCGTCGAGCGCGCGTTCGACCTTCGTGCGCACAGCAGCGTCGCGACTGTAGCGGTCTGCCATGATGTTGACGTGAATATTTCCGTCTCCAGCGTGGCCAAAGCAGGCAATCGGAAATCCATGCTTCACCTGCAGCTTCTCGGCGAATTCCATCAGATCGACCAAGTGACTGCGCGGGACAACCACGTCCTCGTTCAATTTCGTTAGGCCAGTTGCGCGCAGCGAGTTGCTAAACTGGCGACGCAACGCCCAGAGCTTTTCGCAATCGGCTTCGCCGTTGGCGATCTGAAGCGCGTTTGGTTTTCTCATCTCGATCAATTCGCGAATTGCCGCGGCCTCGCTGCGGACGCTCTCTTCTTGGCCATCCAAATCGACGAGCAAATGCGCGTTTCCCTCTGGCACGATCTTTTCACCCAAATCGCGCCGCGCCGCGTCGAGCGTTAAATGATCAGCGATTTCGAGTGCTGACGGTAAAAATCCAGCTGCAAAAATTGACTGTACAGCTTCGGCAGCTTGAGAAGCCGTGGCGAACGCCGCTGACAACGTCGCGCGTGCCGGCGGAAACGGAAGCAAGCGCAGCGTGATCTCGGTGACAACGCCGAGCATTCCTTCCGAGCCCACGAATAGACCGATCAAGTCGAAGCCGGTTTTATTTTTGTGCACACGTCCGCCGGTCCGCATGACATCGCCGTTGGCAAGCACAACTTCGAGACCGATGACGTAATTGCGTGTCACCCCATACTGCAAACAGCGCGGACCGCCGGCGTTCGTGGCGAC
>WNGI01006891.1_pt1 | contig 10368 bp, 7 predicted proteins | sample 5400621 | NCBI WGS metagenome assembly WNGI01 (sample SAMN13153374, study PRJNA577476) | soil metagenome | isolation source: 20 cm soil or saprolite under Garry oak tree replicate 1 | place: USA:California | collected 2016-06-15 | reverse complement strand
GTCCTATGCCACGCCCGTCACGATTGCCCGCGAGCTGTGCACGGGTCCGGCGGACGATTGTGACGCGGATGGCGTGATCGACGTTTCGGACGACTGTGTCTTCGCCCCGAACGCTGGGCAGGCCGACCTGGACGGCGACGGCGTCGGCGACGCCTGCGACAACTGTCCCAGCGTTCCGAACGCAAACCAGGCCGACCGGGACGCCAACGGGATCGGCGACGCTTGTCAGGATGTCGACGGCGACGGGGTGATCGACATCGCGGACAACTGCTCAAACGTTCCGAACGCGGACCAAGCGGACACCGATGGCGACGGCGCCGGCGATGCCTGCGACATCTGCCCGGGGCACGACGACCACGTGGATCAGGATTACGACCGAGTGCCCGACGGCTGCGACAACTGCCCGCGAACCTCCAACTTTACCCAGGCAGACTGGAACGCCAACGGGGTCGGGGATGCCTGCGAGGATAGCGACGGCGATGGCATCTTCGACGCCGGGGACAACTGCGTGTCGGTCCCGAACCGTCTGCAGGAGGACCGCGACCACGATGGCATCGGCGACGCGTGCGATCCGTGCACCGACACCGACGGCGACGGCTTCGGTGACCCCGGTTTCCCCGCGAACACGTGCCCCGACGACAACTGCCCGTTAAAGTACAACCCCGACCAGCGCGACTCCGACAACGATGGAGTCGGGGATGCGTGCTTCATCTGCGGCCACCTCGGCGCGAGGCTGCCGGTCTATAGCGTGGTGGCGCAGCAGACGCTCAGGACGGTAATCGGACACTACACCTTCTACCCATACATCTGGGGTACGAGGTTCTCCGGAAGCGCGTGTACCGAGCGGGCCACGCTCCACAGCCCATGGTTCCAGCCCGGGCCGTTGTCACCGGGAAGCCTAATCGCGACCGCGTCCACCGGGACCGCCATCCGATTCTTGAACAGCCCCGAGTACGCCTTTCCGACGCCCGAGGTCGATGGCGATGTCGCGACGGCTGGCGGCGCCGTGAACGGAATGTCCGCGGTCGACCTCTACGTCGAGGGGGTCGTCGATACGAGTGGTCGCCACCCTGGGGTCGCTGACTGCACCGCCGCCATGGCCGACGCGCGGCGTGTCTCGGCGTTCTTCGCGGGTCTCCCGCCGACGCAGGTGCTCGGGAAGGTCCACGTCCACGGCGGAGAGGTGTTCACGATCAACGCGGCGGAGAACGACGTGATCCAGATCGATTCCCTGCAGGTCGACAGCGGAAAACCGACGTCGATCGTGTGCGATGGGCGCGGGGACTATGGCGACCTCGAGGTGGTGGGTGGGCCGGCGGTCATCAACGTCACCAACAGTGTTCGGTTCGCGAACTGTTCATACGTCGGCTTCTTCGACTCGCCGGTGATCCTGAACGTACCGGGGAAGGGGCCGTCGATCCGCGTCGGACGGACGGTCGGGGCCCCGCCGATTCTCGCTCCCGATCGGACGCTCGTTGTCAATGGAACCGTCGATGACTTGGACACGTATCTGCCCCACGCATGGGTCCGAACGCTGCGGATGAGCGGTCTGTCATCAGTCAGCACGTACGAAGACCTTTGCCTGTACGAGTGAGCGCCGTGACACGCGGCTTAACTCGAGCGCTGCGTGCAGGCGTATCAAAACCGGATGGTTCTGGAGCGCCTGGCCGCGACCGGCGAGATCCCCGGAATACGGAGGGTTCAAGCGGCGTGTAAGCGCCGGCTTTCTGGCACACCCGCGCCGGGCGAGCCAACGGGCCGGTGCCGGGTTCGCGCTCTTGGTCGGTCCCGAGGGAAGACCCACAAAAGGGGTATCCCCCCGGATCTCCTCCTGAGCGCGTCTACCACGCCGCCCGTCGCTCCGTAACGAGAGGGCGTCAAGCGGATGGCAATGGGACTCTGCCTGTAGGAGCGACAACCGGGGCAAGTTGACGTGACGTCCGAAGTCGAACGTTCTTCGAACGTTCTTCTCCCCGACCCCCGCGCGGCGCGGTTAGCACTCAGTCAACTCAAGGACGGACCACCGACTCGGCCTCTGCCGGCGCCATGTGTGGCTGTTGTGTGGCTGTTTCGGGTTCGCGATCGGAGCGGCGTCACGTTGGCGCGCGTCCCGCTGTAGCCCTGCGCGCGTTCTGCTGCCCGCCGGAGATCGTCCAGGTCGATGGAGCGCACCCGCGAAACGCATAGCGACCTGCCCGCCGCGGACCGCAAGAACTTTGTCGCGGCGCGGCCGCGGGCCGCCTAAAGGGTCACCTCCACGCCTGCCAGGGGAATGACGTCGCTGCGGAAGCCGTCGCGGTTGAGTGGGGCGATGGCCGTCGCGAACGCGAATATGGTGTCCCGCCAGAGATTGACCCGACCCCCGATCGAAGCGTCGAAGAAGTCCGGTCTGCCCGGCTCGATGCCGAACAGCGGTGCTGCCGCGCCTCGCGCTCGGGGCACATCGAATACGTGCGGGGACAGGGTCGTGCTGAACGCATGGCGTGCAAGAATGGCGAGCGCCACCGTGAAGCGTCCCGCGACAGCGCAGTCAAGCCCAACTCCCCAACGCGCCTCGCTGTCATTCACCTTACGAGCGTCCAAGTCGACGCCGACGTTGAGGTACGGCTGTAGGCTAACGAGCTTTCCGAACGTAACAGGATCCTGCGACACATAAATGAGGGGGGAAACCTCGACGGCGCCCGTGCTCTGGAAGTTGTCCTGATTGCCGCTTGGTATGCGCAGCACGAGGCCGAACGCGGCGTGCACCCACGGCCTCCTGATGAAGGCGTATTTCCCACGAAGAAGAAGGTCGCCAACTCCGACCTCGTGTAGGCGCGTCTGAAACGAAGACGTAGCCCCAAAGGCAGGAAATTCGGCGACCAAATTTAACCCGAACTGGGTATAGAGCACGGGAATCGCTGCGTTCACCTCGATGTCATTGGTGAGGCCGTAGGTTAGACTCGCTGTGACTTCCTGCGTCTCGAGCTGGATGCCAAACAGCGGTATCGTGTAGGCGAAGCTCTGGCGGAGGGGGATCGGCACGGTGTCGCGCAAAGACTCTAGCCGTTTCCCGTCGAGCGTATCGAACCTTATCCGCTCGTACGCGAGGCTGAAGTTGACGTGTCCACGGGCAATCGGGTCAGGTCGCTCGAGAAATATCTGACCGGCCGGCGACACCGCCCTGACGAACGTGCCGCGAAGGGGATCGAAGTCGTAGATTATGCCTGCCGACGCCGCGGGCACAGGCAACGCCCGGCCGATGGACTTCCCGATAGAGTCTGTGAGCAACATTACGAAGGGTCGAAAGAGCCTCGGCGGGGACACGTCCACGAATGCAGCCTGCGCGGGGGCCGCCGCCAGCAAGCTGGCTGCAGCGGCGAACACAAGTCGGAGCCTCATCGGCATCGGACAAACCACGACACGCGTCCTGCCTGTCATGCGCTTCATGCCTTAAGGCTTATTCGTATCACACCGCCGCGTCCGCGTATGCGTCCAGCCTGTGATACAGTCAAGCATGAATGTCTAAAGGGGGGAAGGAAGATAAGACCCACAAAAGGGGTATCCGCCCGGATCTCCTCCTGAGCGCGTCTACCACGCTGCCCGTCGCTCCGTAACGGGCGTCGAAGAAATTCGGTCTGCCCGGCTCGATGCCGAACAGCGGTGCTGCCGCGCCTCCCGATCGTGGCACATCGAATGCGTACGCGGGCGCGACACACCGTTCAGCTCCTTCCTGTCCTGTGTCCAGAGAAATCGGGACCGCCCCAGACCGAGAAATTCCGTCGGACCCGCGCGGCTCTCGACCGCCACGACGCTGCCCTCGGACCCTCTACGTCGAGCGCCGAGCGGCCCGCGGCCGTGGCCCGCGTGCGTCCGGTGAACCCTACGCGGGCACTCGGACGAGCTTCGCCATCCGGGACGCGGGGCGGCCGTGGCGACGCTGACGCTTACGGTTGGCACGTACATGCGCCGGTAATGGTGTCTGGCGCGCAGAACGCGAAAAACGCGGGCGCGGGGCACGAGCCGTTGCAGAGCGGCGCCTCCGTTGTTCCGCACGGGGGACTGAGAGTCGAACGCGACTGTTTGGTGAACAGCCGAATCTCTCGAATGATGCTCTTTAGGTCCATGGTCGTTGCGCAGCCGCCGCGTGCTTCGATTGCCGCCCAATTTCTAGCAATCGCGTTGGCGTTGCGCATCTCCGAAGGACACCCGTTCTTTAGGACGCGCCGTACAGACTGCCCGCTGCAGATCGTCTCATTGATGACACGGTTAGCGGCCAGCGAAAGCTTCTTGGCTGCACACTTCCTCGCCGCTACGGTCGTCAAGAACGCGCCTTGCGGCGACCCGGTCAACTGCGCGACGACTTCGCCCACAAAGCCATCCGCCGCCGCTTCCAGGCTCGCCTCGTCGACCGTTGTCGCACACACGCCCTTCGTCTCCGCGCCAATCCATGCGTCGCTGAACGTGGCCGTCGCACGCTCCAGGCACCGTCGGTCACCGGTCATGTCGTTCCTTGCCGCCGTTGCGTGGCAGCGCAACTTCGCCGCGACCTCCCTTCCCACCGCGTTGATCTTTGCGCCCCAGCACATGTCGGAAGCGGATGAGCCTACCGCTCTGGCGGGCAGCGTGAGCAGAGCCAGAGTTGCACATGCGAACGCTATACCCAGACGCACCATGCCGCTTCGTTCGTTGGCGAGAGAATCAACATGAGGCGCACATGCGTCGCGCGCCCCGCCGCGCGCCTCGCTTGGATATGCGAAATTCCCGAGGCTCCTCGTGCAGTTGCGTGCTGATGAGAGGCGGATGGTGATCGGATGCTGACATGCCAGCACGGTTCTACGAATCAGAAGGTCGGGGCAGGGCGGGCGGCTGCGCGTCGTGGTGGCGACAACCTCGTCTGTTCGTAATCAACCCTTCCTCTGCCCCTCCGCGACCTCGCGCCGACGCCGGGGACTGCGACCTCTATCTGCGACGTCCCCGACCAGGGCGCGACAGCCGAACCGCTACGGCGATGAGCTGGACGAACTCGCTGACGCGCTCGCGCCCGACGAGCCTTAGCTCCCCCCCTCCGCCCGGAACACGAGCGCGCCGCCGTCGCGATGTCGCGAACCGCGCCGGCGCCTTGTCAGATCGGCAGGTGCTCGGTGCGGGGCCGTCCGCGGCGAACCTGGGGGGCTTACGCCCCCCAAGCTGCCCGTCAGGTATCTGGATGATCAAATCCTCGAAGTGCCGAAATCAATCAGGTTGGCCACCCCGCACTGCACGGACGGAGAAGCTACCCGTGCCGCCGGGCTTGAAGTTTTCGTCCGTGAAGCCAGGGGTACTGAAGAAAAAGCACCACGCGACATTCGAGTCGCGAGCAAGGGTAGTCGACGACCAGTACTCGTTCGCGGTCGGCGCGAACGTCGGGTCGATGCACGCACCTTCGCCGCCGACACAGTTGCCCTGGGTCGAATCGAAGATCGTCACCAGTTCGTCGATGGTCGGTAGCCGCCAGTCGCAGTGGCCGGCAAACCCTCCCGCATGCGAGCCATCGGCGTCCGAGACCGTGCAATTGCCGACCCCGGTGTCGCCGCCGTTGAGCATATTGAGGAAGCTCGTGAACGCGGGACCGTCCGGTACGCCGCCGTTGGCACAGGTGAAAGCATCGCTGCCAGCAACGCACCACGTATAGGTGTCGGTCACGCAGTGGATGCCGGGGCAGGTGTTGTCCTTCTTCTCCCACTGGAGCCCCGTCTGGTTGTCCGTGACCGTCCCGTTCATGTTGTCCACGAACCGCACCGTCGTGGTCGTGGTGCTGGTGGTCGTCGTGGTGGTCGGGGCGAGGGTCGTCGTGGTGCTGGTCGTCGTGGGCGTGGACGCCGAGCACAGCCCGGCCGTGCACACCCCGCTGCAACACTGACCGTTCGTTTTGCAGGTGGCGCGGTTCGGCTTGCAGTTGGCGCTGTTGGGATCGGTTCCCGCGCTCGGCGTCGCTACGAGGAGCGAGCCGCCTGTCGCGAGGAGCATGAGCAGCATAGGGGACAGTTCCTTCGCCAGGGTCACCAGCCTTGTCATATCCGGGGCGCTCCTTCCGTTGGGGGGGTCTCCCAGGATCGGACAGTCCAGCACATGAGGTACCCGAGTCAAGGAGAAAAAAATGCCATTGCCGGTACAAACGCCCAAAGTTTACAGATCCTTCGTTTATCCGACGCTGACGCACCTCAACCCGGGCCGAAGATGGGACCCTTTATCCCCAAGTGTGGATAAGTCGGCATGTGCTTCGAGGGCAGGCGATTGTCGGTGATCTTGGCGTGCACGTGCATGGCGCGCCGTACGTCGTTAGATACATTTTCCTGATCGCACCTTGACGCTTCGGGTTTCGGCGTTAGAGACTGCCGCGTGCGGTGTGTGGCGGGGGAGGTGCGGAGCGAGTTACCTCCCGCCTGCGTAGAAGCGTAGCAGCCCCCGCCGATGAGATGCTCCCTCGACTATGCTCGGGCGCATCGGGTGGAACAGGCTGCGCACCGCTACGGAATCGATCTGACCGTGACGCGGGAGCGGATGTTCCTCAACCTCGTCGCCGCGCAAGGCCTTGTCCTCGCCCGGCAACCGCGGGGCAACGTCCTCTACCTTGTGCGCTACATGAGGCGCTGGGTTCTCCTGTGCGTCAGTGAGCGGCAGCGACGGATTCGCACCTTTCTGCCGCTCGGCCCGGGGGCGTGGTTGCGGCAACGGAACGGGGATCGCCTGCCGGTAGGGACCGTCATCGACGCGACCCTCTCGGCGTATCGGCAGGCGATCCGGGCCCCGCTCGCGCCGCCCCGGCTGACGGAGACCTCAGGCGCCTATCGCGCCCGGATTGAAGCGGTCGTTACAAAGCGGATCGCCAGGCTGAGGGATCGACGTCGGCAAGAAAGGCCGCGGGCTGCGTTGTAGACGGCCGCGAAGTCAACCTCTTCGAACCACTTCATCGCGCTCGGTACCCTCATCTTCTTTGCGCTCTGGTTCGTCCTGCCCCGTGTCGGGGTTCACCGCCGCCGCCGATAGACGGCCCCTCGACGGCGGCCACGACATTGCTCTACCTTCGCGTGATGAAGATCGCCGTCGTCACCGGAACCAGCACCGGCATCGGCTTCGCCACGAGCCTCCACCTCGCGCGTCACGACTACCGCGTCTTCGCCGGCATGCGGAACCTCGCCAAGGCCGGCCCCCTGCGCGCGGCGGGCGCGGAGGCCCGCCTGCCGATCGAGGTCGTCGAGCTCGACGTGACGTCCACGGCGTCCGTCACCCGCGCCTTCGAGGCGGTGTCGGCGCACGGCCCCGTCGACGTGCTGGTCAACAACGCCGGCATCGGCGGCGCCGCTCCGCTCGAGCTCACGCCCGAGGACGAGCACCGGCGCATGTTCGAGACCAACTACTTCGGCGCGATCCGCTGCATCCAGGCCGTGCTGCCCGCGATGCGTGCAGAGCGGCGCGGCACGATCGTCAACGTCACCTCGATCGCGGGCCTCGTCGCCACGCCGAACCAGATCGCGTACTCCGCGTCGAAGTGGGCACTCGAGTGCGCGGGCGAGGCGCTCGCGCACGAGGTGCGCCGCTTTGGCATCCGCGTCGTCAACGTCGAGCCCGGTGTGGTGATGACGAGCATCTTCGAGAACTCCGCCGAGGCGACGCGCTACGACAAGACCTCGCCCTACCAGCCCATCATGCGCCGGAACGGCAAGGTCTTCGCGGCGGGCTTCCGCGATCCGCTGCAGCCCGATGCCGTCGCCGAGACCATCCTCGCCGCCATCTCGAGCCCCGAGTATCGGCTGCGCTGGCCCGTCGGGAAGGACGCGATCGAGATGTCGCGAGGTCGGTCGAAGATCAGCGACGAGACCTGGGTCGCGATGGGCGACGATCTGCCCGACCAGGACTACAACGGGCGCTTCTTCGAGTATTTCGGCATCCGGCTGCTGTAGACCGGCCGGTCACCCGCGGAAGTGGGGGATGATCTCCCTTCCGAAGAGCTCGATCGACCGCATCACCTTCGCATGCGGAATGCGATCCGCCTGCATGAGGCAGATCAGGTGGTCGAGCCCCGCCGTCTGATAGCGCTCGATCTTCCGGACGCAGTGCTCCACGTCGCCGACGATCACCATGTCCTCCGCGTCGAGGTCCTCGAAGGTGCACTCGCCCTTCATCATCTTCACGATGATCGGATACTCCTTGGCGATCATGTCGCGGTACGGCGTGCTCGCGATCTCGTGCGCGGCCGACTCGCGCTGCATGCCGCGGCCGCTCGGGTCGACGAACCCGCCGAGCACGCGAAAGGCGTAGAGGAGATAGTTGACCGCGGCCTCGGCGCCGCGGTTCGCGATCGCGTCGTCGTGCGTGTCGGCGACGTGGACGATGGTGAAGGCGCCGACGCGATCGTTCACGAACTTCCCGACGGGCTTCGCGTGCGTGACCGCGTCGCGGTACGCGGCGACGAGCTTCTCGAGCTGCGGGACACTCACGAAGAGCGTGAGGCCGAGGATGCCGATGCCGTTCCGGCCGCCGATCTCCCACGACGCGGGGCTCGTCGCGGCCATCCAGATGGGGGGATGCGGCTGCTGGAGCGGGCGCGGCACGATGCTGCGCGGCGGGACGGTGACGAACCTGCCCTGATACTCGAACGGGTCTTCCGTCCACATGCGCGGGATGATCTCGAGCGCCTCCTGCCACATCTCGCGCGACTGCGCGACGTCGACCTCGAAGCCTGCCTGCTCGAACTGGCTCGAGCGGCCGGTGCCGAACTCGACCCGCCCGCCGGACACGAGGTCGAGCATCGCGACCCGCTCGGCCACGCGGATCGGATGGTTGAACCGGTTCGGCAGCAGCACGACACCGTGGCCGATCCGGATGCGCTTCGTCCGCTGCGCCGCCGCGGCGAGGAAGACCTCCGGCGCGGAGCAGTGGGCGAACTCCTGCAGGAAGTGGTGCTCGACGGCCCAGACCGTGTCGAAGCCGAGGCGGTCGGCGAGCTCGATCTGCTCGAGCGCCTCGTGCACGCAGCGGTACTCGCTGCGCGCGTCGTGGGGCTTCGGCATCTGGAGCTCGTAGAGCAGGTCGAATTTCATCGCGGCCCGTCTTTACTTCATCACCGTTGGTGATAGCTACCCGCCCGATGTCGGAGCGCTTCCGGGATCGCGTCGGCGTCGTGAGACGTAGTCAGCGCACGAACACCGGCTTCCGCAGATCGGCGACGATCGCTTCGGGCGTCTGCTCCCACGGGATGCTTGCCGAGTTCACCGCCTCGGGGTGTAGCGTGCCGGCGCGCACGCGGTCGAGAATTTCCGTGATGTGCGCGCGGGCATTCACGCGGCCCGTGAAGAACCGGACGCCGCGTGTGTACATCTCGAGGAGCGGCACGGCGGTCTCGGAGAAGTAGATGGCGACACTCGTGCACACCCCGTAGGGCTCCACCGAACGGAGCGCGCACGCGAGCCCGGCTGGATCCGCGCTCGCATCGACGGTGATGCCGAACGACCCCGCGCGCCGCGGCGGTGGACCCTCGACGCCGCGCGCACCGAGCTTCTCCGCCATCGCCAGGCGGTCGTGGTCCGTGTCGATGTAGTCGATCCGTCCGGCACCGAGCGCGCGGGCGATCATCACGACGTAGAGGGCGATGCTCCGCGCCCAGCCGCCCACGACGAGGACGTCCGCTCCCGGCGTCTCGGCGAGAAACGGGGCGACCGCTCGCCAGGCGTCGGGCAGGTTGTCGCTCGCGCTCGCCACCGCCGTCGGCGCGATCCCCTCCGGCAGCGCCACGAGCATCGCGTCGGCGAACGGCACGCGAACGAGGTCGGCGAGTGCGCCGCCCCAGTCGCCACCGATCGGCTTCATGCCGTATGCGGCACCGGGGCCCGCCGTCCGGCACGAGCCGGTGAGTCCGCGCGTGCACCGGTCGCACCGCCCGCAGGAGATCTGGAACGGAACCACGACGCGGTCGCCCCGCCCGAAGCGGCCGACGGCGTCGCCCGTCTCGACGACTTCCGCGACGAACTCGTGTCCGAGCGGAAACGGCCCGCCGAGCGGCACGCGCCCGTGGACGATGGCGTGATCCAGGTCGCACGTCGTCACGACGAGCGGGCGGACGAGTGCGTCGTCGGCCGTCTCGATGCTCGGATCGGACACTTCCTCCCACCGCACGATGCCGGGCTCGATGAACGAGAGCTGTCGCATCGGCGTACGGTGGCCCGCGCGGCGAGCTGGTGCAAACTACGGCGGGCTGACCGGTGTTCCCGGCGGCTGCGGCGCGCGGCGCAGCGGGCGGACGAACTTCGCCTCGACGACGTCGCGCAGGACGTCCTGGCCGACGCGGAGCCGGCCGTGAAACGTGCCGCGCACCTCGACCATCCCCCGCGCAGGTATCACGGCACCGGC
>WNGI01024640.1_pt1 | contig 10369 bp, 7 predicted proteins | sample 5400621 | NCBI WGS metagenome assembly WNGI01 (sample SAMN13153374, study PRJNA577476) | soil metagenome | isolation source: 20 cm soil or saprolite under Garry oak tree replicate 1 | place: USA:California | collected 2016-06-15 | reverse complement strand
AGGAGTGCTGACTCGTTGAGAGCGCTCATTCGCTCCGTTCCCGACCGCCCCGGGCATGACCGTCGCTACGCCGCGCTCGCGAGCCGCAGCCAAGATGAGCTCGGGTGGCAATCCACGACCTCTCTCCGCGAAGGGTTGCAACGAACAATCTCTTGGTACTTAAGCAACGAAGCGTGGCTCGAGCGGGTCGCCACGGGAGAGTACCGCCGTTATTACGACCAAGTCTATAACCGCACCTGGAATCAGAGTCCTGGATGAACGTGGCCGTCTTTGGCAGCGATGGTCAGCTCGGGCGCGACATCATGACAGCGGGGCGGGAAGCCGGGTTCGACATGATCGGGATCAACCGCCAGGATGCTGATGTGACGGATGCCGCCGCTGTGCAGCGAATGGTTCGCAGCGCCCGCCCCACTATCGTAATAAACTGCGCAGCCTTCGTTCGTGTCGAAGAGTGTGAGCGCCAACCAACCGTTGCGTTCGGCACCAACGCGACGGGCGCGCTGTACGTCGCTCGCAGCGCTGAAGAACTTGGCGCACTTTGTGTTTTCATAAGCACGGACTACGTGTTCGACGGAGAGAAGGACACCCCTTACGTCGAGGATGACGCTCCAAATCCGATCAACGTCTATGGTACGTCGAAACTGGCAGGTGAAGTACTGACCAGACAAGCTTGTCGGCGCTCGTTGATCGTCCGAATGTCCAGTCTTTTCGGGATAGGCGGAGCTCGAGGAAAGCCGGCCGGGAATTTCGTTGAAGCCATTCTCCGCAGAGCCGCAGCAGGACAGGAGGTTCCCGTCGTCAACGACAGTCTCATCTCGCCTACTTATAGCTGGCACGCAGCACAAGCACTTGTGCGTTTGATCGTGGCGGCGCCGACGGGTACAGTGCACATCGCCAACAGGGGCAACACAACCTGGTACGGTCTCGCCTCTGCTGCCCTGCGAGTGGCCGGCCTCGACCCAGGAGTACTGCGCCCTATCTCGTCAGATGAGTCGCCTTCTGAAGTCCGACGGCCGCGCAACTCGTGCCTGGCGACGCAGAGTGCGCATCAGGTCGCCTTCTCGATGCCTTCGTGGCAGGACGGCCTCGAGCATTACTTTCGGAGGCGGAGCGCGCCGGTCATGCCGGTCTAACACCACCGTTTCCGAGCTGCATCATAGGACCGAGACTGAAGGGATCGGCACGATGAACTTGGAACGGACGTTTCCTCGACGCCGCACCTTCGCGATGATCTCGTCCCTGTAGTTCCAAGCCGTCAGAAGAAAGTAGTCCGGTGGAGATGCCAATCCCTCCTCTTCGGATATCACCTTGATGTTGGATTTTGGTAAGTAGCGGCCATGTTTGGCCGGTGTGCTGTCGACGCAGAACGGGATTTCTGCAGCGCTGATCCCTACGAAATTCAACAGTGTGTTCCCCTTGGCTGTGGCGCCGTAGGTGTAGATCCGCTGTCGAGTTCCCAACAGATCCGATACTTTCTCCCTGAGGCGCCGCCGAATCTCCAGCGTGTTCGCCACGAATCGATTGAACGTCTCGGGCGTGAGCGCGTGATCTTCCCGCCTTGCCCCTTCCTCCACAGCTGCGCCGAGCTGATCGCCGGGCGCGATCTTCTTAATCAAGAACACGATGGATCCACCGTGAACGGGGACCATCAACACATCGACAATGTGCATTCCATGTTGAGCCAGGAGAGCCTGCATCGATCGAATTGAGTAGTAAAACATATGCTCATGGTAGATCTGATCGAATTCATTATTCTCCACCGTGTTCAGCAAATAGGCGTTCTCTACGACGAAATACCCATCACCATCAAGGAGCCTCGTCACACCGCGGAGCATCTCATGCGGATCTGGATTGTGGGCGAAGCAATGTCTTGCGACAATGAGCGCAGGGCGCCCAAACCGCTCCTTGAGCACTTCAGCGGAAGTGTCGTTGAAAAAGTCGCATATCGTCTCGATCCCAGATTGGTTGGCCACCTCGCAGATGTTGGCCGTCGGATCGATACCGACAACCTTTCGCACGAGCGGCTGCAGGTGTCGCAGAAACTTGCCAGTGTTGCTACCAATCTCGACCACCAGCGACCCTGATCGGAGCACAGCCCGGTCGGTTAACTCACCCGCCAGAAAAGCATAATGTTGAGTGAGCGAGGGAGAATCTGGCGTCATGTAGAGGTAGCGAGAGTACAGCTTTTCGGGAGCTATGCAGTCGCGCAGCTGCACATTTGCACACGTGTTGCATCGCTCTAGCACCAGCGGATAGAAGTCCTCCGGTTGATTAGCGGCCTCCTTCACCCTACTATAAAGCGCCTCTCCTCTGCAAGAAAGGAACAAACTGCCAGGTGCCGAGTCGAGCATGACCGTTGAGAAACCGCACCGCAGGCCGGGCCTGGGCCGCAGCGCCCTGTGGAATGTAGCGGGCCAAGCAGTTCCCCTGGGCGCAGCAGTCCTCGCAATCCCTCTCCTGCTCCACGGGTTAGGAACCGAACGGTTCGGTATCCTGACGTTGGCGTGGGTCGTCATCGGATACTTCAGTCTCTTTGATCTTGGGATCGGTCGCGCCCTCACTAAAATCGTAGCCGAGGAGATCGCCCGGGGCAGGACGAGCGCTCTGCCCCAGCTGATTCGGACCGCCCTTCTACTAATGGGATTGCTCGGCCTGGCGGCGACGCTGGCGATGGTGTTGCTGACTCCCTGGCTTGTGCATTCGGCGCTTAACATCCCTCATGAGCTTCAGGACGAAGTCCTGCGAGCATTCTACTTGCTTGCCGCATCCGTCCCAATCGTCATTATCACGAGCGGCTTCCGCGGAATCCTCGAGGGCTATAACAGATTCGATCTCACAAATCTGATTCGGCTCCCGATGGGGGTCTTTACCTTCCTCGGACCTCTAGGGATCCTGCCCTACTCGCACAACCTGGTCGCGGTAATCGCTGTACTGGTCGTGGGCAGAATCGCCGGCGCCGCTGCGCACGCTTGGCTATGCGTAAGGGTGCTGCCCGGACTTCGGCACGCGGTACCGCCTGATTGGGGCATGATTGGTCCCCTGCTCAGGCTTGGCGGCTGGATGACCGTCACCAATGTCGTAAGTCCCTTTATGGTGTCACTCGACCGGTTCCTAATCACAGCCATATTATCGGTTGCTGTGGTGGCTTACTACACGACCCCATACGAGGTCGTTACCAAGCTTCTGGTTCTACCCGTCGCGTTGGCGGGCGTGTTCTTTCCAGCTTTCTCAGCGAGCTACGTGCGGGACCCGAGCGCAACCAGCATTCTGTTCGAACGCGCCGCGAAAGCCGTGCTGTTCAGCCTGCTTCCAGTCGTCCTCCTCCTGATAGCTTTCGCCGGCGACCTTCTGCGCATATGGCTTGGAAGTCCGTTTGCCACTCGGAGTAGTGTAGTGATGCAATGGCTCGCGATTGGCGTGTTGATGAACGGGCTTGGGACCGTGCCTTTCACCTTCCTGCAGGCGTTGGGTCGGCCGGACCTCACCGGCAAGCTGCAAATTCTCGAGTTGCCCGTCTACTGGGTGGGAGTAACCTGGCTGATCCGACATCAGGGCATTGACGGAGCAGCCATGGCGTGGTGCGCGCGCGTTGGCATCGATGCGATAATTCTGTTCGGGCTCACGGGGATCAAGTTCAAGGAAAGTCGGTCGAGCCTCTATCGTCTCGCTGCCCCCGTTCTCTTTGGGATGGCCCTTCTAGTTCCCACAATGTTTCTGAAGGCCCTGGTTCCGAAGGTGGTGTACGTCCTCGGCGCGCTGAGCCTCCTAATCACCGTCGGTTGGTTCCGCTTCTTGGCTAGCGACGAGCGAGCAATCGTTGCGCGATGGGTTCGAACGATTAGACAGGGACGATGGAAGAGCGTTCTCGCCTAGGCGGACCCGTCGATCGCGGGGAGGTCGTAGGCCAACCGGATGTCTCGTTTGACCCGAGCAACCCCTACCCTTCTGTCGGGATAGTGACCGTCAACTGGAACGGCTGGAAAGACACGCTCGAGTTTCTGGATTCAGCTACCCGACTGACCTATCCTAACTTCAAGATCGTGGTCGTTGACAACGGATCTAGTGACGAATCAGAACCGCGCCTGCGCAGTAAGTTCCCCACGATTGGTTTTGTCCAGACTGGGCGGAACCTCGGTTATCCTGGAGGCGCGCATCTGGCTCATCAACAATGACACGGTGATCGACAAGGACGCTTTAACCGCCATGGTCGAGGTCGTGCGCGGGCACTCAGACATTGGATTGGTCGGATCAATCGTGTATCACTATCACGACCGCGAGCGAATCCAGTTTTGGGGAGGGGCAGAGTACCGTCGTTGCACTGCCACTACGCACAATTTGATGGCTCGTGATAAAGGCCGCCTAGACTACATAGGCGGTGCCAGTCTACTCGTACGATCGGCGGTTTTTCGAAAGATCGGTTTGCTGGACGAGCGGCTCGTCTTTTACTGGGATGATGTGGAGTTCTCACTACGGGCGCGTCAGGCAGGATGGCGGCTCGCAGTAGCCGACTCGAGCCGGGTTTTTCATAAGGAGGGCAATACTGTTGGCCGTAAGAGCGCCAGGGCGGATTTTCTCGAGACCAAGAGCCTCACTCTCTTTCTCCTCAATCAATACGGATTCCTCGGTATTGGGCCCCTGGTTGTGCGGATGCTCGGGAAGGTTCTTAATCGTATCGCTCGTAGACAGCCTCTGCATGGGCCTCACGGCGGGTATCCGGCGTCTGGTACGACCCGGATTGGGCATCGATTGAGAAGGTCTCATCGAACGGTCCTCACATCACTGACACTGTTGTTGGGGCTGTTAGCCGTGGCGCTCTCAAGCTCCGACCGGATCGACCTCGCCGGTGGCCACCTTCCGTTCAAAGTCACGCCCTTCTTGGCTCTCAGCCCTTGCTTCCTCGCCCTCGCCCTAATGGACTTCTTGGGACTAGGGGCAATACCGAGGTCGGCTTTGACCGGTCGACGCTGGCTTCCAGTCATCGCTTTTGTTCTGGTAGCGGGAGTGTCAACTCTGCTCGCAGAAAACGACTATCTCTCACTCGGCATGTCTCGGTACTTGTTGCTCGCTTATCTAATCGGATTTGCGGGAGTGTTTGCCATATACGGCATTACTCGTGGGGTCCTGCCCGAGCTAGTCTCAAAGGGTGCAGCGGTTGGGCTTGCCGTCTACACGCTCGTGTCAATTGCGCAGCTCCTCGGATTCTTTGTCCCCGCTCTGCACCCTCTACTGCAGCCAGGCGATGGATCTTTTGTGGATCTGACGGCCAATCTAGTTGGCGGCGTGAGCGTTCCCCGGCTCTCGGGACTTGCGGGAGATCCCAACCGAGGTGCTGTATCCGCTGCCGTCTTTACCATCTTTTATTTCCTGTTCGCCCAGCGTGAGAAGCGGCCCTATAGGGTCCTAGTTCTGGGCGCCGGGTTGGTGTTGCTCTCGTGGTCACGGACCGGGTTACTCTTTTATGCCATAGGGCTTTTCTTCGTCTTGATTCGGCACCCGAGGGTCGTCTCCGCTATGGTGGCCGCGACAGCCGCAGGAGCGATCGTTGCCGCGGTTTTCTTGCCTACGCTGAGCAATGCGATCGATTTGGCGGGTCTAATCGAAGCAAGAACGTCGCAGGACGTATCGACCGTTACCCACTTCCAGCTCGTCCAACGTGCCGTCACGCTGGGCTTCGACACGGATCTGCGGACTACCTTAATAGGCGTGGGATACGGCACGGAGTACAGTGTCACTCAAGAGTTCTTTCCCGACAATGTTTATGCCAATTTTCACAGCAATGCCCTTTCGGTCTTAGCACAGACTGGGTTGATAGGGCTCCTGCTCTTCCTTCTCTATTCTCTTTGGGACCCGATCAGAACCGGGATTGCTCATGGATTTCGTGCTCAACATGCCGCCTCGGGCTTATCAGCGGCATACTTCGTCGCCGGACTATTCTATCAATACCTCGCGGAGCCGATGTTCTGGCTGGTTTTGGGAGTTCTGGTTGTCTTGCCTTTGGTCGTTATCGAGCGCACCCCCGATCGGATCGGTGTCGAACAATAGGTGTGAATCGTGTGTGATCCTGGACAACCTTCTCGGAAATGCTGGAGGAAATTCAAACGCGTTCATCAAGACCCAAGGGTTAATCCTCTGATGGCAGGTCGATTTGTTGGTCGATTGCGCTTAGACCCTCATCTAGACCCCATCGCGAAGGAACGACTATGATCGCGTGTGGAGCTATTGGAGGGGGGCGTAGGTTATGAAGCATATTGTCATCGACGCTCGAATGATTACCAGTTCGGGGATCGGGCGCTTCCTTCAGCAACTCCTTGACGCACTCGTTCATGACGTTCGCTTCAATGTTACTTTGCTCGGCGATCGCGTCGATCTTCAACGGTATGCTGCCGATGGAAATCGAGTCCGTGTGATTCATTGCTCCGCCCCGCTTTACTCGATCCGCGAGCAAATCTCAGTTCCTCTGGCCATTCCTACGTGCGATTTATTCTATGCACCACACTATGTGGTCCCTGTTCTATATCGTGGACCATACGTGGTTACAGTCAATGATGTCGTCCACTTGGAACGAGCCGATTTCGCGCCTGGGAGAATCGCTCAGCTCTACGCCAAGTTCATGATCAGAAACGCAGTGCGCAGAGGTCGGCGGGTTGTAACCCTAAGCGAGTATAGCAAGAAGAGAATTGCGGCACTTACGGGAATGAAAGGCGACCACATTGAGGTCGTCTACCCTGCCGTTGCTCCGATCTTCTTTGTTCCGCCTGACGACCATTTTGTAGATACAGTTCGTGCACATTACGGTTTGAATCAGGCTTATTTGCTATTCGTCGGAAACGCAAAGCGCCACAAGAATCTAGAGACGCTGGTGCGAGCACTAGGGACTCTACACCGGTTCGGCCTGAAGTACACGCTCGCGATCGTGGGAGAGTTTCGTTCAATCCGCAGCTCGATCGGTGAACTGCGCAACCTAGTGAGCGAGTTGAACCTAACTGACTCGGTACAATTCCTCGGAAGAATTCCCGATGACCAACTCGTGGCGGTCTATCGGGGCGCTCACTTGTTCGTCTTTCCGTCTTTGGCAGAAGGCTTCGGCTTGCCTCCCCTTGAAGCAATGGCGTGTGGCATACCCGTTTTGGCAGCGCCCATGACGGCTACGCCGGAAGTATGCGGTAACGCCGCGGAATATTATGCCAAGCCCGAGGACCCTGAAAGCCTGGCTGATGCAGTGCGCGCGCTCGATGCGAGTCCTGATCGCCGTCTCGAATTGACGTCCCTAGGCTCCCAACGGGCACGTCAGTTCGGGGGATCTGAGAGCACACAACACATGGTGGAGCTGCTCTATTCATCGTAAGCGCGACCGGGGTCACGCCTGTCGCCGCTGCGGCAACGATTGAAGTGTGCGAGCACCCGAGTACAGGAGTGGGGTGATGTCGATCCGACTCTATAAGATCCTGACGGTCTAGACAAACGTGTACTACCACCGTTTGCCGTTAAGCGCGTCAAGCGTTGCTGCCGCAAATTCAGCGCGAAACCGGGCGGGGCTGAACCGGGCTGCGTTAGACCTCAGTAGAGCCTCATCCCACTCATGCCTTAAGGCACGTCCAACCGCGGCACTGAGAGCATTCTCCGAAGCCTCGTGAAAAAGAATGGCCGTCTCCCCATCAGACATTGTTTCCAGAATCGCGCCGGCACCGAGCGCAACAACCGGCGCCCCGTGCGCATTGGCCTCCAACGGGGCGATTCCAAAGTCGTCCTCCGCGGAGAACACAAAGGCTCGACAACGATCCAGGAGCTGCCCGGCTTCGGATTCGGAAACTCGCCCGATAAACTCGACATTCTTGCCGGCAATCTTCTCGAGTCTGGAACGGTCGGGACCGTCGCCAGCAATGACCGTGCGAACGCCGTGCCTATCAGCGGCCCGTACAATCAGGTCTATGCGCTTGTACGGGACGAGCCGGCCCAGCGATAGCAGAAAATCCTCGCGCGGTGTTTTTCTGGGAACCGTGTCCGTCCCCTTGCGCTCGACAGGAGGATAAATCACGCGTGCTTTGCGGCCATAGGCACGCTCGATTCGCTGTGCGACGTACTGCGAGATTCCGCTGAAGTGAGTGACTCCACGGGCGCACCATCGGTCCACGGCTTGGAGGAAGCGACGTCCCATCGCCATCGCCACGCGTCGTTTCCAGTTCGCTCGCGCCATGTATACGTCGTGCTGATCCCAGATGTACCTGGGCGGAGAATAACAGTAGGAAAAGTGGACACCTCGAGCACCCGCCCGAACTGCCTTCGCCAGGGCGTGAGAACTCGATATCACAAGATCGTACCGTCGTGTGTCGATCGAGCGGAACGCAATCGCTTCTAGGGGCAGGAGCCACTGGTAGTTGGTGCGTGCCGTCGGGATTCGAGCCAGCCAGCTCTCGGTGGCACGCTGCGTTACAACGTTGAGATCTCGAAGCTCCGGGGCGAGCAAACCAACGATGAGATCGGCATCAGGAAAGAGTTCGAGAATCAGCGACAGGCACCTCTCCGACCCCGCCCACGACATGATCCAGTCGTGTACTATCAGAACGCGAAGCCCAGACAACGTACTGGCTCGATTGTGTGCAACCGTCGAATCGATCGCTATGCCCCTCTACCGTCTCGGAGACCTAATGCGCCCCTCGACCCCCGAAAACGACGGGGATGGTCCGCAAGAGAATCCTGGCGTCCAGCAATAACGAGCACCGTCGGACATAATCGAGATCGAGTGCGATGCGCTCGTCATATGATAGGGCGCCGCGACCAGAGACTTGCCACAAGCCAGTTATTCCCGGCGGAACACCAAGTACGCTGCCGAATAGCGCGCCATAGCGAGATTCCTCGCCAAAGAGTTTGGGACGCGGCCCTACCAGGCTCATCTCTCCGGTCACGACGTTAAAAAGCTGCGGTAGTTCGTCGAGACTCCAACGTCTGAGCCATCCACCAAGGCGAGTCAATCGGGGATCGGCTCGAAGCTTCACTTCCTTCTCGTACGCCGACCGCAGCGACGCGTCTTGCTCAAGCAGTCGAGATGCGCCATGAATCATTGTGCGGAATTTCCAAATCCGTATGCGCCGTCCTCGCTGTCCCCATCTCTCGGAACCGAAAAATACCGGCCCGCGGCTATCGAGCTTGACCCAAATCGCCAGGAGGACGAAGAGTGGACTGAGCAATAGCAGCCCGCCTGTACCCACGAGCAAGTCGACGAGTCGTTTTGCGAAAAGCGCTGGTGCCCGTACAACGGGCTTGTTGAGCTCAATGAGCGGTTGCCCGTTCTTCCAGATGACGGTGGGCTCTACTCCCGCAATCTTGATGGTCCGCGGGACCGAGAATACCTGACAATCGGCGGCAAGCGCGGCTTCGACCACATCGTGAAACTCAACGTCGCTGAGGTGACCGCAAATCACGACCACTTCAGCCCCGGATCCGGCTAGGAGCAGTGGAAACTGCGCTAGCGTGCCTAGTGCGCCGGCTGCTGGCGGATCATTGAGGTCGACGAATCCAATCGGTCGGTGGTCTTGATTTTGTTGAAACGCTGGTCCGTTCGCTGCGGCTTGACAGTCGCGCCCGGGACCGACGAACACCACATCGGCAGCGTTTCTCCGCTGCCGCCGAACACCGCTGATGAGACGATCAACGATACCGCGTTCAACAACAATACCTGCCCACACGAGGAACGTCGTCACGCTGTACTGCACTACAACTGGCTCAAGTCCTCGAGTCCACAGAAGCGTCCAGAGCGGCAACGCTGTAGCGAGCGCGCACGCGAGGAAGATTCGCGTCGGATCCCGACGGCTGTCCCCGGTTCCGTAATTCCCCAGCACAAACAAACCGAGAACCAGAGCGGCTGCATACTGCCAGCCGTTGAAGTATCCAGTAGGAACCACATCACGCAGGAAATTCGCTACCTGTGGGCCGAACGCGAACTCGTCTCGCACGGACCGAATGAGCTCACGCATCAACCCAAACGCGACAAGATCCGCGATTAGCAGGCCGGAAAAACGGGTGACGGCACGTTGAACATGTCGCCGAAGGTTGTATACCGCCTGGCGCTGGAGTCCGAGCCAAACTTTAGCGTTCTCATGAAGCTTGAACTTGCTTGGTTCTTCGAGATGGATTTCAGCGCGACGTGGGCGGACCTTCCCTGAGCGCGCGTACCCTGTGCTCAGAGGCGTGGCAGGAGAATCGATTTGGGTCTCGCTTGGCAACGGCTCCACGGCGATCCGTATCTCCGGTTCTAAATACGTTGCGCTGCTGCTACTATGGCCGTCGCTAGCTGTCTTCGGAAACGTATAACGGGCGCGCTCCAAGCCGCCCGGGATGCGATTGGCATCCCGAGTAGCGCTTTATCCACATG
>WNGI01006888.1_pt1 | contig 10369 bp, 10 predicted proteins | sample 5400621 | NCBI WGS metagenome assembly WNGI01 (sample SAMN13153374, study PRJNA577476) | soil metagenome | isolation source: 20 cm soil or saprolite under Garry oak tree replicate 1 | place: USA:California | collected 2016-06-15 | reverse complement strand
CCGGCTGCGGAGCCGAGGACCGTAACGCGCATGCGAACTCAGAATTAGAGTTCAGCGTTCGCGTACGAGCTAATTTCACAGTTCAAGCAGATTTCTTCGTGCTGAGGGGTTGTCCATTCCATAGCTGATTCTCCTTTACGCATTAGGACTCACAACTACTCCACAATATTAACACTGGCGAGAGGCCAAAAACAATACCGGAATTTGATTTACACAGTGAGGTGGTTTTGAGGAGCTTGGGACGGCGGGTCGCGCCATCTTGCACGGCTTTAAATCCTCCAGGAGAACGCTATGCTTTAGAAGCCGGAGATATTGTCGACCGCTCGGAGATTGTCGGAATCAGCTCGGGGATTTCGATGCGAATTCGCGTTCCTTCGCCCTCCTGGCTGGAAATATTCATTTGGAAATCGCCGCCGTAAAGCACGCGCAAACGCTCGTGGACGTTGCTGATTCCGATGCCGTCGCCGAAGACTTGCGACATGCGGTCCTGGGGGATGCCGACACCGTTGTCTTCGATTTCGATGATGAGGCGCGCGTCGCGCGTTGAAGTACGGATCGTAATCTCGCCGCCGCCGAGTTTTGCCGCGAGACCATGTTTCAGGGCGTTTTCGACGATGGGTTGCAGGAGCATGCTGGGAACGAATGCCTCGAGCGTGTGTTCCTCGACCTGCTTATGAATCTGAAGATTGTCGCGGCCGAACCGGGCGACCTCGATGTCGAGATAGTCATCGATGAAATCGAGTTCCTCCTGCAGCGGCACAAATGTTTCATGCTTGCGCAGCAGGCGGCGCAAAATATTGCTCAACTTAATGACCACGCCGCGAGCCGTGTCCGGATCGTATCGAATCAACGACGAAACGGTATTGAGCGTATTGAACAGAAAATGGGGATTGATTTGCGCTGACAGGGCGTCCATGCGCGCTTTGAGCAACAGTTGCTGGTGCTGTTCCAGATTCATCTCGATCCGGGTGTTGTTCCAAATCTTCATGGGAACGGCAATAGCCATCACGGTCGAGAGCAGCACCAGCGCCACTCCCCAACTCTTCCCCGCGTCCAGATAAAAGAGCCACTGCGGTTTAGTAGCGTGACCCAGCGCCTGACGGCCCACCTCCAGCGCGACACAGGCCCCCAGCGGCAGCATTTCCCAACTCATCCTGGCGCCGCGAAACAGGCGCACGAGCCAGCGCGGGATGCTCAAAAAAGTGAACGGGCCGAGTTTCCAAATCTCCTCTGTGTTGGGAACGGCCTGGCGAATCAGCCCTCCCACCAAACCGGCTGCGGCGGCAACCGGCATGGACAACCACTCATGGTTGAAAAATGCAGGCAGGCTGATAATCGATCCGCCCAGTGGTCCGACGACTCTCCCCCCCAGCAGCCCGAGCAGAAATGCCCCTTCGAGCATGAGATCGGCGAAGCGGTACGGGTGTCCCAAGATGCGCAGGATCACGCCGATCGCCACCGGAGGTGTCACAAAGAGCATGAGTCTCAGTTTTTGGTCCGAATCGCGGACTTCGGTAAAGAGAACCTTGCGAAAGATGGCTAACCGGGCAAGCAAGGCGGAGATCGATGCCGCTGCGCCAACATGCAGCAGCAGCGTAAGGAGCAGGTCTCCGCCGGAGGTGATCGTGTCCATCGGAATCGTATACCGCGGCTACGTTAGCCAATCGCCGTGCCGATGTAAAGCACCGCGGCGCTCCACACGCCTGCTATAATACGGGGCTCTTTATGCCGCGCAAAACACCACGACAGAGCCGCCGCCCACGCAAGATGCCGAAGGCCAGAATCCGGGTCGTTGCGCGAGCCAAGCTTCCCACGCGATTCGGCCCGTTTGAAATTCTTGGCATCGAGGGCGCCAGCCAGAACGAAAGTGCCGTGGCCCTGGTGCACGGCCGCGTTCGCAGCCAGACACCGCTGGTGCGGATCCACTCGCAGTGCCTCACCGGCGACGTGCTCGCCTCGGAACGCTGCGATTGCCGCGCCCAACTTGAACTTTCACTGCGCCGGATTGCCGCGTCCCCGTCCGGCGTGTTGCTGTACCTTCCCCAAGAAGGCCGCGGCATCGGTTTGATGAACAAATTGCGCGCCTACGAACTGCAAGACCGTGGCATGGACACGGTGGAAGCCAACGAGAAACTCGGTTTTGCCGCCGACTCGCGCGACTACAATTTTTCCGCCGCCGCGCTGCGCCTGCTGGGCGTTCGCCGAGTGCGCCTGCTATCGAACAACCCTGATAAGGTGCAACAATTGGAAAGCGCAGGTATCCGCGTAGTAGAGCGCGTGCCGTGCCGCCCTCGAATTTCGCGCGTCTCGCGCGCCTACATGCAAACGAAACGAACGAAGATGGGCCACCTATTGGATGGCCTGTAACACCATAGATATTATTGGCGCGAGAATTGCATTGGAGGATCACCATGACATCTGTCATCGAGCAATCCGTATCCTTTCCTAAGGTCGCTCCGGCTGATCTCTACGAACTATTCATGGATTCAGCCAAACATTCTGCGGCAACAGGTATGCCCGCAAAGATCAGCCGCAAAGTGGGCGGAAAATGGTCCGCATTCGGCGGGATGATTTTGGGAAAGACTCTCGCGCTCGTTCCAAATCGCATGATCGTGCAGGCCTGGCGTTCGTCAGCGTGGAAAAAGACTGACCCGGATTCCATTCTCGTCGTCCGTTTTGAGAAAACCCGCAATGGCGCAGCCGCCTATCTCGCCCACGTCGGCGTGCCGCCGTACGACCACAAGGGAGTCACCAAAGGCTGGATGAATTATTACTGGAAGCCGTGGAAGGAGTATCTCAAAGCACGAAAACGACGAGCCTAACGCGGGGTCAAACTTGGATGGCAGGACCTTAGCCGGCGAGAAGTTTTGGAGGGTTCCCCATCTGTCGCGTCGAACCTACCCCCCACCCACCATGTGAACAATCTCGTACCGGTCGCCTGGCAGCACCGCAGTGGAAATCCACTCGGACCGGGGGAGAATTTCGAGATTGCGCTCGATGGCGACGCGCTCTGCAGGCAGGCCGAGATGCAAGAGCAAGCCAGTTACACCGAGCCCTGTTGGAACTTCGCGCGTTTCTCCGTTCACCACAATCTGGATGCCCGCGGTCATTTCGCGGACGGCGTTGGCGTTTTATCGCCACTCCGCGCCTTAAGCAGAAAACGCAGCTCACCTTGGAGGGCTCCCGTCGTGGCGCGAATCACGAGTGCGGTTCCCGCGGCGATGGTTGCAGGCAGAGGAAATTTTAACGTCGCGCGGCCTTTCGCATCGGTGCGCCCGTGAGATGAAGTGGCCCGGTCCTGCTCACCTTCCAGAAAAGCCACAGTCTCGGCCCCGCGAATCGCCTGATCCGACCCCTTTTTTCTCAATTCGACTTCCAGCGTCGCGTTGCCCGATGCCAGCCAGGATTTTGGGTTCAACAAATGAATTTCAAGTTCCTTCTTCGAGGCCGCAGGAACAACTTTGGCGGGGGGGCCCTCAGGCCCGTGAAGCGGAAGCGTTCCAGCTTCAAGCTGCGCCATCACCTCATGGTGCTGCTGGGAGAGCCGTTCATGAAGTTGTTTGGCCAACGCTTCTCCCTTCGCGGTGCCGCCCGTCAAGTCCTGGTAGCTGCTGCTGCGTTTGTGGACCACGCGGCCAGCCACGTACACCACTGTGTCGAGGAAGGGATGCGAGGGGCCGCGATCCTCAGTCTGGACGTGATACACAGCATTGCCGACACGGACGTTCGAATTGAAACCGAAATTCATGCGATGGGTCACCTTCCCTCGTCTCGGCGAGCCCGCCGGATGACGGAAATTGTTTACATATCTTTGCCGCGCATTTGACCCCTTGGCACTTCGTCGCTATTATAGCGTGTGCGCCGATGACCGGAAACGATCTCCAAAGCTATGCGCCGCTTCTTTTACACCTCATCCTAGCGATGGCGCTTTCGGGTGTGCTCCTTATGCTTTCATCGCTGGTGGGGTGGAAGCGGCCATCCAAGGTAAAATCGCAAGCGTATGAATGCGGCATCACTCCCACGGGTGACGCCCGCGAACCGTTTTCCGTAAAATTCTATTTGGTCGCGATGATCTTTATTTTGTTTGATGTGGAAGCTATCTTCCTCTATCCGTGGGCCTACATTTTTCGCGAGTTGCATTGGTTCGGGTTCGTGGAGATGCTCCTCTACATCGGGATCCTGCTGGTGGGATATTTCTATCTCTGGAAGAAAGGGGCGTTGGACTGGAATCGCCCAGCCGTACGCCGGGACCGCGCTTCGTGACGGAGACACCCGACCTAGAAAAAAATCCGAATGTCGCAAGAATCCGCGCCTGGCGCCCCGAGGCGATTTCCCAATTGATTTCTTTCCGCGGGGAGTTGACCCTGGTCGTGCCTCGCGAACACCTGCGGCCCCTTGCCGAATTCCTCGCCGGCGAGTCCGATCTCGCTTTCAGCTATCTTTCCGACGTCACGGGCGTCGATCGATTCCCCCTCGAGCCGCGATTTGAGTTAAATTACCACCTCCTCTCGATTTCCCGGCGCGATTCGCTCCGATTGCGTGTGCGCTTGCCGGGGGAGTCTCCCGTGATTAAAAGTGTCGTGCCGGTTTGGCCGACGGCGAACTGGCATGAGCGCGAAATATTCGATTTGTTTGGCATGCGCTTTGAAGGGCACCCCGATCTGCGGCGCATGCTCATGCCCGACGATTGGGAAGGCTACCCCCTTCGCAAGGACTATCCGGTGGAGGGTCCTCGCTGATTTTAGGGCGAGCGAATCCCTGCTATGACGACCGTTCAAACCGCTACGGGTCCCGCAAAGACGATGGTCCTCAACATGGGGCCGCAGCACCCATCGACGCATGGCGTGCTGCGCGTTTTGCTGGAGCTCGATGGCGAAACGGTGGTCAAGACTGACGTCGACATCGGCTATCTGCACACTGGAATTGAGAAGACCGCCGAAGCGCTCACCTATTCGCAGACGATTACGATTACCGACCGGATGGATTATCTTGCGCCACTGTCGAACAACCTGGCTTACTGCCTGGCGGTCGAAAAGCTCCTCGGGTTGGAAGTCCCCAAGCGCGCGCAATATATCCGCGTCCTGCTAACCGAACTGACGCGCATCGGGTCACATCTGGTTTGGCTGGGAACCCACGCGCTCGATCTTGGCGCGATGTCCGTGTTCCTGTACTGCTTCCGGGAGCGCGAAGACCTGCTCAACATCTTCGAAATGGTGAGCGGCCAGCGCATGATGACGAGTTACTTCCGTATTGGCGGGCTGGCGCTGGAACCGCCCACGGGTTGGATGGACCGCGTTGAGAAAGTCGTCCGAACATTTCCCTCCCGCTTCGATGAATACGAAGACCTGCTGACGAAGAACCGCATCTGGCTGGCTCGCACGCAGGGCGTGGGTTTGCTGACCGCGTCCGATGCGATCGCGCTGGGCGTTTCCGGGCCGTCTCTGCGCGGGTCGGGCGTGGATTACGACGTCCGTAAATATTTTCCGTACTCGAGTTATGACGAGTTTGATTTTCAGGTGCCCGTGCGCACCGAGGGCGACTGCTACGCGCGCTACTTGTGCCGCGTTGCGGAAATGCGAGAAAGCCTGAAAATCGTGCACCAGGCCATGGAAAAGACTCCTTCCGATGGCCCCATTAGGGCCGACGCGCCGGGCATCGTCGCCCCGCAGCGCGAAAAGATGAAGATCGAAATGGAAGCCCTGATTTACCACTTCAAGATTTACACCGAGGGGTTTGCGCCGCCCCCGGGCGAAGTCTACCAGCGCGTGGAATCGCCGCGTGGCGAGCTGGGATGCTTCCTCGCGAGCGACGGTTCGCCGAAACCGTACCGCATGCGAATCCGCGCGCCGTCATTCGTGAATCTCCAAGCCTTGAATAAGATGGTCGAGGGCCGCCTGATTGCCGACGTCATTGCGTCCATCGGCACGCTGGATATCGTGCTCGGGGAGATCGACCGCTGATGAATCTGCCGCCGCAACTGGAAGCGAAGTTTCAGTCGCTCGAAAACCGGTATCCGGTCCGGCGTTCGGCGCTCATTCCCATGCTGCTCTACGCGCAAGACCAGTACGGGCACGTCAGCGACGACGTAATCGGCGAAATTGCGGGCCGCCTGGGCTTGAATGCGCTGCAGGTCACCGAAACCATGGCGTACTACTCGATGCTGCGCCGCCAACGGGCGGGAAAATATCATGTGCAGGTCTGCACGAATGTCTCTTGCATGTTGCGCGGCGGGAATAAGCTCTTCGAATTTGTCCAGAAGAAACTCGAAGTCGGCCACAAGCAAACCACCGCCGACGGCGTTTTCTCGCTTGAGGAAGTCGAGTGCCTGGGCGCCTGCACTGGAGCGCCGGCGATGCAGGTGAATTACGATTTCTACGAAAACCTCACGACCGAACGCGCCACTCAGATTTTCGAGGCTCTCGAAATCGGACGAACGCCGGAGCCCTCGACACCCATTTCCGGTTCGGTGAAAAAACGCTATCCGGCTGAGGTCCCCGTAATCAGCCGGCTGTTTGGGGTGAAAGATTCACACAAGCTCGAAGTGTACGTTGCGCACGACGGTTACAAGGGCATGGAGCGCGCGCTCAAGGAGCTGACGCCGGATCAGGTGATCGACGAGATGAAGAAGTCGAACCTGCGCGGGCGCGGCGGCGCGGGTTTCCCGACGGGAATGAAGTGGAGCTTCGTGCCGAAGGAATCAGCCAAGCCAAAGTACATCCTCTGCAACGCGGATGAAAGCGAGCCGGGCACGTGCAAGGATCGCCCATTGATGGAAATGATGCCGCATCAATTAATTGAGGGAATCGTAATCGCCGGCCGCGCGGTGAGCTCGCACCAGGGATATATTTACATCCGCGGTGAGTATCGCTACGTCCTGGACATCATGGACGAAGCGCTTGCGGAAGCCTACAAGGCAGGCTACCTGGGCAAGAACATCCTCGGCAGCGGATTTGATTTCGATATGATCACGCACACCGGCGCGGGCGCCTACGAATGCGGAGAAGAATCTGCGCTGATGGAATCGCTCGAAGGCAAGCGCGGCTATCCGCGCATTCGCCCGCCGTTCCCGGCCATCGTCGGCCTCTACGGATCGCCGACGGTGATTAACAACGTCGAGACGCTTTCCGCGGCTCCAGAGATTCTGCGGCGCGGCGGAGAATGGTATGCGGGCCTTGGATCGCCCAAGAATGGCGGCACACGGTTGTTCTGCGTTTCGGGCCACGTCAACAAGCCAGGCATCTACGAATTGCCGATGGGCTTCCCGCTGCGTCAGATGATCGAGGACGTTGCCGGCGGCATGCTCAACGGCAGGAAATTGAAGGCTGTGATTCCCGGCGGCAGTTCGTGCCCGCTGCTGTCCGCGGAGGAAATTGACGTGGCGATGGATTACGACTCGCTCGCCAAGGCCGGCTCCATGCTTGGCTCCGGCGGTGTTGTAGTGATCGACGAGGACACCTGCATGGTCGATGTGGCGCGGCGCATTATGCATTTTTACGCGCACGAATCCTGCGGCTGGTGCATCCCCTGCCGTGAAGGCACGGGCTGGCTGCGCAAAATGCTCGACCGCTTCCATTCCGGTGGCGGGCGGGCCGAAGACATTCCCATGGTCGGCGAACTGGCAAAGAATATGCTTGGCAAAACGTTTTGCCCGCTCGGCGACGCCGCCGCCATGCCCACGATCAGTATCGTAAAAAAATGGGCGCACGAATTCGAACAGCACCTTTCGGGCAAGTGCCCCTATAAGCCGGCCAGCCTGCTGGCCATGGCGCGTTAAGGATCCAGGTCCAAAATGGCAGATTCGAAAGACATCACGCTGAAGATTGACGACCGGGAGGCAACGGTCCCGCCGGGTACGCTGGTAATCGAGGCGGCGCGCCGCATGGGGATCGAAGTGCCGTCGTTCTGCTACTTCCCTGGCCTGTCGCTGCAGGCGGCCTGTCGCATGTGCCTGGTCGAAGTTGAAAAAGCGCCCAAGCTGCAAACGGCATGCACGCTGGTGGCGATGCCGGGGATGGTTGTGCGCACCGGCACAGAGCAGGTTCATCAGGCGCGCAAGGCGATGCTCGAATTCCTGCTCGCCAATCACCCGCTGGACTGCCCGGTATGCGACAAGGGTGGCGAGTGCGAATTGCAGGACATGGTATTCGCCTACGGCGCCGATAAGAGCCGGTTCGCCGAAGAAAAACGCCACCAACCGGAACAGAAATGGTCCGAGGCCGTCTACTACGACGCGCCGCGCTGCATCCTGTGTTTCCGTTGCGTCCGCGTATGCGACGAGGGAATGGACGTGAAGGCGCTCGGCGTCGGCCAGCGCGGCTCGCAATCGGTGATCATCCCCAACGGGGAGGACCACCTCGACTGTGAAGAGTGCGGCATGTGCATCGATATTTGCCCGGTTGGCGCTCTTACCAGCGGCACGTATCGCTACAAGACGCGCCCCTGGGAGATGAAGTATGTCTCCACCGTGTGCACGCATTGCTCGAACGGCTGCAAAACGACGCTGAGCGTTCGCAACAACGAAATTTTGCGCGCCAACAACCGCGACCTCTCAGGCTTCAATCAGGATTTCCTGTGCGTCAAGGGCCGCTTCGGTTTCGATTTTACCAAGCATCCGGAGCGTCTGAAGCTGCCACTCGTGCGCCGCGATGGCAAACTCGTCCCCTCAAGCTGGGAAGACGCGATTGCGGAAGTTTCCCGGCGGCTCGCTGAAATTAGGAAAGCCTCTGGGGCGGACTCGATCGGATTCATCGGTTCGAACCGCACCACCAACGAAGAAAATTACATGCTGGGGCGCATCGCGCGCGCATCGATCGGCACGAATAATATCGACCATCACCGCACCGCCGATTACCCGAGCCTGATTGCAGCGCTGGGCGAAAAAGCCGCCGCAGCCGGCGCCACGATGACTCAGCTCTATGAAGCGGACGCGGTCCTGCTCGTCGGCGACGACCCGACTGGGCAAAACCCGCTGGTCGGCTGGCAGATTCGTTCGGCCATCCGGCATCGCGGCTCGCGCTTGTACGTCATCAACTCGAAATCGATCAAGCTGCGCCGCAAGGCCAAGGAATTCGTCGAAGTGCCGCAGGGCGGTGAAAGCACAGCCGTGCGCTGGCTGGCGGGAGGGGACGCGCAACTCGACGCCGCCGCTTTCGAAGGGCTTTCCGCGCTGAAGGCCGCTCTCGAAACGGAAAACAACGTTGTTATCGTCTTTGGGGTGGAGCTGACCGGTGCGGCGATACGCGATCTCGTAAAATTTGGCTCCTCCCTGGCCGGCCAGACGCGTTACATGGCGCTTGGGGATTACGCGAACTCGCGCGGGGCTTCCGATATGGGTTTGTTGCCGCACCTGCTTCCCGGATATGTCCCCGTCTCAGACGGGAGGACACGCGACAAGTTCGGCAAACTTTGGGGCGGTAAAATTCGGGACAAGCCCGGATTGGACGCGCGTGGAATGCTGGCGGCCGCAGCCAAGGGGCAATTGCGCGCGCTTTACGTTGTCGGCGCGAACCCAGTAAAGACCTTTGCAATCGACGCAAAAGAGCGGCTTGGCAAACTCGAACTGCTCGTCGTGCAGGATTTGTTCCTCACCGAAACCGCGATGCTCGCGGACATTGTTCTGCCCGCTGCTGCTGCGTACGAGAAGAACGGCACGATGACGAACACCGCCGGAGAAGTTCAACTTGTCCGCAAAGGCGGCGACGTGATGGGCACGCGTTCGGACTTCGATATTCTTCGCATCCTTTCGCACCAGCTTGCGAAGCACGGGCTCGGGCAAGCGATCCCCCTGCGCAATCCCGAAGCTGCCTTCGACGAAATCCGGAAGTCCGTGGCTGGATACGACGTCTCCCTGGAGACACTGCTTCTCGGCGAATCTGAACGAACGTTGCCGGTCTCAACGGCCAACGGCAACGCGAATTTTGACGTCCCGGCTGGCGCCATTTTTTCCGCGCACGATACGCTGTTCACCAGCGGCAGCCTCGGCCGTTATTGCACCACGATCCTCTCCCTTCCTGAAGCAGCCGCTGAGGTGGAAGTGGAGGCGCGCCCGTGAACGAGTTCGCCGCCCAACACCCGATCCTCGCCGTGGCGCTGCCGAAGATCGTAGTGTTGCTCTTCGTGCTGCTGACGTCGCTGGCGTACCTGACTTGGTTTGAACGCAAAGTCGTGGCGCACATTCAGGCGCGTTGGGGACCCTACCGCGTGGGGCCGCACGGGCTGCTGCAGCCGCTAGCGGACGGACTCAAATTCCTCTTCAAGGAAGACCCCACGCCGGCGGGCGCGGACAAATTCGCCTATTTTCTTGCGCCGTTTCTGGCGTTGTCGCTTGCGATCACATCGATTGCCGTGATCCCCTTTGGACAAAAAGAGT
>WNGI01006887.1_pt1 | contig 10369 bp, 6 predicted proteins | sample 5400621 | NCBI WGS metagenome assembly WNGI01 (sample SAMN13153374, study PRJNA577476) | soil metagenome | isolation source: 20 cm soil or saprolite under Garry oak tree replicate 1 | place: USA:California | collected 2016-06-15 | reverse complement strand
GGTCCCTACCAAACCGACTGCAAAAATCAGCACACCTAAAAATGTTTTCATGACAAAACCTCCATCACCCTGGGTTGAATGCGACGATCATACTCAGGCGCTCCCGGTTCATGCAATAGCCACGCTTATCGCTTGCGCAACTCGACGCGGACTTCACGCAAAAGCGAAAGATCGACGAGACGGTCGACAGGAACCTCGCCGGCAATGCCGGATTCCTGCTTGATCTTGTCGAGGATCGACTTTAGCACAGCATCTTCGATGTCGCCGTCCGAGTTGACGATTTGTCGGAGAGTTTTATAAGTATCGGCGGCGATCGTCGGCTGCAAAGCAAAATCCCGCTGCAAATAAGCGATCGCTTCTGATTCGTTTTTAACCAGCGCTTCCATACTCCGCAGCGTGGCGCGGATCATCACTTTGACGCGGTCGCGGTGATCGTGAATATACGGCACGCGCACCACCAAACCGCCCTGCAGGTCGCGCACGTCAAAGGTATTGCCAAAATCCGGATAGCCGGCCAAGGTTGCCATTGAAGTATATGGCGGCGTGACGATGGCGGCGTCCGCCGCTTTTCCTAGCAACGCCGTGTAACTGTTCGCCGTCGTATTGGTTGAGATATAAGCGACTTTTTCATTGCCCAGTCGCTTCATCACCGTGATCGCCGCGTAGTGCGCCAACGACCCGATGCCGCTGACCGCCACGTTGCGAATCCGCGCCGCCGTCATGCCAGGCTGACCGATGAGACTAAAACTCAAACGGGTCTGAATGAATGCGACGGTGCGAATCGGCACGCCTTTCATCGCCGCGCGGAACGACAAGCCGCCGGCTGCGGTATAATCGAGATCACCCGATACAAGAGCGGTAACGCCGAGCGGCGGGCGCATGACGATGATCTCCAGATCGACGCCTTCCTTGGCGAAGATTCCCTGTGCTTTGCCGAAATAGTACGGGACGAAGGTCAGCGCTTTGGCCGGCACGGTGAGCCGGACTTTCTCCAGCGGCTTCTGCTGCGCGTGCGCGCCCGGTGAAACGATCGAGAGCAAGACCGGCAGCACAAAAGCCTGGGTGAATATGTTCTTCACGAATTGCGTCCTTCGCATTGCGCGACGAGCAGGTTGGTCAAAAAACCTGTCGGAGTCCTTCGCCGCAGCTCAGGACGAACGGCGGGAATCATGCGAATTTTCCGTTCATGCTGAGGCGCTCGAAGCATTCCGAACTTCCACTAGCTTCTCTTGCTCGCAAGGGCTGCGCCGTATTTGTCTCTAACTTTCTTCTTAAGCGCTTCGCTCGCGCCTGACACCTTCGGAAACTCACTCATCCACTCGTACGGTTTGCACGCGTCGATGATGCCGCGCGACTGAAAGCCGCGCTCGCTCGGCGGGATGATCGGATCGATGGGATTGCTCCAGCAGCGCCGCAGAATGTCGATGTCTTTCGCCGGATCGGTGCGCGTGCACAGCGCCCAGAGAAGCTCGTTGCTGTCCCAAATATTGATATCTTCGTCGACCACGACGATGTAACGCGTGAGCAGCGCGGCGGCCCGGCATTGGGACGCGATCAGCGCCGCCTGGCGCGCATGTCCCGGATAGCGTTGTTTGATCGCCACGACGACCAACAGGCGCGTCTGGTAATAAGCGACGCTGCGGACGTCCGGCACGCCGGCCTTTTCGAGGTAATGCCAAATATAAGCGGCGCGAATCAGATTGTTCTCCGCGCCGGGCGCGGGTTTGAACGGCGGCGCGCCGGTGATGATCGGATCGTTGCGATACATGAGCCGCTTCACTTTGAGCATCGGCTCGGAGCGTAACCCGCCCGCATAGTAGCCGGTGAATTCGCCGAAAGGCCCCTCAGGAATTTCCGTTCCTGGGATCACTTCGCCCTCGATCGCGATCTCGGAGTAAGCCGGAATCGGCAGGCCGGTATGTTTGCCTCGAATCACTTCATAGGCCTCGCCGCGCACGCCGCCCGCGTAATCGTATTCGGACTGCCCCGCGGGAATTTCCATCTGGCCGAAGAACCAAAGCAGCGGATCGGGGCCGAAGCTAATCGCCACCGGAAACGGTTTGCCTTGGTCGAAATATTTTTGCCGGTGCATGTTGCCGTGATGTCCCGGCGACATATAGAGCGCCAAGGTATCGCGGTCGTGCACCATGACGCGATAACAGCCGAGATTGATCCAGCCTTCGTCCGGATCGCGGCTGATCGTGATATCGAGCGAGCCGATATAACGTCCGCCGTCGCCCTCGTGCCAATGGGGCGCCGGCAAAGACAACAGATCGATGTCTTTCCCTTCGAAGACATTTTCCAACAGCGGTCCGGAGCCGACGACTCGGGGAGGAATGAGCTCGGGATTGTCCAAGCGCTTTTTCCAGGCGTCGATGAATTGATCGCGGCTGTAATCGAGCGGTAGATGGTTGGTCAAACATTGGCGCTTGAGCGTCGGGTTATGAATGCCGGTGAGAACGCGCCGCCCCGCCGGATAATCTTTAATCTTATCGAAGAGCACCGCCGGCGGCGGCTCGGACTGCGCCGCCACTTCCGCCACGGCGCCGATCTCTTGATTCCAGTCGGCCCCTTCGACCACGCGCAGTTCGCCGAAGGAGTCCACGCCTTCCAACCAACCGCGCAAATCCCGATAGTGCATCAATCCCTCCTCACGCCGGGGCCGATATTAAACCGGACTGGTTCGTCGCACAACTTAGAAGCGCGCGCATTTCCTCGTTAGGTCAATTGTTGTATATTCCCTTTCCGCAGGTCGGAACATTACATTCATTTGACCGGAAAAGAAGGAGGAAAATTCCATGCTGTACCGTCATCTAACCGCTGCAGCCTTATTCATGATCGCCGCCTGGACTTTTTCTTGCGCAACCGCGCAAAACGGCTCACGAGAAACCAGCTTCGCGTCGGGCACCGGACCGATCGACAAACTCGTGCTGCCTGCGCCCTTTGACACCCCGTCGGCGCGCAACACATCGAAAGTGATCGGCTGGCCGAAAGGGAAAATGCCGACGCCGGCACCGGGATTCGAAGTGAGCTTGTTCGCCGAGAACTTCGACAATCCGCGCCAAGCGTATGTTTTGCCCAACGGCGATATCTTGGTGGTCGAGGCGACGCGCGAATGGCCTGGCCGCCCCGACCGGCCGGACAAGTCGGCGAATCGAATCACGCTTTTCAGGGATACTAACGGCGATGGCAAGCCGGATATCCGTGAAACCTTTCTCACCGGGCTCCATATGCCCCACGGCATGGCGGTTTTAGGCAATTGGTTTTACGTCGGCAACACCAACGGCGTCGTTCGCTATCCGTACAGAACTGGCCAAACCAAAATCGACGGCAAAGGCGAAAAGATTCTCGACCTGCCGGTCGACGGCCACTACACGCGCAATCTGCTCGCCGATCCGTCGGGTAAGAAACTGTATGTCGCCGTCGGCTCCGCATCCAACATCGATGAGGAAAACATCTGGGAAAAAGACCAGCGGCGCGCCGGCATTTTGGAGATCAATCCCGATGGCAGCGGCATGCGGATATTTGCCAATGGACTGCGCAATCCCGTCGGCATGGACTGGGAGCCGCAAACCAAAACCCTTTGGACCGTCGTCAACGAGCGCGATCTGCTCGGCGATGATCTCGTGCCCGATTATCTCACCAGCGTGAAAGAGGGCGCGTTTTACGGCTGGCCGTTTTCCTACTTCGGCCAGAACGAAGACCCGCGCAAAAAAGGGCAGCGACCGGACCTCGTCGCCAAAGCGATCAAGCCGGATTACGCACTCGGATCGCATACGGCGGCGCTGGGGCTCGCTTTTTATCAGGGCAAGTCATTTCCCGAGCGCTATCGTGGCGGCGCGTTTATCGGCATGCATGGATCCTGGAACCGTTCGAAAATGGTCGGCTTCAAAGTTGCCTTCGTGCCGTTTGCCAATGGCAAACCCGCTGGTCCGATCGAAGACATCTTGGCCGGCTTCATCGCCGACGAATCGAAGTTTGAAGCCTATGGCCGTCCCGTCGGAGTCACCGTCGCGCCGGATGGTTCTTTGTTAGTCGCAGACGATAGCGGCGGGAAAGTCTGGCGCGTCACCGCAAAGAAATAATAGTTCAAACTTCACCGCAAAGGGCGCATAAAACGCATAGAGAAAATCATGAAAATTTTTCGTCTTGTGTTTGCGGCCTTTGCGTTCTTTGCGGTTCATGCTCTTTCTCTCTCATCGTCATGGCTCTTCGCAGCCGAACCATCGCCCCCCCACGTGGTCGAGAGCGGTCCGGCGGAGCAGTTGGTTTTACCGCCGCCCAACGCGACCCGCGCGGTCGCGAATCCGTCCAGCGTGATTCCGTGGCCCAAAGGGAAAACGCCGATTGCGCCGGCCGGTTTTGACGTCAGTCTCTTTGCCGACGAGCTCGACAACCCGCGCATGATCTATGTTTTGCCCAACGGCGATGTCTTGGTCATGGAATCGCTGCCGCAACAATCCGAGAGTCGGATCGTGCTGCTGCGCGACGCGGCGAAAAGCGGCAAACCCACGTTGCGCCAACCTTTCTTGCGCCGGCTGCACATGGCTTTCGGCATGGCGCTGATCGGCAACCGTTTTTTCGTCGGCAACACCGACGCCATCGTGGTTTTCCCGTACCGTAGCGGGGAAACCCAAATCAAACGACGCGGCGAGAAAGTTCTCGACTTGCCGGCCGGCGGCCACTACACCCGAAATCTGCTCGCCGACTCCGACGGCAAGAAAATTTACGTCGCCGTCGGCTCTGCCACCAACGTCGACGAACAACGTGTCGATGAAAAGGAGCCGCGCCGCGCCGCGATTTTACAGATCAACGCCGACGGCAGCGCCATGCGCGTCTTCGCCAACGGCATGCGCAATCCCGTCGGCATGGATTGGCAACCGACGACGAATACGCTGTGGGCGGTCGTCAACGAGCGCGACATGCTCGGTGACGAGCTCGTGCCCGACTATCTCACCAGCGTGCGCGACGGCGCCTTCTACGGCTGGCCCTATTCGTACTTCGGCCAAAACGAAGATCCGCGCAAAAAAGGGCAGCGGCCGGATCTGGTCGCCAAAGCAATCAAACCGGATTACGCCCTCGGCTCCCACGTCGCGCCGCTGGGTCTCGCATTCTACCACGGCAAGTCTTTTCCGCAGCATTACCACGATGGCGCGTTTATCGGCATGCACGGTTCGTGGAATCGCTCCAATTTGGTCGGTTACAAAGTCGCCTTCGTGCCCTTTCAAAACGGTAAGCCGAGCGGCGCCCTCGAAGACTTTCTCACCGGATTTATCGCCAATCCGAAAACCAGCGAAGTTTACGGCCGCCCCGTAGGTGTGTCGGTATGGACGGACGGATCGTTACTCGTCGCCGACGACGCGGCCGGAAAGATTTGGCGTGTGAGCGTGAAGAAATGAAAAAAAGGGTCACCGCAAGAGGCGCAGAGTACGCAGAGTTTTTATGCTTCAAAACTCTCCCTCGGCGCTCTCGGCGGCTCTGTGGTGAGCCATCCGAGTCCGTGGTCTCCAAGTGCGCCGAGCCAACGCGCTTCAGTCTTTTTTTGCGCGCACGTCGGTGACACGGACTGAATCGCCGTCTTGCAAATCGTCCGGCGGCGCGATCAGCAGCCGATCCTTTTCGCTGAGGCCGTCGACGACTTCGACGCTGGTGCCGTAATCGCGGCCTAGCTGGACGGTTTGGAACCGCACTTTGTTTGCGCCGCTCACCGTGGCAACTCGCGGCTGGCCGGAGCGAAAGATCAGCGCGCTCGCGGGAACGATCAGCGGCGGATCGCTCCGCGTCAGCTGAAATTTGACGTCGGCGTACGTTCCCGGCCGCAATAACTCGCCCTCGTTTTTCATGCGCACTTCGGTCAACATGGTGCGCGACACCGGATCGAGAGCGCCCGCGAGATTGGCGACCTCCGCGATAAACGGCTTTTTGGGAAATTCCCGCACCGCCACCTCGGTCTTCAAACCCGGCGCAATCGACGCCACGTAAGCCTGGGGCACGTTGACAAAAATACGCAGGCTGTCGGTCTGCGCCATGCGAAACAGCGGCTGGGTATTGGTGCCGCTGCCGGCGCCGATGAGCGCGCCGTTATCGACATTGCGCACGGTGATGACGCCGGCAAACGGCGCGCGGACTTTTTGAAACGACTGCAGGTAAGTCAGCCGTTCCACGTTCGCCTTATTGGCCGTGACGTTCGCCTCCGCCGCCGCAACGTTGGCCTGCCCGGCGGCAACGTCGGCTTGGCCGGAATTGACCTGCACCTGGCGATCGTCGACATCTTGCTGCGCCACCAGATTACGATCCTTCATGGTGCGCCAGCGCGTGAGATTCGTGCGATTGTATTCGAGCTGGGTTTCGTTGTGCTGCAAGGTCGCGCGCGCTTGCTCCAACGCGGAGACCGCCTGCGCCAAAGCCGCCTTCGCTTGATAGAGTTGCTGAGTGATCTCGGGTGTATCGATCTCGGCCAAAACCTGATCGCTCTGAACGCGATCGCCGATATTGACCAGGCGCCGTCGGAGGTAGCCGTCGACGCGCGCATAAATGGCGGTTTCCTGGACCGCTTGAATACTTCCCGGCAATACCAGATCGGTTACCGCAGGCGCGCGTCTTGCCAACGCGACCGTCACCGGCGGCGCCATGGTTTCGGCGTCGCGCACCGTGGCGCGAAGCTGGCGCTCGCGCCAGAGACGAGGCGCAAAACCGATCACGGCGAGAATCACCATCACCACCACCGTCAAGACCACGAGGCGCTCGTTGCCGCGATCCCGTGCTCCGAGATAGCCGAGAATCTTTCGTCTTAGTCCCATACCAACCACGCTGCTTTCTAAGGGAGAGAACCGTCTAAATCCGGCGCATCCTCAAACGCTTCACCGTCAGCGCCGTCAACGGCAAATGGCGGCCGACGCCGCAGGAAACTATAGATGACCGGCACGACAAAAAGCGTCGCGAACGTCGCCACCGTCAAGCCGCCGATGACCGCGCGCGCCAACGGCGCGTTCTGCTCGCCGCCCTCGCCCAGCCCGAGTGCCATCGGCAGCATGCCGATGATCATGGCCAATGCGGTCATTAACACTGGTCGGAGCCGCGTGTAGCCGGCGCGGAGCGCTGCACTCACGGCATCATGTCCGGCGCGCCGTTGATCGTTGGCGAAAGTGACGAGCAAAATGCTATTGGCGGTGGCTACGCCGATGCTCATGATCGCGCCCATCAGAGAAGGCACGTTGATCGTCGTCTGGGTCAAAAACAGTGCCCACACGATGCCGGACAGAGCACCGGGCAATGCGGTGATGATGATGAACGGATCGAGCCAGGATTGAAAATTCACCACCATCAACGCGTAAACCAGCACGATGGCGAACAGCAGTCCGGTGGCGAGCCCGATAAAAGCGGAATTCATGCTTTCCACTTGACCGCGCATAATTATCGAGCTGCCGCGCGGCAGGTCCTTCTCGACGGCCGCCAAAACGCGCCGGATGTCGCGCGCTGCGCCGCCGAGGTCACGATCCTGCACGTTGGCGAAAACGTCGAAGACCGGCTGCACGTTGTAATGGTTCGCCACGGTGGTGGTCGAAGCGCGCTGCAAGTTCACTAGGTTCGCCAGTAACTGCTGCGTGTTGCCGCTCGCCGCGCCGATCGGCTCGCGCTCCAACGCGTCGATGGAATCGATCCGGTATTGAGGCGTCTGCACGGCAACCCGATAACTCACGCCGTTTTGCGCGTTGAGCCAAAAGTTCGGCGCTTGATCGCTGCTCGAAGCGAGCGACGCGAGCAGTGAATTCGCCACATCGCGCTGCGAGATGCCGAGCTGTGCCGCGCGAATCCGGTCAACGTTGATCTTTAGCGCCGGCGCGCTGATGACTTGATGCACGTGCACGTCGGTCATGCCGGGAACCCGATCGATCTGTTCCGCGATGCGCCGAGCGAGAGCGTAGTTGGCCGCGCGATTCTGTCCGACAAGCTGGATGTCGATGGGCGCCGGCAGACCGAAATTGAGAATCTGGCTGACGATATCCGCGGGTTGGAAAAAAAACGTGAGATCGGGATACTCCTCCGGAAGCTTGCGGCGCAACTCCCTGATGTAGTCGAAGGTGGACCGTCGCCGCTCCGGTTTGAGCGCAACCAAAATCTCGCCATCCGCGGGCCCGATCGTCGCCGAATCGCTGAACGCCAGATTCACGCCGCCCAAAGGCAACCCGATATTGTGCAACAGCAGATTGATCTCTTGCGGCGGGACGATGCGCCGGATGCTCGCCTCCACGGCGTTAAAAACCTGGTCGGTTTCTTCGAGCCGCGTGCCCGCGGGCGCTCTCACGTGGAGACGAAACTGCCCGGCATCCACGAGCGGAAAAAAATCTCGACCGGCAAACAGCACCACCAGCGCGGCGCTGGCAAACACGATGCCGAACTCGGCGAGCACCAGCCGGCGGTTTCGGAGCGCCCACTCGAGCGCCCCGCGATATCTTTCCCGCAGCCTTTCAAAGCGCCGATTGAACGCCTCGTGTATACGCCAAAAGATATCGTCCTCGGTCCGATGCTCGCCGCTCTCCGCGTAGCGCGCGACCTCGCTGGCCAGGAGATGTTGCACCATCGTCGGCACCAATGTGCGAGACAAGAAATACGACGCCAGCATCGCCAGGACGACCGCCAACGCCATCGGCATAAACAGAAATTGCACCGCGCCCGTGAGAAACACCACGGGCACGAACACGATGCAAATCGCCAAGGTAGAGACGAACGCCGGCACGGCGATCTGCTGCGCCCCGTCGAGGATCGCCGGAGTGATCGGCTTGCCCATGGCGAGGTTGCGATGAATATTTTCGATTTCCACCGTGGCGTCGTCGACCAATATGCCCACCGCCAGCGCCAAACCGCCGAGCGTCATGATGTTGATCGTATAGCCGAAGAACCAAAGGATGATCAGCGAGGTGAGAATCGACAGCGGAATCGAAGTCGCGACAATCACTGTGCTGCGCCAGCTGCCGAGAAAGATCAAAATCATCAGCGCGGTCAGGCCGGCGGCGATCAGCGCCTCGCGTACGACGCCGTCGATGGCGGCTTTGACGAAGATCGACTGATCGAACAATGTGTTAATCTCTAGCTCTCTGGGCAGCGTCGCTTGGATCTTCGGCAAGATCTCCTTCACCCGTCGCACCACGTCGATGGTCGAAGCGCCGCCGCTCTTGAGCACGGTGAGCAGACTGGCGCGCCGATTGGCAGCGCTGACGATATTGGCTTGCACCGAGAAGCCATCGCGCACTTGAGCGACGTCGCGGATAAAAACCACGGCGCCGTTGACGGCGCGGATCGGCAAGGTGTTCAGACCATCCACCGTATCGGGGCTACTGTTCAATTGAACGCTGTACTCGCGTGTGCCGATTTTCGCCGTGCCGCTCGGCAAGATCAGGTTCTGCGCGTTGATCGCGTTGACCACGTCGATGGCCGACAAGCCATAGCCGCTGAGCGCCTTCGGATTAAGATCGACCATGATCTGGCGCGCCTTGCCGCCGTACGGCAAAGACACTGCGGCGCCTTGAACCGTGGCAAGCTGGGTGCGCACAAAGTTATTGGCGTAATCGAAGAGCTGCTCCTCCGGCAGCGTTTTGCTCGTGATCGAAAGCTGGAGAATCGGCACGCTCGACGCGCTGTAGCGGATAATCAGCGGCGGAGTGAATCCGGGGGGCAACGTGCGCAGCAACGACTGCGAGATCGAGGTGATTTGCGCCACCGCCATCTCGACCTTGGCGTTGGGGTGAAAAAAAACCTTGATGACGCCAACGCCGTACATGGATTGCGACTCCATGTGCTCGATGTCGTTGACCGTGGTGGTAAACGCCCGCTCGGTCACTGTTATCACCCTTTTTTCCATGTCGTCCGGGGCGATACCGGTGAATGACCAGATGACGGTGACGACGGGAATATCGACGTTGGGAAAAATGTCGGTCGGCATGCGCAGCACAGTGACGACGCCCAACACGACAAGTAACAGAGCGACGACGACAAAGGTGTAGGGACGCCGCAGCGCCAGACGAACAATCCACATTTCGCTTTACCGTGATGCTAGCGGCAACGCAGAAACACCGGTGCGCATCCGAACAAGTGCAGCAGAGCCGCATGGAGGGCGGCAAAATTTTTCATACGGTTCACTATACATGACCCCGCATCGCGCTCAAGAATGACTGGAGTCTGCCCGCCACGGATCAGGACTGGAGGCGAGCGATTGGCCGGCCAATCGCATTTTACTGCGACTTTAGTGGCGATTATGTTGGTATTGACACTAGGCCAATTATGTGTTACTTTGCGAGTATGAAAACAATAGATGCTTTTGACAAGCAGTTTCCAACCGAAGAGTCATGCAAACAGTTCTTAGTCGAAATGC
>WNGI01006886.1_pt1 | contig 10370 bp, 10 predicted proteins | sample 5400621 | NCBI WGS metagenome assembly WNGI01 (sample SAMN13153374, study PRJNA577476) | soil metagenome | isolation source: 20 cm soil or saprolite under Garry oak tree replicate 1 | place: USA:California | collected 2016-06-15 | reverse complement strand
AAGACTTCGTTGAGCACCTGCGCCAGGCCGGCGTACACGGCCGAAAAACCGCAGAAGATTCCTTCGTAGCCGGTGAAGTGCCTGAAATCGGGTCCCGCATTCACGAAATCGCCGATCGCCAGAAGAAAAAACAGAATGGTGAGCGAACCGAAAACCACCTGCCCTGCGACGTGCATTCGCAACGTGCCAACAAACATGACAGCGGTGAACAAACCCCACATCGCGAGATAAGCAGCCATGGCAGTGTCATTGGAAGGCGTCGCCCATCCCAACTTCGCCAGGATAATGAGCGTCACCAGAGAGAGCCAGAACAAGCCGTATGAAAGAAAGGCAGTTGTAGCAAACGTGTTCCCTTTCCGCCACTCCATGACCCCGGCGACAATTTGCGCGGCGCCACCATAACAAATTCCCATCGCCAAAATCATGCTGTTTAGTTCGTAGAACCCGGCGTTGTGGAGATTGAGCAATACGGTAGTCATGCCAAAGCCAAGCAGCCCAAGCGGCGCCGGATTGCCTGTCGTATCTCTGAGTTGAGTAACGGATTCATTCATGGCGCAGCCAGTCTGCCGAAAGAAAGATCGATAAGGCAACAACAATATCGGAAGCCAATAATTTAGCTTGTCGGCGCGGCAGCGCTGAAATTATCGTGCGAGTTTCGCATATGATTCGGCGCGATTATCTCATCATCGGTGGCGGCATTGCTGGAGCGAGTGCGTGCGAAGGAATTCGCAAATATGACAAGCGCGGCTCCGTTACACTGGTTGGCGCTGAGGTATTTCCGCCTTACAAACGCTGGATACTCTCGAAGAGCTTTTTGCGCGAAAAGGAGCCCAACCTGAAAAAACTGCAGGAACCCGAGGAGCGATGGTTTCAAACTAGTAAGATCGAAACCCGCTTTGCTACTGTGGTAACACAGTTCAACATCGAGCGGCGTCTGGCCGTGCTTGCCAATGGCGAAACCATTGAATTCAACAAAGCATGCCTGGCGATGGGCAGCCGCCCGGTGCGCCCACCGGTAGCCGGAGTCAATCTCGGCAACGTCATTTACCTGCGAACCGTCCGCGACGCACTCGCTTTAAAAGAGATGGCGGGTGTCGAGCGAGGCATCATGGTCGTGGGTGGCGGGTTACTTGCATGCGAGGCGGCATCGAGCCTGCGGATGATGAAACTGAAGGTCGGTCTGATGCATCGTGATCCGTATTTGTTGAACCGCTATCTAGATCCTGAAACCGGGGCGTGGCTCACCGATTACTTTGCAAAACATGGTGTGGTCTTGTCGATGGGCGAAAGTCTCAATGGCTTTGAAGGCAAAACCGTTCTGCGCAACATCCAGACAAAAAGCGGCAACCGATTCCCGGTCGGCCTCGCTGTGGTCGCCTGCGGCGCAGAACCGAATCTCGATCTTGTCCGGAACACGCCATTAGCGGGGCCCCATGGCTCGCCAGTCACCGATTATCTCGAGACAGAAGAAAAAGGAATTTATGCCGTAGGCGACCTGGCATTTTATCCAGATCGAGTCATGGGCGGTGTGCGGCGTCAGACACATTGGGAAAACGCCCGTAGTCAGGGCTTGGTAGCGGGCTCGAACATGACAGGTAAGAAGCGGATCCGGTACGAGCAAGTCCCCTCCTTTTGGACAGAGATGTTCGATTTACGGATGGATTTCGTCGGGGATTTCAGTGTGCTGCCGACTCGTGTCGACCTTCACGGCGCCTACACGAAGAAAAGGTTTACCGCCCGCTATTATCAAGGCGACAGACTCAGGGCCATTCTGCTTTGCCAGCAAGCGCAACGTGACGTGGACGCTGCGAAGACGCAGTTGCGTCAAGCCCTCGGGAAATAACAGCAATGCAAAGACGTATCGCACTCCGCAGAACTTCGTTCGAAATTACCACAGACGCTGTTCCTTTTCGTGGGAGCTTTGGAGTGCGTACTGCCTGCCCGCCGGTGTGTGGGCGTCCTCGCGTCGCTTTCGCGACTGCGGTTGGTCCGAGTGCCGAAAGATCCCACAGTTAATAAATATCGGCTGGAATTTCAAATGCCGAATTGCTCACTCGCGCCAGCTTCCAATCCCATGGCTTTCCTGAGAGACGATGCCACTCCAGCTTGAAAGGCGTCGGCAGTTTATTGAGGCGTTCATCGAGCACTTCCATAACGCCATCGTCGCTGCTATAGAGCGTGATTTTGCCGATCCAGATCGCGCGCCGCGTTTCAACCTGCACGGCAGGGTTTAGTGCAATGATTCTGCATCCGCGCACCCATCGAAAACCTTCCCGCATGCGTTCCAGAACCCGCGCTCGATCGTCACCCCACTGATCCTGATAATCGTTGCCAATAAAATCTGCGACGGCTTCCCAGTTTCTGTGCTCGATCGCGTGAAAAAAATTTTCTGTGTGTCGCTGGACTTGACGCTCAGGCCGCCAGAGCCAGATGAGATACAGTCCAATACAGACGGCCAAGGCCAACCCGCCATAGAATCCTCCACGAAACGAAATCGTCACAGCCGCGGCCTTTTTTCCCGAGGAGCCTGGCCACTTGGCCGGCTGGATCAGCTACGGTTTCTTGAAGGATGGCTCGGCCGGTTCCTTTACCGACTGGTCTCGCTCCCAGCCTTCATTCTCCAGCGTGATGTGCTCGATCGCGATCGCATTGGCATTGGCGTCGAGATCGGGCAGGATTTCACATTCTGAAACCCAATAGTGGTAAATCTTGTAGGCAAGAACCAGTTGTCCGGCCTCATTATAGAGTTCCACAACGATATCTTTCCGGAAATCTTTCAGGGAAACTTCCGCTCCGAGGCTGCCACCTAGGCTCCAGACTTTGTTGGCCCAATTCTCGAATTCCTGGTCGTGGGTAACACCGCGCTCAAGGGTGATCGGTGCGAATTCGGTGAGGCCCGGAGATTTACGGCTCGTGCTGGGATCCCCTCCTTCGCGATGATGAATCACTTCGGTGGTGCGTCGCAGCCCGCTTATTTTGCTAATTCCAGCAACGTATCGGCCATCCCATTTGATGCGAAACTTAAAATTTTTGTAGGGATCAAAACGCTTCGGATTAACTGTGAATTCAGCCATACTCAGTGAGGTCCTTGAGCGCCAATAAACCGGCGCGTAAGCGGCCTGATACAAAAACGAGGCGTCCCTGTCAACTTTGCAGCAGCTCTGCACCCTGGCGACGGCTCAACTCGCGTCGCGCGCGTACCAATCCACCTTGCGCGTCACGTACATCACGATTGCCAACACGATAAAGAGCGCGATTGCGCCCATGAGCAGCGCGTAATCCTGCTGCCGTAACGTGATATAAAGAAATGTGTAAATGCCCGTCAGTCCTGCGCCGATCATTAACGTGCGCACACCGCCGCCAAGGAAAAAGCGGCAATACCATGTAATCAACACCGTCGATGCCACCGCCGCGATCAGATACGCCCAACTGAATCCGATAAATTCCGAGATCGACAGCAGCAGCAGATAAAACAAACAAAGCGCTGCGCCGACCATCAGATATTGAAACGGATGAATCTTTTGCCGCGCAGTGACTTCAAAGAGAAAAAACGCTGTGAAAACAAGCACGAGAAAGAGCACGCCGTACTTGATCGAGCGCTCAACGTAACGATACGCATCCAGGATCGATAAGAACTGCGCTCCGAAGAGTGAATTTGAAACAGATTGCGTCGTGAATCGTTCGTTGCCCGTACGGCTCGTCCACGATTGCGGATAATCGCGTCCGTAATACGAAACCTTCCACGTGGCATCGAATCCGTCGGGACGCAACGATCGGTCTGCCGGGAGAAATGCCCCGCGAAATCCCGGGTCGGGCCAATTTGATTTCAGCGTCGCTTCATTTTGGACGCCGAATGGCGCAAAGAAAATCCCTTCGCTGCCGTTGAAATCCAGCGGAATCGAAAACTGAATCTCGGCTGCAATTGGCTGCTCGCTGCCGAGCGATGCCGTCGCGCCTGTCGTGTAACCCGGAAGCTGCGAACCGGGTAGCATCGGATGCTTGGTGCCGCCCCAATCGAGTAGAATCGCCTCACGAGTGCCGCGCAAATCGTTAATCGCGATGGTGACGAACGCGTCTTTCCATTGCACGTCCTTCAGGTCGATCTTGAGCGGACCGAAATCAGGCGGCACAAACTTGCCGGACAGAGTCGTCTGTGCACGATAGACCACCGCATTGTAAATCCCACGGTGCAACATCTGTGTTTGCACATTGCCTGAGACATTGAGCGTTTCGGGCAGAAAATACGCGTTCCCTGTGGCGGTCTCCTCCACTTCACGCCGCTCCATCTTCCCGTCAGCAGCTGGAACTTCCTTCACCGCCTTGAACTTGTATTGGTAGGGAATCCCAAGCACTGGCCCGATCAGGTTTTGTTCCCTGCCCCATGACGAAGTGATATCCGCTACGGCCTCATTGCGCCGCCGCAATCGCTCGCTTAATACTCCGGTAATCATCGCCAGCAGAATCAGCAACACCAGAACGAGCGCGCCGACTCCAAGCAATTTGATGATGGTGCTATGCCGCCGCCCAAACGACGGCTGAGATTTTGGCAATGGTGGCGGCGCTTGAACTTCAGGCATGCCGCGATGTTGAACAATCCAAACCGGTTAGGCAATAGCCTTGATATCAATTTCTGCGTCTTCACCAAGCACGCCAGACATCTCCCTGATGAGAGCCTTGATAGCGCAACTGTGTCCGCTGTAGCCACGGCCCTGTGGGCCGTCGCTCGCCGGTTGAGAGGAGCAGCCCAGGGGCGAACCGGCCATAGGCCGGTGGCTACAAATTAGCGAAATAACTTTAGGCTCAGCTCCGCCGCTGCCTGCGAATTCGCGCGGCCTCGCACATGAAATGCGGATTCCGGATAATCGTCGTCAATTTCTGTTCGGTTGAATCGCTTCGCTCGAACAACGACAAACAATCAATCAAGCGCCTGCCACGCCAGTTAACAAGTTCCTGAGTGATGCAATGCAGACCGTGTCGTGCGCACAATGCGCGAAATAGATCGGCGGTCATCCGCGGATTTCGGTGATGCGCCCAATCGAGAATCTTCGCCTTGATCAATGGCTTCGCGATCAATTCCGGGAGCCGTTCGCGGGGCGAATTCACGTATTCGCCAAAATTGGAATGATGAATGAAACCTTTGCCGCCGATTTTCAATTTCGTTCCGAGTTCGCGCAGGTACGCTTCCACCACGTCGCGGTTGGTATGCACGAAAGAATCGAAACTGAAAACGAAATCGACGGAAGCACCGGGAATCATCGACAACGAGCGCCCATCATTGAGGTAACACTGCACGCGCGACTCAGCGGCGAAACGCTCGCGACACGCTTGGATGCATTCATTCGAGCGATCAACGGCCCACAGCTGCTGACAATAATCTTTGAGATAGTGCGTCCATCGCCCGAACCCGGGGGCAATTTCCAAAATCGTGCTGGTTGGCAAGAAATCGCGAATGCGCGGAAAAATTGTGCCGGTCCATTGCGCAGCAGAACTGCCCCAAGGCTCAGACCATTCCTCGCCTGCCTCTTTCCAATCGTACTTCATAGAATGGCTCGTACTATATTCAGTACACACCCACAGAACATCTTGGCATTGCCCCAAAGGTGTAGCCAAAACTGTAGGGGGAACAGCTCCGACTGGAGAGCACAGTCTAGTTTCGGATGCGAATCGCCCTTCCGGCTTGCCGTGGATCAGATTCGACGGTACAACAATCCGAGAGGGAAATCGCGTAATCAGTGTCCAGGCTTCCCAGCCAAACACCGAAGAAGTCAGATCAGAAATGATTTCTTTTGAAGAACATCTGGAGCTTTGCAGATACTTATGATCGCAAGCGGCACGCTTGCAAGGAAGCACAAATACACCAAATCAAAAAGTAACTATAGAACAGGGGGGCGGGATGGCTGTAAGTGTCGGCTTTTTGTCCTAGCATTACTCCTGGATAAGATTGCACAAAATTCGAAACGGAATCACAATTGAGCCATGAAAACAGAAAGTACATTCAGTCGTCTGTGCGGCCGGCCGGTTCGATGGGTAAGTGTTGTCCTCGCACTGGCATTTTGTGCGTCGGCGCTTGCTGGCCCGAACAAAACGGTTGTGCTCCCGCCATCACAGCAGGTAGCCGCAAGGAGCGTCAAGAAAGTGTGCTACGTGGTGACCGGAAGCTCCGCCATTCCGCAGCCTTGCGACCGGCTCAGTGCGATTCCGACCACCGCCAATGCCATGCTGATCCTCGGTCACGCGACAACGAGATAAGTCTCGTAAGGATTAAATTTGGCGAAAATCATGCTGTCAGGGTGAAACCGTCAGTTTTTTGTTTTCATTCTCCAAGTCATTAGTCCGGGCAGCTGCGCGCCTGTTTTTTTCGATCGGATGCTTCTCGGCTTTGCACAGCAATTTCTAGCATTTGCTGGAGAGCTACGAAGTAGAGTTGAGCGAGCGTACCTAATATCTAATCCTGCAGATTTGATTTCTTTGAAAGACTGCAACACAAAGACGTACGCGGCGACTTGTTTTGTTTGCCGCCATGGACATTTATAAGGGGTTACCGCCGGATTAACTGAGTTCAAGCTACTTGGTTTGAAAGGCACCAACGGGGCAGTGCACGTTATCGTGACTCGTATTGTCGGTTCTATGTCCTACTCGCGATACTCCAAACCTGCATATTCTTGGTGTGATAACCAATGCTCGGAAAGCGGATTGGATTTCTTGGGTTTGACGGCGTAACTGGTGCGTATCTTGTCGCTCCAGGGGACATCTTTGCAGCTGCAACCCTCGATAGCGGATACGGGAACCGCATTCCGTGTTATCAGACTTACACAATTGGTTTAACTTCCGACATGTTTCGAGCCGAGTCAGGAATGATTTTCAGACCGGACGAAACGTTCCAAACAGTGCCTGAGCTCGACACCATCATCGTGCCAGGTGGTAAAGGATTACGCCAGTCCCAAACCAGCAATGAGATTTCGGATTGGCTTCTGACACGGGCAAATCGGATGCGGCGTATCGCAGCTATCTCGACAGGCATCTATGGCCTGGCTCCGACAGGACTATTGGATGGGCGTGAAGTCACCACTCACTGGCGATTCTCCAGTGACGTCGCCCGCCGTTTCCCAAAGCTGCGTGTTGATCACAAAAGGGCGCTTGTGAAAGATGGACCCTTTTATACTTCTAACAGTCTAAGCGCGGCTATCGATCTTTCGCTGACTTTAATCGAAGAAGATTATGGACGGCATGTCGCGCTCGCAGCCGCGCAAGAGTTAGGAATACCTCTCATTCATCGAAACGGCCAGGAGACGCTCTCGAGGCCGTTGATTTTCGACAGTCAACCAACTGATCGATTCGCAGAACTCGTCCCGTGGATTATGCGAAATCTGAATGAAGATCTTTCGGTTAACAACCTGGCGCGAAGAGCGTGCATGTCCCCCAGTCACTTTAGTCGTGCCTTCAAAAGTATAATTGGCAGCACGCCGGCTGAGTTTGTGGAAACGCTGCGCATGAATGAGGCGAAGCGTCGCCTTTCTGTTCCGAAGCGAACTCTCGACACCATCGCGGCCTCTGTTGGTTTTTCAGATGCACAAACATTCCGACGCGCATTCGAACGGAGATTTGGAGCAAAGCCGCGCAGCTACCTGAAGAACTTCAATGCGAGTTCGATGCGGGCTTCTTCTGACCGAGAAGCGGCCTGATCACCGGGCGCACGAGAAGCACTAACGATCTCAACTCAAGATTAGATTCCCCTTGTCTTGAGTGCGGATGCGAGCTTGACGAGGCCCTCTCGGATCTGCGCCGGGGTCCAGGCCGCAAAACCGAAAACAAACGCTGGCTTGAGCTTCGCCTGGATGCAATAAAATGATAGCGGTGATGGTTTGATCCCGATCTCGGTGCGGACATGCGCGACCCTTGCGAAATCTGCTTCGCGACGAAGCCAGGCAACGAAATTTAGTCCGGCTTCCGGGATCTGAAGAATGAAGTGCTCATTAAGCAATTTGTTGAATTCTTTGATGAAGAACTCTCTCCGCTCGGCATACAGTTTTCGCATCCGTTTGACATGGCTGAGGAAAAATCCCTCCGTTATGAATCGAGCGAGGGTTGCCTGGTCAATCGCGGGGGAGTGTTGATCCATCACGCTCCGGATCTTGGCCATCGAATCTATCAACGGCTCTGGCACAAGGAGATAGCCCAAACGCAGGGAGGGATAGAGGATCTTACTCATCGTCCCCGCGTAGATCACTCGACCTGAGTGGTCGAGCCCCTGCAAACATGGAAGCGGGGGACCGGTAAAGCGGAACTCAGAGTTGTAATCGTCTTCGAAGACAACAGCGTCGTTGTCGCGCGCAAAATCGATCAGAGCTGTCCTTCGCCGGAAAGTCATCGTGACCCCGAGCGGAAATTGATGCGAAGGCGTCGTGTAAATGATTCTCGGCAACGGTTGTTTGGACGACCGCGCGATCACAATTCCTTCCGGGTCGATGGGTCTTGGAACCACTGCTGCGCCCGCGAAAACCAAAGCCCTTCGGACCATGTGAAAGCCTGGATCTTCGACCCATGCGGCTTCACCCGGATTGAGCAAGGTCATTGCGCTCATCAGAATCGCCTGTTGCATTCCCGCCACGATTATGACCTGGTCGGGGTGACAGTGCGCTCCTCTAAAATCGCACAAGTAAGCTGCGATTGCCTTGCGAAGGTCGGCGTCGCCGCGGTTAGACGCATACCGCAATAAGGCGGCTCCCTTCTTGGCGAGAACCTGTGCTCTAAGGCCTTCCCAAATTGCTATTGGAAATTCATCGACTGCCGGATGCCCGGAAATCAACGAGACGCCCGCTGCGGCTTCGGATATCCCGAGATCAAACTGTTTTCCAATACGCTTATCCGGAATGTTCCTGACGCGCTCAGAAATGCTAGGCTGGCGCCGTATTTGGCGCCCGGCTCCGGGCTTTCGTACGCTCAAAAAAGTTTCGGGAAGAGCGCCTGCAACGAATGTCCCCGATCCGATTCTGGATCGCAGATACCCTTCAGCATGAAGTTTCGAGAAAGCGAGCCTTACGGTGGGCCTTGAAATTCCCAGGTCAGCCGCGAGCTCTCGGGAGGAAGGAAGTCGAGAAAAGTTGCCGCTAAAGTTTCCCGATACCAATTCATCACGAATTTGGCGGTAGAGTTGTTGGTAGAGCGGTTCGCGAGCAGTCCGATCGAGCCGAATCATTTCGAATGCCATGACCGAACGGCGACGCCGTTTCTTGCCGAGCGATCCGTTCATTAGTCTTAAATTGGCTAGGCTAGTATGCACGTTCCTATTCCTATCTTAACTCTTGCCGACCCATTTCTTCATCGATCGTACTTAACTCCCGCGGCGTTTCACGGCAAATCGCAAACTGGCCAGCACGTTCTGCTCCAAGTGGGCATTGCCACTTTAGCACAGGAACAGAAGGGTTGCTGGAATGATGTACCAGCGTCCGTTGTTCTGTTGGGCGGCTTTCATCCTTGGCGTCGCATTGTGTTCACAGTCGTTTGCGCAAAGAACGGAAAAGAAACCTGCGCAGTCAAACGTAGCCTATTTCGCGGGGGGTTGTTTCTGGTGCACGCAAGAAATTTTTGAACAGGCGCCGGGCGTGACCTCGGTCGTGTCGGGTTATATGAACAATGCGGAGACGGTCCAGATTGGGTTTGATCCGAACAAGACCAACTACGACAAACTCCTTACCGTATTCTGGCACGCTCACGACCCAACTGAAGTCAATCGCCAGGGCCCGGATATTGGGCCGCATTATCGCTCCGTCATTTTTTACGCGGATGACCAGCAGCGCCAAGCAGCTGAGAAATCCAAGGCTCAACTAGGAAAATCCGGGGCGTACTCGAAACCGATTGCCACTGAAATTACGCGCGCGGGGTCTTTTCACGCCGCACCTGAGTATCATCAGAACTTTTGCCGCAAGAACCCGAACAATCCTTACGTTCGGCAATGGGTCGCGCCAAAACTCAAAAAACTCGGGCTAAAGGGGCCGTGAACGGTCGCCGCATGGTGTATCGCCTCAAGTTGCATAAGGGAGCTATCGTTACGGCTTTGTGGCTCCTTTACCTCTGTTGCATAGCAGCCCCCAAAGCTTTCGGGGATGATGCGGAAGCCGCGCGAATTCGAGCGCGAGTCAAGGCGCTTCCAATGACTGAAAAGGTGAGGCTGACCAATGATCAGTGGCGAAGGATTCTAACACCAGCACAATTCTTCGTCTTGCGCGAAGCCGGAACTGAACCGCCATTCAAGAACGAATATTGGAACAATCACGAGAAAGGGATCTATGTCTGCGCTGCGTGCGGAAATGAACTTTTCAGCTCCGACGCGAAGTTCGAATCCGACACGGGCTGGCCTAGCTTCTATCAGC
>WNGI01006885.1_pt1 | contig 10370 bp, 10 predicted proteins | sample 5400621 | NCBI WGS metagenome assembly WNGI01 (sample SAMN13153374, study PRJNA577476) | soil metagenome | isolation source: 20 cm soil or saprolite under Garry oak tree replicate 1 | place: USA:California | collected 2016-06-15 | reverse complement strand
GAAATAACGTCGGACTTGGCATGGGGACTCCGGAAGAAAGCGTGTACAATGCGCCGCAAGTCTAGTATGGGTTTAGGAGAGTTCTGCCGTGGCTGACCAAGATGGCCTTCAGAGCCAGGATGAGCGGCGAGCCTACGATCGCTCGCGGCTTATTGTGGATGTGTTTTTTGACGGCAAGAATGCGACGGGCGTGGCCAGCACGAAAGACATTAGCGTCGGGGGGTTCTACATGAACACACAGACGGAACTACCCGAGGGCTCGTTGCTGCTGGTGCGTGTCCCCTTCGGTGAAAACAATCAGGTTGTTTGCAACGCGGAAGTTGTTTACAGCAATCCCGGGCATGGCGTAGGCGTCAGGTTTCAGGGCCTCTCGGCAGAAGCTCGCGCGCTTTTAGAACGCGAATTGGAGAATGGTTAAGGCAGCACCAGACGCAGGAGTCCTGCGTTGGCCCAATCTTCCTCCGGACATCCGCGAGTTGCTGACAGGTAAGCTCACGGGCCTCTGGGGAGCAACCAACGATGCCGCCGCCTTCAATTCAATGTCCGCGGATAAACAGCAAGCATTGCTTCTGCTCCTCGACCGCATGCACGCGAAACAGCTTTGGTTCCTCGTCAAACAAATAACGAATGTCTATGGCGAGGGAGGTGTCGGCATCGGCTTCCGCGCCTGGCCAATGATTGAGTCGTCACTATCACGGCGCAGAGACTTCACCAGGGCTTTCGCAAATCATAAGGACACGGACGGTGGATTCTATGAGAAAGGAAGAGGTGACGCGGTTCTGCACTTTCTCTTCAAAAACGATAATCCGCGCCAGTGGTATGTCCATTTCGATCGCTACAGTCCGATTCATTCGCTCAGCAGTGCAGTGAAACATCTGCGTCACGAGTTTCTTGGAGGTCTGAAACCTGATTGGCGAATGATCGCAAAATGCTTGAATCCTTGAGTGCGGAAAGGCAATATATACTGACGAAGTGACCTCTGTTGGCAGGCTACAGTTTCCCGCTCGGACAAACCAAGGAATGACAAATGTTTGATCAATTCACCCTGGGCATCGAAGAAGAGTTTCAGATAGTAGATCCTGAATCGCGCGAACTGCGGTCTCACGTCGCGGAGATACTAGAAGAAGGCAAGATGCTGCTTGGCGAGCAGATTAAGCCTGAAATGATTCAGTCGATGGTCGAAGTAGGTACCGGAGTTTGCCGTAATATTCAGGAAGCGCGGACTGACATAACCCGGTTGCGCAGCATTATTTCCGGCCTGGCAAACAAGAGTGGGCTGGCCATAGTCGCCGCCTCTACGCATCCGATCTCCCGCTGGCAGGATCAAAAAATATTTGACGACGAGCGTTACGAGCTCCTGGTGCAAGAGCTCCAAACGGTGGCGCGCTCCCTATTGATTTTCGGGCTTCACGTTCACGTTGGCATGGCGGATCGCGAACGGGCAATTCATATCATGAATGCCGCTCGGTATTTTCTGCCACACGTATTGGCACTTTCGACCTCGTCGCCTTTTTGGATGGGCCACAACACTGGGCTAAAGTCGTACCGTACAGAAATCTTCAAGCAGTTTCCGCGCACAGACATCCCTGACCATTTCGATTCGTACAGTAGTTTTCAGCGCTATGTAGAGTTGCTTGTGAAGACGGGTTGTATCAATGATGGCAAAAAAATCTGGTGGGATATTCGTCCTCATCCATTTTTCCCAACGCTCGAGTTTCGCATCTGTGATATTCCCACGCGTGTCGACGATACAATTGCAATCGCCGCGCTATTCCAGGCGATAGTCGCGAAACTTAATAAACTGATCGACAAGAACCTCGGGTTCCGGCTCTACCGCCGCATGTTGATCCAGGAAAATAAATGGCGGGCGGTAAGATGGGGTCTCGATGGCAAGATGATCGATTTCGGAAAGCAGAAGGAAGTGCCAGTAAGGGATCTGATTCTGGAGTTGTTGGAGTTTATCGACGATGTGGTTGACGAGCTCGACTCGAGGAAAGAGATTGAACACATCCACACCATTCTCCAGCGTGGTACCTCTGCTGAACGGCAGCTTCAGGTCTATCAGGAAACGAATGATCTGAAGGCCGTTGTCGACCATCTTATCGAGATGACCATGGAGAACGTGCCACAGACTGTTGAGGTGGGTGTTCCTCTGCCGTTTAAGACGGCTTCAACGATCTCAAAGTAGTTCTAGTTCCATTCACAAGCGGCTGCATTGACTCGACCTTCCTGCCATTGTCTTTGGGTCGCAGGTAATACTGCCAGAGCATTCGGGCCGCGACGGCCCGGTAGGGACGCCAACTTTCTGCAAGCTCTTCGAGTTTTTCCGGACCCGGTTTAACTGCCAGCCCTTTCAGATCCCTGACGGCAACAGCGAGCGCAAGGTCGCCAGCCGGCCACGCATCGGCGCGGCGCATGGCCATCAACAAGTAAACGTCGGCGCTCCATGAACCGATTCCCTTGACCCTCATTAATGCCAGCTTCGCATCTGCGTCGTTCATCCTGATTAGGCCATCCAATCTTAAGTCGCCACCGGCAAGGGTCGAGGATAAATGAAGCAGATAGGCCGCCTTTTGACGAGTTACACCGAGGGAGCGCAAATGGGATTCGCCCATTTGAATGAAACGCTCGGGTACGAACGGATCGATGGAACCTGCAAGTCGATTAAACATCGACTCGCCTGATCGCAGAGAGACTTGCTGCTCGAGGATAATGCGGACGAGAGTTGTAAATCCGGTTGGCCTGCGCCAGAGCGGTGGAGGGCCGTAGCTTGTGAGTATCCTCGCTAGTTGTTCATCTCGCCGGGCCAACAAGTACGCAGCTTGCGCCAGACTTTTCTTTGTCAGCAATGAAGAGTGCTTCTGGTCCAAAACAAATGTCCGATATGCTTTAGCTTGTCGTTGACCAGCGGAGAAAGCATCCGGCGTAAGTCTGCGACAAGCTAAAGCATATCGGACATGAAATCAGCATATCGGACATGACTAAGCTATTTGTTTAGGGCTAAATTCAGAAAATTCTCAAACAGTAGTCGACCGTCGCGCGACTCGTTCGGATGCTCCCAGCGAGTGCGGCTCTTGTTCCAATCTTCGAAAGACTTTTCCAGATGAAACTGAACGGTGTAGATAAGTTGACCGGCGCCGCGCTTTACCATCATCTGGTTGCGACAGAGGTAGGATGTCGCTAAAAGCTTGAACCCTTTGGGCACCCTGTCGAGTTGCAGACCATGATTTTGCCAGACGCGTAGGATTCGTGCGCCTTTGGAGCCGACAGGAGAGAGTTCAGAGTCGATCTCATGAATCTCCTGGAAGATCGGATCAGTGGGATCCGTAATACGAATAAAACGATACTGATATTCCTGTGGACGCTTCTCCCTCTGCTCATGCTGCTCGAGCTTGTCGAGCGTGACGACGCGAGCGCCAAAACTCAAACCGACCAATTGGTGGCCTCCGCAGATGGCAAGCACTGGGATGGTCGTACCGCGGATAAAGCGGGCAAAGCTCTCCAGGATCAACGGGTCATAATAGTCGAAGTCGCGAAGCGTTCCGCTCACCACAATAGCATCAGGCTGGAACTCCGCCGCCGCTGCTGCTACTTCTGAAATGTGTGCGACCTTGGTTAACGGGCGTTTCACCAGCCGAGAGACATTGTTAAGGATGTTTTCCATCGCCATACTCGCGATGAGCCGCTCGCGCTTGAGCTGGGATGTCAGTAACGTACCCCACTCATTTCGCGCAACCGAGGAGAGGTCTCCTTCGTCACGGAGAAGGCTGTCTACTACTAGAACTCGGGCCTCATCAATGCGTTGCTCGACGGGTTCGTAGCGGCAAAAGCTCTGCTGGTTAAACGGAAAGGGAAGGGAGCCAGACCCCTCGGCCTGACCGGTCACACTTGTGGAAACTTCAATAAGGTCCTGAGTCATTTGTTATACCCAATTAGCCCTAATCCTTATTAAATTCAACCTCGGCGGTGCTTCGTACTGTGCTTAAACTCTGGAATTGACGCTCCAAACCCTGCGGCCGTAATCTCCGTACGAATAGTAGCAAATAACAGGCCACGTAGGCGCGTGCGAAATCTTTGGGTTTTTTCCTTCGTTTCGTGATCGACCAGCAACAACATTCTACACCAGGCCGACTCCAGCTCGTCGGCAAGGCGCGAAATCTTTGTAATGTCGTAGGGAACCGCTACATCTTTGCAGCCCGCTCGTGCAAATACAGACAAGTACCTGGCGGTGGCAAGATCCGGACACAGCAAGCGCTGGCTGCCCACTTTGAGCTCGACCCCAAGCAAAGTGTGTTGAATAGTAATTTGGGCCTTCGGCTTTAGGCCTTCGAAATGATAGGGACGGGTGCGCAGTCTCAATATCCGGTCGCTATAGATAGAGGGCAACCAAGCCTCGCCTAGTTTACCTTTGATCTGTTGGGGGTAGTCTTCGGCGGGCACAGGATAAGCTACGCTAGCGATTTAAAACTGAAACCGCGGGTTTCGTCTGCAGTGCGTTGATTATTCGGTTCGGAAAGATTCCGAGATAAAGAACGCCCAGCGCAGCGAGCACAAGTGCCACGGCGATGCTTGCAGGAACTCTTGGCGCGTTCCACGGCGTTGTCCGCTCGCGGAAAAACATCACTATGATCAGGCGTAGATAGTAGTAGGCCGACACAGCGGTATTAAGCACAGCGATCACCACCAGCGCGTAATAATGTTGGACAATAGCCGCGCGAAACACCATAAGCTTTCCGGTAAAGCCAGCGGTTACAGGCATTCCCAACAGACTCAGAAGAAACAGCGCCAGCAAGAATGCCAGCACAGGAGATTTGAAACCGATTCCATTGTAATCCTCGACCTCCGTACGCGTGTCGCCCTGGCGTGCAATGAGCTGCACGACAGCAAAGGCGCCAATGGTCATCAGGCTATAGGTCAAAAGATAGAAAGTCACAGCCGCAATTGCGGAGTTTCGTTGCGACGGATCGGACGTTGCCCCAGCCGCCACGAAGCCTACGAGGGCATAGCCCGCGTGTGCTATGGACGAGTAAGCCAGCATGCGCTTGACGTTGTTTTGCGCAATTGCCACGAGATTTCCAAGAGTCATCGTAAGTATTGCCAGCACCATCAGGACGCTGACCCATGCCAGATGAACACGAGCGCCCAGCGCGGTGTTGGCGCTTGCTACCACGAACGGAAATCCAAAGACAAAGACACGTAAGAACGAGGCGAACCCGGCAGCCTTTGGGCCCGCAGCCATAAAGGCGGTAACCGGCGTTGGCGCGCCCTCATAGACATCAGGAGTCCAAACGTGGAAAGGTGCGGTGGCAATCTTGAATCCAAAGCCTACCAGCATCATGGCCGCTCCGGTGAAAAGCAGAGCCGGATACTGCGCGCTGTTTACGCGACTGGCAATCAGTGCGATGTTGGTGGTGCCGGCAGTCCCATTGATCCCGGTGGCGCCGTACGTTAAGGCAATGCCATACAAAAGAAATGCAGATGAGAAAGATCCCAGAATGAAATATTTCAACGACGACTCATTCGAGCGAATGTCTGAGCGGCGGAACCCTGCCATAACATAGGTAGCAATCGACAATATTTCCAGACCGAGGAATACAATTACGAGATCGCCGCCCGAAGCCATAAACATCATTCCCGCGGTGGCAAATAGCAGGAGAGAATGAAATTCACCGGCTGGGAGCTTTTCGTCTTCCACCCACACGATCGATACCAGCACGGTCAGACCGGAGACGAGCAGAAAAACAGCGGTGAAGCCCATACGCAAGTCATCGAGAACAATCATTCCGTTGAAAGCTTCAGTGACGCCTGTCCAGGATGACCAAAGCCAGACCGCGCTTATGCCTCCGGCAACGAGTCCGGCAAGCGAAATCGAGCCAGTGATCCATCGTTGAGCTGGGTGAGCAAATGCGTCAACCATCATTACGATAACGGCGGCCGTGCAGACGATTATCTCGGGCGCGATGAGCCACAGATTGACGCCTGGCAATAATGATTGTGCAAAAAACAGATTCATTTGCTCTGGGTGGAATGCAGCTCTGCAAACGAGCCGCCGGTCGGCGGAGTGGCCACGCGCACACGCACTGCCTCAATACTTGTTTTTGAACGATCCAAAAAGACTCGCGGATATACTCCCATAACGAGCATCAGTAGTAACAAGGGAACAAGCAAGCCCAGTTCACGGGGGTTAAGATCTTGCAATCCTGCATTCTCCGGATTTGATACCTTGCCAAAGACTACTCGCTGCAGCATCCACAGCATGTAAACCGCGGCCCAAATGACTCCTGTACCCGCGAGCATCGTGGCAATCCACGTATGAGTTATGGCGCTGGACGTCCAGGTGCCAATCATTATTAAAAACTCTCCGACGAAGCCATTCAGAAATGGTAAACCTATTGACGAGAGGGCCGCGATGACGAACAAGGTGGAAAACCAGGGCATAGGGGTAGCTAGTCCACCAAATTCGGCGATCAAACGCGTGTGCCTTCGTTCGTAGATGAAACCGACGAAGAGGAAGAGGGCCCCCGTCGAAACGCCATGACTTAACATTTGATAGAGCGCACCCTGCATTCCCATTTCGGTAAACGAGAACAACCCGAGCACAACGAAACCCATGTGGCTGACCGATGAATAAGCCACAAGCCGTTTGACGTCCGGCTGGACCATCGCCACCAACGCTCCGTAAATAATGCCGATGACCGCTAAGGTAATGAACAATGGAGCGGCTGCCTTTGCGGATTCCGGGAATAGACCGAGGTTAAAGCGTAACAATCCATACGTGCCCATTTTCAGAAGAACGCCAGCCAGAATCACAGAACCGGCTGTAGGAGCTTCGGTGTGAGCATCAGGTAGCCAGGTGTGAAAGGGAAACAGCGGCACTTTGATACAGAAGGCGATCGCAAAGGCTCCAAAAATCAGCATCTCGAAACGTTGAGACTTCAGCGCAGAAAGCGTCGCTCCAGACGCCATGGCATGCATAATGACGACGTAGTCGAAAGTGTTGTAAACAAAGTAGAGAGCAATGATGGCAACCAGCATCAACAGGCTGCCGACTGAGGTATAGATGAAAAATTTTATAGCGGCGTAGATTCTCCGTTCGCCTCCCCAGATACCAATTAGGAAGAACATTGGAACCAAAGAGGCTTCAAAGAACAGGTAGAAAAGCAACAGGTCGAGCGAAATGAATACACCGATCATTGCTGATTCCAGAATCAACAGGAACACGAAGTAGGACAGCGTGCGCTTCCTTATTGCTGTCCAACTCGAAAGAATGGCGATCGGCATCAAAAGGGTGGTTAGCAAAACCAGCCAAAGACTGATGCCGTCCACACCTAAGTGATAGCGTGCGCCAACCGCGGCGATCCAACTTACGTTCTCTTCAAATCTAAATTCCGCAGCACCGGCGCCCACGCCCCGGATTAGTAACAACGAAACAACAAATGTCACCGACGTAGTAAGAAGAGCTATCCATTTATAGTTAGCTTCGCGCTGGCCGGGGATGAGGCTGTACACCACGGAAACCATGGCCCCGAATACTGGCAAGAGCAACAGCAGAGTTAATAGGTGCAGCATAAGCTAGGGTACCAAACCGAGGACATAGACGCTGTAATAGGCAAACAAAGCAATCACTATTACCGCGCCAGCGAGTATGACCGCGGCATAGCTGCGGACAAAACCTCCTTGTAAATGACGCGCCATCCTTCCGGCTTCGGTTACTACTTCAGCCAGCGCATGGAGCAGCCCGTCAATGACGCCGATATCGAAGATCCTCCAAAGGCCTTCGCGGGAGACAACTTCAATCGGATGGATCAGGCCTGTGTCGTAGATCTCGTCAACGTAATACTTGTTCTCGAGTATGCGGGGCATTTGCAACAACGGTCGTTTCTTGAAGATGACCCAGCCTGTTGCAATGCCGCCGGTTGCGATCAATATCGAAACGAGGGCGAGCAGTCGCTCCTCCCGTATCTCTTCTGCTGAAGTCAACTCAACACTCGCCGATTCATTAAGCGGGTGCAAAGGCGAGCCACTGTCCACTGCCTGGGGAGGAGGTGACAACAATAACGGCTCCTGTCCTATGGCTTCGTGTTGGCCGCCGGGTGTTTTTGAAACGACGGGGTCGAGTGTGCTCTCGATGTAATTCATAGGCCGATCGGTAAGCATTGAGCTAAGGGCGTACGGCACACCGATCAGTCCACCAAAAGTAGAAAGTATTGCCAGCACCACGAGAGGTGCGGTCATCAACCAGGGCGACTCGTGGGGTTCGTGCACTGGATGCGAGTGTTCCGAGCTGGCATTCACGTGTTCACCAGGCTCGTGTTTTGACCGGTCACCCGCAGACCTGAGGGCGGCATCGTGGGGCTTCTCATCCACGTCAAAAGCGTGTGCATGCGCTTCGTCTGCCTGACCTCCGGCAGGAGTCTCCCGAAATCGTTCTGGGCCCCAGAACGTCATGACCATCATTCGCGTCATGTAGACCGCCGTCAGCAAGGCCGTTAACGCACCTACGGCCCAGAGCAATTTGCTGAAACCTGGTCCTGGCATACTAAAGGCACCCGCGCTCCACGTTTTCCAAAGAATCTCGTCCTTCGAAAAGAAGCCTGCGAAAATTGGGATGCCGGATATTGCCAACCACCCTGTCAGCATCGTGGCAAATGTAATCGGCATGTATTTCTTCAAACCACCCATACGTCGCATGTCCTGCTCGTGATGCATGCCGTGTATTACCGAGCCGGACCCGAGGAACAAGAGAGCCTTGAAGAATGCATGCGTGATGACATGAAAAATTGCCGCGACGAAAGCTCCAACACCACAAGCGAGGAACATGTATCCCAATTGCGAGATGGTTGAATACGCAAGCACCTTTTTGATGTCGTTCTGAGCTAAGCCGATGGTTGCGGCGAACAGTGCGGTTGCGGCACCAATGACCGCCACGACGAACATCGCCGTGGGTGCGTGAGTGAAGATCGCCGAGCAGCGCACGATCATGTAGACGCCCGCGGTTACCATCGTGGCTGCGTGAATCAGAGCCGAAACCGGAGTTGGGCCCGCCATGGCGTCCGGCAGCCAAACATAAAGGGGAATCTGCGCGCTCTTTCCTGCAGCGCCGATAAAAAGAAGCACTGCAATTGAGGTTACGCCGCCTGCAAAGATGGCTTGCCAGCTGAATGGATCGACATTCATACCCCGGATTATTTCCAATGCACTGGTAACACCCTGAGGCGTCGAGAAAAAGCTTATTGAGCCATGCCCCAGCGAAGAAGTGAGGAAGAAGGTAAGCATTATCCCCAGCACAAAACCCCAGTCGCCCACACGGTTGGTAATAAAAGCCTTCTTCGCTGCGTCGCCGGCCTCCTTGCGATCGGTGTAGTAACCGATAAGCAGATATGAACACAGACCAACGCCTTCCCAGCCGACAAACATCAGTAGAAAGTTGTCGGCCAGCACGAGCGTCAACATCGAAAACATGAAGAGATTCAAATAAGCAAAGAAACGGTAGAAGCCTTTGTCGTCGTGCATGTAACCGACAGCGAACACGTGAATCAGGAAAGCGACAAAGGTAACGAACAAAACATAAACGCCGCTAAGGCGATCCATCGCCAGACCAAAGTCCGCGCGAAAGGCTCCCACTTGTATCCAGGTCCAGAGGTGATCGAATGTGGGGGTCGTCGATTGCAATGCCCCGCCCGACTTGAATGCGAGGTAGAAGGCGACAATCGTCGAGAGGCCAACAGCCCCACAGGCGACGGTTCCAATAAACTTTTCACTTCGCAGCCGCCGCCCAACGAACCAGTTGATGGCCGCGCCCGCCAGCGGAGCGAAGATGATCAGGCTAAGGAGGTTATTGTTCATCGAAATGCTGTCAGTTGTCAGTTGTCAGTGGTCCGTTGTCAGTAGTTCGTGCTCCTAAACTCGTCAATTTCAATCGAAGCAAATCCTCAAGGGATAATCGGCTAGTTGGCAACTGACTACTGGCAACTGACAACTGACTACTGAACAAAACTACAGTTTCAATATGCTCGCCTCGTCAACATCCAGCGTCTCCCGGTTGCGAAAGATGGCGATAATTATGCCCAGGCCTACGGCGGCTTCTGCAGCGGCGACCGTCATCACAATGAAAACGAAAAGTTGACCGGTCACATCCTGAAAGAAACTCGCGAATGCGACGAACGTAAGATTCACGGCATTGAGCATCAACTCAATGCACATGAACATCGCGATCACGTTTCGCTTGATCACCACGCCAGCCACGCCAATAGTGAACAGCACGGCAGAGACCGCCAAATACCATGAAAGTTCAGGTGTCATATTCCCTAATCTCGCGTTGCAGGATCGTGGCTGTCCGGAATCCCCAAACGTTTTGCCACCTCTATGGT
>WNGI01006884.1_pt1 | contig 10371 bp, 8 predicted proteins | sample 5400621 | NCBI WGS metagenome assembly WNGI01 (sample SAMN13153374, study PRJNA577476) | soil metagenome | isolation source: 20 cm soil or saprolite under Garry oak tree replicate 1 | place: USA:California | collected 2016-06-15 | reverse complement strand
GAAACCCGTCCCGCTAAACGGCCCTCCCGCCGGTCACCACCCCGGATTCTGGGTGAGCAAGCTCTGGGTCCCCTGCTTGCTCAAATCGATCTCGATTTGCGGAATCGGGAACAGCATGTGTTTCGGCTCGAACACCGCCTGGGCGGTCTTGTACTGCCGCCGGGTGCTTTCCTTGGTGAGGTAATCGAGCATCGTCGTCTGCGCCTCGGTCACGCCATAGCGGCGCAGATCGAACGTCCGCTGACCCTCCATCCCCAGCTCCAGCCGTCGCTCGATGTGAATCGCCCGGCGCGCCGTGGCCTGGTCGGGCCAGTCGGCCAGCGTGTAGAGACCCACGCGGTAGGTCGCCCACTTTATCGAAGCATCATTGATCGGCACGGCCAGCCGGCTGTCGGTCGCGCAGGCAGGATAAGTCACCGCCAGCACCGAGTCCGCGGCGCGATTCACGCCACCGCCGCATCCCTGCGCCGTTACCCCCGCCCGCGTTCTGATCTGATTCACGATCGCGAGCGCGTTGGCCAGCGTGCCGCGCTCGACTTCCGCCTCGGCGAGCAACAACAGCAGATCGGCGTAGCGGTACAGATGGTAGTGCACGGAATTCAGCTGCGACGCGTTCCAGCCCACCTGGCTCTGCGAGCCGCTGGCGTTCTCCTGCACATTTTTCTTCGGGCTGTAGCGACCGCCGTAGCCCGGCGCGCGGATCCACGTCGCCCGATGGAGTCCCCAGTCCTTATAGGGAACGTTGTCGCGCCCGATCGTCCAGTCGAGGCGCGGATCCACCGTATCGGCTGCCGAGGCCACCCACACCGAATCCCGGTCGTTCCATGTCGTGGGGCTCAGGAAGGCCTTGGGCAAATTCCGAACCGGATCGACCGCGAACACATTCGCCAGGTTCTGCGACGGTTGATGGAACCCGCAGCAGCCGAACGGACTCCCCGAATGCGGGAAGTTGAGGGTCTCTCCCCAATTGCTGTTCTGGCCGTTCGGCTCACCGTCGTTGGACGAGGCTTCGTACGCCCAGATCGTCTCCTTGCCGTTCTTGAGGGCCTGGAATCCGGTCCAGACGTGATCGAAGCTCGCTTCCAACGCAAACACGCCACTGGCCTGCACGGCGCGTAGCGTGACCAATGCGCTGTCCCACTGGCCCATTTGCGCAAACACGCGGCCCTTGTACGCCCTGGCCGTCCACGCTGTCGCCCGGCCAGCCTCGCCATTGCGCGGCGTGGTCGGCAGCAACGACGCCGCGCTGTTGAGATCCGCCACGATGAGCTTGGCCACCGAATCCTTCGTGATGTTCGCCAGCAGGAACGCGCGTCCGGTGGTGGGGTCGGTGTCGCCCTCGTGGTAGTACGGCACGCTGCCCCACATCCGCAGCGCCTCAAAGTGGTAGTGGGCCCGCAGGAACTTCGCTTCGCCCTCGATCCCCGCTGCGTCGGCAGCAGGAATCTCCTGCGGCTTCTCCGTCTTCACCTGCGCGAGGAGACGCAGCGTGTTGTTGGCCCGGACGACGCCTTCGTACACGGTCTGCCACTTCCCCTCGAGATACTGGCCGGCCTGGTCCGTGGCCCAGTTGTAGAGCTCGACCTGCGTGGCCTGGGGCTGATCCGTGGCTTCAGAGCCTTTATACGCATCGTCGCTCGTGATGTCCCCGAACGACCAGTTGCTCCCCGCACATCCCCACGCGGCGGTGAAGGAGTTGCAATCCAGCATCCGGTAGGCGGCGATCAAACTGCCTTCCACGCCTGCCCGGTTGAGGAGGTTTTGCGACGCGACGGTTCCCTGACTCGGCGTGTCGAGAAAGTCTTTGCACGCGTACGTGACCGCGCCCAGGAGGCCCAGAAACGCCGCACCGAGCATCAGTCGAGACCTTAGCAATGTTTTCATGTCACCCGCCCCTAGAATGAGGTGCTGATGCCGACGGTGATGGTCTTGTTGCTCGGATACGTGCCCCGATCGAGGCCCCTGGCCTGGTCGCGGATATCACCCGATGCGCCGGTCGCGGCAAGCGCCGGCAATGCGGGGTCGAGACCAGAGTATCCCGTGATCGTGAACAGATTTTCGGCCTGCAGATACAGCCTCGCATCGGGTAGCCACTTGACCAGCGTCGGCGGCACCTGCCAGCCGACCCCCAGCGCGCGGAGGCGCAGGTACGAGCCGTCCTCCACGTAGTAGCTGCTGATTTGGCCGCTCGTCGCATCGAACTGATCGAGCCGCGGATACTTCGCGTTCTGGTCGTAGGGATGCGTGCAGCCCTCGTCGGCCGGAAGGCAGAAGGAATTCGTCAACCGATCTTTCACGACGTTGGTCGAGAAGTCGCGGAAGACGTAGAAGTCCTTTTGTTCGTTGAAGATGTCGTTGCCGACGCTCGCGAACAGTGACGCGCTGAAATCCCACGCGCCTGACCGGAACCCGAGATCCAGTCCGCCCGTGAAGTCGGGATGCGGGGAGCCGATGATCGTGCGATCGGCGCCGGTGATGATGCCGTCACCGTTCACGTCCACGAACCGGATACGTCCCGGCCGGGCCGCATCCTGACACGGCTTCGTGGGGCAGGTCCCGGCGACGGTGCGGTGGGCGGTGGCATCGGCGGAGTCGGCAAAGTAGCCGTTCGCCTGCAGGCCGTAGAAGGAGCCGATCGGGGACCCGACCTGATTGATGACGGAGGTCCCGATGCGCGTACCGATCGGGCCAAAGAATGCCAGGGTGGTGCCGTCGATCGTGATGATCTTGTTCGAGTAGTGTGCGCCGTTCAGCGCGACGCTCCACACCTTGTTGGCGCCGACGGTGCCGCTGTAGGCGATGGCGACATCAAACCCCTTGTTCTTCATCTCGCCGAAGTTCCCGATCGCGGGGTCGGCGAGGCCGGATGTCGCCGGCAGACGCGGATCGTACAACAATCCGTGGGTCGTCCGGTTGTAGACATCGAGCGTGAAGTTGCCGCGGCCCTGCATGAACTCGAGGTCGAGTCCGGCGTTGCCGGACTTGTTGGTTTCCCACTCGACGTTGGAGTTGCCCAGCGCCGTTTGCCGGAACCCCGGCTCGATCGTGCTGCCGGTGCCGCCGATGTCGTAGAACGTGTCGCCGCGCCCGCCGCCGAACTTCGCCACGATCCGGCCGCCGGGAATCTGCTGGTTCCCGGTTTCGCCATAGCCGAAGCGCAGCATGACGTTCGAGAAGAAGCCGTCCTGGGGGAAGAACGATTCGCGCGACAGGCGCCACCCGATGTTGAACGCCGGGAACGTGCCCCATTGATGTCCGGGGCCGAACTTGGACGAGCCGTCCCGCCGGACCGTCACGCTCGCATAGTAGCGCTGCTGATAGTTGTAGTCGGCTTTGCCGAAGAACGAGAGCAGCCGGTCATACGATCCCGAGCTGCTGACGTCCTTGGTCGACGCGGTGCCGAGCACGTCGTCGATGTAGCGGGCGTTCGGATCGTCCGGGCTGATGAGACCGGCGATGCTGCCCGCGATCAGGCGCGTCTTGCGCTGATTCGCTTCCTGACCCACGAGCACGTTGAGGTTGTGCGAGGTCGTGTTCCAGACGTAGTTCAGCGTGTTCGACCACGTCCATTCCGCGCCGCTCCGCTCATTCTGATTGACGGCGGTGACCGTCCCGGGCTCGGAGTTCTCCGGCGTGATGGGCGTGAAGCCCTTGAACGAGCCCTGCGACAGGTTGAAAGAGAAGCGGGTCTTGAAGCCAAGACTGTGCGTCAGGTCGACGCCGGCGAACGCGTTGCCGAGGATGCGGTCGTTGATATTCTGGTCGTCCTGCCGGGCCCACGCGTACTTCAGCGGGTTCGTGTTGTTGCCGCCGCCGACGAATTTGCCCGAGGCGAAGTTCCCGTCGATGTCGCGGAGCGGCACCACCGGCTGCATGAGAATGTTCTTCCCGATGATCCCGTCCTCTCCGAAGTTGTCGTCCGCCGTCCCGCCGAACGTGGTCTCGCGCGCAATCGCCAGGTTCTCGCCAATCGTCAGCTTGTCGACGCTGAAGGCCGTGTTGACGCGCAGGCTACCCCGGGTGAACGCGTTGTACGCGCCGGTTCCGTTCTGCTTGAGATAATTGAAGCCGACGTTGTACGAATTGTCCGAGCCACCGCCGGACACGCCCAGGTTGGCCTCCGTGTACTGGGCGGGACTAAAGACCGCCTTCCACCAGTCCGTCCCGGCGCTGCCCGGCATGATCAGGACGTCAGGATAGGCGTACCGGTCCGCGTGAACGCCCACGGGCCGGCCCCACTGGTCCACCGTGTCGCGCGCCGACGTGTTCACGTACGTGTAGACCGGCACCTGGGGGTTCGCGGGGTCCCCGTAGATCGCCTTGACTTCGGGGGGGAGCGAGTCGAGCAAGACGCCGGCGTTGAGATAGCTGCGCTTGATCACGTGGAAGTAATCGAGCGAGTTCATCATCAGGACGTCGTCCATGCCCTTCGTCGGCGTGGCGACGCCGGTGCGCACGTCGAGCCGCGCCTGACGACCGCCCGGGCGCCCCTTCTTGGTCTCGATGATCACGACCCCGTTGCTCGCCCGCGACCCGTAGATCGAGGCGCTCGAGGCGTCCTTCAGAACCTGCATTTCGCCGATGTCGTTCGGGTTGAGGAAGTTGATGTACGAATCCTGGACCGGCGTGCCGTCGATGATGTACAGCGGATCGTTGTCGTGGAACGAGCTGACGCCGCGGATCCGGACCGTCGTGCGCGAGCCCGGGGAGCCGCTGCTCACGGCCGTCACGCCCGGCACCCGCCCGTTGAGCCGCTGCAGCACGCTGGCCGACGTCTGCTGCGAGATGTTGTCGATGTTCACGCTGGACACCGCGCCGGTAATATCGGAGCGTCGCTGGCTCGTGTACCCCGTCACGACGACCTCTTGCAGCATCGTCGGCGCCTGCTCCAGCGTCATGTCGACGGTGCTCTGGCCGTTGATCGGCGCCTCCTTATTGCGGTAGCCGATCTGCGCGAAGGTCAGGACCCCAGCGGCCGGGGCGACCAGCGAATACTGCCCCTGCTGGTTCGTCACGGTCTGGGTCTGGGTCCCCTTCAACCGCACGGTGACACCCCACAACTTCTCACCCGAGGTCGCGGAAGTGACGGTACCCGACACCTGTTGCCCCTGGCTCAGCGCCGTCCCGCTGATCGCCACGAGGAAGAGGAACGTGATCCCTAGTGCACGGTAGACCTTTTGCATTGAACCCTCCGGCGCAGCCCTCGGTCGACGGGCCGGCACATGGACTGGATGCTGCGGGTGATCGACACCGCGGGGGGAAACGTGGGCGACAGTATGATAGACGTGGACATTCGGGCACACACGTGCGCCCGCGAGCTGGCGTGCAACAGCCAGCCGGCACTGCTCATCGGTCGCAAATACATCCATAGGTGGCGGCCCCCGGTTTGCGAACCGTTTCGTGATGCTGCGAAGCCAAACATGTCCCTGCTGAGTTGAACGACAAGACCCCCGATCAGGGTCACCTGATCAGGCTACATCAGCCGCCGGTGTCGGCCGTCCGGCCGCTTGATGCGGCCGCCGCCCCGTTTCGGCAATGAACGAAACTCCGCGAAGACGCGCACCAGCAGCTCTTCACGACACTGGACTTGCAATTTTCGGTAAATGCGCCACAGGTAGGTATGCACGGTGTGCGGTGACAAACCGAGACGCTCCGCCGTTCGCTTCTCCGAATCGCCGTCGAAGACGGCGCGCACGATGCCGCACTCGCGCGGTGACAGGCCGAGGCAGGCCGACAACGATCGCCACTCGGGCGGCGCGAACACTCCCTGACCGGTCATGGGGTTCCAATATGCGCTGCGCTCCGTTCCCACCGCCAGACCGGTCCGTCTTCCGGATCGACGACCTCCCCGATGTGAACGAAGCCGCATTTCCCCAGCACCCGCGTCGACGCATTGGCCTCCGGCAGCGTGTGCGCCCGCAGCAGCCGGACGCGCGGATCGGCGGCGGCGTATCGCAGGAGCGCACCAGCCGCCTCCGTCGCAAACCCCTGCCCCTGGCAGGACGGATCGACGCCGTACGCGATCTCGACCATCCCCTGGGCATCCGGCGGGCCCTTGAACCCGGCGCTGCCGATCACCATGCCCGAGCTCCTTTCTACGATGAAGAAGCCGTACGTCCAGGGATCGGGCGGCGTGCCCGCGGCGGCCCGGAGCGACTCGAGCCAGGTTGCCGACACGGCATCACTGACATAGAAGCCGTGCATACCGTCGGCAACCCCAAACCCGACGAGACTCTCAAACCGGTCCGGCTGTTCCCGGAGCGCGATCAGGTGGTCGGGCGCGCACGGGACGAGCGCGAGACGCGGAGTCTCAAGTCGCGTCGTAGCCCGCGTATTCCCCGGTTTGGAGGACATTCCCCTTGTACTGCTGGTCGTCGTGGATGCCGATCTTCGTCGTGTAGTAGCCGAACACCGTCCACCACTTCAGGTCCTTGAAGAATTTCTCGACCGGCGTCTTGGGATCGGCCTCGGCGGCACTCATCTTGGTCAGCACCGCTACCCGCTGCTCGGGCGTGCCGGCCAGGAAGGCTTTGCCGTGCATCTCGCGCGACAGCGCGTCCACCGCGTGCAGCCCGGAGCGCCAGCGCGCCTGCACGTCGCGCTCGAGCGATTCGAAGAGCCGCCCATCGATATAGCTCGCCACGCCCGCGGCGCGCGCGCCGGCCGACACCGCGTCCGTCGGAATGATCAGGTCGCTCAGCTCATCGAGCAGCGCAAACTCGGCCGGCGTGAAAAACTTCGGCGGGGCCCAGAGCACCGGCCACTTCACATGCGGCAGCGCCAGCGCGGCCGCCGCGGCACCGGTGGCGCCGAGCATATCGCGACGCGAAATCATAGCTCCCCCTTCTTGAACTGATCCGCCAGGTGATCGCACGAGCGCCACGCCAGCGACATGATCGTCCACGTCGGGTTCTGGCACGACGCGCTGACGTGACTGGAGCCGTCCACGACGAACAGGTTCTTCACGTCGTGCGACTGCTGGAACTGGTTCAGCACCGAGGTCTTGGGATCCGTGCCCATGCGCGCGGTGCCAAGCTCGTGAATCGACCACCCCTCGGTGAGAATGTTCTTGTCCACGCCGATGATCTCGATCCCCGCGGCCTCCAACATCTCCTTCGCGGTCGTGGCCATGTCCTCGCACATCTTCTTTTCGTTGTCGCTGAACTGGTAATGAAAGCGCAGTGACGGAATACCCCACGCGTCTTGCATCTGCGGATCGAGATCGACGTAGTTCTCGTAGCGCGCGAGCACCTCCCCGAAACCGCCCAGGCCGATGAACGCGCCCGAGTGATCGCGGACGCGCTGCTTGAACGCGGCACCGAATCCCGGTGCCTCCGTCCCGCTGGGGAAAATCGAGTGGCCGGCGCCGCCCTCGAAGCCGTAGCCGCGGACGAATCCGTTCTGCTTGTCCTCCAGGTTGCGAAAGCGCGGGATGTAGAAGCCGCCCGGTTTGCCGTCGTCGAGCGTGTGCGGCTTTCCGACCAGGTCTTTCACGAGTCCTGTCGCACCCGGACCCATGACGTGCTCGCAGAAGTTGTGGCCGACGTGCCCGCTCGAGTTGCCGATGCCGTTCGGGTACTGTCGCGACTTCGACAACAACAGCAGCCTGGCGCTCTCGAGCGTGGACGCCGCCAGAATCACGGCCTTCGCTTTTGCTTCGTACGTCTTGCGATTTTGCGCGTCCACGAACGACACGCCGCGGGCCTTGCCCGTATTCGGATCGACCAGCACCTCGTGGGCAATCGCATTGGTGCGCAGCGTGAGGTTGCCGGTGTCCATCGCCGGATAGATGAGTCCGGTCGGTGAGTCGAACGCCGCGTGAATGTCGCAGCCGCCGGGGCGACGGCCGCAGGCGCCACGCCCCAGACATTTCGAACGGTACTTGTTCTTCACGCCGTCGGTCGTGACGCCGGCCCGATACGGCGTGAGCACTCGGTTCATCCCTTTCAGCGTGTTCCGCAGCTTGACCTCGGCGATCGTCAACTTGTTGGGACGCTGGAACAGGCTGTCGGGCAGGTGCGGCAGATTTTCCTTGTGCCCGGAGATCCCCAGCAAGAGATCGACCTTATCGTAGTACGGCTCGATGTCCGCGTAGGAAATCGGCCAGTCTTCGCCGTAGCCGTCGTGGGTCTTCCCCTTGAAGTCGTAGTCGGAAAGCCGCAGCGCGAGACGCCCCCAGATGTTGGTCTTGCCGCCGAGCAGCCGCGCGCGCACCCAGGCGTATTTCGTTCCGGTGTATGGATGGTCTTTCTCGTCGACCAGGATGTTCTTGACGTAGTCGCCGCCGTCCCAGCCGCCCACGTACGAATACACGTGCTTGTACGTCGAAGCCCGCGCGTACGGCGGTTGGCGGATGGTGTACTCGTTGTGGCGGAGGGCGTGCGAACCGGGCGGGAGACCGCCGCGCCGCGCATTCTCGTACGGCCATTCCATCGACCGCAGTTCCTTCTCGATATTGATCTTCTTCCCTGCCTCGAGCAGCAGCACCTGCATCCCCTGCGACGTGAGCACGTGGGCGGCCATGCCGCCCGCCGCGCCGGAGCCCACCACCACCGCATCGTACGTGCGGGAGAGATCGACTTGTGGCTCCTGCGGGGGCGCAATCTTCACGACGAGAGTCATGGAGATCTTCCTCTTATTGTGGACGCGCCATGCTGGCGCGCCCTTGGCGAGCGATCACTGCAGCGTAGGTGGTGAGCGTCACGCGATTCGCATCCGGCCCCTTGGCGAATTTCAGCAGCATCTCCAGCTCCGCCTGCCGGTGCAGCGCCATCAACGGCTCACCGCTGGCGGTATTCTGCGTCGGATTGTTCATGTCCACGAGCACGCGCATCTCCGGTGTGGCCTGCGCGGCATGGACGACGACGAGGTTCACTTTCCGGGGCGTCAGGCTGTCGAGCAGGGCGTGAAACGCGGCTTCCTTCCGGTCGATCGGCGTGTCGAACATCGTGTGCGGGCTCTCGCCGAAGTAGCGCGAGATCCCCACGTCGTACTTCGCGGCGATCCGCTCGACAATGGCGCGCAGCTCCGGCGTCGAGACCGCCGTCCCCATGTGATAGTCCACATAATCGATGCGCAGCCCCGAGCGGCGGGCGCGCTCGACCTGGGCGCTCAGCTCGCGCTCGACTTCGCCAAGGTCGTACTTGTGCGCGAGGAACTCATCGCTCGACGAGAGAAAGTAGCCGACCGTGTCCACGAGCGACGGGACCGCTTCCTTGCCCAGCACCGGCCCCCAGCGGTACCCCTTCCATTCCGAATTGAGCACGAGGTGCACGCCGACGGAGATCTGCGGGTTCTTCTTGAGAATTTCGACGGCTTCTTGATACCAGGGACAGGCGAACATCACGGAGGCGGAGAGCGGGATCTTGGTGTCGGCGAGCTGGGCCAGCGCCAGGTTCACCGAATGGTTCATCCCGATATCATCGATGCGAATCAGGAGTTCAGGGCGGGACGGGCTCGTCGGACTTTGGAACAGCAGCGCAGCGAACAGCACAAGCGGAGTCATGGGCCTGTAACATGCCTTTCGAATGAAACGAAGGCTACCCGGCGGCTGTCGGGTGACCAACTTGGAACGTTGATCGTTCCCTGGCCGCCGAAGAACGGCGCCGTCAGGTCACGCACCGAGCCGTCACGCACATCCATCAGGCGAAGCTTCACCTGCTTCCCGAACGGATGGTCCTGCCCCTGATCCTCGAGAAAGGAAAGGAACACGACCCAGCGTCCATCGGGCGACGGATGCGGGAACCAGTTCGCATACGCATCGCGCGTCAGCTGCTCGGCGCCGCTCCCATCGGGATGCATCCGCCAGATCTGCATTGTCCCGCTGCAGAACGAGTTGTAATAGATGAAGGAGCCATCGGGAGAATAGTCGGGGCCATCATCGAGCCCCGTGCAGGTGGTGATGCGCTTCTCTTCCCCGCCGCCCACGGGGATCGTGTAGATGTCGAACTCCCCATCGCGCCGTCCCACGAACGCGAGCGTCTTGCCGTCCGGCGACCAGCCGTGCCAGAAGCTCGGCGCCTTCGTCGTGAGTTGTTTCGGCGTCCCCCCCCCACCCGTGATCGGCAGTAGATACACGCTGGACGTGAGCCAGTCCTCGGTCGGCTCATGGCTCACCACGAGCCATTTGCCGTCCGGTGAGATGCCGTGGTCGTTATTTATCCGCGGAGTGGGAAAGGCGATGGGGAGCTGGTCGAGCTGCCGCGATCCCACGTTGAGGCGATACAACCGGCCGTCGCTGTTCACCAGGAAATAGCGCCCATCCCGGGACCAGTTAGGCGCTTCAAAGTGACGGTCGGCGCGATAGACGGTGTCGATCTTGCCGGATGCGATCTCGACGGTTTTCAGCGTGCTGCTGATGGTGGTGTCCTG
>WNGI01009861.1_pt2 | contig 10372 bp, 11 predicted proteins | sample 5400621 | NCBI WGS metagenome assembly WNGI01 (sample SAMN13153374, study PRJNA577476) | soil metagenome | isolation source: 20 cm soil or saprolite under Garry oak tree replicate 1 | place: USA:California | collected 2016-06-15 | reverse complement strand
TTTTCAGGCAGTGTGGGGCGGGAGGGCGCGGCCGAAGCGGGACCCGACGGCGGCCCCCAAGGCGAAGAACTGCAACAGCGCGAGGATGGAGACGCCCAGCCAGGGAACGAAGGCAACGAGGAGCAGCACCGCCATTCCCATTCCCAGCGCGGCCGGGGCCACGAACCGCTGGCCGGGGCCTGCGGGCAGCGACTCGCCGATCCGCAGGGCGAACGACGACAGCCCCATCACGATGCTGAGGAAGATGATCACCGGAAGCAACGGGATCAGCGGGATCCCGACGATGCTGATCGCGAGCAGCACGATGAGCGGGAGAAGCAGCAGCCAGCAGAGGAAGCCGACGGTGAAGCTGCGCACCGGGCTTTCGAACATGGCGAACCCGATGTTGCGGATCCGCTCCGGCCACATCCGCAGGACGCCGAGCCCGATCAGGTACATGAGCGCGAACAGCGCGATCGTCGGGAAGAGCCCGAACGGCCCCAGGCCCTTCAGTCGTCCCCGATGTCGCGAGCCGGGAATCAGCTTCCCGAGCCCCACCTGGACGTGCTCGCCCATCACCTGGCCGCCGCGCTCCACCTCCACTGAACCGAGCACCGCGACTGCCTGCCCCATCACGAGCGCGCCCTGATTGACGTTGACGCTTCCCCCGACGGCCACGGCGTCGCCCTGCACCACGCTGCCCGGCTCCAGCTCGATGGATCCGCCGACGCAGACGACGTCGCCCTGGACGACCTGGCCCTGCTGCACGCTGATGTCGCCCTGGAAGACGCGGACCATGTCGCGACTGCCGCGACGCGAGGACCCGGGCATCACCCGGGTACCGTTGCGCCGGGAGGAGCCCATCTTCTCGATCAGGACCCCGGCGGCGCCGCCGGCGTCAGGCGTGGCTACGACGACCAGCTTGTCGTTCTTGAGCACGCCCATGGCGCCGCTCTGCCTCAGCACCTGGCGCAGCGCCTCGCGCGGATCGGCGTCCTCCACGTCGATGTCGATGCGTTCCTTGGGAGAGCCGACCAGCGTCATCGACCAGCCGGCGGTCTGCGCGATGCGGTGGAGTAGCTCGGCGGTAGGTACCTTGCTGCCTCTCTCGGTGAAGTGGGGCAGCTCCCGCGCAATCTGCGGGGAGAGTCTCCTGAGCCGTGGAGGAACCGGCGGGACCGGTGGCACGGGAGGGACGGGCGGAACGGGAGGCAGGACTTCCAGGTCGTCGGAATCCGCTTCCGCCTCGGCTTCCGCTTCGGCCTCTGCGGAGGCTTCCTCGTCGGGGCTGGTGATGTGGACGGTGAGCACGCGGTCGGCGATCCGGCCCACCACCCGTCCGACGGCGCGGTCTCCGAGGTGCTCGACAAAGAACCCGCCGTGGGCAAGGAGAACGCTGAGCAACAGTCCGGTCATCGATCAGGACCTCGCGGCGATGCGCGCGTAGGCCGGCTTGAGCGTCCGCGAGAGCGCAGTGAGCACCGCGGCCAGGAACACGAAAGCGCCGATCCCGAGCGGCAGGCGGACGGCCTCGAAGACGGGGCTCAGCGCGACCCAGACGGTGCGCGCCGCGGAAACGCCGTCGATCAGATGATTTCAGATGATTGACCTGGGCGTTGAGGGCCCACCCCACGATGGCGAAGAGGGCGAGCGCGAACGCCGGGATGGCGGCGAGCAGCGTGTGGCGGCGGGTGACGAGCTGCGCCTCGCGCACTTCCACGGCGGCGAGGACGGTGGCGGTGAAGTCTGCCGGCACCTCCGGGTCCGTCAGCGCGGAGAGCCGGGTGGTGAGCGCAGAGTAGACGGACAGCTCCCCGTTGCACTGCTCGCAACCGTCGCAGTGCTCGCGCGCGGCGAGGCCCTCGGGCCCGCGCAGCGTGCCGTCCGCAAGCGACTGGAGTTGGTTGTCGGTGAGGTGATTCATGAGAGGTGCTCCGACAGCTGCGCCTTCAGCTCCTTGCGCGCGCGGTGCAGCCAGGTCATGACGGTGCCCATCGGCACCCCCAGCGCCTGCGCGATCTCGACGTAGCTTTTATGCTGGATATGAAAGAGCGCAATCACTTCGCGGTAGCGCGGCGGCAGCGCGGCGACGGCGCGCTCCAGGTCGCGCTGCGCTTCCTCTTCCTGGACCCGCTGCTCGCCGGAGACGGCGAAGTGGTCGGGAAGCTCCGGAGCGACACCGGTCTCGGGTCCGTCGTCGCTCCGGCCCTCCGCGGCGAGCGCCAGCATCGGCCGGCGGCGGCGGAGGAGATCGATGCAGTGATTCCGCGCGATTCGCAGGACCCAGGCGGCGAACGGCTGCCGCGGATCGAAATCGCGGATGCCGGTGTAGGCGCGGACGAACGCCTCCTGGGCAGCGTCGCGCGGCTCTTCGCCTCCCCCGAGGAGCCGGAAGCAGAGACCGTGGACGGAATGCTTGTGCTTCTCCACCAGACGCGCGAAGGCGGCCTTGTCACCGCCGGCGGCGGCGCGCGCCCACTCCGCCTCGTCGGCGGGGCAGGCAGAGCGGACCAGCTCAGTTCCGGGGGCCAAGGTCAAGGGCAAGGGAAGCGCGAATGCCGTGTCCACGAGGGCTTCTACGGCCGTCAGGAGGGGAGTATTTCACCTCAGAAGTAACCCCGCTCGATCAGCAGGCAAGCGACCCCTAGCGCCAGCGGGACGAAGGTGCATAACGCGCCCAGCCAGAGGAATCGCAGAAACGGGATTTTCCCTTTATCTCCGGCAAGTTCGATGACGATCAGATTCGCGACCGAGGCCACGGGAGTGAGGTTGCCCGCGAGCGTCGAAACCAGCGCGAGCGAGAGCCAGCCGAGATGCGGATCGGCGAGCTTTCGCACCCACTGAGCCGCGAGCAGGACGAAGGGCACGTTGCTGACGATCTGGCAGGCTACCACCGTGAACACTCCGAAACGGACCGTCTGCTGCGTTGCGTCAGAGCCGAGCGCGGGCGCGAGCGCGGAATGGATGCGCTCGGTGATCCCTGCCTGGGCAACGCCGTGGGTGACCACGAAGAGCCCGGCGAAGAACAGCAACAGCGTACCGTCGACCTGCGCGAACATTTCCTTCGGCGGCTGGCGCGAGAGGGCGAGGAGGAGCGCGGCGCCCGTCATCGCGGTCCAGGCGAGGTTGTACCCGAGAAGGAAACCGGCGAGAACGAACGCGAGTCCGGCGGTGCAGAGCAGCGCCAGCTTTCGATCGAGCTGCGGCGCCGGCACGTCGACGGAGAGCCGCTTCCAGGAAAGCTCCCGCCGGAACGCGACCAGCAGCACGGTAAGAACCGCGGCGAGAGACAGGAGCGCCGGGAACAGCAGCGCCTTGCTGAACTGCGCGTAGGAAATGCCGCTCAGGGTGCCGATCAGCATGTTCTGCGGATTGCCGGTCAGCGTCGCGACGGATCCTGCATTCGACGAAAAGGCAAGCCCGAGCAGATACGGGAGCGGCGGAAGGGCCGCCGCCTCGACGAGGGCGACCACCAGCGGCGTGCACATCACGCAGACGGTATCGTTCACCAGCAGCGCCGAGAGCGTTCCCGCGACCAGCACGAGGACCGCGAGCAGCGCGCGGGGACCATGGGCGCGGCGCAGCGCGACCCAGGCGATCCAGCGAAAGATTCCTGCGCGCGCCATCACGCTGGTGATCACCATCATGCCGAGGAGCAGGACGAGCGTGTCCCAGGAGATCGCGTCCCGATAGACCTCTGCCGGCGTGAGGACGCCGAACGCGACCATCGCCACCGCGCCGGCGACAGCTCCTCCGGGCCGATCGAGCTTCAGGAACGGCAGCTCGGCGCCGGCGAGGAACAGGTACGTCGCGACGAAGATGATCAGCGCTGCGAGCACCTCGCGTAGCTGAACCATGTGTGCGAAGAATGGGCAATGTTTCCGACGTACCCGGACCTGGCGGGCCGGACGGCGCTGGTCACCGGCGCCTCGAGCGGCATCGGCCGCGGCATCGCCGAGGCGCTGGTGGCGCAGGGCGTCCGCGTCGCGGCGCAGCACCGGACGCACGAGCCGCCTGCCAGAACGTTCGCCGTGCGCGCCGATCTCGGCACCGAGCAGGGGTGCGTCGATGCCGTCCGCGCCGCCCGGCAGACGCTCGGCGAGGTCAATCTCATGGTGCACTCCGCCGGCATCTACAACCCGGGCGCGATCGCCAGGGTCCAGGCCGCGACGCTCGAGGAGATGTTTCGCGTCAACGTGTTTTCGGCTTTCTACCTGGTGCGCGAGCTGCTGCCCGCCGGGCTGAAGAACGTCGTCTTCATCGGCAGCACCGCCGGACAGCGCGGCGAGCCGGGCCACGCGCACTACGCCGCATCGAAAGGCGCGCTGCAGTCGATGATGATGTCCATCGCCGTCGAGCTGGCGCCGAAGGTGCGGGTCAACCTCGTGTCTCCCGGATGGGTCCGCACGCCGATGGCGGAGGAATCCCTGCAGCGGATCGGGCCGGCGCTGGTGCCGACGATCCCGAACCGCCGCGTCGCGGAAGTGGACGACGTGGTCAACGCCGCGCTCTGGCTGGCGAGCGATGCCTCCTCGCATTGCATCGGACAGGATCTCTGCATCTCCGGCGGAGCGCTGTTGGTCGTTCCCCGGGGACAGATGAGGCCGACGTGAGGCTCTCGCCCAAGGAGCTGCGCCTGCGCGCGGCGGAAGCCCGCCGGCACTACGCGCGCTGCGATCTCTGCGCCCATCTCTGCGGCGTCGACCGGACCTCGGGCCCCGCCGGCGTCTGCCAGGAGGACGACGGGCTTTCACTCGCTGGCGCCGGGATCCATTACGGAGAGGAGCCCGAGCTGGTCCCTTCCGGGGTGATCCTGATCGCGGGCTGCAACCTCGCCTGCCAGACTTGCGAGACCTGGTCGTTCTCGCTGGAGAGGCGCGAGGCGGTGCGTGCTTCTCCCGCGCAGCTCGCCGCGATCCTCCTCGATCTCCAGAAGGTCGGGGCCGCCAACGCTAACTTCGTCACGCCCACGCATGTCCTCCCGGTGTTGCTGGAAGGCCTGGCGGTCGCCGCCGAGCACGGCTTTTCGCTGCCGGTGGTGTGGAACTGCGGGGGATACGAGAGCGTCGAGGCGTTGCGGCTTCTGGACGGCGTCGTCGACGTCTATCTTCCCGACGCAAAATACGGTGACGATGCGGCGGCTTATGAGCTCTCCGGCTGCAGGCGATACACCGCCGCCCTGGAGGCGTCGCTGCGCGAGATGCACCGGCAAGCGCGGGTGATCGTGCGCCACCTCGTCCTGCCCGCGGGCGTGGCGGCACCGGAAAAGCTGATGCCGCGCATCGCTGCAGTGTCAAAGGCCATCTGCGTCAACGTCCTTTCGCAGTATCGTCCTCTCTATCGCGCCTCGCTTTTCCCGGTCATTGACCGCGGAGTGACCGGCGGGGAAGTTGCCGGCGCGATTGAAGCGGCCCGATCCGCCGGCCTGCGCCACATCCTGATGGACGGCAGGCCGGTTTGACGCCTTGTCGATTGCGCAAGGCGCGATAGAGTCCGTCTGAATGCGGGGCACGGTGGAGCTCGGCGAACATCCGGCGCAGGCGGTGTTCGACGGTGCGATTGGCCTGGCGCTGGCGACCGGCGTTCCGCTGCGGCTGCGCGGTCCCTTGAACGATGCGGACCTGGCGCTCGCGCTCGCTGCGGTGAAGCTCGGCGGGGACGTGGAAATGGCGCGCCAGCAGCTCTCCGCCCAGGGCGAGATCGAGCTTTCGCTGCCCCACCCGCGCGCCGGCGTCCACCTGCTCGAGCTGCCCCATGCCGGCGCCGTCGCCCGCGCTCTCTGGACGCTCTCCTGGCCCCTCGCGCTCCTCGGCAAGCCCAGCGAGCTTCGCCTGCGCGGACCGAACCATGGCGAGGGCGCTCCCACCTTCCACGATCTGCGGCTCGGATGGGCGCCCTTCGCGGCGCGCTTCGGTCTGAAGATTGGTCTGGAGCTGACCCAGGCAGGGTTCGGGACCGACGAAGGCGAGATCGTCGCCTCGCTCGATCCAGCGCCCGCGCTCACTCCATTTCGCGCAGTGCATCGCGGGATTCTCCGCCAGGTCACCGTGGTGGCGGCCGTGGGCGGCGGACGTTACGACGCCGCGCAGGAAGCGGCGCAGCAGGTCGTGCGCGCGATGCGGCGCAGGGGCGTGATCGCCGAGGCGGAGCGGGTCCCGTTGCCCCTGCCGTCGTCTTCGACGGCGCGCAGCCGGTGGGCGATCACGGCGACTGCGGAGTTCGAGAACAGCGTGGTCACCGTCTCCGCGCTCGGCCAGGCGCCGGCGCTGGTCGGACCGGAGCAGGGGGACCAGGTCGCGGAGCGGCTGTCGCGCTTCCTCGAGCGGCGCGGCGTGCTGGACTCCGTGATGGCGGAGAGGCTGCTGCTTCCCGCGGTCCTCTGCGCCGGCGGATTGGGCGCCCGCGCCGGAACGCCGCCGACCTGCCATTACACGACCAGCGAGGTGACCGGCTCGCTGCTGCAGCTCGCCACCACCGTACGCCAGGCCCTGCCGGTGCGCGCCGTGGTGGACGGAGCCGAGGGAGAAGAGGGCGTGGTCGCGGTGGCGCCGCAGGCATGATCGCGCTGCTCTGCGCGGCGGTTTTCGATCTGATCCTCGCGGGCGGCCGCGTCGTCGACGGCACCGGGGCGCCCTGGTACCGGGCGGACGTCGGGATCCGCGGCGACAGCATCGCCGCCGTCGGCGATCTTTCGCGGGAAAAGGCGAAGCGGCGGATCGAGCTGCGGGATCTCGCGATCGCGCCCGGGTTCATCGATCTCCTCGGGCAGAGCGAGCTCAACGCGCTGATCGATCCGCGCGAGGAATCGAAGGTCCGCCAGGGGATCACCACCGAGCTGACCGGCGAAGGCATCTCGCCGGCGCCGATGAACGCGGCCTGGATCCACGAGCAGGAAACATGGCTCCGCAAGTACAAGCTGAAGATCGACTGGACGGACCTTTCCGGCTACTTCCGCCGGCTGCGGAAGGCCCGGCCGAGCATCAACGAAGCGGTGCTGGTCGGCGCGGGCCAGGTGCGCGGGATCGTCCTCGGCTTCAAGGACGTGCAGCCCGACGAGAGGCAGCTGGCGAGGATGCAGAAGCTGGTGCAGACGGCGATGCGCCAGGGCGCGTTCGGCGTCTCGACCGGCCTCATCTACCAGCCCGGCAGCTTCGCCCGCACTCCGGAACTGATCGCCCTCGCCAAGGTAGCCGCGAAGCACCGCGGGATCTACGCGAGCCACATCCGCAGCGAGTCGAAGAAGATCGGCGACGCGCTCGACGAGGCGTTCACCATTGCGCGTGAGGCGCGAGTGCCGGTGGAGGTCTGGCACCTCAAGGTCTCCGGTCGCGCCAATTGGGGCCGGATGAAGGAGGTGGTGGGCCGGATCGAAGCAGCGCGGGCTGCGGGCCTCGACGTCACCGCCGACATGTACCCCTGGATCGCGAGCGCCAACGGGCTGGACGCGACCATCCCGGACTGGGCGCACGAGGGCGGCGTGGATGCGATGGTGGCGCGCATCCGCGACCCGGCGCAGCGGGCGAAGATGATTGCGGAGATCGAGCCCGATCTCCACCCGGAGGACATCCTTCTGCTGTCCGCCGTCAACCCGGAGGTGAAGAAGCACGTCGGCAAGCGGCTGGACGCGGCTGCGCGCGATCTGGGAAAGACGCCTGCCGAGGCGCTCGTCGACCTCGTCGCGCTGGACAGGGCCTCCACCGGCGTGGCGCGCTTCGGCATGAACGAGGACGACGTGAAGCTCGGCCTTTCGCAACCGTGGGTGGCGATGGACACCGACTACGGCGCGATGGGGATCGACGGTCCGTTCGCGGCCGAAGGAAGCGCTCATCCGCGCGCGTTCGCCAGCACCGCCCGGATCCTCGGCCACTACGCGCGCGACGAGCGCCTGTTCACGCTCGAGGAGGCGGTCCGGAAGATGACCTCCCTGCCGGCGCGCCGGCTGGGGCTGCAGGATCGCGGGTTGATCCGGGTGGGCATGAAGGCGGACCTGGTCGTCTTCGATCCCGCGACCATCCGGGATACCGCCACGTTCGAGAAGCCGATGGCGTATCCGGAAGGCATTTCGCACGTGGCGGTCAACGGACGCCTCGTCCTCGACAAGGGCAAGCGCACCAAGGAACGTCCCGGCCGGCCGCTCCTCCACTCGCCTTGACTTGACCCGGCGCGCCGCGCACATTCCGGCGCCCTATGGGCGTCACGGCGGAGCAGGTTCTTTCAGCGTTGAAGGATCTCAAGGACCCCTCGTCCGGCCGGCCGATGTCCGAGCTTGGGTACTTCAAGCATCCCGAGACGCTCGACGGCGGAGGCGTGCGGGTGCGCGTCGAGCTGCCGACGCCGGCCTCGCCGCACAAGGCGCGGATCGAGGAAGCGGTGCGGGCGATGCTCTCGCCGCTGCAGCTTCCGCGGGTGGAGGTGGCGTTCGGAGCCAACGTCCGCCCCTCGCCCGCCAAGCAGCACAATCCCAACGATCTCGTCCCTTCGGTGAAGAACGTCGTCCTGGTCGGCTCCGGCAAGGGCGGGGTGGGAAAGAGCACGATCTCCGCCAACGTCGCCGTCGCGCTGGCGAATCTGGGCTGCAAGGTCGGCCTGCTCGACGCCGACATCTACGGCCCTTCGCTCCCTCTGATGATGGGTCTGTTCGGCGCGCGTCCGACCAGCGAAGACGGCAAGAGCGTCATCCCGCTCACCGCCTTCGGCGTGAAGGTGATCAGCATCGGGTTCTTCGTCGATCCCGATCAGGCGATGATCTGGCGGGGCCCGATGCTGCACGGCGCTCTCGTGCAGCTCTTGCGCGACGTGCGCTGGGGCGACCTGGACTACCTGATCCTCGACCTGCCGCCAGGCACCGGCGACATCCAGCTCACCATCGCGCAACAGGTCAGCGTCAGCGGCGCGGTGGTGGTGACCACGCCGCAGGACGTGGCCCTGGCCGACGCCATCAAGGCGAAGACGATGTTCGACAAGGTGAACATTCCGGTGCTCGGCTTCGTGGAGAACATGAGCGGATTCGTCTGTCCCCACTGCCACCATGAGACCGACATCTTTTCCAAGGGTGGCGCGGAGCTTGCCGCCGGCAAGCTGGGCGTGCCGTTCCTCGGTCGCGTGCCCATCAATCCCGCGATCCGGGTGGGGAGCGACGATGGGCGACCGGTGGTTGCCTCCGATCCCGGTCTTCCCGAAGCGCAGGCGCTGACGCGCATCGCGCAGAACGTGGCCGACCGGGTCGCGCTCGCGAACATGACCGCGGTCCCGCGCGGGCAGAAGCCTCTCGTGCAGCTGGGGAAGAAAGCGTGAACAAGACCTCGCTGGTGCAGTGCGACGATCAGATCCTGGAACAGGGTGGCTTCGCCTTCCGGCGAAAGCGGCTCGGCGCAGCCGCAGGCGGAAAGGGCATCGGCGCGAGCTGGTTCGAGCTCCAGCCGGGAAAGAAGGCCTTTCCCTTCCACTTCCACCTTGCGAACGACGAGGCCGTCTTCGTGCTCGAGGGCGAAGGCACACTGCGGCTGGGAGAGGAAGAGCATCCGCTGCGCGCAGGAGACTACATCGCATTTCCGCCGGGACCTCCGGGACACCAGATCATCAACCTCTCGGAGGCCCCGCTGCGCTACCTGGCGATCTCCACCATGCGGGAGCCCGAGGTCGCCGTCTATCCGGATTCGCGAAAGGTCGGCGTCCTGGCCCGCGGGCATGGGATCATGTCGGTGCACCGCCAGGGCGACGCCGTCGACTACTACGATGGCGAGAAGTGATGGGCGCGACGCATTTCGGAGGGCCGAGCATGCCGGAAGAGGATGACGATCTCCCGCCCGAGGAGATGAAGAAGTTGTCCGGCATCGTTCCCGACATCGTGCGCCGCGCGGTTCTCACCGGCGTGGGCGCGCTGTTCATGACCGAGGAGGGGATCCGCAACCTCGTCGGCGACATGAAGATGCCCAAGGACGCGCTGGCCTTCCTCCTCGCACAGGCGGACAAGACGCGCAGCGAGGTGGCGCGGGTAGTCACGCAGGAGGTCCGCCGCTTCCTCGAGAGCGAGACCCTCCGGCGCGAGATCTGGAAGCTGCTCAATGGAGTCACGCTGGAGGTGAACGCCACCATCCAGCTCAAGCCCAGCGGGGATGCGACGCTGAAGGCGAAGGTGAAGTCGAGGAAGAAGGAGCCCGAAGGAGGCGATGCGTAAGCTCGCTCCGCGCCTGCTCTTCCTTGCAGTGTTGGGGGCCGGCCTTCTGTTGTGGTCACAGCTCCGTCGCCCCCGCGACCTCAGGCTGGCCGTGGACCTTACAGCGGTGATGCCAGGCGACGTCACCGACGTCGACGTGATCGTCCGCCGCGGCGGGCACGCCCTCGCCCGGCACGAGGTGCGGTATGGGGCGGAAGGAGCCCCGGCAACCGTCGA
>WNGI01009235.1_pt1 | contig 10372 bp, 12 predicted proteins | sample 5400621 | NCBI WGS metagenome assembly WNGI01 (sample SAMN13153374, study PRJNA577476) | soil metagenome | isolation source: 20 cm soil or saprolite under Garry oak tree replicate 1 | place: USA:California | collected 2016-06-15 | reverse complement strand
GACCGCACCGACCTGCCAGAGCAGCCCGGACACGGCCGCGCCGATGACGCCCGCGTTCTGCGAGCGGATGACGGCGCGCACAAACCTCCACGCCGCGCGCCGTTGCGCGTCGTGTTCCCCCATCGGTGAAAGTATCCCGCGATGTCAAATCCGCGAACCTCGCTAGTGGAGCGGTTTGCGCGTCCGTCGGTGATGGGAGTGGTGAACGTGACGCCGGATTCCTTCTCCGACAGCGGGGTGCATCTCGATCCCGAGACCGCCGCAGCGGCCGCGCGACGCATGCTCGCGGAGGGTGCGGCGATCGTCGACGTGGGCGGCGAGTCCACCCGGCCGGGCGCGGAAGGCGTCGGGCTCGACGAGGAGCTTCGCCGCGTCCTACCGGTGCTGGAGCGGCTCGACGGCGTGCCGGTCTCGATCGACACCGCGAAGGCTGAGGTGGCGCGGCGCGCTCTCGAGCTCGGGGCGGAGCTCGTGAACGACGTGACTGCACTGCGCGGCGACCCACGGATGGCCGAGGTGGTGGCCGAATCGGGTGCCTACGTCTGCCTGATGCACATGCAAGGGGAGCCGCGGACGATGCAAGTCGATCCGGCCTACGGCGACGTCGTCGAGGACGTCGCGGCCTTTCTCGAGACGCGCCTGCGCTTCGCCGTCGACGCGGGAGTCCGCGAGGAGCTGATCTGCATCGACCCCGGCATCGGCTTCGGCAAGACGATGGAGCAGAACTTCGAGCTCGTGCGGCGCCTGCCCGAGCTGGCCGTGCTCGGCCGGCCGATCCTCGTCGGCTTCTCGCGCAAGAGCTCGCTCGGTCGCGTGCTCGGACAGCGCGATGCGAAGACAGGGCCGCTCTCCGCCAGCATCGCCGCCGCTGTAGCCGCCTACGAGCGCGGCGCGACGATCCTGCGCGTGCATGACGTGCGCGAGCACGTCGAGGCCCTCACCGTCGCGGCGGCAGTGGCCGGATGATCGTCGAGATTCACGGACTCGAGCTCTTCGGGCGCCACGGTGTCAACCAGGAGGAGCGTCGCGACGGTCAGACGTTCCTCGTCGACGTCACACTCGAGGTATCGGAGCCGCGGGAGGACACGATCGAGGCGACGGTCGATTACCGGCGTGTGCGTGACGTCGTGCTCGCGGTCAGCGAGCGAACGAGCTACCGGCTACTCGAGACGTTCGCCGCTGCGGTCGCCGATGCTCTCGTCGCGGAGTTCCCGACGGAGCGCGTGAGCGTGCGAGTACGCAAGCCGGGCATCGCCTGGGCGGAGTGGACCGCGGCTAGCGTCGAGCGGCCGTGAGCCGCAGCGTGTACCTCGTGCGCCGGCGCCCAGGCGCGATACAGGTCGACCGGGTCCTCGCTGCGGTCGACGTGGGCCGACAGGAAGCTGCCGAGATGCCCGGGGCCGTTCAGCGGTTGTGTCCCTGCCGGGAACAGTCCGTGCGGCTCGATCTGGGCCGGATCCTCGTTCGGCTCCTGGGGATCGCGCGGCGGCGTCCGGAACGACAGGGCGTTCGGGATGTTCAGCAGTCCGTAGCCGGAAGCATTGTCGAAGCCGGGCTCGCCGATGTCGACGGCCGACCGGCGCATCAGCTCGAACAACTGCGTGTTGTCCAGGTCGGGCCGCGTCGTCCACACCCAGGCGGCGGCCCCGGCGACGAGCGGTGAGGAGAAGCTCGTGCCCGGAACCTGGAGGTAGCCGGTCGGCTCCTGGGCCAGCGGCTCGGCGACCGGGATCCGCACGCCCGGTGCGACGAGGTCTACCGTCGGCGCGACCGTGGAGAAGCTAGCGACCCGACCGGTGTCGTTCGTCGCTCCGATCGTGAGCACGTGCGCGTAGGCGGCGGGGTAGCCGGTCGGACTTCCCTCCAGCCCCTCGTTGCCTGCGGCGGCGACCACGAGCGAGCCGGAGCGGTATGCGAACATGACGGCGTCCTTCAGCAGCGGGTCTTCGTCCTCGCCGCCGAAGCTGAGATTGATCACGCCCGGTCCTGCTCGCGCGGCTTCGGCGATCCCCTGGATCGCAGCGCCCTCGTTGAGGATGCCGAAGGGGCTCGCGTCCCAGATGCGAAGGACGGCCTCCGGATAGACGCCGACGATCCCGAAGCCGTTGTTCGGCGCGCCCACAACGGAGCTCACCTCCGTGCCGTGATCTTCGTCCTCTTCCGTCGTGGTCTGGCGGTTCATCAGGATCGTGTTCGGGCGCGTTGCGAACTCGGGATGCGTGATGTCGAGGCCGGAGTCGACGATGGTCACCGGCTTGCCCGGTCCCGGCGCCTCGACCCGATCGGCGCCGATCACGGCGCGCCACCACTCCGTCGGGACGAGCGGGTCGGTTGCCCCAGCCGCGGCGCTCGTCTTGACGAGCAGGCGCTCGGGCTCGCTGTGAGCGACGACTCCTCCGCGGCGAAGGCGTGCGACGTCGGCGGCCGGCACCCGCCAGATCCGCAACTCCCGGACGAGCTCCGTGCCGTGGGCGCGTCGGACCAGCCGATCGCCTGCGCCTGGCTTCAGCTGGACGAGGTCGGCCCGCGCAGGGGCTGCGCTCGCGAAAAGCACAGCGGCCGCGATCAGGAGCCCCCTGGCCAAGGGTCTCACAGTACTCGGCAAGTACGCTCGGGGCGATGGTCCGCGCCTTCGTCGGTCTCGGCTCGAACCTCGGCGACCGCGAGGGAACGCTCCGAGCAGCCGTCGGACGCCTGCGCGGCCTGTCGGCGACACAAGTGCTGCATGTCTCCACACTCCGCAACACCGAGCCGGTCGGCTACGTCGATCAGCCGCGCTTTCTCAACGGCGCCGTCGAGCTCGAGACGGAGCTCCCGGCGCGGAAGCTGCTCGTTGCGCTCCTCGAACTCGAACGCGTCTTCGGGCGCGACCGGGGCGGGTCACCCCCGCGCGGGCCGCGCACGCTGGACCTGGATCTCCTGCTCTACGGTGGCGAGGAGATCGCGGAGCCCGGCCTCGAGGTTCCGCACCCCCGGCTGCACGAGCGGCGCTTCGTCCTGGAGCCCCTGGCCGAGCTGGACCCGGACCTGGAAGTGCCTGGAAAGGGCCCGGTCCAGACGTTGCTCGCGAGGCTAGACTCATCTGGGTGAGCCACCTCGACGAGCTCGACGAGTTCGAGGCCGACCTCGAGCTTCGCCTCAAGCGGGAGTACACGGCGGTCTTCGGGCTCTTCCGGTACTGCGTCCTGACGCAGGACGCCACGTACCTCTGCAACCGCCTCGACCTCGCGCAGGTCTCGCAGCCCAACTATCCCTTCTTCCATCTGAAGATGGAGGACGTGTGGGTCTGGGACAAGAACCGGCCGACGCGCATCATCCCGCGTGCCGAGGTCTGGACGTCGAGCGACGTCACCGTCGAGGAGTTGCGCGGCGAGGGCGAGGACTCGCATCTGACCGCAGAGGCGCTCGCCGAGAAGATCGGCGAGTCGCTGTCGGCTGACGAAGACCTCTAGGGCAGCGCGACGCGGCTTGGCGGTGCCGAGCCCTCTGCCCAGCGATAGAGCGAGAGCAGAGGAGACAGCAGACCGAGTCGTTGCATAAGGCGCAGTCGCAGCATCGGTTTCGTCTTCGGCACGAGATCTTCTTTCCCCGAGGTCTAGGTAGTGAACCTACCCGATCGGACGGGACGCTGCCCGGCGTTCGGCCAGGCCGGGCGGCGGGCTCTGTGATGATGGCCCGATGCTCCTAGCGATCGACGTCGGCAACACGTCGACGGTCTTCGGGCTGTTCGACGGAACCGAGCTGGCAGAGCATTGGCGCATCGCCACCGAGCGGCACAAGAGCGGCGACGAGCTCGGCGCGCTCTACCGGAACTTCCTCGACTTCGGTCGCGTCGACGGCATCTGCCTCTCGTCGACGGTGCCCCAGCTCGGCCGGTCGTACCAGGAGTTCGCCACGCGCTACACGTCAGCCGAGCTGCTCGAGCTCGGCCCAGGTGTCAAGACCGGCATCCCTGTGCGCTACGACGACCCGCGCGAGGTCGGCCCCGACCGGATCGCGAACGCGGTCGCGGCGGCCGACCGCTACGGCGAGCCGTGCATCGTCGTCGACTTCGGCACGTCCACGAACTTCGACGTGGTCTCGGCCGACGGCGAATACATCGGCGGCGTGCTCGCCCCGGGGATCGAGGTCTCGATGGATGCGCTGTTCGCCCGTGCTGCGCGCCTGCGCAAGATCGACTTCGTCGAGCCCGACACGGTGATCGGGAAGACCACGGTCGCGGCCCTGCAATCAGGAGTCGTCTTCGGCTTCGCCGGTCAGGTCGACGGCATCGTCGACCGCATCCGGGCAGAGCTCGGAACCGACGCGCCGACCGTGGCAACCGGTGGGCTGGCCGACCTGATCGCCCCCCATGCACGCACGATCGAGACCGTCGATCCGTTCCTCACCCTCGAGGGGCTCCGACTGGTCTGGGAACGGAACCACTAGGGGTTCCCGAGCCGGTTCGATCGAAGAAGTGGCCCCAGAGGGCGGGGCCGCGTCAAACTGCGTCTACATGACCCTGGCTGGGACGGTCCACTGGACGTTCCTGACGCTCGCCGTTGCGGCAACGGTGGCGACCCTCGCGCTGCTCCTTGCGAGCCTGCGTGGGCGTCCCGCATCGCCCGACAGGCCGCGCAGCGACCGTCGGCGACCCTCGGGCGCGCACGGCGACCCTCGCGAGGCGCTGGCGCTCGTCGGCGACGCACTCGCTGCGACGCACAACCCGCGCGTGCTGCTGCCCGTGATCCTGGAGGTGATCACGGAGGCGACGGATGCGCTGGGCGGGCAGGTTTTCTCCGGCGGTGAGGAGGTCGCCTGGGTGGGTGAGGTCGGCGGCGCGCGCAAGCCGCTCTCTCTAGGCCTCGGGTTTTCGGCGGACGGGGACACGACGTTGCTCCTCTTCCCGCCGGAGAGTGGGTTCGGCAAGGAGACCCGTACGCACGCCGAGTGGCTCGCGTCGCAGGCTGCCGTGGCGCTCGACAACGCGAGGTTGCACGACATCGTCCAGCGGCAGGCGATCACCGACGACCTGACGGGACTCGTGAACCGGCGCCGGTTCATCGAGGCGCTCGACGCGGAGATCGAGCGTGCTCGCAGCTTCGGGTCCGCGTTGACGATCGTGCTGGCGGATCTCGACAACTTCAAGCAGGTGAACGACGAGTTCGGCCACCACGGCGGCGACGTCGTCCTCCGCACGTTCGCGGACCTGATCCGCTCGCACGTCCGCGACGTCGACGTCTCCGGCCGGATCGGCGGGGAGGAGTTCGCGATCCTCCTGCCGGAGACAGACCGGGCCGGCGCTGCTCGCGTCGCGGAACGGATGCGCCGGTCGTTGAACGCCGTCGCGATCTCGATCTCCGAGGAGTCGACGATCTGGGCGGCGTCGAGCTTCGGCGTCGCCGAGCTCGGCCCAGACCAGTCTGGAGACGACCTCCTGAAGGCCGCGGACGCGGCGCTCTATCGCGCCAAGGACGAGGGCAAGAATCGGGTGGTCACGGCGACAGAGCTCGCCGGCGCCTAGCAGAGCCGGATATTCGCACCTATGCTGTCTGGCAGGAGGCCGATACTTATGCGCGTGCGGATCTCATTCGATGCGCTGCGGCTTTGCCTGCTCGTCGCGGCAGGTGTTACGTCTGGGTACCTTTGGCGCGCCGCGTTCGAGTCCAGCTCGCCCAAGGACGTTCGCGTGGCGGCCAAGCCGCGCATCATCGAGCCCGCGCCGGCTTCGCCGGTCGTCCGCATCCCGGGGCACCTCGTGCGGCCGAGCCGGCCCACTGCCGCGCACCGCGTCGTAGGGCGGACGGTCGCGCAGCCCACGCGGCGTGCGTCGGTAGGCCTGATCTCGTCGCCCTCCGGGTCGACGCCGAAGCCTACGCCCACGCCTGGTCCGACGCAGACGCCGAAGCCCACGCCGACTCCAACCCCGACACCGACGCCTCCGCCCACGTCGCAGCCGCCGAGCACAGCTCCGACGACGCAGACGACGACTCCTGTGGCCAGTCCCCCGACGCAGGCTGCCGCGCCGCCGCCTGCCGCCCCGCCGCCGACGACGTCAACGACGTCGGATGACGACTCGCGTCCGGGCTGGGGCAAGGGCGACAAGAATCACGACCACTCCGGCCCGGGCAAGAAGAACCCTTAGCTAACCGCCGCCGTAGATCGAGATCGGCATCGAGTCGAGCAGGATCTCGTCGGCCGGGTCCGGCAGCTCCGCCTCGAGCCGCTCGACGAGGTCTGCCGCCCCTGGCGCCGCGGCCAGGAGCCGCGTCACGACGTCCTCGGTCGACTCGAGCTGCACGAGCTCCTGCTTGAACGGCCTCGGAAAACGGCCGCGTCCGAGGTACCAGCCGTAGAACTTCTTCAGGAATCCGGTCGCGCGACGCTCTCCGAGCTCGCGCACCGTTTCGCGGACGAAGACGATCAGCTCGGCCGCGACCTCGTCGCGTGAAGGCGCTGCAGCGTCGCCGTCCACGATCTCGCTGAGAGTCCAGGGATTCCCTTGCGCGGCTCGGCCGACCATCACCGCCGCTGCGCCCGTCGTCGCGAGGACGGCCTGCGCGCGTGCGCGCGAGGTGATGTCGCCCGACGCGATCACGGGCACGTCCACGGCTCCGACCAGCTCGGCCGTGAGCGTGTGGTCCGCGTCGCCCGTGTACATCTGCCGCGCGGATCGCGGATGCAGCGTCAGCGTCGCGGCGCCGGCCGCGACGAGGCGGGGACCGATCGTGAGGCACGCGCGCGACCCGTCCTCGAGGCCGCGCCGCATCTTGACCGAGACCGGAACGTCCACCGCGCGCGCGACGGCGTCGACGATCGAGCACGCGCGGTCCGGATCCTCCAGGAGCGTTGCGCCTGCGCCTGTCTTCGTCACCTTGCGCACCGGGCAGCCGAAGTTGACGTCGACGATGTCCGCGCCGGCGGCGACGACCATCCGCGCCGCCTCGCTCATCACCGACGGCTCTGAGCCGAAGATCTGGATCGCGAGCGGGTGCTCGTCCCGGGCGACCCGCAGGTACCCGAGCGTCCTCTCGTTACGGTGCTCGAGACCGGCGCAGCTGACCATCTCGGAGCACACCAGACCGGCTCCGTACCGCCTTCCCTGGCGCCGGAACGCCTGGACGCTGACACCCGCCATCGGCGCGAGGACGAGGCGCGTCGGGATCTCGACGTCCCGAATCCACCAGGATTGGCGAAGATCTACCTGCATAGAGCGGGAAATGGTAGCGGTGCAGCCTGTTGACGGGCCCCATTTGGGTAGCTACTATTCGCGCCCGCGACGGCGCCTCGAGCGCCGCGTTTTTTCGTATGAAGGGGAGTACGCACGTGAAGGAAGTAATCCTCACAGCTGAGGGCTACGAGAAGCTGAAGCACGAGATCGAGGAGCTCTCGACCACCAAGCGCCGCGAGGTCGCGGAGCGGATCCGCGTTGCACGGGAGTTCGGCGACATCGCGGAGAACGCCGAGTACGACGACGCGAAGAACGAGCAGATGCTGCTCGAGCACCGGATCGCGACGCTCGAAGAGCGCCTTCGCGACGCCCGCGTCATCTCCAAGAAGGACATCGCGAAGGATGTCGTCTCCGTCGGCTCGAAGGTGAAGCTGCGTGACGTCGCCGCCAAGGAGACGATCGAGTACCACATCGTCGGCTCCGCAGAGGCGGACCCGGCCGCGAACAAGCTCTCGAACGAGTCGCCCGTCGGCAAGGCCATCATCGGCCACAAGAAGGGCGAGACCGTCGAGGTCACGGCCCCGCGCGGCACGCTCAAGTTCAAGATCCTCGAGATCAAAGCGGCCTAGTTCTCGTCACGACGAGAGCGCGTAAGCCGCTCGTCCTCTGCTACCACGCCGTCTCGCCGACGTGGGAGCACCGCTTGTCGATCCAGCCCGACCTGCTCGTGCGCCAGGTTCGGTTGCTTGCGCGTCTCCGCCGCGTGCGTGCAACCTTCGACGACGCGTTTCGGAGTGCGGCGAGCGTCTTCCCGGCGCTCGAGCGGCTGGGCGTTCCGATTCAGATCTTCGTGTGCACCGGCTATGCGCGTGACGGCGCACCGCTGACCATTCCCGAGCTTGCGGGAGACGACCCGGTCGAGCTCGCGACGATGACGTGGGACGAGTTGCGCGCGCACGCCGAGCGGGGCGTCGCGATCGGGTCGCACGGCGTTTCGCACGCGCATCTGACGCGACTCTCCGACGAAGAGGTTCGTAGCGAGCTGGCGGACTCGAGGGAACAGATCGAGCACGAGCTCGGCCGGGGCTGCACGGACCTCGCGTATCCGTATGGCGAGCACGACGAACGCGTCCGCCGGTTGGCCCGGGCGGCGGGCTACGACCGGGCGTACGGGCTCTGGGAGCGAAGCGATGATCCGTATGCGTTGCCAAGGCTCGATCTCTACAGGCGGCACAGTCCTGTAAGGGCTCTGCTCAGTATGCGGCGCCGCCGAGTCGGCGCCTAGGCTCTGCACGTGACCCCGAAGCGCTTCCCGGACACGGTGCCGCTCGCAGAGATCCGCACGGAGGCGGAAGAGGTCGAGCCGGGCGGCGAGGCGGACACGGTCGTGCGTGCCGCGGGCCGCGTGCTCGGACGGCGAGAGCTGGGGAAGCTGGTCTTCCTCGACCTCGTCGACCGGAGCGCTCGCATTCAGCTGCTCTGCGACACCTCGCGCACGGGCTCCGTCGACGTCGACCTCGGCGACATCGTGGGTGTCACGGGCCGGCCGGCGAAGGCGCGCCGCGGGGAGCCGTCCATCGCCGTGGACGAGCTGGTGCTGCTCGGGAAGATCCGCACGCCGCTGCCGGACACGTTCCACGGCATCACCGACCAGGAGGTGCGCTACCGCAAGCGCTACCTCGACCTGCTCATGAACGAGGACTCGCGCCGCGATGCCGTCGTGCGCACGCGCATGATCGCCGCGATCCGCGCTTACCTCGACGGCGAGGGCTTCTTGGAGGTGGAGACGCCGGTCTTGCAGCCGCGGTACGGCGGCGCCTTTGCCGAGCCCTTCGTCACGCATTCGAACTACCTCGACCAGGACGTCTATCTACGCATCGCGGACGAGCTCTATCTCAAGCGTCTGATCGTCGGCGGGTTGGAAAGGGTGTACGAGCTGGCGAAGGACTTCCGCAACGAGGGGGTGTCCTACAAGCATTCGCCCGAGTTCACGCAGCTCGAGTGGTACGAAGCCTACGCGGACTATCGCGACACGATGGACCGCACCGAGGCACTTGTGTCACGCGCCGCCGAGACGGCTATCGGCACGACGAAAGTCACCTTTCGCGGTCACGAGGTCGAGCTCGCGCCGCCGTGGCAGCGCGTGCGTTTCGTCGACGCGCTCGCGAGCAAGGACGCGTGGTCGCGTGATCCCGACGAGCTGCGCGCGAAGCTCGACGCCGCCGGGGTCGACACTTCGAAGGACAAGACCTGGACACAGCTCGTCGACCATGCGTACTCGCACTTCGTCGAGCCGGACCTGATCCAGCCGACGTTCGTCCACGACTGGCCGATCGAGACGTCGCCGTTCGCGCGCAAGACGGACGACGATCCGGCGCTCGTCGAGCGCTTCGAGTGTGTCGTCAGCGGGATGGAGTTCGCGAATGCCTTCAGCGAGCTCAACGACAGCGTCGAGCAGGCGGAACGGTTCGAGCTGCAGGCGGAGGAGCGTGCGGCCGGCGACGCCACGGCCGAGGAGGGAGACCCCGACTTCGTCGAAGCCATGTCGTACGGCATGCCGCCGACGGGCGGCTGCGGCATCGGCATGGACCGGCTGGCGATGGTGCTGACGGGACGCGACACGATCCGCGACGTGATCCTCTTCCCGGCGCTGCGCCAACACGAATGAGGGCGCTCCTCGTCGCGGCCGGCTGTCTCCTCGCGGGCCTGGCCGCCGGCGCGATCTGGACCTGGGCGCAGCCCGACCGCTACCGCGCCGATGCACGGGTGCTCGTCCGGCCGGGCGGCAGCCGCATCGTTCCCGCCGTCGAGGCGCTCGCCGAGAGCAGCCTCGTCGAGTCGAACGTCGCGCAGACCCTCCACCTCTCGTCGCCGCCGCAGGTGTCCGCGACTAGAGGCAAGGGCGGCGTCCTGACGGTTTCGGTGGAAGCGGACACGCGGGAGCGTGCGCGGCAGATCGACGCGGAGGCCGTCGTGATCCTCACGCAGAAGCTCGCGCAACGCTTCACGACGCCGGCTGTGACCGCGACGTCGCTCGATCCGGCTCACGCCGCCGAGCAGACGAGCCCGACCCTGGGCCGCAACCTGCTCATCACCGGACTCATCGGGTTGATCGCAGGGATCGCCGCAGCTGCGGCGATCACAATGCAGCGGCCGCGTTCGTCCGTGGTCACCGATCCGCGCGTCGAGCGGCGGCTGCGCGAACGTATCGACGAAGTCTCC
>WNGI01006883.1_pt1 | contig 10372 bp, 12 predicted proteins | sample 5400621 | NCBI WGS metagenome assembly WNGI01 (sample SAMN13153374, study PRJNA577476) | soil metagenome | isolation source: 20 cm soil or saprolite under Garry oak tree replicate 1 | place: USA:California | collected 2016-06-15 | reverse complement strand
ATCCGGAAATGACCAAGAGGTATTTGTGAAGAACTGCGGCGTGTCGAGATGTCATCGAACGGCGAAATATCAGCGGCGCGGATCGAGAGAGCGACTATGATAACTAAAGTTGGGGTGCGATCGCGGTCCAGCCGAAAATGGTAACGACGTACGAAATCTCTTCGTCCGACGACCACTCGGAAAAATTTTCCTCCGGCCATTCTTGACGTGCAGATGACGCGACTCAATTGAATGGCGCGAAAAATGCGGTAGGGTTTCGCCGCACGCGCTAACGCGCCTACTGCATTCAGGATTGATCAAAGAAAAAAGCGAGCAAAACGACGGAGTCGCCGTTCTTGAGGAAAGCTGCTAAAGCGTTCTCTATCGGCTAACTTCGCTGCTTAACAGAATAGGTTGCAGGGGGAACCTTGACGAAAAGAGTGACACATGACGATGGAAGCAGACGGCGTAGAGGAGGGCCTTGGCCCTCCTCTTTACATTACGCCGTTTACCCGCGATCAATCCTCGTAGTCGTTGGCGAAACGATGCTGGGCTTCCAGTTTTTGAGCTTGGATTTGGTCTGCTCCAACGGGACTCTCGTCGCACGACCCGTAGAAGTCGACGACCGCGCCGGAGTTATTGATGACCGGATTATCGGTATCAAGACTCTGTCCCGTCATCGAGTGAAACTTCTCGTGACAGTAACTATCTGCAGTCAGCTCGTCTTTCGAGACAACGCCATCCGCGCTCATTGCAGTGTTGATTGATCCGAGTGCGCCTGTGAAGAGCAAGGCTGCTAAAAATGATGTTGCGATTTTCATATTTCTCACCTCCTTTCTTTGCATCATGACAACTGATACCGCAACGTTCATACCAGCCGAAGCATCCTGCCGTAACTACCTGATACAGGATGAATTGCAGTTATCCGGCATTGATCAAGAGATGTTTGTGAAGAGCCGAGCGTGTCGAGATGTCATCGAACGGCGAAATATCAGCGGCGCGGAGAGGATGTTCAATGAATAGCAGCAAAGAAAGCCAAAGTCACAGTCGATGGGAATGCAAGTATCGCGTTGTGTTCATATCGAAGTATCGAAAGAAGAGCCTATATGGATGGGTACGCAAAGATGGTGGAGGAGGCGATTCCTCGCAGAATCATGGATCGAGCGAAGAACTTCGTAGCGCAGAATTCTTGGGCCAGGGGGTATTATGTATCGACGGTGAGTCGAGACAACAAGATACGCAATTACATCACAGAGCAAGAGAAAATGGATAAACGGCTCTAACAACCGAAGATGTTTGACCAGGGAAATGGCAGCTAGCTGGCCGGACCGCCTCGAGCCGTTCACAATTCAACCCTCCGGCTTTGCCGGAGGTACATGACTAGAGTTGGGGTTCGTTCGCAGTCCAGCCAAAAATTGTAACGACGTACGAAATCTTTTCGTCCGGCGACCACTGGGGAATTATGTCGATGTCGATTTGGGCCTCAGAAGTTTGATCCCCCCAGGTATAACTGCGAATCGAACCCACTCTTGGCTCAGTCTCCGTTCCTGTCCAACGTTCCGTCGGCAAGACAGCTTGCAGTTCGTTGATCAGTCCCGTGAAGCGACGTTCGGCTCCCTCTTTTTGACCGATCGCTGGGCCATAACAAGAAACATAATTTGCAAGGTCGTCAATGTTGCAATTCATGTCCGGGATTGTGGGATCGAGCGGGTGCTTGGTTTCTTCATCGTCGGGTTTTGAATCACGAAAAGATCTCCACGTCCCACCCCCTGCCGCGAGCGTAACCGCCAGTTGCTGCAACGCTCGGCGTTCTTGCCCCGATTCACGAGATGGTGCAATGCTCGCTTCCGCGCCCACCGAGGAATTCACTTCAGAGGCAAAAGAAGCTTTGCCGGCGATCAGACCGCTGAACATAAAGGAAGCCGTCCAGATTAATATTGTACGGTACATATGTTTTTCCGCCCTTTCTTGGGACCACTAAAGAGGCAACGACCATGCCAGCCTCCGTGGGAACAAAGTTTCAGTCTCTTATAGAAATCCGTCAGGCGGTGACGCGCGTGGCGCATAGGGTTAGGAATAAGTTCACTGGCGCGATGGCCGCATCGCAACCGGAGAGGGAATGAATCGACGTATCAAAAGCTTCGACAACTGTCGAAATTGCGACACTCACCGATCGCGCGGTTCCGCGGCGCATTCAGGAGCTGCAGATTCAGCACTTCTTCAAAGCCGATCCTGCCTGCGGCGCGGGTGTCGCCACAGGCTCGGCCGACTTCGCACCGAGTCGTAGCTGTTTTCAATCGGCGCGAGAAGATGTAAAGGGGGGTGAAAACACGGAGGATCGGTGAAGCACAGCACTAACAGAATTCTCACCACCCATGTCGGCAGCTTGCCCCGGCCGGTCGATCTGCTGGAGATGAACGATGCGAAAGGAAGCGGTCGAACCGTTGATCCGTCGGCATGGACCGCGCGGGTAAAAACGGCGGTTTTGGAGGTCGTGCGGCTGCAACGAGAGTCCGGCGTGGATATCGTCAACGATGGAGAGCTGTCAAAGTCGAGTTGGTCAAGCTATGTGAACGAACGTCTGAGTGGGTTCGCCGAGAGTGTTTCCCAGGGACAAGGCTCTCTGGCGAAAGGCAGAGACAAAAGAGCATTTCAAGAATTCTACGACGAGTACGATCGAATCCAACCCTTCAGAACCGTAAACGGCTCACGCTGGACCGACGTGATTTGCAATGCGCCGATCCTCTACACGGGGCAGACCGCAGTCCAGATGGATATAGAAAACTTGCAAACCGCCTGCGTCGGAGTGGAAACCGAAGAGGCATTCATCACGGCCGTGGCGCCCGGCTCCATCATTACCAGGCGGATCAACCAATACTATCCTACCGAGGAAGCTTTCCTGTTCGCGATTGCCGACGCGATGAAGACCGAATACCAGGCCATTGTCGACGCCGGATTCCTGCTGCAGATAGACGATCCGCAGCTTGTGACTCGCTACGATATGGAAGATCCGCCTCCCGATGCCGAGCAATACCGAAAGCTCGCCGCAGCGCGGGTCGAGGCGCTCAACCATGCGCTCGCGGACATTCCCCAGGAGCGCGTGCGCTACCATATCTGCTGGGGCGGATGGCACGGACCGCACACGACGGATTTGCCGCTCAAGGATATCGTCGGCCTGCTTCTGCAAATACGCGCGGGCGCCTACTTGATCGAGGCCGCCAATGCGCGACACGAACACGAGTGGCGCGTGTGGGAGCGGGTAAAACTCCCGCCAGGCAAGATCCTCATCCCGGGTGTTGTCAGTCATGCCACCAACGTCGTCGAACATCCGGAGCTGGTAGCGGAGCGCATTGTGCGCTTCGCCAACTTGGTCGGCCGCGAGAATGTCATCGCCGGCACCGACTGCGGCCTCGGTGGCCGGCTGCACCGGCAGCTCGTCTGGGCTAAGCTCAAGGCATTGTCCGAAGGCGCGCGCCTGGCGACCCGCCGGCTCTGGGGACGCGCGTGAGCGAATCGAGCGTGAGGAGAAAAGCAGGATTCACCGCAGAGGCACACAGAGTTCGCAGAGTTCGGAGCTTTACTTGATAGAATCCTTTTCTCGGCGTACTCCGCGTCTCGGCGGTGCAATGTCCAAATTCTTCCGCTTAGCAAAATACTCTTGGATAGAAATGTTCGACGTAAGCCGAAGGCGATTCTTCACGGCTCTCGCTATTTTTCTCACCACAAGCGCGGCGAATCTCCATGCCCAAGCTCCCATGAAGGTTTTATTTCCCTACTCGGTGGTCAATTACAGCAGCCTGCCTTGGATGATCGCCAGAGATGCCGGGCTCTTTCGCAAGCATGACCTCGACGTGGATCTGGTATTCATGGGCTCATCGGCATTGATCGTGCAATCGATGCTTTCAGGCGCGGTTCCGGCGGCCGGCGTGGCAGGTCCGGCCGTGATCTCCAGTGTCGTGAGTGGCGGCGACGTCGTTACGGTCGCCAACCTAGCGCCGCTCACCATCGCGCTCATGGTGAAGCCGACCGTCGAAAAGCCGGAGGATCTAAGAGGGAAAAAGATCGGCGTCCCTCGCCTGGGCGCCGTGGCGCATTTCGCGATTCGCATGATCCTGGATCGCCACGGCATTAAAGACGCCACCATCCTGCAAATGGGCAGTCAACCGGAAGCCGCCGCAGGGATGCGCCGCGGCGCCATCGACGGCGCGATGATTTCGCTGCCGTTGAATTACGTATTGGCGAAAGAGGGCTATCGGGAGCTCGTCGGGCCCCAGGATTACAAGAGACTTGGGATCCAGTTTATTTCGCAAGGCATCTCCGCACGGAAATCGTTTATCGCAAAAAATCGCGACACGTTGGTCGGGCTGATCAAGGCGACGATGGAGGGGATGAAGCTCATGTCGACGCAGGAAAATCTGGCGAAGAAGATTCTTTCGAAGTACACGCGCCAAACCGATCCAGAATCGCTCGATCGCGCATACCGGTTCGGTCTAGAGACGCTCAACAAGGAGCCGACGATTCCGAGAGAGGCGATCGTCTCGATGGTTCGTCTCATGGCAGACCTCGGTCTCGTCGATCGCGCCGCAGCAGCGAGCACGCCTGCGGAGTCCTTTTACGACAACAGTTTTGTCGATGAAATGAAGAAGACGGGATTCTTGCGCGAACTCTGGAAGTAACCCGGACGCCCAAGGAATTTTCAGCTCTCGATCTCTGGAGCGTGCGTCGAAGTCCTGATTCGGCAATGTCTACGAAGACTTGCGGCTTGTCGCGCTAACGTGCCAATGCAATTCACCCGGTATCTTTAAAGTCGAGCAACGAGAGATGCAGAAGACGGGTCTCACCTGTGGTTGCAAGACTTGGCCTGAATTCCCTTCTCAGTTGAGCAGATTATAAAACATTGTCATGCCAAACCCCATGATCCCACCGAATCTCAATCCTACGCGACAACGCAGGGATCATTAGCCTAGAATCAGAAGCGGTGGAACAGGCGCGTCAGGCGATCGTTGAGTCAACATTGCAACGAAAGAAGCTAGCGGTCATAATCAACTGATTGGCTTGCCAACGGCGAAGTTGTCTTCGCACTGAGGGCATTTTCCCCACGGATGATCGTGAACGTACTGGCACTTGACGGTTTCGACCTCTTCGTAGGATCGCCGGCATAGAAAACAAATATGTTTGTGAAGCATTACTCGGGTTATTTCACTTTCCACGGGGTTTCCCTACTTTCAGGACGTAATAGCAATACTGCCTCTGACAGCGAGTGTCCAGCAATTTCAGCTTTTGTTTACGAAATTCTTTTTTTAATAGTTCGGCGCGGTTGCACGAATAAAATGCATCATCGCTCAGCACGAGTTTTGTAGAAACCACGCCATTGAATAAAGTGCCTTCGTTCGACGGCACCTACCTCTTGACACTTAGCGGCATTTCAAATTAAGTGCGCTGACCCGGTACAAGCGGGTTTCGAAATTCAATTCGTCGTTGGGAAGGATCGAAACAACATGGATCAATTAAAATATTCTTCACCCGCTCTAGGCATTGCCTGTCCGTTTTGTTCCCATTCCAAATGCCAAACCTGTGTCGAAGTTTCCTCAAATGTTCTCGCATGCTGCCAATGTAGAGCACGAGCGATAAGTCGACTTACGTATCTGGAAAATGCCAGGGATCGAAAGGGAGCCGAAACCGATGAATAGTCTGTTGTCCGGGAGGTTCCGAGTCCGTTTGAATATACCCAACGTGGCTTTCACGGAGAGGAGAGCGAAAATGAAGTCAATCGATGTAAGACTACATAAACCCAGTTACTGGCAGTTGGTATTCTTGCAGAGCAAAGTAAACGGTGCGGCTTACAACGGTGAAGGTCTTCAACGGCGAAGTTGGGATTGGCCGAAAAATACCTATCTGCAGCGCCGCTTGGGACGACATGAGTATCTACACCATGCAGGACACTCAAGATTCAGTTAGCGCGCTAGCGGCCAAAGAACTCGAACTGCGCGCTGAGTAGTTTCTCAGGTGGGCGGTGCTAACATTCCGCATTTAGCCTGAGGAAAGTAGGAGGATACCCACTGCATGGGATTTTCGTAATAAACTGACAGTTATTCTGAATATGGCGAAACATCGCGGCAAGCCTTACATGATGTCGAATCGGGCATTGCCACAAAGACCTCGAAGGTGACTCAATCTCCCATCACAGGCTGCCTATTTTTCATGAAGTCATGACCAAGATGATGCGTCCCGGTGATTCAATTTTAAAGGAAGCTCGCCACGGGCACGGCGCAACGATGCTGGTTCGTTATATTCTCAATGCCAAGCATGGCAACCTGAAAAACGACCGGGAAGTTACAAAAACCGCTCTATTAGATTTGCCAGTCGATAACTCGGCAGTATAATTCTCACCTCTGTGATTCGTTTCGCTATTGTTGTGCAGCCCCGGGAGCACGCGTGCGTCCTTGACTCCGCGACATTGTTGCGGCTGTCCCTTCGGGGTGCCAAAGAGTTCGCTGTCCTGAATCCGGCAAGCGTGTAGGTCCGATGAGAAACATCAACGCGTCCCCGTGATTAGTTGCATCCGCGGCAGACGAGAACTAAAGTGGCGTCGATGAGTCTGAAAGAAGTACCGAGCGGCCACGATTTCTTCGATCCGGCCTATGTGAAGCAATGGAGCGACAGCATCATCCGCTACCGGCCGGAACGGCGGCAATTGTTCAAAGTCTTTGCCGCCGAAGCCGCGCGGCTCGAGAAGCCTTCATTGTCCGTATTGGAGCTGGGATGCGGACCGGGATTTCTCGCTGAAGCCTTGCTGCAAAACTGTCAGATCGCGCGCTACACGCTCGTCGACTTCTCGCCTGAAATGCTGGAGCTCAGCCGGAGCCGCTTGGCGAAGTTTAAAGACCGGACGGTTTTTATTCAGGCGGATTTCAAAAAGGACGATTGGACCGATGCGGTTCCCGCCGGCTTCGATCTAGTCGTCTCACTGCAGGCCGTGCACGAGCTCCGCCATGCGAGCCGTATCCCAAAGCTTTATGCTCAGCTTTACAGCCTGCTCGTTCCCGGCGGATGTCTTTTGATTTGCGATCACGTCAATGCTTCTTCGCCTTCCGGTCATCGGGCCGCCCATTTCATGACGGTCAAAGAGCACCTATCGACGTTCCAGGAAGTTGGTTTTATCAAGGCGAAAGAGATCTGCCCCGCCGCCGACCTGAGCCTGATGGCAGCGGAAAAGCCCTAAGACAAGCGAGTTTCACCTGGCCTGGCGATCTGGACGATACCTCGCCACGCCCTCCACGATTGCGAGTTTTTCGTCTGTCTTAGTTGTCTAACTCTCGAAATCCTTCTGGACATATTCGCTACTGCGCAAGCCTTGTCTATTTATTTGGTGTGTCCACGCTTAGTGGATATTATGTGAATCTGTAACATATTAATTTTATGGAAATTTCATAGTTTAGTATATCGTTGACTTTTGTCCATGTTTCATGGACATTTATGTTAAATGGACAAACAGGATCGGCAAAATCTACTGGAAGCCGCAAGAGTCACTGCGCAACAGCTCGGTCTCGGTATGGAAGTAGTACAACTCGAGCCCCAACTTGGTGCGGCTCGGGCCGACGCACTCATTCGCGTGCGCTACGGCGACCAGGAAGTTTTATACGCGGCAGAAGTCAAGTATGGGATTCGTCCGGCGACGTTAGGGGCAGTAATACAACAGCTGGAGCATTTGGGGCAGCCCGCATTGCTTGTGACGAACTACGTGACACCGCCGCTCGCAGACGCATTGAAGGAACGGGGGATTGCTTTTCTGGACGCGGCCGGCAACGCCTACCTTAAGCACCCACCCGTACTGATATGGGTGAAAGGTCAAAGACCACAGCAAAAACTAATTACGGCGAACGTGACAACACGTACGTTCAATCCAAGCGGACTACAGGTGATCTTTCCGCTTCTTTGTCATCCGGAATGGGTTGATCGTCCATATCGCGAAATTGCCCAAATCGCTGGAGTAGCGCACGGCACCGTCGGCTGGGTGCTCGCAGAATTACCGAAGTTAGGATTCATCGCTGAGATCGGCGGAAAGCGCCGCCTGCTCCAGCCCGAGCGGCTACTTCAACAGTGGGTGGAGGCCTACGCACGCACTCTCCGACCGAGATTATTTCTCGGTCGCTTTAATGCGGATCAATTGGATTGGTATCAGACGCTCGACCCCGGAAAATATGGTTACCTCCTGGGCGGCGAGCCTGCGGCCGCCCGTTTAACGCAACATTTACGTCCCGGCACAATCACCCTTTACGGCCCGAAGGTTGAACCGCGATTTCTACTCGACCAACGGCTTCGGCCCCATCCCCAAGGCAAAGTGGAGATCCTCACGCGTTTTTGGAAATTCGATAACGACGATCCATTGCTAACTCCCCTCCTGCTCATCTACGCAGATCTTTTGGCGATCGGAGATGCTCGTTGTCTGGAGACCGCTAAGTATTTATATGGTGATATCGTCGCTCGATTTGACCGCTAAGACCGAACTCACGTTCTTGGCGGAAGTAGTTGCAGATCTTCGTGTGGCCGCATCCGCTTGGGAACCGCTTTTGGTCGGAGCGATGGCGCGCGATCTCCTGCTCTATCACGCCCATAACATTCCTGTGAATCGTGCGACGGAGGATATCGACCTGGCATTTGGCCTAGCCGACTGGGAGGATTTTGCCGCTCTGCGCGCTGCCTTAATTGCGTCCACTCATTTTGAAGCTCACCGCTCACTGGTCCACCAATTTTCTCATCGGCGGCGCCGCCAGGTAGACCTTGTGCCTTTTGGTGGATTGGAACTCCCCGGTGGTTCGATAGCTTGGCCGCCGACAGGCGACGAAGTCATGACGGTCGTTGGCTTTCGCGAGGCGCTGGCTTCAGCTACGAACGTAATGCTGCCGGAGGGCCAACGAGTTCTCGTCGTATCATTGCCAATGCTCGCTGTATTGAAAGTCATTGCATGGTCTGACCGGCACATCACTGCACCGCGGAAAGACGCGGCGGACTTACTATTGATCCTTAAGAGTTATCTCGATGCCGGGAATCAGCAACGACTCTATGAGGAAGCGGCGCACCTGTTGGAAGATAGCAATTTTGACTACGAGCGCGCGGGCGCTTGGGTTGCGGGCCACGATGCCGCCAAGGCTATTGGAAAGGCTGGCGCTGAGCAGACGCGCGCACATCACGTGATCACCACGATACTCACTAAAGAATCGGACCCGAACGGGCCACTGAGACTGATAGGTGAGGTGGGCGGCCGCGAAGCTGAAAATATGCGGCTTCTGCTCGCAGCGTTTCTCAGCGGATTTAACGGCGAAAACTGACCACGAAAATATAAACTCACGTCAATTCGTCTTCGCCGTCCGGTCATCGGGCGGCCCATTTCATGACGGTCGAAGAGCACCTATCGACGTTCCAGGAAGTTGGTTTTATCAAGGCGAAAGAGATCTGCCCCGCCGCCGACCTGAGCCTGATGGCAGCAGAAAAGCCCTAAGAGCAAGCGAGACAACACTCACAAGAATGTGCGCTGCAGTGAACTGACGAACTGGATTCGAGGAATTGATTTCGTGCTGAGCCGCTCATCATTGGTGATAAACAGATCGACACGCGCATGCGACGCGCACGCGAGCTGAATCGCGTCCGGCGGACGAATCGTACGGTCCTTACGGATGCTTGCATAGATCCGGGCCGGTTCTAGGTCAAAGGGAATGATAACCGCTCCCCGCAGCAACGCGGATTCATAGCGACGAGCCAGGGCCTCGTTTTCCGCCTCCACCGGCTTGATCAGAATTTCCCCAACTGTCAGCGCGGACGTGTAGAGCTCGTCGCCGCGCTCGATCATGCGCTTGCGCAGCGTAATGACTCGCGCCGACAAATCACCAAATTCCTCGATCAGATAAATGAACAAATTCGTGTCCCAAAAAATCCGGCTCACTCCCAGCCTCCGCGAACCCGGCTGACATACTCATCCGGATTTTCGCCGACCCAGATCTCTTTCCCCAATCCCGAAAGTCCAAGGATCGGGTCGGTTTCTTTGGAACCCTTTCTCTTCGCGACGAACTTTTCGTTGTACCAGTCCAGCAATGACTGATATTTGACCGGAATATTTTCCTTTTCGGGCGTCACTTTTCCTCGGCGGCGTTTCGGATCGAAGTCATCGGTTTCTCGAAACAGGCGACGAGTGTTTTTGCCGGTGGCATAGAGCATCCGGTAACGACCGGGGTTCGGCGGACGGTTCGCGACACAATGAAGGTAGGCATGCGCTTGAACACCCGGTCTTAGCTCGCCGGCTATCTTTTCTTGTCGCGCACGCGCGACGATTTCAGCAACGGTGAAATCCTCACGCTTTGGATTTTCTTTGTGAAGAAGAGCGGCCGCTATCCAGACC
>WNGI01006882.1_pt1 | contig 10373 bp, 11 predicted proteins | sample 5400621 | NCBI WGS metagenome assembly WNGI01 (sample SAMN13153374, study PRJNA577476) | soil metagenome | isolation source: 20 cm soil or saprolite under Garry oak tree replicate 1 | place: USA:California | collected 2016-06-15 | reverse complement strand
TCGCGCGGCCTTCAGCTACGTCCCCGAGGAAACGCCGACCCCGGAGGCGCTCGCACGCGCGTTCACCGCGCGCGGCTTCGCCGTGCGGACGGCCCGGCAGGTGACGTCGCCACGAGTCAGCCTGCCAGCCGACTTCGAGACGTATCTCGAGAGCCTCACAAAGAAGGAGCGACACGAGCTTCGGAGGAAGATCCGCCGCCTCGAAACGGGCCGGCGGGTCGCGTTCCGCGTCGCGGGGGAGCCCGAGCGGGCCGCGGCGCTCGACCGGTTCGTGGAGCTCCACCGGCGTTCGCGCGGCGAGAAGGCCGAGTTCATGACCAAACCCGTCGAGCGCTTCTTCCGCGACATCGCCGACGCGCTCGCCGCCCGAGGGTGGCTTCGCCTCGGCATCCTCGAAGTCGACGGCGAGGATGCGGCGGTCCTCTACGCGTTCGCGTACGAAGGCACGCTCGCGCTCTACAACGCCGCGTATGACCCCGCGCTCGCCTCGCTGTCGGTCGGCATCGTCTCGCACGCGTACGCGCTGCGCAGCGCGATCGCGGAGGGCCTCGGGACCTACGATCTGCTTCGCGGAAACGAGCGGTACAAGTACGACCTCGGGGCCGACGACCACTGGCTCGTACGCATCGAGGCCGAACAGGCATGATCCGTCGCGTCGCGATGATCTCGGTGCACGCGTGCCCCCTCGCGAAGCTGGGCGGCCGCGACTCCGGTGGGATGAATGTGTATGTGCGCGAGCTCGCGCGCGATCTCGGCGCGCGCGGCATCGAGGTCGACGTCTTCACCCGGTGGCGCGAGAAAGACGATCCGCGCATCCAGCCTCTCGGCCCGAACGCACGCGTGATCCACATCGCGTCGGGACCGCTTGGGTACTGGCCGAAGATCAACGTGTACGAGCATCTCGACGAGTTCACCGCGAAGCTCATCGCCGAGGTCGAGGAGCAGGGTCGGACATACGACGTCCTGCACGCGCACTACTGGCTCTCGGCGAAGGTCGCGCGGACGCTCGAGCAGCGTTGGAAGATCCCGACGGTCCAGATGTTTCATACCCTCGGCCTCGTCAAGCGCGAGGTCATGGACGAGGACATCGACGGCGAAAGCGACGTTCGGATCGAGATCGAGCGTGAGGCCGTCCGGAGATCGGCGGCCGTCGTCGCCGCGAGCGCGATCGAGCTCGGCGAGCTGCGCCGCTTCTACAAGGCGGACCCCGCGCGCGTCGCGGTGATCCCGTGCGGCGTCGACCCCGAGGTGTTCCACCCGGTTCGCCAGGCGGACGCCCGCGAGAAGCTCGCTCGCGACCAGTGCGAGCGGCTCATTCTTTTCGTCGGGCGCATCGAGCAGATCAAGGGGATCGACGTGCTCCTTCGCGCGATGGCCCTGCTCTTCTTCCGGCGGCCCGACTTGCGGAGCGAGGTCTGTCTCCTCGTCGTCGGCGGCGCGCTCGATCCCGGCGACGAGGCGCCGGAAACGGAAAAGATCCTCGAACTGCGGCGGCTCGTGCACGAGCACCGGATGGAGGCGAATGTCTCGTTCGTCGGCTCGCGAGACCAGGAGGACCTCGCGCTCTACTACGCGGCCGCCGACGTCTGCGCCGTCCCGTCGCTGACCGAGTCCTTCGGGCTCGTCGCGCTCGAGGCGATGGCCTGTGGCACGCCGGTCGTGGGCACACGTGTCGGCGGCCTGCAGACGGTCATCACGGACGGCGAGTCCGGCCTGCTCGTCCCGGCCGGCGACTACGAAGCGCTGGCGGAGGCGATCGCCCGGGTCCTCACGGATGCGCGCCTGCGGATGCATCTCGCGCACGGCGCCCGCGACCGCGCGGAGCATTTCACCTGGCGGCGGGTCGGTGACCGTATGGTCGAGCTGTACGAGCGGGTCCTCGCGCGACCGACGCAGGAGCTCAAAGTCTAGTGCCCGAGGCCTTCGTGATCCCGAAGCGCGCCATGGCGATCTTCGCGCATCCCGACGACGTCGACTTCGGGTGTTCGGGAACGCTGGGGTCGTGGATCGCGACCGCCGGGACGCACGTGACGTATTGCGTGATCACCAGCGGCCAGAAAGGGACACACGATCCGAAGGCGAGTCCGGAGGAGATGGCCGCGACAAGAGAGCGCGAGCAGCGCGCGGCGGGCGCCGCCATCGGCGTGAAGGAGTTCGTCTTCCTGGGGCGCCAGGACGGCGAGCTGGAGCGGAGCATGGCTCTGCGCGGGGAGATCTGCCGTGTGATCCGCGAACACAAGCCCGACGTCGTGTTCACCAATGACCCGTGGGGCCATTACCAGGTGCACCCGGACCATCGGGTCGCCGGCTGGAGCGCTCTCGACGGAGTCATCGCCGCGCGGGATCACCTCTTCTTTCCCGAGCAGCTGGTGAACGGCCTGAAGAAGCACCGCGTTTCGCGGGTGCTGCTGTTCGGCACGCGCGACCCGAACATCTGGTTCGACATCAGCTCATCGATCGACGGGAAGATCGCCGCCCTGCGGGCCCATCGCAGTCAGGTCGGCGGGCGGAGCGGCTTCGCGCAGCGCATGCGCTGGTGGGCGAAGAACACCGGGTCGACCTGGAAGATGGACGCGGCGGAGGCTTTCCGCTTCATCGAGCTCGCCTAACCTCTCCCGCGATGGCCGAGGAGCGCTCGCTCGGCGGAAATCTGAACGAGGCCGTCAGGGTCGGCGACACGGTCCGTCGCCGCGCCGGCCCGTGGACGCCGGCGGTCCACGCGCTCCTTCGCTTCCTCGAGCGAGAGGGCTTCGACGCGCCCCGCGCCCTCGGGGTCGATGCGCAGGGCCGCGAGGTGCTCGAGTACATCGAGGGAGAGGCGCACGCCGGGAATCCCCTGCCGCTTCCCGACACGGTCTTCGGCGAAGAGCACATGACGGCGGCCGCGCGTCTGCTCCGTCGCTACCACGACCTCGTCACTCGGTTCGTCGCGCCGCCGGACGCGCACTGGCGTCTCGTCGGGCCGGAGCCCCACGAGATCATCTGCCACAACGACTGGTCTCCGTGGAACGCGCTCTTCCGGAACGGCTCATTCGCGCTGATGCTCGACTGGGACCTCGCGGGCCCGGGGCCGCGGCTCTTTGACGTCGCGAACGCCGGGTACTCGTGGGTCCCATTGGGTGCGGAGGCGAGGGCGATCCGCGACATCGACGCGCGCGCGCGGAGACTGCGCGTCTTCTGCGATGCGTACGGGCTTGCCGACCGAACCGGGCTGCTCGACGCGATGCGGGCACGTCTTGTCTACGTCGGTCGATTCATCGACGAGCAGGCTCGGCTGGGCGACCCCGGGATGATGAAGCTCGTCGAATGGGACACCCCACGCGAGATGTTCGTGAAGGACTGCGGTTACCTCGACGAGAACCGCGAGAAGCTCGCGCGGGCGCTGCGCTAGCGCGAAACCTCGCGCGCGGGCCGGACCGACCTAGCCGAGCGCGCCGACGATCTCGGCGATCCGTCCTTCGTCCGCGATCCAGCCGTCGCCACTCGGAGCGAGCCGCATGACCCGCTGCGGCTGCGTGATCCATCTGATCGCGACGACTTGGCGCTGCAGCTCCGCGGCCTGCTCGTAGAGTCGAAGCTCGGAGGCTCGGTCGCGTTCCCGCTCGAGGTCGCCGATCGTCTGAACGAGCGCTTCGCCGTCGTCTTCGAGGACCGCCGTGATCCGTGCGGAGAGCGCGTCCACGTCGCGGTCGCTCACGCCGCGGCGCCGGGCGAGCTCCCGTTGCAGGGTCCCGAGCTCAACCGCGGGCCGGCAGAGGTGCAGCGGGAAGATGCGTGCGAGCGCGCTCGCGGCCGCGAGCGTGGGCGCCCAACCCAGAAACGGACCGAAGTGGCGCCCAGGTGAATCCAGCTCGACGGCGGCGGCGATCCCGGGTGGTGCCGACGAAAGCCGCACCGCGCCGACGACCTCGACACCCTGCGTGCGATTGAACGGTGGATCGAGCCGCTCGAGAAGGATGCGCTCGATGAACGCCGCTTCATGCTCCGACGCCGCGGGCGCTACGACGATCCGCCGCACCCGACGCACCATCCCGCGGAGACCTGGTCGAGTGAGGCCCGCGGACCAGTAGCTGCGCACGCGAGACCGAAGCGCGCCGGCGCGCCCGACATAGAGGATGCGGCCGCGTCCATCGAGCAACAGGTACGCGCCCGGACGCGCCGGCAGGGCGGCCAACTCGTTCGGCGCGAGGGAGAGCATCCGAGCCTAATGCTTGAAGTGGCGGCGGCCGGTGAAGAGCATCGCCATGTGGTTCTTGTTGGCGGTGTCGATCATCATCGCGTCGCGGATTGAGCCGCCCGGCTGGATGATCGCGGTCACGCCGGCGCGCGCCGCGACCTCGATCCCGTCGGGGAAGGGGAAATACGCGTCGGACGCCATCACCGCGAGGCGCGCGTTCTCCCCCGCCTTTCGTACGGCGGTCTCGACCGCGACGACCCGTGAGGTCTGGCCTGGACCGACTCCGACGGTGGCGAGGCCCTTCGCCAGCACGATCGCGTTGGAGGTCACGTGCTTCACGCACCGCCACGCGAAGAGGAGGTCGGTGAGCTCCTCGAGCGTCGGGCTGCGCTCGGTCACGACCTTGAACGCGCCCTCATCGGCGGCGGATTCATCCGGCGTCTGGACGAGCATGCCCCCGGCGACGCGCTTGTAGTCGAAGGACGAGCCGTCCTTGCGGATGAGCTTCCCACCGACGATCGCGTAGCCGGGCACCGCGACGATCTCGAGATTTCGCCGCTGCCGCAGGATCGGCAGCGCCTCGTCCTCGTAGGCCGGCGCGATGATCGCCTCGTAGAAGGTGCCCTCCATGGCGGCGGCGAGCTCGCGCGTCACGATGCGGTTCGCGCCGACGATCCCGCCGAACGCCGAGACCGAATCGCACATGAACGCGCGACGGTACGCCTTCGTGATCTCGTTGTCCGAGGCCACGCCGGACGGGTTCTGGTGCTTGATGATCGCCACCGTCGGCTGCGCGAAGTCGGTCGCGATCCGCCACGCCGCGTTGATGTCGAGCATGTTGTTGAAGCTCGTCGCCTTCCCGTGGATCTGCTGCATCTGCGTCATCGCGCCGTCCTCACCGCGTACGGCGTAGAAGGCCGCCTGCTGGTGGGGATTCTCGCCATAGCGGAGGTCGCGGACCTTGCGCAACGAGAGCGTCATCTCGTCCGGGAACTGCACGCCGGCCTCGGCGGTGAAGCGCGACGCGATCGCGGCGTCGTAGGCGGCGGTGTGGGAGAAGGCCTCCGCCGCGAGGATGCGGCGGGTCTCGAGCGAGACCTCGCCGCGCTGCCGAAGCTCGTCGAGCACCGCACCGTACCGCTCGGGCCGCGAGACGACGACGACATGGTCGTAGTTCTTCGCGCCGGCGCGCAAAAGCGTGACGCCGCCAACGTCGATCTGGTCGAGGAGCATCGACCCGCTCTTGCCGGCAGCCGCGGTCTCGGCGAAGGGGTAGAGGTTCACGACGACGAGGTCGATCGGCTCGATCCCCTCACGCTTGAGCTCTTCCGCGTGCTCGGCATCGTCGCGCCGGGCGAGGAGCGCCGCATGGATCTTCGGATGGAGCGTCTTCACGCGCCCGCCGAGGAGGGCCGGCTGCTTCGTGACGTCCTCGACCGAGCGGGTGGCGATGCCCTCGGCGGCGAGGGCGGCGCGCGTGCCGTCCGTGGCGATGAGCTCCCAGCCGAGGTCGCTCAGGCCGCGCGCGAACGCGGCAAGACCGGTGCGATCAGAAACAGAGAGGAGGGCTCGCAGCGCGGCTAGTATAGCCATCCCATGCCCTTCGATCCCCAGCACTTCATTGACCGTTTTTTTCAGCCGTTCAACACCGAGTCACGTTTCTATTGGCCCGCGGCCATCGCGCTCGCCATCGCGTTCCTCGCGAACGTCGTCTGGTACAACTGGCGCGCGCGGACGTCTCCTCCGGAGCTCAGCATTCGACCGTGGGCCTTCTGGACCAACTTCGTCTTTCTCGTGTGGTTGACCGTGCTGCTCATCGCGAAAGTTCCCTTCTTTGTCTTCGCCATCTCGATCGTCGCGAACATCGCGCTCGACATCTACATGTACCGGTTCTATCTGCCGCCGCAGGAGACCGCCTGGGAGCGCGAGCAGCGCCGTCGCGCGTACTTTCCCCAGCCCGCTCGCCGGAAAAGGCGCCGCCGCTAATCGGCGGGCGACCAGCTCACCTCGAAGCTCGTGTAGCGGGGTCCTCCCTCGACGTCCGCACGCTCGACCGCGTCGACCTCGGCCGAGCGCGAGCCACGCCAGAGCCAGTGCTCGAAGCTCGCAAGCGCGGCGGCGTCGCCCTCGGCGACCAGGCCCACCGCGCCGTCCGGCCGGTTCCAGACGCGCCCCGTGAGGCCGAGCCGGCCCGCCTGATCGGCCGCGGTCGAGCGGAAGTTCACGCCCTGCACGAGCCCGCGGACGATGAAGCGCGCGCGGCTCACGGGCGTCGCTTGCGTGATGCGAGCATCGCGTCGAGAGGGCGCGTGTTCGCCACGCTCGCGGCGGTCGCCCAGCCACGCCGCGCCGTCGCGATGCCGAGCTCCATCCACTCCAGCTCCTCCATGGCATGCGCGTCGGAATCCACGACGACCGTCGCGCCGCGGTCGACCGCCTTTCGGATCCAGGTGTCGGGGAGGTCGAGCCGCTCAGGTCCGCCGTTCACCTCGATCCAGGTCCCGGTCTCGATCGCCGCGGCGATGACCGCGTCCAGGTCCACCGCGTACGGCTCGCGCTTCTCGAGCAGCCGCCCGGTCGGGTGCGAGATCGCCGTCACGAAGGGATGGCGCATCGCGCCGGTGATCCGCGCGGTCATCTGCTCCCGCGACTGGGCGAACGAGGAGTGGACCGACGCACTGACCACGTCAAAGCGCGCGAGGATCTCGTCCGGGTAGTCGAGCTTTCCGTTCGCGCGGATGTCGACCTCGGTTCCCACGATGATCCGGAACGGCGCGAGCTCGGCGTTCAGCTTCGCCGCTTCCGCGATCCGCGCGGCGATGCGCTCGGCCGAGAGGCCGTTCGTCATGCCGAGCCCTGGCGAGTGGTCGGTCACCGCCAGGTACGCGTAGCCCTTCGCCTTCGCGCGGCGGGCCATGTCCGCGAGCGGATCCCGACCGTCCGTCCAGCTCGTGTGCGTGTGGAGGTCGCCCTTCACGTCGGCGACATCGACGAGCGTCGGCAGGCGGTGCTCGCGCGCGGCATCGATCTCGCCGCGATCCTCACGGAGCTCCGGCGGGATCCAGTCCATCTCGAGCGCGGCGTAGACGTCCTCTTCGGTCGCCGAGGCGATCTCCTGCCCGCGCGCTTCGGCGCCGACCCGGTAGAGACCGTATTCGTTCAGGAGCAGCTTTCGCCGCAGCGCGATGCCGCGAAGCCGCACGTTGTGCTCCTTCGAGCCGGTGAAGTACAAGAGGGCGGCGCCGAACGACTCGGGCGGAACGACGCGCAGGTCGACCTGCAGGCCACGGTCGACGACCACCGACGACTTGGTGTCGCCTTGCGCGAGGACCCGTTCGACCGTGGGCGCGGCGACGAACATCGCCATGATCGGCGGGGCGGCATCCGCAGCGACGACGATGTCGACGTCGCCGATCGTCTCGCGGTAGCGCCGCAGGCTCCCCGCGACGACGATGCGCTCGAGGCCAGTCCGCTCCTTCAGGTACGCGACCATCTCGCTCGCGGACGCGCGCGCCTCGTGAAGGAGGGATCGGCCGGTGCGCTGCCGGAGCGCGGCGATCGACTTCAGGATGTTCTCTTCGGTCTTCGCCTGGATCTTCGGGAGCTGCTGGAGCCGGTGGTCGCGAGCGGCCTCCTCGAGCTCCTCGATGGTCGTGATGCGGAGGTGGTCGTAGATCATGCGTGCGGTCGCGGGGCCGACACCTGGGACGCGAAGGAGCGTGAGCAGACCCGGCGGCACCGCCGCCTGCAGGTCGGCGTGACGCTTCGACACTCCGGTCGCGACGAGCTGCTCGATCGCCTCGGCGACCGATGGCCCCACTTTGGGGATCTCCTTGAGCCGGTTTTCTTCGACGAGCTTCGAGAGCGGCTCGCGAAGGTCGCGGATCGAGCGCGCCGCGGCGCGGTAGGTGACCGCACGGAAAACGTTCTCGCCCTTTAGCTCGATGAGGTCGCCGATCTCGTCGAGGACCTTCGCGATCGCGTCGTTGTCGAAGGTCAACGCCTCTCGGGGCACGCCGGGATGCTAGGCCTTGTTCGCGCCGCCCCTCGCCAGCTCGAGCATGTCGTAGGCGGCCTCGGTCTCGCCGCGCGCGCGGAGCTTGCGCGCGTACTCGGTCGCGATCGCCGCGCGATCAGCGTGGTGCTCGATCTTCGTCACGAGACGGATCGCTTCGCGGTAGGCGCCGTCCGCGGCCGCATGCTGTCCGAGCGCGTCCTGCGCGGCGCCAACGACGCGGAGTGCGCTCGCACGCTGGCGATCGTCGTGGATCTCCGCGAGGACCCCTTCGGCGTGCGTCGCCGCCGAGAGTGCGCTCGCGGCGTCGCCGGCGGCGAGTGCGGCGCGCGCGAGCTCGGTCTCGGCGACCGCGGCCATGCGATCGTCGCCGATGGCGAGGGCTCGCGAGCGACAGCGGTCGGCGAAGTCGCGCGCGACGTCAAGCTTGCCTCGGTCGACGCTCACCGACGCCATCGACTGCAACACCGAAAGCTCGAGGGCCGCGTCGGTCATGCGCTCGAGGAGCCCGCGGGCGCGCTCGTATGCCCCGATCGCGCCGTCGAGGTCGCCCTCGTCGTAGAGCGAGGCCGCGATCCCCATGTGGCTGCGCGCGGCGACCTCGAATTCAGAGGTACGCGACGCCAGCGCGAGCGCGGACTCGTACGTCGCGAGCGCCTTCGCGGTCCGGTCGAGCCGGCGGTACGTCGTGCCGAGAGCGAGGAGGATCCGCGAGCGCAGCCGAGGGTCGGCGATCTCGTGACGCTCGACGAGGTCGCGGGCCGCCTCGAACGAATCGGTCGCCGCGACGAGCTGCCCGAGCTCGACGTACGCGAAACCCCGCGCGTAGTGAAGCTTCGCGACGTCGTCCGCGTCGGCCGTCGGATCGAGGACCGCGAGGGCTTCGGCGACGTGCTCGAATGCGCGTTCGGTCTCGTGCGCCGCGAGCTCGGCGGAGACGAGGAGCCGAAGCAGCTTCCCGCGCTCGCGGCGCGTGGGCGTGTGCCTGAAGGCGGAATCGACCTCTTGTCGCACGGCGCTCCAATCGGAGCGTTCGACGGCCGCTTCGGCGGCGACGCGGTGGTAATGGACGCGCTTCGTCGACGTAAGGGGCTGGTCGCCGACGAAGTACTCGATGCCCCGGCCAAGGCGGCCCGCGATGATCTGAAGCGAGCGCAGCGACGGACGAACGAGGCCCGCTTCCACCTGAGAAATAAAGCCCTTGGTGAGCTCCTCGCCGGCAAGCTGCGCCTGGCTCAGGCCGAGCTCGCGCCGGGCAGCGCGCACGCGTTCGCCGAGGGTGACCGGCTTTTGGACGGTCTCCGGAAGACTTGCCACCGACGCTCCCCGACGCTCCCATCTGCCTTGGAGACCGAACTGACAGGAAATCTCGTTTTCCCGCCGTGACGTCTCCCCGACTGTGGCGCAGGATACTCATCCACGAGCGTCGGCGACAACATGGGGAGGACGACGTGAGACCTATCCGTCAACGTCTCGCGCGGATCGCGACTGTCGCGCTCATGCTGCTCACGCTGCTCGTCGCGTCCAGCTCAGCGGTGCTCGGTTGGGACGGAGACGGACCGGCGCTGCCGACCGACGGGCCATCGCTGCCGCTGGATGAGCAGTCCGTTGATGACGGGGGCGTGATCGCGCCGTAGCGGAACGACCCGGCATACTGCCTTCGTGCCCGCGACGAGCACCGACCGCCGTCAACGCATCGAGATCGACGGCAAGCCGTTCCTTTTTCAGCACGGCTACCGCTTCGGCAAGGTCACGTACATCACGCGGTTGCCGCTCTCAAAGAGCATGACCGTCTTCACGCCCGGCCACCTCTCGGCGGCCGAGGTCGAGGCGGTCGTTCGCGGCGACAATCCGTGGATGCTGGAGTGAGCTGACGCGCGCGATCGTCCAGCGCGTCAGCACGGCATCGGTCGACGTCGGCGACGAACGCATCGGTGAGATCGGCCGCGGGCTTGTGGTCCTCGTCGGCGTCGGCGCGAATGACCGGCCTGAAGACGGCGAGCGGCTCGCCGCCAAGGTCGCGGGGCTTCGCATCTTCGACGACGATGCGGGCAAGATGTCGCGCGCGCTTACCGATGTCGCTGGTTCCGTCCTCGCCGTGCCTCAGTTCACGCTCTACGGCGACACCCGCCACGGCCGTCGCCCGGACTTCGCCGGCGCGGCGCCGCCGGACCTCGGGCG
>WNGI01006880.1_pt1 | contig 10373 bp, 8 predicted proteins | sample 5400621 | NCBI WGS metagenome assembly WNGI01 (sample SAMN13153374, study PRJNA577476) | soil metagenome | isolation source: 20 cm soil or saprolite under Garry oak tree replicate 1 | place: USA:California | collected 2016-06-15 | reverse complement strand
CCCGCGCCCTTCGCTCGATGGTGTCCGGGTCCACGCTTGAGCGCCGGCGTCCGCCGGATCACCGCAATGCGGCGCGGATCCCGACGATCACATTCAGGTTGAAAGCGTCGCCCGCGAAACTTCGATTGAATTCGTAGATCGCCGTCACGCGCGCGAGCATGTCGTAGCCGTGTCGGAATTGCACATGCTCTACCGCAAGCGCGTGTTGTACGTCGACGCCGTCAGCGTCCGGCGGGCCCGCTCCTGAGGGATCGCCGCGCTGATATCGTAGCATCCGGGTCCATGACCAGGTCCATTTGCCACGCGGCGAATAGGAGTCGACCGCGACGACGGAGCCCGCACCGCCAGGCCCGGCTTCGGAAGCCAGGACCTGACCCAGCTGCGTGTGCCCCTGGTTGACGCCGCTGTGGGTGTAGAATGGCGCCCACCCACGCCCGGCCGCCAAACGGGAAAACTGCAGGTTCTGCGTCTCGGCGCGTACCGCGAGGAGCCGACCATTGGGCCGCCGCATCACCTTGCGAAAGCCGATCGTGTATCCACCGATGTGGTCGGGCTCCTCGACGAAATCACGCAAGTCTACGTTGTAGTCGTCGCGGCCGTACTCGCCGTACACTTCGAAGCCGCTGTTGGGCAGGACCCAACGGAAGAAGGCACTGGCCAGCTGATTCTCCAACGTTGAATTGGTGCCGCCTCGCTGACCACCGTGAACCATCACGAGGAGGTCCTCAAAGGTCAGCCCGCCAGCGGGCCACGGCTGATGCGCGAACCGTGTCGCGCCGACCTCCAGGCCGGGAACCCACCGTGACGTGAAGTCGAGCGCGATCGCGGCCCCGTATCGAACTCCCTCCGCTGCCGTCGCCGGCGAGAACGCCGACTGCGACAGCCGCCCCCACACTAGGCGTCCATGCACGCGAAACAGCCACAGGTCCACGGGAGTCGCGGTGCCGAGGAACACGTGCGGGAAGCCGGCGGCGTTGTTGCCCAGGATGATCGGAAACTCGGTCGCGGGCCCCCAGTACTGGTTCGCGCTGGTAACGCCGACCGAGAGCTTCCGCCAGTCGACACGTAGCGTGCTCTGGCCGGGATCGAGGCGGGCGTACGCTGCGTCTCCGAAGCGCTGGGGACGGTCGATCGATGTGGCGTTCGCGCCATCGGCGTAGGCCAGCCTACCGGTCTGCCCGTTCGGCATCAGCGCGAATCCGGCATTCTGCGTCGCGAACACGAGCGGCACGACGCTCAGCGACACCGCGCCGACGCGCGCCGCGAAGCCGCCCTGAGCCGCGACAGTAAGCCCGCGCCCCGCCCAGATGGGGCCGTCGTTGTACCCAAAGGGGAACGTGGTGTTGGCGCGCAGGCTCGCCGTCGGGCTCAGCCATCCGAACGACCGACGCGTCGGCGGCGCGGCGAGATCGTAGCGCCGGGCCCACGGATGCGCTGTATCGCGGGGAGCAAGATCGTCCAGCTCGCGCGGCGAAAACGCGCGCAGCCCCCACGGGTATAGCGGGACGACGCGCAACGTCTGCAGATACCGGAGGTAATTCTCCAACTCGCCGCCCGCAAAGACCTCGGCGCGCGACAGCGGAGATCGGGAAGGCGCCTGTTGGCCGCGCGCGGCGTGCGTCGCAGCGGGGAACAGGAGGAACGCGGCCACGACGCTCGCGCGGCAACTCACGTGGTGAGCTTAGCGGCCCTAGATTGGGGTGTCCATCCCTGTCGGAGCCCGATGCGACTGTTTCGCACTACCATCACGTTGCTCATCAGCGTCCTACCCCTGCGCAATGGAGCCACGCAGAGTACGACCTGGACACCGCTGCCCGTGTTGGGCGGCGATCCAGAGAATCGGGAGCGGCTCTGCCAGTTGTTGGGCGGCGCACGCCGTGAGGGGTTCTTGCTGCGGTCCGCCTCGGAGGGACTCGATTCGCTGCCGGGCGCTCCGGGTCGATTGCGCTGGGCACTGCTCGTGCCCGAAGTCGGCGCTCTGTATAACTCTGCCATACCCTTTTCCTTGAACGACGGTGCTCTCTGGGCAGGGCGCGGGTGGAGTACGGACATGCGGGGCGGCCTTTTCGCCCGGTGGCGCCGACTCTCGCTCGTCCTGGCCCCGGAGCTGCTCGTCACGGAAAACCTCGCGTATCCCCTGCCACCCCCGCAGGTACAGCTGCCCCGCCCCGCCGGCCGCAGCCTGTTCTCGACCCCGTGGCACGTGGGCGCGTACTCGATCGATCTCCCACTGCGCTTCGGTGACCGCGGTCGGGCCTGGGTCGATTTCGGTCAATCGACCCTGGCCGCGGATCTCGGTGCGGTGACGGCCGGATTGTCTACGGAGAACGAGTGGTGGGGGCCCGGGATCCGCAATGCGATCGTAATGAGCAACAACGCGGCCGGAATCTGGCGCACATTCGTTCGCACCAGCAGACCCGTGCGAACAGGCGCAGGCACGTTCACGGCGCGTTGGTTTCTAGGCGGATTGTTCGAGTCGCCGTTCTTCGACCAGACACCCCAGGACGACCGCCGCTCGATCAACGGATTCGCCGCGACCTGGACCCCACCGCGCACGGATCTGACCTTCGGCTTCACGCGCACGGTCTACGCATCCCTCGAGTCGTGGGACGACATCTTCGGACACGCCTTCGACGTCGTGCGCGGCCGGGGGTCGCGCCGCATGCCGGGAGATTCGGCGGCCGAGCCCATCCGCGAGCAGCTCTTCTCGTTCTTCGCACGCTGGGTCTTCCCGAAGGACCACTTCGCGCTGCATGCGGAATGGGCCCGCAACCAGCCGCCGGGTTCGGTGCGCGAGCTGCTGGTCAGTCCGAATCACTCTCAAGGCTACACGCTGGGCCTCGAGTGGGCTCGCCCGCTGCGGGGGGAGCGGGATGCACTGCGGTTTCAGGCAGAGGTGACGTACCTGGAGCAGTCACCCGCGTACCGCAACATCCCTGAGATTACGTGGTACACGGGCGCTGGCGCGCCGCAGGGGTACACGCAACGCGGCCAGGTCATCGGCGCGGCGATCGGGCCCGGCGCATCGAGCCAATGGCTGTCCGTCGACTACCTGGCCCCCAGCTGGCGCGCGGGGACGTTTGCCGGGCGGATCCGATGGGACGACGACGCGCTATACACATTTCCCGGCGTCTACGAGAACAAGTGGTGCTCGCACGATGTCTCGCTGTTTTGGGGGCTCCGGGGCTCGGCGCAGTCGCGCTGGGGGCGAGTGGACGCGACCTTCACGGCAGGCGAGCGTCTGAACATGTTCTTTTACCATGTCACCTGGTGCGGGCCGACTGCCTACCGCCCGGACGTCCTCGATGCCCGGAACACAACGCTCGAGTTGCGCATTACGCCACGTATTCCTTGAATCGCGTCGATAAGTGAGCGGCTTGCGCGTTGCGCTCGACATGACGGCGGCACGGTTGGGACGCGCAGGCCCATCGGTTTACACCGCCCAGCTCGCTCGGCAGCTCGCCACACTGATGGGGGACCGGCTCGTCCCCGTGGCGAGCCGGCTGGCCGTCCCGCCAAGCGCCCGGCGGACCGCCGCCGACCGGCTGCGCACGCTCGGGCGCGACCTGTGGTGGCACCAACTCGGCGTGTCCCTCGCCGCGCGCGGCGCCGATTTGCTCCACCTTCCCGCCGCGCTCGGGCCCGTCCGCGCGCTCCTGCCCACCGTGGTGACGATCCACGACGTGATCGTCCTCCGCTTTCCGGAGCTGTTCCCCCCGTGGCACCGCCATTACTCGCGGGTCGTGCTCCCGCGCCTCGTCCGTTCGGCCGCAGCGGTGATCACGGTGTCGGAGGCAGCGCGCGCCGATGTGGTAGAATACCTCGGCGTGGTGCCGGAACGGGTCACGGTCGTTCCGAACGGCGTGGACCCGCTGTTCCACCCCATCGATGCAGACGGCGACGAGGGACGATCGGTCGTCGACCGGTATCGCTTGCCGCCCGATTTCGTTCTGACGGTGGGGGCCATCGAGCCGCGCAAGAATCTCCCCCGCGTATTGGACGCAGTGCGCCAGCTGCGGCGGCGTGGTCCTACGGCCGGTATCACGCTCGTGCATGCCGGACCCGAGGGCTGGCTGGCCGACGATGTCTCGCGCGGCGCGGCTCAGTTCCTGGGCTACGTCCCGGCCACGGACCTACGCGCGCTTTACAGCCTGGCACGAGTGCTCGTGTATCCTTCGCTCTGGGAGGGGTTCGGATTGCCAGTGATCGAGGCGATGGCGTGCGGATGCCCAGTCGTGACGTCGACGGTGTCGGCGCTGCCAGAGGTGGCGGGTGGCGCCGCCGTGCTCGTCAATCCGCAATCGGTGGAGGACATCGCTGCCGCCATCGAGCGATTCTGGCTGGATGACTCCTGGCGACGCAAGTACGCGACGGACGGCCTCGCCCGCGCTCGGTGCTTTACTTGGGAGCGGTGCGCCCGCGAGACGCTCGCGGTCTATGAGCAAGCGCTCGGCTGAGCGGCGGGTTCGAGCGGCGCTCGTGTTGTTGGCGAGCGCCGCCTGCGTTTCCTACGACCCGGCGGGCCCACCGGTACCGCCGGTCGACGGCACGTGGCAGGCGCGTTTTGTCGTGTCCTTCGACAACCAGCTCGAACTGCGTACCGATACGCTGCAAGGACAGCTCAGGCTGCGGGACACGCGTTACCGCGGGCGGTTCACCGGCACCTACCACATCGGGCCCGACAGCGGCGCGTTCGGCGGCGTGATCCGGCCCGAAGCAATTCTGATCGTGGACGAATTCGGATCATCTCTCACACCCGTCGCGGACGTCGACACGCTGCGCCGACTGTATCGTTGGTGTGACTTCACGCGGCTGGGCACGGGAGGGCTCGCCGGCGTGCTTCAGGGCGACACGCTCACGGCCGACGGTCAGGCCTCTCTCCCCTGCTTTTACTCGCAGTACGATCGCGAGGTCGAGATCCCCACGACACTCACGATCGACGCACGGGCGGTCCGCTAATGCGCCACCCAGGCTCATTGACGGATTAGCTTGACCCCTGCCCCGCGAAACGACCCGCCATCGAGTACCGCGTCGATCACGTTGTCGAGCCGCAGCTCGCCCGTAAGTGTCACGGTCGTTCCGTCCGTCTGCGTGAGCGTTAACGTCAGCGCCGGGAGCGACGCGGTGCCTTGCACGGTGAACAGTCGGCGCTGTCCACCAGCGGGATTGAAGTTCCCGTCTCCGCTGACGACGCCAGCGCTGTCCTGCAGCGACATCCCAACGTTCATGGTGTCGGCGGCGAGGGCCCAACGGCCGGTAAGTGTGGGCGTCGCTCTCACGGCGAACGTGATGTTGACGACCGCAGAGTCGTCGCCCGCCGCGACCCTTAGGCGCCCCTGATGCGTGCCCGCTGGGAGCCCCTGGGGCGCCGCGGTCACCCAGGCGACCGCGGGCGCGGTGCCCTCCGCGGGCTCGATCCGCAACCAAGGGACGTCGGCATGCGCGTGCCACGGCACGACACCAGCCCCGCGCTGGTCAACGGTCAACGGTTGGAGTGGCGGGCCGAGCCCACCCAGCCAGCTTGTGAAGGTCAGCGTCGGTGGACTGACCCAGAGTGTCGCACGAGGAGGCTCTCCGAGATTGCTGCAGCTCAAGACAAGGGCGCAGGTGAGAAGAGCCGGCCGTCTCTTCATGTGAGCACCGCCCGCAAGGCCGCCCGTTCGTCTTCGACGAACAGCCAGCGCCAGGCGAAGGCAACGAACGCGACCGCCGCCGCGCCAGTCACCACGACCCGAGGTGACGGCGGGAGGGCGAACGCGGCGCCGGTGATCAGAACCGCGAGAGCCAGCAGCGCGCCAAGCGCGCGGCGTGCACCGGCGCCGTACCAGCGCGCCGGGGGGAAGCGCTGCGCACGCCAGAGAGCGATCGCTAACAGCGCGGCGTCCAGCGTGACCCGGCCCGTCCATGCCAGCGCAGCGCCGGTGACGCCGAACTCGCGTACGAGGAACCAGGCGCCCACAGCATACAGAAAGAGCTCCACCACGTGAAACTTGGCCGGCAGGTCGGGCCGGCCTCGGCCGAGGAGGTAGGCCGACGGAAGCTGGGCGAGAGAGTTCACGAGCACACCCGCCGTCAGGATGGCAAGCGCCGGCGCGCTGTGCGCCGCGTACTCCGGGCCCAGCCAGACGGTCAGCAACGGACCAGCGCACCCGATGATCACGAGGGTTGGTGCGCCCAATGCGACGAGCAGAAAGCGCAGGCCGCGCTGGAACAGGCGCTCATGACGCGCCCGTATCGAGTCACCTTGGCCCGAGTCGCTGAACGCGGGAAACAGGGCGCCCGCCAGGCTCGCCGGGACGATGAGCAACCGCGTCACCGCTTCGTACGGCGCGGCGTAATAGGCGACCGCACTCACTCCTGCGAGCGACGCGAGAATGAAGCGTTCGAGGTAGGCAAGGAGCGGGTTCACGGTGTTGGACACGGCCACCCACCCCGCATATCCCATTAACGTTCGCAGCGTGCTCCATCCCCGGCGGAAGTCCCAGGAGAACCCCGCGACCGCTCGCCGGAGCGCCGCAGCGAACGCCAACGCCCCTATGAGGCGCACCGCGGTGAGTAGCGCCACGATCAGCCCGAGCCCGCCGCCGAGCAGACCGACAACCGCGGGCACCGCAAACATCAAGGTGCTCATCGGGAGTCGAATCAGGTTGGCTAGGTCGAATCGCCCCGCCGCCTCCAGGATCGCCCGGAGGCTGAGCGAACCGAGCACCAGTGGGACTGAGAGCGCGAGCAGCCGAAATGCGAGCCGTCCTTCCGCCGCCAGGTGTGGCGGGACGCGGAGCAGGCGATCGATGACATAAGGCGCGAGGGCGAACAGGAGCAAACCACCCACGATGCCGAGCGCGAGCTGGCTCATCACGGCTATGGTGGCCACGCGCCGCACGGCCGTTGCGTCTTGGCGGCTCAAGTGCTCAGCGACGAACTTTGTGGTCGTGCGGCCGAGTCCGAAGTCGAGCGCCCCGACGTAGCCGAGTACGGCCCAGATGAGTCCCAACAAACCGAACCGTTGCGCGCCGAGCGCTTGGGTGGTAATCGGAATGGCGACGAGCCCCACCAGGAGCGGAAGCCCCTGGCCCAGCGCGTTCCACCGGGCGTTACGGGCGATGCTCACGCCGCACCGTCTGGCCGGCGACGCGGTCTGCCGGTTAGACTGAAGGGCAACCACGCTACCGACGAATGCCCCATATGCCCCCTGGTGAAGTCTCCGGGAACGACATTCTAGCTCTCTTTCGCCGTGCCGACCACGACCAGGAAGAGTGGGTGTACTTGACGTACCACGCGGTTCGACTTGCGTTCCTCGTGAATCTGATTGGTGCAAGGCTGAACGGGTACAGCGTGCTTCCACCGCGGCGCGTGAGAGTTCTGGACGTGGGGCCCCACTTCCTGACCTCGCTGCTGCATCGCTTCTTCGGTGATCGCATCGTGCTGCACACCCTCGGGTGGGAGAACGAGCGACTCGCTCCGGCCCGGATCATCGCCAAGCACATACCCTTCGACCTGAACGCCGCCCACGACTCGAGCCGCTGGCCTCTCACCGAAGCGTACGACATCGTTGTCATGGCCGAAGTGATCGAGCACCTGTACACCGCGCCGCGGTTGGTCCTGGCATTCCTGGCGAGCCTCCTCGACGACCGCGGCTCGCTGATCATCCAGACGCCCAACGCGGTCGCCCTCCGCAACCGGGTGAAGATGCTGCTGGGCCAGAACCCCTTCGAGCCGATTCGGGAAAAACTCAGTAATCCTGGACACTTTCGTGAGTACACGGGGCAGGAACTTGTCACGATCGGTGAACGTGCCGGTCTGGAGTGCGAGCATCTTGCTTACCTCGACTATTGGCCGACGAATCCTGTCGTGAGAGTCGTCCAGCGCTTGAACCCGCACCTCAGGAACGGGCTCACGCTCATCTTGAAGAAGGGCCATCCTATCTTGACTAACTGTTGATGTAACAACATCTTGCCTCGCTCATGGGCACCCACGACCTTACCCTTGCTACTCTCGCCACTGGTATACTCGAGCGATGGCGCCAAGCCGCTGGGGTTACGCTTGGGGTCGTCGGGGTAGCCATCCTCCTCTCGTTCGTTCTTCCTGCGCGCTATCAGAGCCAGTCGACGTTCGTTGTTGCCACCGACAACGGGATCAAGCTCCCCAAAGGGCTTGCCGATCTGGCCGCAGAGCCGGGACTCTCTGGCTTCGCCTCCCAGCTGAACCTCGGTTCCGGTAGCGATCCCTCGACGTCCCCGGCGTTTTATGCTCAGCTCTTGGCCAGCCGCGAGCTACTGACGCGGCTCGTGCTCTCGCATTTCCCAAACGCTCTCTCCGCCGCGCCTGCGGACAGCGCCGACCTCTTGGAGATCTACAGAATCCGGGAGAAGGACCACCAGCGGGGTATTGAGATCGCGATCAAGCAGGTGAAGCGTGATATGAAGGTGACGTTTGACGCGCGCACGAACCTCGTGTCGGTCGCGGTCAACGCACGTCGGCCCGAGGTCAGCGCGGCGGTGGCGAATCGGGCGGTCGAGCTCGTCAGCGCCTTTAACCGGGAGCAACGCCTCTCGCGCGAGCGCGCGCGTCGGATCTTTCTCGATGCCCGCGTGAGCGAGGCGGCGGCCGAGCTGCGTGACGCCGAGGTCGCATTGCGGACGTTTTACGAAAAGAACCGGCAATGGCAAAACTCACCGGCCTTGGTGATCGACGAGCGTCGAGTCCGCCGCCAGGTTGAGATGGCGAGCGACCTGTATCTTTCCATCCGGCGCGAGTTCGAGGCCGCCCGGATTGATGAGGTGAACAATACGCCGGTGGTCACGGTCGTGGACGAGGCCGTGCCACCTCGGAAGCCGCTCTGGCCTCGATATCTGCTGATTCTCGTCAGCGCTGGCGTACTCGGTGCCGGGCTCGGCGTGCTCTGGGCCTCTGCGCGTGTAGTGGCATCCCATTGAGCCGGACAGCACCCGGCGGATGCCGCCGGCTTGCGGAGCGCCGCGCTGCGGGTCCGGAGCGAAATGGGCAACACGTTCCGCCGCGGGCGCCCCGCCGGACGCCCCCCTTCGCCGACCGCCTAGCGGCGCCAGCCGTGTGACCGCGACCGTCCTCGCTCAACCTCGTGCCGAGGTCAGCCGAAGCCGTCTCGGTATTGGACTGCTCGCGTTCATCTGGGTCCTCCCCTTCCACACCGTGCTAATGGCATGGCTCTTTGGTGGCCTCGGTATGCCCGCTCGCGTGGTGCGGGTAGTCGCCGCTTGGAAGGAGGCGCTTGTTGCAGCCTTGGTCGTTGCAGTCGTTTTTCGCCTCGCCCTGGACCGTAGCCGTCGTTCACCGGTCTACGCACTCGACCTACCGGTCGCGGGTCTCATATTCCTCGGCCTCGCCTACCTGCTCGGCGGCTACGCCTGGTTCGGGCTAGATGTTCCTATTGGCGCACGGTTGTATGGCCTACGCGATTTAGTGTTCTTCTCGCTGCTCTACTTCGTGGGGCGAACGACGCCGGACGTCGTGCAAGATCACCGCGTGCTTAAGGCACTCTTTCTCGTGGGCGTCATTACGTCCTTTGTGGCAGTGCTCGAACGTCTGTTCGTAACGCCGCAAATGCTCGTCCTGCTTGGCACGGCGGACTACTTCCGGGATTTCTTGGGTGGTACAGCGTGGACCGCGGGTAGCCCGTACGGGCTCCCGGCTAACTATTGGACGATGATTGGGGGTCAACTGGTGCAGCGTGCCGGGTCGACCTACTTGACCAGCCAAGGCTTCGCGATCCCGTTTCTCGTTATCATGCCTGCGGCTACAGTCTGGCTGCTCGCCCGGAAGCGCAGCCCGTTTGCCTGGTTGAGCTACGCGCTGCTCTGGGCCGGGCTTCTACTGACAGTGACCAGAATGACCATCGTGGCGTGCCTGCTTCAAGCACTCATCATCGCGGGTACGCGACGGCGTTGGGGGATCATCGCATCAACCGCGGCCGCGTGCGCAGTCGCGTTCTCCAGCGCCTTACTGATGCTTCCAAGTTTAGCAAACTTCATTGGCGAGACGTTGGCGTGGCAGAGCGCCAGCAGCCTGGCGCACGTCGATGATTGGGTAACCGGACTCGAAAACACGCTGCGGTATCCTCTCGGCGCGGGACTTGGGGTAGCGGACCAGGCCGCGGCCCGGTCAGGCGTCGTGGCCCTCGCTGCCGATAACCAGTATCTGACGTATGCCGTGCAGCTCGGCGTGTTTGGTCTCACGCTGCATCTTCTCACGATCGCGGGCGCGGCGCTGATTGGCTTCAAATGCGCAAAGGCCGCAGCGGACGTGCGATCGGACTACGGGATCGTCGTGGCCGCGACCGCGCTGGGAATCCTCCTCAACGCAGTCACCGCCGGCGTCTTCAACGCGATTCTTCT
>WNGI01007793.1_pt1 | contig 10374 bp, 7 predicted proteins | sample 5400621 | NCBI WGS metagenome assembly WNGI01 (sample SAMN13153374, study PRJNA577476) | soil metagenome | isolation source: 20 cm soil or saprolite under Garry oak tree replicate 1 | place: USA:California | collected 2016-06-15 | reverse complement strand
CGGCCAGTCCCGCGTAGGCGCGCGCGTAATTTGCATCCTTGGCGACGGCAGCGCTGAAGAACTTGAGCGCCTGCATGAGTGCTTCCTCGGTTCCCCGGTTCCACAGGAAACGCCCCTTCAAGTAGAGCTCGTAGGCTTCCAGATTCGCGGGGCGCGGGGCGGGGGGGAGTGCGAGCTTGACCTCGAGCGCCTGCCCGATGGCGCGGGCGACGTTCTCCTGCACCGTGAACACGTCCTGCGGATCTGTCAACTCGCGGTCGAAGCTCGCTGACCACAGGTTGGACGCGTCGACCACCCTGATGAGTTGGGCCGTGATGCGGAGCCGGCTGCCTACTTGGCGCACGCTCGCTTCCACAACATTGGCGACCCCGAGCGACTCCCCGATCTGTGGAGTTGGAAGACTCCTGCCTTTGAAGTAGAACGAGGATGTGCGCCCCGGAACGCGGAGGCCGGGCGTCTGGACCAGCGTGCTGATCAGCTCATCGCTAAACCCGTCGGTCAAGTAGTCGTTAGCAGAATCCCCAGTCAGGTTGACGAACGGGAGCACGGCCACCGACTGCGCCGACGGACCTGTCGCCGATGCGCGTACGAGGCCCTGCCGCGTGAGTACCGCACCGGCCACCAGCACGAGGCCAAGTGCGCCGTACACCAGCCACCCCACTCGGCGGCCAGTCACCGCCGGAGCCGTCAATGCCGCGGCAAACTCATCGGCGGTGGCAAACCGATCGTCTCGCAGTTTCGCCAACGCCGTGCCAACGGCCCGCGCCACACTCGACGGCGCGTCGGGTCGCTCCGCTTCAAGTGCCGGGATGGGATCGTGCGCGTGACGGGCGATGACCTCCTGCGCGCTCGCGCCGCTGAATGGGGGATGGCCCGCGAGCATCTCGTAGACCACACACCCCAGGCTGTAAACGTCGCTCCGGCCATCGAGCTCACCGCCAGAGGCCTGCTCGGGACTCATGTAGAGCGGTGTCCCAACCGCCCCCGTCTCCGACAGCGTGTGGCCGCCGGCGACCGTCAGCGCCCGGGCGATCCCGAAGTCGGCGATGAGCGCCTCGCCGCCCGGCGCCAGCAGGATGTTCCCCGGCTTGATGTCCCGGTGCACCACGCCGTGGCTGTGCGCGTAACTCAACGCGGCCGCCACGTCCCCCGCGATCCGCAGCGCGTCTGCGACCGGAAGCAGTCGCTCGCGGCTGAGCCGGTCTCGCAGCGACTCGCCCTCGACGTACGGCATCACGTAGTACGCGATGCCCTCGACTTCTCCGGAGTCGTGCAATGGCAGAATGTGGGGATGCATCAGCTGCGCGGCGATCTGGATCTCACTCACAAACTGCTCGACGCGGACCGCGAGCTCGGGCTGGAGCACCTTGACGGCGACGCGCCGACTGTGCTTCTGATCGTGGGCGAGGTAGACCGCCGCCATGCCTCCCCGACCGAGCTCGCGCTCGATGGCATAGCGACCCGCGAGCACCGACGGTATGGGGGCTGCGGAAACCGCGCTCGACGCATGGAGCCGGTCGGCGATGCTGTCCAACCGGCCGCGCGCCGCGTGCGCCTCGAGTAAGGCCAAAACCTCCGCTCGGAGCGTCGTGTCTTCGGCCCGGTCGTGCACGTAGGCCGTTCGCTCGTCCGGCGCGAGTTCTAGCGCAGCGTCGAACAGCTCCTGGATGCGCTCCCAACGAGGCAGGGTCACGGCGCCGGCTGAGCATCTCCGGCTGCAGGGCCGCTGTCGGAGAGCGCCAGTTGGCGGTTGAGCCAGGCGCGCGAGAAGGTCCAGTCGCGCTTCACCGTCGCCACGGAGATACCCAGGGCCGCAGCCGTCTCTTCGAGCGACAAACCGGCGAAGCAGCGGCACTCCACCACGCGGCACTGCCGCTCACTCTGGACCTCGAGTCGGGCGAGCGCGTCTTCCAAGGCCAGCAGGTCATCGCTCACCGCCAGCACGGGGACATCCAGCGCCTCCGTGAGTGGGATGTGCACCGCCTGGCCTCGCCGCTTGTCACGGTTCTTGGCCCGCGCGTAGTCGATCAGGATGCGGCGCATGAGCCGTGCCGACATGGCGAAGAAATGGGCTCGGTCTCGCCATTCGACCTGACGGACGTTCACGAGCTTGAGGTACGCCTCGTTGACCAGCGCCGTGGTGTTGAGGGTGTGGTCCGGACGCTCCCCCCGCAGCCGCGCATGGGCGATGCGGCGGAGATTGTCGTACACGATGGGCATGAGGCGGTCGAGGACTTCTGGACGGCCTTGGGAAAGCTCGTGCAGCAGTCCCGTGATGTCAGCCCGCTCTTCCATGGCATAGGCGGAGGCCCGTGGATCGGACTGATTCGCCCAGGCGAACCTATGGCGCGTCTTGGAGGGCGTCAACCAACGGCCGCCCGGATTGAGCCAGAATGACCGTGCGCGACGCCTAAACAGATATGAGGAGATCTCCATGTAACCGGAGGGTGTCATGAGTCCGCGTCGCCTTGCACTCGCGTTCCTGATCCCGCTGACCTGGGTTATCGCCTGTGACCAGCAGCCGCCTGTCGCGCCCATCCTCGAGGCGAGGGTCGGCGGCGCGGGCGGACCGACGGTGGATGCGCCGTCGAACACTAACGCGAGCGCCGTGTCCGACGGCCGCATCGACGTCTCGTGGCAGGATAACTCATCCAATGAGTCCGGATTCGAGGTGCACCGCTCGACGTCAGGGGCGAGTGGCGTGTTTTCCTTGGTCGCGTCGACCCGTGCTGGCGCTACGAGTTTCGGCAGCAATGGGCTCACGCCGTCGACGCAGTATTGCTACAAAGTCCGCGCGTTCAGGAACTACGACGGCAAGACAAGCTACTCGGCGTTCTCCAACACTGCCTGCGCGACCACGCTGCCGCCTCCGCTCCCGGCCGTGCCATCCGGCATGAACGCGACCCCCGACGGCTCACGGATTCACCTCGCGTGGTCCGACAACGCGACGAACGAGAGCGGATTTCGTGTGGAGCGCGCGGGGTCGAGCAACGGACCGTGGACGACTCTCGCCTCCATAGCACAGCCGAATGTCGTTGAGTCCGATGATGGGCAGCCTCCGGCCGTCGAGCAGCCGGCCTGCTACCGGGTGTTCGCCGTCAACAGTGTCGGCGACTCCCCAAGCTCGAATGTCGACTGCACCACCATCCCGGCCGCCCCGACGAGTGTCACGGCGGCGGTGACCGGCTCCGACGTGGACATCACCTGGACGGACAATTCCGCCGCCGAGGACGGCTTCCTCGTGAAGCGGGATGGCGTCGTCGTGGCGACGCTCCCTGGCGACGCGACCGCCTACCACGATCCGGGACTGGCGGACGGGACGTACTTCTACAGCGTCCTCGCCACCAAGGACGGCGGCAGCTCCGTCCAATCGGACGGGCCCGGCGTCACGGTGCTCACCGCACCCCCGGCTGCGCCATTCTTCTCTGCGGTTGCTTACCCCTCGGGTAGCGGAATAATAATCACGTGGTACTACGCGCAGTGGGCCATGGCGTGGGGCTTCCGCGTGGAGCGTTCGATTGATGGCGGGGCGAGCTGGAGCCTTAGCGTCGGCGAGGCGGCCGGCGATGCAGCCTCGATCGGCGATTGGGCAGTGGAGTCCGAGCAGCAGGTGTGCTATCGCGTGATCGCGTTCAACAATTTAGGCGACTTGGATTCGACGAACAGCAACTGCACAGCGCTCCCCGCGCCCCCGAGCAATCTCCAGGCGACGCCCGCCGCCATCAGTGGGGCCATCGAGCTGACCTGGACCGACAACTCGAACGTCGAAGACGGTTACATGGTCGTACGGGTGAACTACGGTGCCGTCGCCACGCTGGGACCCAATATCACGAGCTATCGCGATGCAGGACTGATCCCCGGCCAGTCCTACAGCTACTACGTCGTGGCCGCGAAGGACCGCGGTGAGTCCGATCAATCCAACGTGGCCTCGGCGACGGCGCGATGACCCCAAGGGGATCCTCCATGACAACTGCATTCCGATTTCTCGCCACGCTGCCGCTTATCGCTCTGGTGTTGGGCTGCGAATCCGACTCCGATCAGAGCATCGCGGGGACACTGCTCGCGGACCACACGGCCAACTTCTCCGCCTGGTCCGAGCCCGTCAGCCTGGGCTCCACGATCAACACGTCGTTCAACGACCAGCAGTCAATACTGTCCAAGGACGGTCTGAGCCTGTACTTCGCGTCCGCTCGTCCGGAGAGTCCTGAGGATGTGAGCTTCGATCAAAACCTCTGGGTTTCTCAACGCGCCTGCGCCGACGACAGCTGTCCATGGAGAGCGCCCGTGAGTCTCGGATCCACGGTCAATAGCGCAGTCAATGACTTCTCTCCGGCGCTTTCGCGGGACGGCCACTGGCTGTTCTTCGCCTCCGCTCGTCAACCTGGGGGCGCCGGTTCCGGTGACATCTGGGTTGCGTTCCGTAAGAACGTGCATGACGACCTCGGCTGGCAACCGCCCGTGAACCTCGGGACCGGAGTGAACACCTCGGGGTTCGAAGGCGGTCCCGCCTACTTCGAAAACGACGACGTAGGCGTGCCCCAGCTCTACTTCAACAGAAACCCCCTCCCATCCAATGCCGGCGGCGACATCTACGCGAGCGAGCAGGCCGCTGACGGGTCCTGGGGCACGGCCGTTCCGGTTACGGAGCTGAACAGCGATTCGACCGATCAACGACCGTCGGTCGCATTCAACGGCTTGGAGATCTACTTCTATTCGAACCGGACCGGTTCGACGCTCAACCCTGCTGGCCTGCTGACCACCGACATCTGGGTCTCTACGCGGGAGAGCGTGCTAGCGCCCTGGTCTCCCCCGACGAACGTCGGCCCTGAGATCAACACGGCGCTTCCAGAGCTCCATCCTTTCATCTTCTCGCGCGGCAACACTGAGGAGCTCTATTTCACACGCAACGTTCCCGGAGGCGGGAACGACCTGTTCGTGAGCACACGCACGCGGGAGGGCAACGGGCCCTGAGTCGCGCGGCGTTGACCTCGCTTGCAGCGGAAGCGCCACGGTCGAGTGACCGCACTGGATGGCCACGGTCAGCGGTGTCGTGGTCACGGTTCGGGGTCTCGGACTCTCGGTGTCGACCAGCGCATGGGCCGATACGCTCTGTCACGTGTTCCCGCAGGTCAGCAGCTTCTGCAGTTCCGCCGGATCGGCTACGGCGTGCGCGAGTGGACGATCACCGTCAGCGCAGATACACAAACCACCACTGACGCCACCCTGGATCCCCAGCCGATTGACTGGGCGCCGACGTCGTGGGGGGCGTGTTGCGCGCGCCGGACCGGCTGACCGACGCCCCGGCGGCAGTGGAAGTGGTGCGACCCACCATGCCCGAGCCCATGTCGCTCACTGCCCAAGTCGCCCTCGCCCTCGCCCGTGTGCCGGGCCTCGACGTTGTACTACGCGCGCCGCCACAACGAGGCGACCCGAAACCTGTAGAAGGCTTCGCTTGGTTCTACTTGGCGCTGGGTGAGAAGGATAGCGCCCTGGCAACGCTCGAACGCGCGTTCGCAACGCGGCCGGCGCTGGTCCGCACTCTCAAGGTCGCTCCGACATTTGATCCCCTGCGCGGCGAGCCGCGGTTCAGGAACCTACTTAAGAGCTCGGGCTCGAGAGGTAAGGCCGCCCCTCCCTCAGATCCAGATCGCCACGAACCTGAGGGCTGGTGGCGAGCCGTGAACAGCGGGTAGCCGTTGCGACGACGCGACCCCCGGGTATGTTGGACAGCTTGGAGATGGATCCTGGTTATGACAAGACGGCTGCGACGTCTGACGATTTCCGCCGCACTCGGCGGCCTCATGGCCGGCGCGCTCCCCTCCGACGGCCACTCCCAGACTGCGGCCATCAGCGGCATAGTCACGAGCGCGGACGGCCAGCCGCTCAGCGAGGTCGTCGTGACTGTGCATGGAACGGGACTCGCAGTCGCGACCAGCGCGAGCGGACGCTACAGGCTGGCGCGCGTCCCGTCCGGCCCCCACGCGGTCGAGTTCCGCCGAATCGGCTTTGAGCCGCTTCAGGTGACCATCGACGTCACCTCCGGCAAGCTCACCGTCGACGCCGTTCTCGAGCCACAGCCGATCAAGCTTGCCACAGTCCTCCTGGAGGGGGTCTCGCGTGCGCCCGACCACATGATCGACGCGCCTGCTGCGGTGGATGTCGTGAGGCCTACCACGGCCGAGCCCGTTTCCCTGACTGGGCAGACCCCCCTCGCGCTGGCCCGCGTGCCGGGCCTCGACCTACCGCAGAGCGGCGTCAATGACTTCAACGTTAACGCGCGCGGGTTCAATTCGACGCTCAACCGCAAGATGCCGGTATTGCTCGACGGGCGCGAGCTTACCATCGCTCTCACGGGAAATCAGTCCTGGGTGACCTTCCCGGAGGCGATCGAGGACCTGAGGCGCATCGAAGTGATTCGCGGGCCAGTGTCGGTGCTGTATGGCCAGAACGCATTCAACGGGGTCATCAATATCACTACGCCGGTCGCTCGCGAGATTGTGGGGACGAAGGTCACCCTGGGGGGCGGTGGGCTCGGCACCCAACGAGCCGAGCTGCGACAGGCGGGCGTGTGGCTCCACGATCGGCTTGGGTACCGGCTGAGCCTCGGCTACAACCGTAGCGACGACTGGACCCGGTCCCGCACCGCCAGGGACTCGTCGGACTGGAAGGAGGAGTACGCCTCCGCCAACTCCACTCCGCCGACGACTCCGGGGCCGGAGAGCATCCCGCTAAACGGGCAGACCAAGGATTCGGTAACCGGCCGGGCTCTGGGCACGCCCGACCGGCAGCTCGTCATCACCGGGTCGGCGCGGCTCGACTACTACCCGGCCGAGAGCTCGATGGTGACGCTGGAGGGGGGGACGGCGCGCGTGGCGAATTCCGTCGCGATCACCGCCAACGGCCGCAATCAGACTCGCGAGCTATGGCGCCCCTGGGCCCGCCTCGCGTGGAACACAGGGCGGAGCAGCGTCTGGGCCTGGTACACCGGGCGCGCTGGACAGCCCAACGTGCGGCTATCCTCCGGGACGCCGAACTACAACCATGAGAGCATCGTCCACGTGGGGGGGCGCACCAGCCGACGGCTTGGCGGGGATGCGGGGCGCGTGGTGGTGGGAGCCTCGGCGCAGGACAACATGGTCAACACCGAAGGGACCACCCTGGGCCTGGCATACGATGACCGCAGCGACCGCTATTACGGCGTGTATGCGCAGGTGGAGTACCGCGTCCTCGCGCCCCTGCGCCTGGTCGGCGCGCTGCGCTGGGACGACTCGAACCTGTTCCCGGCGCAACTCACGCCCAGGAGCGCCGTCGTGTTCACTCCCGTCAGCGGCCAAGCGCTGCGCCTGAGCGTGAACCGCGCGTTTCTCAGTCCGACCCTGTCCTCCCTCTTCATTGCCGCGCCCGCCGGCTCCGGCATCCAGAATCTGACCGCCATCGAAACCCAGCTTCGGGCGGATCCTGTCGTGGGTCCCGCCTTGACCACGGTCCCCCAGGGCCAGTTGTTCACCAATTCCGCGGCGGTGCCCGATTCGTCATTGGGCAACATTCACCTCGTGCCACAGACGGTGACGAGCTACGAGGTGGGCTATAAGGGACAGATCGGCCGGCGCGTTTTCGTCACCGTGGATGCCTATGACGCGCATATCGAGAACCTCCTGACCCCGCTCCTCCCGGCGGCGGCGGCGCGCCTGAATCCCGACTATGCGCCGTGGACGGCGCCGCCCGAGGTGCCTGCCGCCTCGCGGGCCGAGGTCGAGTCGGCCGTGCGGAGCGCGCTCCTCGCCGCCGGCAAGAACAGGGCCGCGAACGGGCTCACGCGCCTGGCCGATGGCACGACCGCCATCGTGCAGTCTTCTGGGAACATTGGCGCCGTCGACGAGTGGGGCATCGAGGTCGGCGGCAATGTGTCCCTCACCGACGCCCTGTCCCTCAGCGTCAGCTACACCTGGTACAACTTCGCCATCCGGGAGAACATCGCGGGCAACGTGCTGGCTGCGAACACTCCGAGCAACAAGGGCACGGTGTCGCTCTCTTACGCGGGGCGCCAGGGCATCGATGCCGGCATGGATGCCCGCATCGTGTCCCGGTACCGTTGGACGTCGGGCGTCTGGGACGGAGATGTCCCTGCGAGCCAGACGGTGAGCGCGTATGCGGGCTACCGGGTCAGCACCCGACTCCGCATGTACGTCAACGGGACGAACATCCTCGATCAGCGGCGCTTTCAATTCTTCGGCGGGTCCGTGATCGGGCGACGCGTGTTGGCAGGAATCACGATGACGTGGTAATTGCGCGGTAGCCTCCTCCATGCCCCGCTGCGGAACGATCGTCCTCGCCCGGCCGCCCCAACGTCGGCAAGTCCACTCTCCTCAACGCCCTCATCGGCACTCGTTAGGGAGTCGGGGTTCGGGCCTAGGGGCCTCGGGATAAAGCCCGAGCCCCTAATCCCGAGGCCTCCGCCCCAAAACTGCTGGCGACGAGCGCGAAAGGCCACACCCTTTCTCATCCCGAACAATGTTCATTGATCATTGAGCATTGGACATTCTCCATTCGGCTACCGCAGCACTACCCCCGCCACATACTGCGCCCACAGCGTGCCCTCGGGCACGAGCACCGGCGCCAGCCGGTCGATGATCGCGACCCCGCCGCCCTCGCGTGACATCAGCTTGAGCCGGCGCTGGACGTCGACCGCGATGATCGGTGCATCGCTCGTCGGCAACACCCAATAGCCCGATACGGCCGTGCTGTCGTCGCGCGCCGGCGCACCGGTCAGCAGGCTGCCCGTGGGCGTGAACTGACCCGCTCGACCCGACACCGGCGCCCCCGAGATCACCGGCGCCTGGATGGGGGAGGGAATCTCACTGACGCTGATCGCATTATTTCCGGCGCGGCGCAACGTCTTATCACGACTGCGGACCGGGAAGAATAGATCGATGCGGCCGTCGGGCGTCACCCAAAACAGCACCACGTTCGCCGGCCGCAGCAGCCGGAAGTCGACTCGGCCTTCCCTGATGGCGGTGAAGCCCTCCCCGAAGTGCGCGACATCCCCGCGCACATTCTGTACGACCTGTGCCCCCGCAAGGGGGGGCGCGGCCAACGCGAGGGCAGCGATGAGGAGCGAAACCGATCGTCCGGTCGTGATCATGGCGCGTCAATCGGTGGTCGTTACACCAAACGCGACATAATACGCGGCCCAATGCGTCGTGCGCGAGGCGACCAGCTCTTGGGGCAAGTGCCGCACCACCTCGAGCAGCGACGAGTCCGGGAACGTCATCGGCGCCAGTCGCCGGGACAGATCGCCGGCCGTCGTCGGCGCGTCCGAGACAATGAGCAACCAATAGCCCACATCATCGCGCGGCGGCCGAGTGACGGGACCGGCGTACGCCTCCGCGCCATAGGCGGCCGTACGACCGCCCGCGCCCGTCGCTGCGGGAGTGCTGGCCAGCGTGACGACATGTTCACCCCTCCCGAGTGACGAGCGATCGGCGCTGCGCAGCGGCCGCACTGGCTCGATGCCGCTGGAGTTCGTCACGCGCAGCACGATGACATGCGCCGGGGCAACGAGCTCGAAGGTGATCCCGTTGTCTCGCACGCCGGTGATGCCGGGACCAAGATCCTGCGCGGGACCGATTCGCGTCTGAAAGCGATGTCGCGCGGGGATAACCGCTGAATGCATCTAACCAAGATGAACACTCCCGAGCCGTAAGGCTCCTGAAGGGCCCTGGGAGACTACCAGGTTGATAGGCGGCAGGTGTAAGGCGCGCGAGCGCTTCAGCCGAGCCGTACTAATTGCCCGTGAGGCTTGATCTCTCCGCTGTTAAACTCGGTGAGATTACCTCGCACCATGAAATCACGCACTCGTCTTTGTATTGCTGGCGACTAGCGCGACAGGGCCACACCCGTTCCCATCCCGAACACGGTCGTTAAGCCTGTCAGCGCCGATGGTACTACGATCGCGAGGTCGTGGGAGAGTAGGCCGCCGCCAGCTTCTACACCGAATGTCCAATGTTGAATGATCAATGAGCATTGATCGTTGAACATTGGACATTCTGCATTTTTGCATCCCCCCCGCAATCCGAAATCCCGAATCTTGGTTATCTTCCCGGATTGGGATGACTGGACCACCCGGCGTCAGCGACGGGGCCACCAAGCCTCCACGACGCGCGCGCAGCAGCGGCTCCGTGCGCGTGCGCCGCCGCGCGCGACAGTCCGTCCTCAAGACCAACGAGGGCGAGCCCATCCACATCGTCCACTTCGCGGCGGAGTGCTGGCCCTACGCCCGCTCCGGAGGCCTCGGCGAAGCGGTCGCGAGTCTCGCCACCTACCAGGCCGCCGCCCGACTCCCGACTACCGTCGTCATGCCGCTGTACCGGCAGG
>WNGI01006877.1_pt1 | contig 10374 bp, 10 predicted proteins | sample 5400621 | NCBI WGS metagenome assembly WNGI01 (sample SAMN13153374, study PRJNA577476) | soil metagenome | isolation source: 20 cm soil or saprolite under Garry oak tree replicate 1 | place: USA:California | collected 2016-06-15 | reverse complement strand
GCGTAGCCATGCTCTCGTTTTCAACGAAGGGAAGTGCCCAACATAAACTGGTTGATAAGGTTATCGAAGCCACCCGGACCATCAAAGCTCGCACAACTGAGTTGCAGATCGATGGTGAGTTGCAGGCGGACGCGGCGCTCGTGCCCTCGATTGCTGAATCGAAAGCTCCTGGCTCACCGGTAGGAGGGCGGGCAAATGTTTTGATTTTTCCTGATCTACAATCGGGTAACATCGCTTATAAGCTGACCGAAAGATTGGCTGGCGCGACTGCGATCGGCCCAATTCTTCAGGGGCTCGATAAACCTGCGAACGATTTATCGCGCGGCTGTAAAGCGGAAGACATTGTTGACGCGGTCGCCATTACAGCCGTTCAGGCCCAGGCCGAAAAGTCACGCAAAGCCACCTAAAATCTAGTTGAGGCAACTCACCTGCGGCACAGGCATCAAAGGGCCGATTCCTAAAAACTCTTTAGTTAGGTGTTTTCTTCGTCGTGTCACTTCGGCAACACACTCTTCTAATCTTTTTAACGCTGTTTCTGGTAGCTGTCAGCAACGCGCCCGCTCAACAGCAACTTCCACAATCGTCAGCTTCGCCCTCACCTTCGCCAACTCCCGTTCGAAAGGAAGTAGATCAGGAGCCGCCTGTCAGGGTTTTCACGGAAGAGGTTCGCCTGCCCGTGGTCGCTCTTGATTCCTATGGGCACTATGATCCAACGCTCGAACCGGACGACGTTCTCGTGCTGGAAGACGGAGTGGCCCAACAGATCCGAAGTGTTCGCCATATTCCCGCTAACGTCCTGCTGGTTCTCGACACCGGCGGTGAATCGAGCGGACTCGGAGGTTTTTCAAAGAGTACCAACTTGACTCGCAATGTGGCGATGGACCTTGTGAAAAGGCTGCAGGAAGGTTCCTCGGTAGCAGTGCTGCAATTCAGCAATTCAGTTGAGCTGATTCAACCCTGGACCAAAGACAAACAAGCCACTCTTAAAACGCTCAAGACAAAACTATCTTCTGGCAAACGCGCGCGATTCTCTGAAGCGCTTGTCGCTGCTGCCCAGCAACTCAAAGATCGCCCTGAGGGTAGTAGGCACGTGGTGATGATCACGGACGGTGTCGACACACCGGGCGGAAGGACGGATCGGGCCGAAGCAGTCAGAAAGCTGGTGGCAGCGCGAGCCACAGTCCACATCATCAGCTACACGGACTTTGTGCTGCAGAAAAGCGACAAGGGAACAACATCAACATCCAAAGTCGAACAACGACCAACAAGCACGAGCCCAATTTCGCAAACCGATCCAACCCTACCTCCCGGCACAACTCGTTCACCGGCTTTCGGCGTGAGCATAAGATTTGATCCCGCCATGAAGCGTCTACGCAAAGCTTATGAAGCGGATGTCAGGAAGAGTCAGCAAGTCTTGACGAATGTTGCGGAAGAGACCGGAGGTAAAATGTTATTGCCTGTTTCCAGCGAGGAAATGATTGCTCAGGCCGGTGAGGTTGCTCGCGCAATAGGTTCGGAATATGTAGTCACGTATCGACCGAAACGACCTCTCGCCGATGCCAGACCCGGCGAATATCGTCGCGTCCAAGTCAGCTCCAGGAGGGTCGGACTAAGCCTACACTCCCGCCGAGGCTATGTTGTACCTTCAACGCAGCAAGACTGATTCTTATGTTAGGAAGGGTTGTTCAAGAGATTCGCTGACGAGAACTTCAGCCTGCGATTCCAGCATCTGCATCATCTGTCGCACTTCGAATTCCTCATTCTTCGGACTCAGAGATCTACGATGCAGCTCTGCCCAATCTTCTTTTGGGACGCGATGGAAAGCCGCCACAACTTTTGGGTCAAACTGTTTACCTGCCCACTCTTCTAACTCTGCCGCCGCTGCTTCGTATGCCTTGCCTTTGCGGTACACGCGGTCGCTCGTGATAGCGTCAAACGCATCAGCCACCTGGAAAATGCGCGCGCATACGTCAATTTCTTCACCGTGCAGGCCCAATGGGTAACCCGACCCGTCCCACTTCTCGTGATGTTGTCCCACTACACGCGCCGGCCCTTTCAAAAACTCTATGCCCCGCAAGATCTGCTGCCCATGCATCGGATGTTCTCTCATGCGCACCCACTCTTCGTCAGTCAGTTTTCCCGGTTTGCGCAAGATCAAATCCGGCACTCCGATCTTCCCGATATCATGCAGCAAGGACCCAAACTCCAGCGAATTCATCTCTTCTCTGTTCAAGCCATACTCGCGCCCAAGTCGTAGACTGTAAGTCACCACCCGTTCTGAATGGCCGTGTGTTTCCGAGTCTCTGGTTTCCAGCGCGGCCGTCAGCGCTTTCAGCGTCGAACGGTAGGCTTCTTCCAGTGAGTCCAATGCCCGGTCGAGTTCCGCCGTCCGCTGCTCCACCAGTTCTTCCAGATGGTCCTCGTAGCGCTGTTTGGCCACTATCAACTCATGGTGTTCCAGAGCGCGCTTAACCACTGCTTCTACCTGGCGCAAATCAAAAGGCTTCATCAAGTAGTCGAAGGCTCCCAGCCGTAACGCGCCGATAGCGCTTTCCACGGTCTGCATACCACTGATCATCACCACCACCGTGTCGGGTGCAATCGTCTTCACGTGCGGAATCATGTCCAGCCCGCTCATACCCGGCATCGTGATGTCGCTGATCACCAACTCAAACTCGCTTTCCTGCAAACGCACCAGGGCCTGCTCAGCCGAGCCTGCCATCGAGCATTCGTATTGCGTGCTAAGCAAATCAGACAAAATCGCGGTTATATCTGATTCGTCATCGACTATAAGTATGCGATGCGACACCTTTGGCATTTTATTTCTCCGGGGATTGACGGTATTGACAGCAAGCGTTCTGTTGCAGACTTAGAAGCTTGGTGGGGTTGTTTTACGGCAGGCCTAGCAATCCTGTTCCCACTACAGGCTGAAAGCATTCTACCGATTTTTCCTAGGTGTGGCAAACATGTTTTTACAGCCAAGCTAACCCCTGTAGGGTTAAGGAGTTATCCTCTGATTTTGCACCTCAGAACCAGGTTACAAGTTTGGCACGCCACGTTCGCGGGAGTGACGCCTCCCGCGCATGGCTTTTTGAGGACTTAGGCGGAGCACCAGGAAAGTCGCTAATACCTGGCGCCGCGCCGGCGTTTGCGAATGCCGTAAGTGTAGACGGCTGCTCCGCCTCCTCCCGTGAGAGCTCCGATCGCTGCCCCCTTCTTGCCACCAACAATTCCGCCTATTACGGCTCCCGTGCCAGCACCCGCAGCGGTGGTTAGTTTGTCGCGATGCTTTTCCCAGAAACTTCGACCGTGTCTGTGGCCGTCCCCGATACAGCTATAGTGAGTGTGCCAGTAATTGCCATGCCGATGCCTAAACTTGCCACATGTCCTGGCCGAAGTTGGCGACACAACACACAGAAGCAGGACCACTGCCAGAAACATGCAAAGTGATGTTTTCATAGTTCTTCTCCTGAATTAGTTTTTTCTTGCGGGAGAGGATCATTAGAGGGGGCGGAATCTAGCTGTTTGCCGAGGCCCCTAATTCTATGAAGAATGACAACTCATTGTCTAGCTTGGTTTCTTGCGAAGCCAATGTTGCGTCACAAACAGAGAGGCTTTATTATTGTCAGCCCAAAAGCCGGAGTGGCGAAATTGGTATACGCACCAGACTCAAAATCTGGCGAGGTCACACTCATGTCGGTTCGAGTCCGACCTCCGGCACCACACTCCTACGCATTGCCATATTAACCATCGCATTCGTTCCTACTGAGTCAAAACTGAACCTAAGAGTCTATTTACAATGAAGTATGAATTGGGATTAGAGCCACTAGCGTTGCGCCTCACGGCTGGTCAACATCAGCTGGAGTACGTCTGGCACGGACCAGCCCCCAATGAGGCGCCGACTCTTGTCTTTCTCCATGAAGGGTTGGGATGCGTCGCGATGTGGGGTGATTTTCCGGAGGAAGTTGCCGACGCCACAGGGTGCGGCGCCCTGGTCTATAGTCGCGCCGGCTACGGAGGTTCGGATCCAGTCGTTCTACCGCGCAGTGTTCATTTTATGAGCGAGGAAGGCTTGATCACTCTGCCTTCGATGCTTGAGGAGTTGGGCATCCAAGAGGCCATCCTGGTTGGGCACAGCGATGGAGGATCGATTGCTTTGGTTCACGGCAGCACAGAGGGAGACAAGAGAGTACGCGGGATTATTCTCGAAGCGCCCCATGTCTTCGTTGAACAGATCAGCATTGACAGCATCGCCGCGGCTGCCGAGAAATATCGAAGTGGAAACTTGAAATCAGCACTGGAACGCTATCATGGGAGCAATGTGGATTGTGCGTTCTGGGGATGGAACCGAGTATGGCTTGATCCCGAATTTCGGTCATGGAACATTGAGGAATATCTGCCTAAAATCCGCGTGCCCGTCCTTGTGATCCAGGGCGAGAATGACCAATACGGAACAATCCGTCAGGTCGAAGCTATTGAGCGAGGATGCTCAGGAACCGTCGAAAGACTTATTCTCGAGGACTGCGGGCACAGCCCACACCGGGATCAACGCGATCGCACTATCGAAGTCATTACTTCTTTTGTTCAAGAAAAGATTTTAGGCAAGAAGAACTGATCGTGAAGACTAATCTGGTTGTTAGGTGACGCCTCACATCTGCACACTCTCCATGATTTGATCTTACGATTTCCAAGCCCCTAACTCTCTATGAGTTTGTGTCCAGAGATCGTTGATCGAACCTTCTTTCAGCATCTTCGTCACGTAAACGATTTGGCCGGTGTGCGTTGCAAGATGGATAGCCACCCCGAAGAGATCTTCAAAGATAATGGAATAGTAAGCCGGTTCAGTAGAAGGCTCACCGAGGCGTGATGTGTTAAGCGCCGCAAAAGTCTGCACCACTTTCTCTACCATTTCATCAAACATTGCGAGCAGTTGCTGCTTTGGGATTGAGCCTGCTGTAGCGAACTCCGCCGAGCGGTCACGTTCATATTCAAGACCGCCGATACCTCGACATAAGAAGTGGAGAACCGCCCCGCGCACATGAAGTATGAGATTTCCCACCGAATTACTTTTCTCGTTCGGTCTCCACCATAACTGCTCTTCGCTCAATTGTTCGACACACGATCTGATTTGGGCAGGAAGTACATTACTAGTGCGAGTACGCAATGCTTCGAGGGCCAAACTGCTGATGTCATTTACTTGCTGCATCTCTCATGTCTCCGTTTTACATATGAAGTATACTGTCTATATGAGATATACTTGACACACTACATGTTGTTGACATAAAGTGGCCGCGAACCGAGCCCAGCTTACTCCCTTCTCAGCTCCTCTGGAATCATCCAGACTACCTGAAGCCCACAGCTCACAATTTAAGGAGACTTATGCAACAGCTAAGTGAGCAGGGCATCTATACCCAACCTGAGAGACGAGCATTTGTAGCGAGGGAGCAAGAGAACACGAAACTCGTGGAACAAATCTACGAGCATTTCAAGAGGGGAGACATTAAAGCTCTACTCAACCTGCTTTCAGTTAACATCGAATGGCAATTACCGGAAATAGAGAATGTGCCATTTGCTGGCAAACGTCGAGGTCATGAAGAGATGGGGCAGTTCTTCGAATCGCTCGTTGATACTCAAGAGTTTCAGCATTTTGATCCAAGAGAGTTTATCGCTCGAGGTGATAAAGTCCTGGCTCTGGGTCATTATGCTTGCCGGGTCAAATCTACTGGCAGGGAGTTCGGGGGTGACTTTGCGCATGTGTTCACCGTACATGATGGTAAAGTCGTAAGATTCCACGAATACATGGACACTGCTGCCGTCGCTGCTGCTCATCGAAAAGACCACAGCGCCGAAATTCATTGACTCTAAAAGCCTCCAGCGAGATCTAAAACGTGGCCAGGTCAAACCCGGGTGTCAGGCTACCGTTTTGTACAAAGTAAGAGTCATTATTTTCTTCCTCAACAATTCAACTAAATCTTCTGTGATGTTCGGATCAAGACATCGAGGGTATGTGTCCCCCCATAGACACCCTCACCTCTCGTATGTTACCCATTGCAGGGCTAATACCGCATTACTACCGAGAGAGTTCTAGTTGGCCCCCAGGCCTACAACCAAAAGCAATCAAAGGAGGGACAAGAATGTCGTTTGGGATTTATATCGTGGGGTACATCATCCTGATCATTGGCCTGGCGATCGGAGCCAACATGCTCCACGTGCCTCCGAGGTGGATCGGTGTTGGAGTTATCTGTCTGGTCGGCATAGCGATTCTACATGGAGTGACGGCCACCCGGCAAAAGGATCCGCCGTCCTGAAAGTGTTACATCTCGGCTTTGTAAAGATCACGGCCAGCGTCTTTAACGATTAATGTGTCAGGATCGGCTCGAAGGCTTTCGTAGTCAAACGTCCGGTAATCAAGAAATCCGAGATTCACGCGTTTGCACGTCTCTTCGTCAATGCCAGTCGCCATAGTGATTCGGTAACGGGGAATCATTCGGCCCTCATCATCGAGTCGACCGGCATAGGCTACGTGGGCCAGATGAGCCGCAATGCATAAATTTTCGCGCAACTCCTGCGAGGCGCCCAGCATGTCTCGGACGCTCTCCAGTGGCGCGTACCCGTATTTCTCAATCAGTCGTCCGTGCGTTTCAGAAAGCTTTGTCAAATGCGGCGCAAAAATAATTAACTCCCCGCCGTTTTCTATGATCGCTCCCAGCTTGTAACTTGCCTTGCCTCCAACCCACATTTCATCGTAATGCTCATCAAGCAGTGCTACGACTCTCTTATATTTTCTGCCCGTATAACGGATGTGCAGACGACTGCTAACCTCAGCGGCACGACGAAAAGCTTCGCGAATTTCACCCGCAAACAGCGCGTAAGTGCTAAGTCGGCCGTTGTCCGCGCGTCTGACGACCGTATTCAGGGAGATGATCTGAGCGGGTACAAAATCAGCAGCGGCTTCAATCAGGTGGCGTGTCGGTGTCTCCACATGTCCGATAACGTTTTCGATCCCCGCGAGTGCTCCCAGCCAATGAGTGGTATGAGTTAACTCCGGACCTGCTACTCCGGGAAAGAAATACTTTGCCCCGCCCGCGAACCCGGCTACCTCATGTGGGACTGTCGCACCAAAGACTAGCACCGTGTCATAAACTCCTGGTGCCAGCAGCTTGTTAAGGCTTACAGGAACGCTCCTGAAGATGAGACCACCGGTAAGATGGTTGACCTTTTCGGCGCTGAGTTCACCGAGCGTCACGAGTTCTTCGGGTTGATCCCAGCGATGATCGAATAATTCACCAGGAAAGTAATTCTCTGACCCGTCTGCAAATCCGATTTTGAGGAGCTTCTGCACCCGAGTCATCGGCGGGTGAGTTCCCTGAGCAATCAGGGCGTCGAATTGCGCTACGCTTCTTCGCGCAAGAACTTCTGCTGCGACGGGGAAAAGCAGATCTGTGTTGTCGTCGCGGGTCTTATCAGGAATGATGGCCAGTACCCGTTCACCGGGTTGGATAGGATCGAGCGCCTGCTCAACGATGGCAGATAATACTGTCGGGGTTAGCTCAAGCTCTGCTGAGCCTTCACCAATTACCTGGGGTACAGAAACGTCGGTTGACACTGGATGATAACTGGAGCTGAAGATCTCCTGCTAACTCACGAGCTTTGCCGTCATCGTGATATTCGCTTTTAGAAGTCGTGATATCGGACAACCCGCTTTAGCGTTGTTAGCTGCTGTGTCGAATGCTTTTTGATCCGCTCCCGGAACTTTGGCGGTCACGTTTAGATCAACTGTCGTAATTGTGAAACCGGCGTCGGTCTTTTCCAGTGTGACCGCGGCGGTGGTTTCAATGCTCTCCGCAGTAAATCCCGCGGTACTCAATTGACCGGACAGGGCCATTGAGAAACATCCGGCGTGCGCTGCCGCTATCAGTTCTTCTGGATTTGTACCTTTACCTTCTTCAAAGCGGGTACTAAATGAGTATTGCGCGTTTGAAAGGACGCCACTGTCGGTAGAGATTGTTCCCTTGCCGTCCTTGAGTCCACCCTTCCAAACTGCTGAAGCCTTACGTTTCATTTTTCTCTTCTTTCTCTTATTGAGCTAATACCTGTCGGGCCAGCACGATCACAACGAGACAGTTTGCTCGGCCCAAAATTGAAATTCCCGGTGTTTGTGCTCTTCCGCTTTCGCTTGTTCACCACTAGCCACTTTGCGCACATGTTCAAACACGCGGTTCCCAACTTCTTCTATGCTTTCGGTACCATCAATCACACCGCCCGCCGAAAGATCAAGATCTTGTGCCATGCGTTCAAAGATAGGTGTGTTCGAAGCAAGCTTAATCACAGGAGCAATCGCATTACCGATTGTCGTGCCGCGCCCGGTGGTAAACACTATGACCGTCGCACCGGCGGCAACAAGGCCGGGAGTGGATTCCTGATCATAACCAGGTCCTTGCATCAGGTTGAGACCCCGCTGTTTTGCTGTTTCGGCATACTCGACCACGCCTTCGACACGCGTTGTGCCGGCCTTGGCAATAGCGCCTAAAGACTTGATCGTGATGTTGAGAAGGCCGCCGGTAATATTGCCCGGGCTTGGATTGTTGTTGAGCACCGCGCCGAATTTTGACGCGTATTCTTTATACCAGTCCACCAAACCATAGACTGCCCGACCTGTTTCCACGTCTTTGGCCCGGTTGGCGAGGAGATGTTCAGCCCCGCAAAACTCCGGCACTTCAGTTATTAGAACCGTCCCGCCAGAGCGGACCAGCAGATCCGAAGCGCGCCCCAGCGATGGGTTAGCCGATATTCCGGAGAAACCATCGGAGCCACCACACTTCACGCCCAGGACGAGTTCGCTTATCGAGCACTCACTACGGGCAACTTTGTTTACCTCGGGAAGCAGACGTTCGACCTCTTGCAGCCCGCGTTGAATGGCCGCAAGAGTGCCGCCGACATCCTGTATGCCGATCTTAGCCACAGGCTTATCGAAAGACTTTTCGCGCTTCAGCAAATACTTCTCGACCTGGGAGAGATTGGTTTTTTCGCACCCCAAATCTATTAAAATTACCCCACCAACATTTGGATGATCGGCGTAGTTAGATAACGTCCGAAGCATCACATCAATAGTTGATCCGTCCTGGCAGCCACAGCCCTTGTTATGAGGAATCGCCACTACACCATCGACGTTTTCGTACTTATCACGATTGTAAAGCGTAAACTCAGCGATGGTTGAGATCTGCTGCGCCTCGTGACTTGCGCACATGCTGGTCGGCACGATTAGCACGTAGTTGCGTGTACCCACGCGACCGTCCGCACGACGGTAACCTAAAAAGGTGGCGCGCTCGTTTTCAGGGATGTAGTCCGGCTCCGGTGTTTGAAGGTCCTCAGGCAACTCCCGCACAATCGGTACTTCATTCGACATATTCGCGTGCGTAATTTGCTCGCCTTCCCTTATTCCCAGGGACGTTCCGATTGGCTGCCCAAACTGCAACACAAACTGGCCCTCAGGAATAACGCGTGTGGCAAAGCGATGCCCGGGTGGCACCACGTCGCGCAGTTGAACCATACGACCACCAGGCAGGATAACTTCGAGATGGGGAGAGGTCTCTCTTTTGACGACAGCAACATTATCGTTTCCGTCAACAATGATTGCGTAATCACTAATAGGTGTGCCCGCCCCGTCGGGATGGTCAATAGGAGACGCTGGTTGGATTTCAATACTAGACATGATTATTGCTCTGTTCTTACGCCCGGGCTTCTAAAACATCCGGCAGAATTAATGACCTGACATTGGGATGAAGACGCAACCACAGTCCGGGATTCTCTTCCAATTGATTTGCGCGCGTTGTCGCGTCATCTGAAATCTCAGTTTCTAACAAACGGCGATAGCTTTCACGTTTGGCGGGAGCAGTGCCGGCATCCACCACTGACTGCACGATTCGTCTTGCTCCGAGAATAGCCGCGGGACCAAGCGTCAGAATATGGGTGGCACTGCGACACTCGGCCTCGTCAGCTTCGCTTACCGTGCTACCTCCGGCTTTGAACTTCGTAATGTGGTGCTCGAGGATACTTTGCGAGATCGGAATCATTCCTGCCAGGTCGTCCGCAGTTGCTCCGGAGCCCGGCTTGATATAGGCAAGGTGAGAAGCGCCTTGGTGTTCGGGACCCAAGCCGAGAAAAAATATGTCGATCCCACCCAACGATTCCAGCTTCTCTACGTAGAGTGCCAGTTCGGTCTCAAGATCAGCGGCGTCTGTGCGCATGCATGTAAAACTTTTTATTTTCTCGAAAAAGGTCTTCCCCAAAAGACGTTCGAAGTCACGCACGAAGCTGAGCGCGTTATCCATAAGCATCGGCGCCAGCGCGTCTTGCGTGAAAACATGCAAACGT
>WNGI01028204.1_pt1 | contig 10377 bp, 5 predicted proteins | sample 5400621 | NCBI WGS metagenome assembly WNGI01 (sample SAMN13153374, study PRJNA577476) | soil metagenome | isolation source: 20 cm soil or saprolite under Garry oak tree replicate 1 | place: USA:California | collected 2016-06-15 | reverse complement strand
CCATTGCGCGGCATGCGCGGGATGAGGACATTGTATCCGTGTTCAAAGAACAGGGGAGCAAATTCGGCAAATTGCTGTGGGCAGTTGGTCATCCCATGCACCAGCACAATGACCCGCTCTGTTTTTTTACCATGTGTCATCAGTTTCGAGCGGCACAGCGGGTTGATCGTATCACCCTCTTCGGCCTGCACCTGGGCAAAGCGAGCAATGGCCGCATCATAATTGCTAGCAGGGTTGTCATTGTGCGCTGCCAGTTCGTCCAATGTACTATCTGTCTGGGCCTTGGCGACCGCAATTGCTGCTGTTAGGATAGCACCGGCTCCCATAGTTGCTATCGCTGCTGTGAGTAATACCTTTCGATTCTTCACAACTCACCTCCTGTTCAGCTACTACGTACAGTATAGGACACAATAGGCTGGCAGCACATCACCCAATTGAGTGATTCTTTGTTCACCTTTTGAGTGATGAAGCGAGAAGGATTCAGAAAAAACGGAATGATCTGGTCTTTCTACATAGATAGCGGCAGCGAAAAGTAGAACGCACTACCCTTCCCTGGCTTGCTTTCAAGCCACATGCGGCCTCCATGTCGTACCACAATCTCATGAGCGATGTAGAGACCCAGCCCTAATCCTTCAATGGCGGCGTTCGCGTCGTTGTGGACACGGTAGAAGCGTTCAAAAATATGCCTCTGTTGTTCTTCACTGATGCCTACACCTTCGTCTCGCACAGCGATCGTCACTTCATGCTTATCGCGCTCCACCCTTACTTCGATTGGCTTCCCTGCCGGACTATATTTGACGGCATTGCCGACCAGGTTGTTCAGTACCTGCTCTATCCGCCCTTCATCGCTGTTCACGATGATCTCATCATCGCGTGTGACGAGATTGATCTCGTGCTTGGAGTCGATATATTGTTCAAGCACATGCTGCACCAGTTGGATAATATTCACGTTTTCCTTGTGTTTGATCTCGAACTGTTCACTGCGAATCCGCGTGATATCCACCATCTCCTCGATCAGGTGATTTAAACGCCGGGACTGGTGAACAATCATATCAAGGATATGCGCCTCCTGAGAGAAGTCTGCCTTTGACACCTCCCCGTTGTCCAACCGTTTTAACGCGCGCTGGAGAAGCTCAGAATGGCCCATGATCGAGGTGAGCGGCGTGCGCAGTTCATGGCTCGCCAGCGACAAAAATTCATCTTTGAGGCGATTCAACTGTATCAATTCCTGCCGCGCCTGCACCTGCTTCGTAATATCAATGGCAGAGACAACGATATAACGAATAGTGTCCTGTTCCTCCCTCGCAAAGATCGGAATGAGGGAATAGTCCAAAACCATTTCTTGCTTATTTTGAGAAGACGATAAATGCAACTCCGGCAGATGAAGCGGTTCGTGAGTCTTTATGACCCTCTGCCAGGGGCTATCCTCCTCGTCCGGCCACGAGGTGACAGTCAACTCGTGCCATTTCTTGCCGGTGAGCTTGTCATGTTCGATGTTATGGCTACGTGCCTTCATATCAAGGTAGCGGGGGCTTCCCATCACCAGTTCGGCTGTCTGAGCATCGTAGAGAGCGAGGGCAGCCATATCGCTATGCTCGAAAATCAGCCTGAGCCTTTCGCGTTCCTCCATCAACTCTCTCACGCGATGTTGCGTCTCGTCCACGGCGTAAATGATCACGCCCGATACTTTTCCTCCGGCGTCGTGTGAAGGTACAAGTGTATAGACAAAATAACTTTCGCTATACCCTCCATTGGTATTTGGCACTCGGGTCAGTACTCTGGGGGTCGTGTGCGTAATGCCCTGTCTAAAGACCTCGTGCGCGGCGCGTACAATAGGGATGCCTTCCTCCCAGAAAAGTTCGAAGACAATTTCAAGGGGCCGCCCATGTAATTCTCGCCCCTTCAGTATCTGAGCGTAGCGGGGATTATATGCCTCAACGATCAGGTTTGGACCGCGTAAAACCATGATATAGAAAGGCGCAAGTTCAACCATTTCTGCCAGGTGGCCTCGCTCGCTTTCGAGCAAGATGGTTGCCTCTTGTAATTCACCGGTGCGGGCCCTCAGTTCATCATTGGTCGTTTCAAGTTCTTCATTCGTGGCCTGCAGCTCTTCATTGTTTGTTTCTAATTCTTCGTTGGTTGCCTGGAGTTCCTCATTGGTTGTTTCGAACTCTTCGATGCTGGCCTGCAACTCCTCGTGTGTCAGCATTAATTCTTCGTTGGCTACCTGCAGCTCCTCGTTGGCATCCAGCAGTTCTTTATTCATATCGTTAAGGCGTTTGTTCGTGCTGCTTAATTCCTGCGTAAGTTGTTTCTGCTCAGCCTGCGTTGCCTCTAGCTGGCGTTTGGACTGCACTTGCTCTGTCACGTCGGTAACGCTTAAAGTAGCCAGCTCTGGCGTTTCACTCTCAAGTTGCATAACGGCGATCGAAAGATGAATGAAACGGCCACTGCCTCCCGTGTTAATCGCCAGCTCAACTTCTGGTAAGGTGGCGATGTTGCGCTCTCGAAAGACGGTATCAATGGCGTTACGCACTTCAGCATAAGGAATACCGCGGATAGCGTGCAAGAAGTCCTGCTCAGTAGCAGCATCTCGCAATCCCAGCAGCCTGCGTGCTGTACTGTTAGCCGTAAGGACACGGTAGGACCGGTCAATGACGACAACCCCGATGGGTAAGAAGCGCAGCAGTAATTCGTTATAGCGCCGCAATTGCCCCACATCCTGGACGGGGGGCGCGTGCTGATGTCCCTGGTCGCTATGCTGCTGTCCATTTCTTCGCGCAGAAATGCTACTGCTATGGTGCTCTACACGCGCGCTGCTCAATTCGCTCGAATTTGGGCGCCGAGCCGAGGGGAGCGCATTTCCTATACAGCGGTACACTTTCCAACGTTTGTTGACCAGTTCATAAAATGACTGCACGGGACGCACCGTTTCGGCTTTGCCCAGGAAGAGGTAGCCGCCATTAGAAAGGGAGTAGGCAAACTGGTTGAGCACATACTCCTGCAATTCCGGCGTGAAATAGATCAGGACGTTGCGGCAGAGGACCAGGTCGATGCGCGGAAAGGGCGCGCTGCGGCTCAGATCTTGCTGGCCGAATATGACCATCTGGCGCAGTGCTTTTGCAATGCGGTAGCCATGCTCGGTATGTTCAAAAAAGCGGCTACTATACTCTGCCGGTAAACCTTTGAGCAGGTTTTCAGTGTAGACACCCCGCCTGGCAAAACTGATAGCCGCTTCATCCAGGTCGGTGGCAAAGATTTTGACGCTCCAATCGGAGAGTTCCTCGCCCAGCATCTCTGTGATTAGCATCGCCAGCGAATAGGGCTCCTCGCCTGTCGCACACCCTGCCGCCCAGAAGCGCAAGACGCGATCGCGCGCACGCCCCTTTACTATCAAGTCTGGAAGGATCTCCCTTCTCAAGTAGGTGAATGCCTCGGCATCGCGAAAAAACTGCGTGACGTTGATAAGAAATGCCTTGACTAGCTCGCCAACTTCCTCTGGATGTGTTTTCAGGTATTCCAGGTAGTCGCTCATCGTCCGGTTGTGGGTTATGGTCATACGCCGGCCAATACGTCGCAGAATGGTCTTGGTTTTATATGGACGGAAATCAATACTCGCCTGGCGACTGACCTGTTCGAGGATATTTCGCAGCACGTCCTCCGTCTTCTCTTCAGGCAGCCGCGTGTTTACCCCAGTCAAAAGATCGGAGAGGAGCGGCCCGATCTGCTCGATCTCCACCTCGAAGTCCACTACCGTAGGGGGCAGGGCCAGCGGCATCGAAGGATAGCGTGCTGTTTGAGGGTCCTGTACAATCACCGTTCCACCCAGATTCTTCACCTCTATCGCTCCCGCCGCACCATCGGAGCCAGAACCTGTTAAGATCACCGCTATCAAGCGTTCACCATACACCTCGGCCGCGCTCGATAGCAACAAATCTACAGAGGGCCTGGGCCGTTTTGGGTTGATACCCTGAATCTCAACGCAGCCATCGACGACAGAAACATGGCGATTAGCGGGTACCACGTAAATCTTGCCGGTCTGCAATATGGTACGGTCGTGTATCACCTCGACGGTTAAAGCGGTTCGCCTCTGTAAAATAGTGTCCAGGCTACTGGGCCGGTTAGGATCGAGATGTTGCGCCAGTACAATGGGCGCTGGAAAGTCTGTTGATAAGGTGCTCACCAAAATCGAGAGGGCCTCGATACCACCCGCGGAGGAGCCAACCACCACCAGGTCACCATTACTCGATGTCACGTTCTCACGGTCACTCATCAGATATCTACCTCTCCTTCTACAGAGCGCCCGGTTTTAAAACAGGTGCAGACAGGTGCGAGATTTCGTGAAAATATGTTGTACTGAGAGATTGTTGCGCCAGGCACAAGCGGGTCTCTGCCAAAAATCATTAGATCTCTGCCCAGCTATCAATATATGTCGGTTGTGGTATTCTGTCAAGTCTTGCCGCTAATTTTTTTCTATTCCTGTGTAAAGCAATGTTGCACCAATGCCGCAAATATCTATGCCTTATCCAGCTGTTGCTCAGTTGCCGGACGCTCGTCTTCAGCAATTGTTTCGCTTTTTATCAACGCCCGCTTAATCAGTGCAATGCGCTGCTCCGCCTCCCGCAACTTTGCCTCATTGCGGCTTGCCAGCCTCTTTTGTCCGCGCATGTTAGCCTGCTGCATCATGCGCCGTGAAAGGTCCGCGCTCTCTTCCAGCGTTTTCATGGCAACCCACAGTGCCGTCTCGAGCGCCTCGGACTGCTCCGCAAACATGCTCTCGATTGAGAAGGCATGCCCTACGCGACAGCGAAAACGCAGCATATTGCCATCCGGGATTTCCCATAAGACGCCGCCGCACTCGGGGCAAGAGAAGACCGAGGGGGTACCATCCTGCTCATCAGCCCGCATTAAGGTTGTGTCCATTTGCGCTTTTTGCGTTTCCTTTTCCAAATCTTCGGACATATGATTACCTGCCTCTTCTTTAACAGGCTCGCTCGCCATGCGCACCAGCAGCGGGCCAATAGCAGCAAGCGGCAATATATGGTCTACCTGTACATGTTCTATTGCGCTCAGTGGCATCCCGGGATAGATGGCTTCGTCAGGATCCTGCACAATGGCGATTCCGCTGTAGCGTTTCACGGCCCGCAGCCCGGCAGTACCATCATCCAGGACCCCTGTAAGGATCACTCCCACTACACGTGGGCCATAGGCCAGAGCGGCCGAACGAAATAGGGGGTCGACGGCTGGCCGGTGACGATATGGCCATGCTTGGTCTCCATGCCATCGCTGGCCTGAACTGTTTCGAGCGGTCCGCTGCGGCCCAAAATATCTGGCACAAAGCTCGGGCTATGGGCCGGGATATGGAGCACAACAAAGATTGCTGCGGGAAGTTCAGGCGGCAGTGTGCTGACAAGAGTTGCTAGCGCCTCTACACCCCCCGCGGAAGTACCCACGACGATAATATCATGCCCTGGCATATTCTCTATACTCTCTCTCTCATACCCTCATACTCTCATATAGGTCCATCCTGTGAGCATACCATTAGGCTTTCCCAGTACCATATAGAGCAAATATCTCCTAGAGCCTCTTTGTGTGCCAGGACTTATACAATGGTATGCTTCTACCGTCTTATACGTAACTGATGACCTGCGCGAATACAGGTTATGCCGTGCTTAGGAGGCGTGGAGTCATATGTGCCACTCAAGCTCCAATGGTCACGGTGAAAATAGCCTCCACCGGTCTTTCATTTGGGCGCTGAATGCTCAACCCGATATCCCACGCTCCAGGCATAGAAAAGGTTGTATCTCTATTAAAAGCGGCTATATATAGCGGGTTATTCCCCTTGATAGTAGTATTCGTCGTCCCCATATCCATCACATCCATATTGATGCTCATCTTTACCACTGCATCAGTGATCTGCTTGCCGCTACTGTTATCTACCATCGACACAATCACTGTGTTAGCGTAATGGACCCTACCAGGAAGGACCAGCAGAGTGATCGTCAGGTTCCCTGCCTTCTGGGTCTGCATATTGGAGGCTGTGGGACTGGCAGCAGCGGACGCCGCATTCTGAGCATAGTTAATGTTGGGAAAGACAATTGGTGGGGCAAAGAACGACATCAAAGCAGCGCAGAGAAGTACTCCCGTACCCAGCCAGGATTGTATGCGAAAAGCCCCTTTTAAGTTACGCGCCGTTTGATCGAGAGCTGTCTGGCGTGTTCGCCGCGCCGGTAATTCAGCGTTCACCACCGGTAGCAGCGTTGCCTGCCTGGAGAGTCTCGGGTAAAGCATAAACAACGCGTAGGCGCTGAGCAGGATCATTGCCGCGACCAGTATCCACTCAACCAGCAATGTCCTTCCATAGGGGTCGCTAATGAATTGTTGCACCTGCCTCACGCTTATCTCAGTCAAAAAGAGTCCGCTGACAAGAAACACGCCCAACGTCCCCAGCATCAGTGGGTGAAAGCGCCGCAACAGGAGGGAGAGTGTCTCGCTGTGACGGTCAGGTTCAACTACTGGCAAGAGTGGAAGGAGGACGTATCCCAGGTAAGCTATTCCGCCGAGCCAGATACTGCGTGTCGCGAGGTACAGCCAATCCAGGACGACAGAGCTGATGGGCGCCTGGGATAAAGCTACCGCGTCTCCAGAAAGCGCGAGCGTAAGCAAAACAAGGCCCGCCAGCGGCAGCCAAATGATGGTGAAAACCCGCACCTTTGTTGTAGCTGGGATAGCATTCTCTTCGGTTGATACCTCATTTTTCGTATCACCGGTTTCCTGGGTGATCCTCTGTCGCATCTTCTGAAAACGGCGGCCCGCTCTGCGTGTACGTCTTGTCCGGTTGTTATTGCCACGCGGTCGGGTTGTCCACCAGAGGAACCCGGTGGCGATCAAGATCAGGGCGATGCGCAGCAGCCAGAGGTAGCCATAGCTCGTTTCAAAGAGGATGTAACCGAGGGCGGAAAGATCGATTCCGCTCCCAGTCAACCCCTGTGACAATTGTGTGGCACGGAGAAAAAGCGTGATGAGTTCGCCCACGAGGAGCGCGCTAAGGCAGAGCCATTGTAGCGGGCGCGCTCGCTTGCGCGTCTCAGTCAGCAGGCCCGAGGTACGTTCAACGCCAGCGAGAATCAGTCCTTCAACGACGAGGATACCGATCCAAATTGTCAGTGCCAGCATTACCAGCCACTCCCAGGCCACCGAGAGGACACCTATCGCATTGAGCACTGGTAGGATATTACTGGTACTGGGCCCTAAAATAGTCTCTCCCGGCAGCCCCGAACTGGAACGCCCAACATTAAAGCCAATTACGCCATGTGTAGTGTGACCATCGCTGTAAGATAAGGCTGTCCAGCGCACCGTGTAGCTGCCCTCAGGGAGTTGGTCAGGGGTCATAAGGGGTGTATCTAGCTCGTGGGAGTCCTTGCTGGATACGGTGCTATGGGAAGCGTCTACCATGCGTTCGTCGGGTGTGAAAACATAGGCAGTACTGGCCGGGCTGATTGGTGCATCAAAAAAGATGCGCACGACTCTGGGTACCGTACTTATTGTCGAGCCATCGACAGGGTCGGAACCGATTACAAAGGCATGTGCCAGCGCCACCGGTCCCCTTGAAACAGGGTTGATGCAGTTGAAGAATAGAAGAATGCTTACACTTAGTGCCAGCAGTAGAAACCTGAGATAGGGATGCCCACCTCGGGTACCCTGACTCGCTAATCGTCGCTGTCGCATGACGCTCCTTGTCAAATTGCCTTGAGGATATCTCTGTGGAGATTGTACCTTAGTTCCCACATGCCCGCAATATTTGTTTTCGCCGTCTCCCATTGCTATAATCAAATATATGAAAAAACGCAACTGGTTCACATCCTGGCGACGCCTCCTGCTGTGGTCTCACGTGCTGGGCGTGGTCGGTTTTTACATAGTGCTCTGGTTTCGCACAAATCCCAACAGTCGGAAAAGTCAGCCAGCGCTTAAATCAGCATCGATCTTCAATTCCGCTCAAGCAGGAAGATCGGTATCTATCATTGTGCCCGCTCGCAATGAAGAACAGAACATTCGTCGCTGCGTCACCTCCCTGCTGGAGCAGAACTACGATGATTACGAAGTGATCGTTGTCGATGATGGCTCGACTGATGGTACGGCTCGCATCCTGGACGAAATCGCTCACTATCATCCGCAGCGGCAACGACTGTATGTGCTGCGCTTGCGCGACCTCCCAAAGGGCTGGGCAGGCAAACCGCATGCCCTTCACGCGGGTGTACAGGAGGCTCGCGGCGATTGGCTAATGTTTACCGATGCCGATACCTGGCATGCCCCCGGTGCATTGCGCTTCGCCATGTCGAAAGCGCTCGCAGAAGGCATCGACCTGCTCTCATTAAGTACTGAACAGGAGTTGCCCGGTTTCTGGAATAAGGTCATGATGCCAATGGCCTATTTAGGCATCAGCATGCAATATCCCACCAGGCTGGTCAATGATCCCAACAGCCCGGTTGCTATCGCGAATGGGCAATTTATTCTGCTGCGCCGTGAGGCTTACGATATCGTGGGGGGCTATGCTCGCCCTGACATGCGCAACACGCTGTTGGATGACCGCGATCTCGCTCGCAATATCAAAGAGAATGGTTTCCGTCTGCAATTCGTGGATGGGCGCAAACTGGTACGCGTTCGTATGTACGCTACATTGCGCGAGACCTGGCGAGGCTGGCGCAAGAATGTCTTCCTGGGGAGCCGCGGCGGGCTGCCCTTTGTGCTGCTGCAACTCATCGGCCTGCCCATGATAGCCATTATCCCATTCTTATTGCCGCTTCTAGTGTGGCTAAAAAGACGAAGCATGCGCAAGGGCAATGCTATCTCAGCTGCAGAGCTCTACACCGCGTCCTTATTGGAGCTCGGGCCGCTGCTCGCCTATCGCTTGTGGATGGACAAACAACTAAATGTGCCCTGGTACTATGCTTTTACCCACCCGCTGGCGGCTGCCATGTTTGAAGGCATCATAGCGCAATCAACCTGGCGCGTCTTGACGCGCAAAGGCGTAGACTGGCGCGGCAGACAATATTATGGTAACGGTGGAGGGACAGCGAAAGAAATCACCTCCATAGGTAGCTCCTAGACTAGGAGCTGTTCTTCCGCTTCTCTCCCGTGGGTGCCGTGGTACTTTTCAAGTCCGTCTTATATTGATCTGCTTCTTTTTGAATGGCGGTCGTGAAGAGGCTTGGGGTTAGACCGAAAGCAGCTGCGATGAGAAGACTGCTTACATTCAGCTCAAACATTCGTTGGACCACCAGGACACCGCCAATGGCCGATAAGCCAGAGTAAAGCGGCGCTGCAATCAGGCGTGCAGTTGCCAGGCGAAAGTCCTCGATGGAGGTGTCTGTTTTCGACTGATCGTACAATCGACTAAACAGCCCGACGAGACCTCCAACAAAAAAGAGGATGGTTGCGGCTTTCAGGGTCTCTGTTCCTACATTCATCATGATCGCAAATTCCACGAAGGCATAGAGAAGCAGCCCGGTTACCAGGGTCATTTTCATCAGCTGATTACGAACGCGTATCAGCTTGTCCCAACGATCATCGCGAAAATGATGGAGCGTGGTTCTCACTTCATAGATAATGGTTCTTGCTTGTGTTGCGGAATCTATGGCGTTAGAAAATTCATAGTCGTTCTCATTTGGGTTGTCCCCGTTCTGCATGGCAGCACGTGTTGCCTGGAGGTCATTGTGCTTGGTCTGGTCATCCTGGGGCTGATCCTGAGATGCTTTCGTAACTTGGGGTAGTTGCTGATTGAGGTAGACAGCAGCTTCTGGGGCAAGCTTATTCACTGCTCTGCGTAATTTGTTGAGTAATTCTTCTCTGTTCATGAGCGTGGAATCCTGAAGACTCATCTCGTCATGAAGGGCATTGTGGATGACCGCTTCAACCGGTTCAATTTCTATGAAGGCTTCATCGATGCGGTGCATGAGCTTCCATGCACTTGTATAACCAGTGGCTGATATCCAGGATGGTCCTTGAGTTTGAAGACTCTTACAAATCGTGCATAAAGAGGTGGAGATTTCCTGCATGCCAATAGCATAAAGACTGTTGTTCTTGGGACTGTGTTTCTGCGTCAAGGTCTCATACCAGGCGGCTGCTTGCTGTAAGCGATTGAGGAGTTGCTCATAGCTGGCAGCATTCGCACGATCAACTGCCGTGAAACGCTTGTACAAAAATCCTATGAGTAACCAGCACACGAGAATGACCAGGCTACCACCAGCAGTGGCCCACAAGGTGAACCCTGGGAAACGAGAGAGGGTTATGTAGAAGAGAACACTCATGAACGCAGCAAAGATCGGAACGGTGTTTCCTGTTGACAAGAGTGCCGCCATATAGCTGCCGGTATGCTTT
>WNGI01013602.1_pt1 | contig 10377 bp, 8 predicted proteins | sample 5400621 | NCBI WGS metagenome assembly WNGI01 (sample SAMN13153374, study PRJNA577476) | soil metagenome | isolation source: 20 cm soil or saprolite under Garry oak tree replicate 1 | place: USA:California | collected 2016-06-15 | reverse complement strand
AACCACAATCAGATCTCCCTGCCGCTGGCCCAGCGACACCGGCCGCTGCTCGGCGGTCGAGTCCTGCTTGACGACGTAGACGAAGGAGCCTTTGGCTGACATCTGCGGCGCAGTGGCAGGCACGAGTACCGCCTGGTGAATAGTGTTCAAGACCAGACGAATATTGACGAACCGGCCCGGCCAGAAACGATGTCCGGCGTTTGGAATGGTGGCGCGCAGATTCACTGTGCCGGTTGTATTCTCCACGACGTTGTTTAGAAATGTGAGTTGACCAATAACTGGCTCATCGGAAGTATCGGGGAGACGAACTTCTGCTCGCAGCCTGCCGGCGCGCATTTGTTGCTGCACTTCGGCGAGACTGTTTTGAGAGATCGTGAAGTCAGCATAGATGGGATCCAATCGCTCGATCACCAGCAAGCCATTGCTACCTCCTGAGCCGGAACCGCCTGAACCGGCGCTACCCGAATTGCCTCCACTTGAGCCGCCGGGGTTGACGACGTTCCCAATGTCTACCAGGCGCTGGCCAGCGCGACCGTCAATGGGAGAACGAATGTAGCAATAGCTGAGTTGAACCTTTGCACTTTCAACCGCCGCCAAATCCACCTTGATAGCTTCATCCGCGCTGTGAACTGCGGCGCGATCAGCATCGGCGTTAGCGTTCAGAGAATCTTGATTGGCTCGCAGCTGTTCATACTGCTCTCGGGAAACGACGCCTTGCTCAACTAACTTGCGATACCGGTTGACCTGAACTTGCCCCCATTTCGCCTGGGCAATCTCTCTGGCCAGATTCGCTTCAGCCTGCTTCTTCAGGGCATTGTCTCGGGACACGTTTGCCTGGGCCTGTCGCAGGCTCGCTTCGAAAGGCCGGGTGTCGATCGTGAATAGCAGTTGACCCTTCTTCACGTCCGCACCGTCAGTAAAATCAATGTTGGTGATGCGCCCTGACACCTGAGGCTGGATGGACACGACTTCGCGCGCGACAGTCTTGCCGATTGCATCGAGGTAGGTGGGAACGTCCTGCGCGACGGCTTCGCTTACCGACACGGGAGCCGGTGGCCGATCAAAGCTCTGCTGCGCCTTGTTCGCGCAGCCACTTAAGAGCATGGCCGACCACGCGACTAAAAAAGCCATTCCAAAACGCGAACGCTTTCTCTCATTACTCATAATCATTTTTCTAATGGTTGGTTTTCCTCACGAACAAGACGATTATCATCTCCTGATGCGGTTCAGGCAAACAGCGCCAATGCTGGGCAATATCCCACCTCCACGACTCCGCTCACTGGCTCTGGAACAACATTCCGCTCGTAATCTCTCATTCACACCGCGGCAACCAAATCGATAGCACCTTGCAGATGGCGCAAGGTCCAATCCTCCACTCGAACCAATGCCCCAATTATCCCTCTGCTAATCTACCGGAGATCCATTAACCTCCGTGGCCAGCCGCCGCCATTCGCTTCTCCATTTCCTGAGGCGAGACGTCTTCTTTATGCGTTGCCACGTGCCACATATGTCCAAATGGATCCTTCAGACTACCGGAGCGATCACCGTAAAATTGATCCTGCACCGCCTTCTTCGTTTCGCCCCCGGCTGCGATGGCTTGCTTAAAGATGGTATCGACATCGTCCACGTAGATCATGATGCTTACCGGCGTGCCGCCGAGTGTTGTCGGACTGGTATAACCCATTTCCGTTTGCTCATCAGCAAGCATGATCGGCGAGTCGCCAATCTTTATCTCAGCATGACCAATCTGCCCTCCGTGCTCCATGCGAAATAGCTCGGTAGCGCCAAACGCGTTTTTATAAAACTCGATCGCATCGGCCGCTCCGTTGATGATCAGATACGGTGTTACCGAATGGTACCCCTCGGGAATTGGTTTTACGTTTGCCATAAATGTTCTCCTCTCAGTAGTATCCTAAATTCTGTAGGGCGTCTCTTTGTGGGTTCTCCTTTTTTCGCGCGATCTGGGGCGACCGCAGTAAGGGACGCCCCTACAAGTTTCCTCAAACTAGGACGTGCGTCGAGTAATAACGACCAGCGACATGTCGTCAACCAACGGCCGCGTGGCGGCGAAATCCTGGACCGATCCCAGGACCGAAAATAGAACGGCATCGGCGGAACCCGTTTGAGCACTGCGTAACTGTGCTTCAAGGCGCTCGCAGCCGAATTCCTGGTCGTCTTTATTGAGCGACTCGAGAATGCCGTCAGAGCAAACCAGCAATAGGTCACCCGCCTGCAATTCCACACAACCTCTATCAAAGGAAGCGGCGGGAATGACGCCGAGGAGCGGTCCACCTTCAGAAAGCAATTCCAGGTGTCCGTCCGCTCGTAACAGTAAAGCAGGTGGATGGCCGGCGTTGCAGTAATCGAGTTTTCCGGTGACCGGATCGAGCCGTGCCAGAAATAGTCTGGCCAGCGGCGCCACCGAGGACACTCGGCAGAGGTCAGTGTTCACACCCTTTAGAATTGTCTCGGGCTCAGAACTCGTTGCGGTGTGCGTACCAACTAGCCCCACCAGGTGAGTGATCCACATCCCCGCAGCGAGACCTTTGCCGCAGATGTCTCCAAGGCCAACCATCACACCACCGTCAACCTGATCTGCGGTTACAAAGTCGCCCGGCACGTGACGCACTGCAAAAGTTTCGCTGGCAATCTCAAAATCGCCAGACCGCACTAGCTGTGGGGCGCACAGCCGGCGATGCACCTGCGCAGCCTCGATGAGCGAGGTATGCAGTTCGGCGTAATCTTTCTGAAGCGTTGCGACCTTCAGTTCCAGTTCCAGTTGGCGTGCACGATAACCTGGTGCCCTGCGTGGCGGAGACACCTTGAGATCAATCGCGCGCCGAGTTGCCAACCCGCTATTGAACGCTGAATAGCTCATGGGAGAGTTTGACCTCAGCCGACGAATTTATAGCCACTTCCGTGAACGGTCAGTATGAATCGTGGTTCCTCTGGATTCAGTTCCAGCTTTTGCCTAAGGTGAACAATGTGGGCGTCAACAGTACGGGTGTTGGGGTAGTTTTCATATCCCCACACAGCATCCAGCAAGCGGTCGCGACTTAACGTTTCCGCGGGATGGGAAATGAAATACGCCAGCAGCGCAAACTCTTTCGCCGAGAGCTCGATGGGCGTGCCGGCGCGCAGCACTTCATTGCTGCGGACGTTAACTTCAACGTCACTAAACCGGTAAACATCCGGCAGGCCGGGCTGAGGCGAGACGCGTCGCAGCACGGCTTTCGCCCGGGCCATGAGTTCGCGGACAGAGAACGGCTTGGTAACGTAGTCGTCGGCGCCTAATTCCAGGCCCACAACTTTATCGATCTCCTGCCCGCGCGCGGTCAGCATGATGATCGGAACGGACGGCCGCCTGGCTTTCAGTTGCTTACAAACATCGAGACCACTCATCAGCGGCATCATGACGTCCAGTACGACCAGATCCGGATCATCGGCCAGGGCCCGCTCGAGGCCCGCCTTTCCGTTGTCGGCGCTGATCACGTCGTAGCCCTCGAACTCAAAGTTATCGCGCAGGCCGGCGACCATCGCAGGTTCGTCTTCCACAATTAGGATGCGGGTCCGTTTATTCCCGCTCCCAACCCCGTCGCCTCTGTGCTCGGCTTTGGCATTGTCCGGTTGGGAGTCAGTCGCGCGGTTGTTTTGTTGTCGAATCGGGTTCATTTTCGATTTCATGATGCCTTCCTGAGGCTGCGCCATTCGCGCTTCATTAAGTGGCCGGTGCGAGCGGCAAGGACAGGGTAAACTTGCTGCCTTTTCCAGGTGTGCTTTCCACCTGCACCTCGCCTCCGTGAGCTTGTGTGATGTGCCGAACCAGCGATAGACCCAGGCCGCTGCCTTTTGTATCGTGCACCAGCGGGTCGCCGGTGCGGTAGAACTTCTCAAAGATTTTTGACTGCTCGCGACGCGTAATGCCAATGCCGCGATCTACAACCTCAAGCTTCAACAGATCATTCGCTTTATACAACTTGACGCCAAGAAACTTCTCGTTGGCCGAGTATTTCAGCGCATTATTGACCAGGTTGACGAGTGCTCGCGCAATGGCTTCGCGGTCCACTCGCACTGCCGGGATGCTTGAGTCGATACTCTCTTCCAACGCAAACCCCTGTTGCTCGATTTGGTAGCGATAAGCGTCAAGCGTGTTGCGAACCAGTTCCGCGATGTTTGTTTCACGGAAATCGTACTCCTTGCGTCCGGCCTCGATGCGCGAGAAATCGAGGATGTTGTTAATTAGTGACGTCAGCCGCTCGCTCTCCTTGCGGATGATGCGGTAGTACTCCTCCTTCTTTTCCTGGGTGGTGATGCGCCCCAGCTCGAGCGTTTCCGCGTACAACCGGATCAGTGCCAGCGGGGTCCGCAGCTCATGCGATACGTTGGAAACAAAGTCCGACTTCAGGTGGGCCAGAGCCATTTCTTTGCTGACACTGCGATACGTCAGTAACAAGCCGCCAATCATGAACAACGAAAGCACACCGAGAATAAGAAAACTTTGCATCACCCAGCGACGCCCAATCGCTTCCGCACTGGTGCCCTGAAACTTGATGCCCAGCGCCAGCCTTTGGAAAACGTCGTCCAGATTGCGTGAGACCTCGGGCTTTCCTTTGCCCCAGCCGGCTGAAGTTGCGATCGGCTTTTCTTCATGATCACCGTCGTGCTCCGCGGGATATACCATCATGGCAAGCGGCGCCGGGCCGCTATCAAAAATGCCCCCATTCGCGGCCGCATCCTTATCCTCCGTCAGTTTCTTGGTAATCAACTCATCGAGCATCTCGGGAAAGAAGGTTTGCTTAAGATAATTCGGGTCGAAGCTGGCGCCACCCATCACGACCCGGTCCCTGGAGACTTGCGGTAAAACGAAGAACGCGGTGGTGATGTAGGTCTCGCCCTCAGCCCGCCGCGTTGGAGCGGTATACCAGCTGATAGGTCGGGTCCTCTTGTGTAACGACTCCACCAGCATCTTCCCTTCCATGCCGAACCACCCATTGTAGCTTTCCGCCATGATGTCGTGCTCTTTACGACAGTAGGTGTCATTAAGCAGGTGCGGTTGCGAACGAAACACCATACCTTTCTCACGATCGAAAAGGAACACATGCGCCAGCCACGGATTCTTTGATAGCACGAGGTCAAGCTTCTTTTGTTTATCCGCTTCGCTGTCGCTGTCTGGAGACGGGAAAAGATCCCGCACCTCTTCCGCCATGGTGTATGCCTTCTGGTTGAGCTTCTTTTCGGAGACGGCGAGCACATACTGGAAGTCGCGATGGATGAGGGCTTCTACCTTCTTGTCGCGTTTGATGGATTCCAGGTGACGGAAATTCACATAGATGAGTGCCGCGGCCGGCAGCAAAACCGCTAGACCCAGCGTAAGGATCAGCCGGAAGCGGTTATCCTGACTCCAGAACCTATTTCTCTTGGACTTCATCTCAACCTCCCGGGGGCTTCAAGCGCAACTGCGGCCAGAGCATACACCGGGCAGCCCAACTGTGTGTTAAGGACAGGTAAAAAAATGTTAAGAGTTGTGAACTTTCGCTTTTCGGGTGCTTTGCACAAAAAGTCGAAATTGATGCATCGAGGACTTTCAAAGGTCGACAACGATTGCCAGCCTGCGGCGCAGGAGATAGCGTAAAGTCTCGCACCCCAGCCGAGATGCTCGGCTGGGGACCCCGCCCTGGGGTGGAGCGTAGCGGAACCCCAGGTTAATGGTCCAAAGACAAAGCCAGCCCACGTAGTAGGCGACAGCGTTTGCCGCGGTAGCAAGCTCTCGCCCGCCTCCGCGGGCTCTGGTCTTTTCAATTCACGGTCCTGGGGTTCCGCTACGCTCCACCCCCGGCTCTATGCTCTTGCCCGCTCAGCAGGCTGGGTTGGATTTCGTAGCACCCGACTTTTTGCGCAAAGCTGGAAATCGACGATTGGGATCTCTGGAATTAGGCGTGGACGAAAGGTAAAGGTTCGATATCATCGAGATCGTCTGTTTCTGAGACTTCTTCGCGGGAAGCCTTCAAGGAACGGATCTGAGGCTGCACAATTTCCGTGTAGCACGAGGGACAAAGACCATGGCTGAATTCTGCCTCAGAATGAGTGGCGATGTAGCTCTCGACATTCTGCCAATAATCCTGGTCATCACGGATCTTTTTGCAGTAGCCGCAGATAGGAATAATTCCCTGTAGTCTCTTTACCTGATCGAGGGCCTCTTCAAGCTGACCCACCCGCTCGGCTAACTTCAATTGCAGTTCAATCATCCGCACGCCTACCTGTAATCTCACGCACAATTCATCGCGGTGGTAGGGCTTTGTCAGGTAATCGTCGGCCCCGGCCGCAATCCCCTTCACCACTTGTTCTACTCCATGTTGAGCTGTGAGAAGGATGACATAGGTTTCTATCTCCCTGGGCGATCGACGAAGCCGGCGGCAGACTTCTGGTCCCTCCATCTCGGGCATCATCCAATCAAGAATGACTAAATGTGGGGCATCATCCTTCTGCAAGATCTCCCAGGCTTCGAGGCCGTTATTAACGGCGACCACCTCATGTCCCCACTTGGTGAGATTCGCGTTCAATATTTGACGGGAAACTGGATCATCCTCGGCGATTAATATCTTCAAAGCAATTATCCTTTGGCTTCTGTAAAAGCCTTTGCGGAGACTTGTCGCTGTTTTCAGTGCGTAAAACTAAGAATGGACCACCTGCTGCATGACCGCCGAATCCTGACCAGATATCGCAGGCACAGGTTCCGATGAATGGCTGGGTAAGCTTCGGTCGATAAGTTAAAGATACCGGCCGCTCGCTTGATACTGGTTTATCTTGGGTAGGCAGATTGCCCAATGGCGGGTCGAAATTCCCCGTCCAGGGAACTATAAGAGCGTTGTGGTCGCCCTCGTGTTAGCTTAACAAGGACTGTGCCAGAGCTGAGCGGTTAAGCCTCGCCCAGATGGGCAAACGGGCGGCCGGTTAACGGGCAGTGTCCTAATTTTGTAGCGGCGTCCCTCCGTGGGCCCCCGATCGGGCGAACAAGGGGCGCCCACGAAGGGACGTCCTTACATTTCGTCAAGTCAGGACACTACCGGTTACCGCGGCAGGTTGAAAAGCCTGCCGTTTTTTAGTTAGGCTGACTGCTACCCCTTGCTGGACCATGGGGCAAAGCCTTTTATGTTTAGGTCTCAAAACAACCGCTTTGCATTCGTTTATAGAACCTACCGGGTTACGCGGGTAGTCCTGCTTTTGTTCATTTGCACAATCGCGGGGCCTTGGAAAAGCGCATCAGCCCAAACTGCTCCACCGGTACAGCCGTCGCCATCGCCGCAAACGGCCGCAGACCACAATGAGTCGGAACGCTCGGACAAGCTGACCGGTGGGCGGGTCGAGCTCGCTGATTTCGAGCCCGGCCAGCCTGACATTCATCTGACCTTAAACGTTCCTTCGTTTCGTTTGACACTCTGGCAGAACGGTAAAGAGGTAAAGTCTTATTATGTCGGTGTAGGGATGAAGGAACATCCGATCTACATAGGCGATCGCGAAGCGACTGAGATACCGAAATAAAAACCGTGCAGCCTGGCGAGGTTATCAAGGCGAGCGATCCACGCAACCCGCTCGGCAAAATGAAAATTCCCTTAGGCGACCGCTACCTCATCCATCAGGCTGCAAAACTAAGCGACGTCGGCAACCTGGTCTCTCACGGTTGCGTGCGCATGCCGCGGCCCGATCTCTACGACCTTGCCGACAAAATAATTGCGGCGCGAAGCGCAAAAGTATCGCGCAAACGAATCGAAGCTGCTAAGCGAAGCTCCCGGATGCTGGTTGTGCGACTGGAAGAACCTGTTCCTGTCGACATCAACTACGACACGCTGGTTGTCGAAGGTGGCGTCCTTCATGTCTACCCGGACGTTTACGGCCGGGGAACCAACCGGCCCTCCCGTCTGCGCGCGGAGCTGCAGGCGTCGAATGTTGATATGTCGAATGTAAGCGAATCGACGATCAAACGGATGCTACGCAAGGTAACCCGCCGCACGCAGTTCGTTGTGGAAACACGCAGCATCGCGGAGGGTCGCGCTCTGGAAGAGGGGCGAGTTCTTCCGCTGATTCCGAAAAAAGAGTAGTCAGCAGCCAGGAGAAGCTGATTTTCCATTTCTCATTTCACATTTTTCATTTTGTCATTGATTCAAGAGTTTCCCGGGGCACCCGTTTAGATAGGGCACTTGTGCCCCTCCGCGCGAGGCGGACAAGTCCGCTTTCTAAACGGTGCGGCTGCTGTAACGCCATTTGTCACGGGTTCCCAACAGTAATGGCTTCCGCCGATGACAAATGAGAAATGTGAAATGAGAAATGGATTTCTTCTGACGCACGCCAGCACAATCTTACCTACCGCACGTATTCCCAGTGCCACGGCTCATAGCAGTAGGGGCGAAAGCCAAAGCGCTCCGCGTTGCGCACCAGCCACTGGTAAACAGGCGTCTCAACTTGTAAGGCGCGGTTTGAATCCCGGGTATCAACGGGTTCGCCGCCAACGTAGAGATCCAGGGCGCGACCGGTAAAGTGCGGACTGTTGACCGCCAAGCCGGCGGTTCCTGAGGTCGGCGCCTCGCGACGCAGTTTCTCCTGGTACTGAGGCGAGCGAAAGGCGGAAATGATCTTCAAGTATTTCTCGCCCGCCGCCAGTTCGCCGTGTGGCGTACGAGCCAGGCCAAGTGATTTTTCGGCAACTGCCGCAGAGACCAGCCGTTTGTAAGCGGCGTAGGTCCGGCGCTCGACCAGACGGAGTTCTTCGGCGCGCGTGGGATCGTAAAAATCCGACACAGGCGCGGTCAGTAGTTGATCGGGAAGGGCGACGGTTCGATCCTTCAACCTCACGTCTTGCCACGTCTTGATCATCGCGTACAGCGTCTCCTCATCGATCACGCCGCTGGGCTTGAGCCCTGACTTCGCCTGCCAGCGGAACACCGCCAGCGCAAACTTTGGGCTTGCGCTGCCCTGCTTCTCGTTAATGAGTCGCTTGATGAGTGGTGTGTAGATATACCAACCCCGCTGTTGCTTGCTGCCAAACGTCCAGACTAGCTCGGTGCTAAGCAACACGTTGCGCTTTACAGCGTCGGCACCAGGCTTGCCCTTCGACTGGGCGCGGCTAATCCCAGCGTCGAGCATCACCATCGCGAACGACGCCGCGACGATCAATAGCATTGCCCGGTGAACTCTGGAACGCTTCATGCTTGATTAGTTTTCTTCTGATCTGTTCCTGCAAAGCGCGATGAAAAACAAACCGAACAGAGCATCACTGCTTCGTTCGCGGCGCTTTTACGTTCAGCTTCATGACAACCTCGTCGCGGATGAGGTCGTCAGCCTTACCAGCGTAGACAATTGAGAAGTCCTTACGATTTATCGCGAACTCCGCATTCACGGCCACGCTGTCATCCGTCACCTGGATCGTTGCGGGAAACGTCACTGATTTCTTTACTCCGTGCAGCTCGAGATTGCCGGTTACAGTGTGCGTGGCGCCTCCGGTATTGCTCGGCTCAATCTTCGTGGAGACGAAAGTCGCCTTAGGCAACTTGGCCACATCGAAGAAGTCAGGCGTCTTCAGATGTTCCGTCAACTGAGGCTCGTCAGTTACCACTGATCCCGTGTCGATATCAAGTGACACGCGACTGTCCGGGATGCTGTCAGGTACCAGTTCAATCTTGCCCGAGAACTGCTTGAATGATCCCTGATGGCTCCGCGTGACTTTGGAGGCGACGAATTCCACCTTTGAATTTTCGGGTGAGATGACGACCGTTTCTGTGGCGCCCGGTTTCGCGGCGCTCGCTTCGGGTGCGGCGTTCCCGACAGTGGCCTTGGGTTTGTCCGCCGCCGGATTGGTGCAACTATAAGTTAAAGCCGCAGTCATTAGCAGAGTGACTAGAATCAAGGGTTTTCGCATTTGCGCTTGCCTCTTTAACCTAACCAGAAAAGAATCGAATGACGGGACTTATTGCAAAGCATAATAACTTGGAAATAAGAGAGCCACCACCGGCGGCGGTGGCGTCGCTAGATTGAGGGATGACTTCGTACTGGAGGCGACATCTGTGCCCCACGTCCTCCGTTTAGAAAGCACACTTGTGCCGCGACCGGTGGATAAGGCCGCTCCCCGCGATCAGAGAAAGACGCTGTCATTTACAAACTGCGGGTTTACAGCTGGATTTCGGAAAGGGCACTTGTGCCCCAACAGGCGGACAAGTCCGCTCTCTAAACGGACCGGGGAAGATAACTGCGCTCCAGCTACCACACGCTAGAGCCTTCCGACATCAGACTGACCGGGTTTCATTGACTACGGCCCATGCTTAACGCTACATTATTCTCGTGGCTGTTCCATTCTGAGCCACCCCTACCGAAGTCTCGCCGCTAGTC